>PVMS01088546.1_pt1 | contig 22772 bp, 20 predicted proteins | sample 1853461 | NCBI WGS metagenome assembly PVMS01 (sample SAMN08582032, study PRJNA380276) | Marine sediment metagenome, whole genome shotgun sequencing project. | isolation source: ocean sediment barecode stripped | collected 2017 | reverse complement strand
TGTACAGTAAACAAGGGTGTTTTTAATTCATGAGAGACATTGCCTAAAAACTCTCTTCGATAGTTTTCACGAATATGTAAATTCGTGATTTGCTGTTGTTTGTCTTCAGCAAATTTTTGGACTTGCCTGGAAAGGGAAGCAATATCTGAAGTAATAGAAGTTTTATTAAAATCAGATGAGTCCAGAATAGAAACAGCATCGAATATTTTTTGAATTCGTTGATAAATAAATTTTTCAAGGCGATATTGAATAAATAAAAATGTAAAAGTAAAAACAATAATTGCAAAAAGAACTACATATGATAATTTTGGAAAAATATTGAAAAGGAAATAAGCCGAAAAAAATAAGGTAATCGAAGTAAAAAAAGTTATATATAACGATGACCAAAATGAAAAGGAATATGTTTTTCTAATCTTCATTTATCACAAATTTATAGCCAACACCTTTAACAGTTTTAAAGTTGTCTTCACCTATTTTTTCTCTCAATTTTCGAATATGAACATCTATGGTTCTTCCTCCAACTACTACTTCGTTTCCCCAAACGCTATCCAGGATATCGTCACGCTTAAACACTTTTCCTGGTTTTGAAGCCAACAAGGAAAATAACTCAAATTCTTTTCTTGGGAGTGATAACTTTTGCCCTTCTTTAATAACGACATATTCTTCTCTGTCAATTACTATTTCACCTACTCTAACTGTATCCGTTGAGCTGGTATCTTTATTTACCCGGCGTAACAGCGCTTTAATTTTACTTACCAATACTTTTGGTTTTATTGGTTTGGTAATATAATCATCCGCACCAACATCAAACCCAGCAACTTTTGAATAATCCTCACCACGTGCTGTAAAAAAGGTGATTAACACATTTTCCAATTCTTTGGTTGCCCTAATCTTTTCACAAACTTCAATACCGTCCATTTCCGGCATCATAATATCCAATAAAATTAAATGAGGGATATTTTTTTTTGCTATTTTTATAGCTTCAATACCATTTTTAGCTGTGTATATAGTATAACCTTCGTTTTTTAAATTATATCCAACGATTTCCAGTATATCAGGTTCATCATCAACTAATAAAATTTTAATCTCTTTATTTTTTATATGTTCGCTATTAATCATTTCGTTAAGTATTAAAATTTTTAACCCGCTCGTTTCATATTTCTTTTTAATTGAAAAGCATTCCTATTCAAAAGTAATGATTAATTGTAATTACAAAAGAGATCTTAATAACTATTTAAAATTATAACATTAACCTTACACTTTGTTAATTTTTGAACGAATTTTTTATAAAAATAACGATTGATCAATGAATTAGCCGATTTTATTTTTTAAATAATTATTTTGTTATATTTATCTAAAAAAAGGTATGAATACAAAAGTGATTTTCGAAAACATTTTATTTTTAGATATTGAAACTGTTCCGGAAGTGGAAAATTTCAATGATTTATCTGAAGAAAAACAAGAATTATTTGCATTAAAAACGCAGTATCAGCGCAAAGAAGATTTTACTCCTGAAGATTTTTATGAGCGCGCCGGTATTTGGGCTGAATTTGGAGTAATTGTGTGTATATCAGTCGGGTATTTCACTAATTTTAATTCAACGAACAGAAAATTTAGAGTAACCTCATTTTTTGGGGATGAAGTTAAAATTTTAAAAGATTTCAAAAACTTATTGGACAATCATTTTAGCAAACCACATCATTTGCTATGTGGTCATAATGGAAAAGAATTTGATTTTCCATACATAGCCCGTCGAATGATAATTAACAAAATAGCATTGCCTGAAAAACTGAATTTATTTGGGAAAAAGCCTTGGGAGATAGCTCATTTAGACACGATGGAATTATGGAAATTTGGAGATTACAAACATTTTACATCCTTAAAATTGTTAACTTCTATTCTCGGAATTCCTTCTCCAAAAGATGATATTGATGGCAGTCAGGTAGGTGCTGTTTTTTATAAAGAAAAGAACATAGACCGAATTGTTACTTACTGTGAAAAAGATACCGTTGCCGTTGCCCAATTGCTATTACGTTTTAATAATGAACCGTTGATTGAGGAATTAAATATTACGCACGTTTAGCTTTCCAACTTTGAGGAAAGCTCAAACCAACGCTCTTCTTTTTGTTCAATAGCCAATTTTATTTCTTGTAATTTTATAGATTGTTCGTTTATTTTATCACCGGTCAAATCACCACTTGTAAAAGAAGCTTCAATAGCTTCTTTTTGAATTTCCAAGGCTTCAATATCACTTTCAAGGGTGTCATATTCTTTCTTTTCACTATAAGATAATTTGACCTTAGAAGTGCTTTTATCACGCGTATCAAGCTTTTTTACAGTACTATTTTCTTGTTTTGGTTTTGAATCTTCATACACTCTAAAGTCGGTATAATTTCCCGGGAAATCTTCAATAATACCATTGCCTCTGAATACAAATAAATGGTCAACAACTTTATCCATAAATAACGGTCGTGTGAAACTACGATCAGGCATCCGGGAAAATCGAGTAAAAAATTTTCCAATACATTTAAAGTTATAATATCTAGATCGTTCGTTGGTTCATCTAAAATCAGAAAGTTGGGATTTTGAATTAATACTGTACATAAATACAGGCGTTTAAGTTCACCACCACTTAATTTTTAAACAAAATCGTATTGTCTCTTTCTACTGAATAAAAATCGCTCTAAAAGCTGTCCGGCTGAAATTTTACGACCTTTAGTAAGTGGAATATAGTTACCGTATTCTTTGATAACTTCAATAACTTTTTGATCAGGCTTTGGTTGTATACCATCTTGAGTATAATAACCAAACTTTATGGTTTCACCAACAACTACCTTTCCTGAATCCACTTTTAGTTTTTGTGTTATAATATTTAAAAAAGAAGATTTTCCTGATCCGTTTTTGCCAAGAATTCCTATGCGCTCTCCACGCTTAAAAACATAATCGAATTTGTCTAAAATTAAAACATCGCCAAACGATTTTGAAATACGATGCAATTCCAAAATTTTAGAACCCATTCGTTCCATATTTATTTCTAATTGAATGGTATGATCATTTCTTCGCTTATGAGCTTCTTCTTTAATTAGGAAAAAATCATCAATTCGTGATTTTGACTTTGTAGTTCGTGCTTTTGGTTGCCTGCGCATCCAGTCCAATTCCTTTCTATATAAATTTTTAGCTTTGTTAACACTTGCCTGTTCCTGAGTAATTCGTTCTTCTTTTTTTTGTAAAAAATAAGTATAATTTCCTTTATAGGTATAGAATTTTCCATTATCCAACTCCACTATTTCATTGCAAATACGCTCTAAAAAATAGCGGTCATGTGTAACCATAAATAAGGTAATTTTTTCCTTTTTAAAGTAACTTTCGAGCCATTCAATCATTTCTAAATCCAAATGGTTGGTAGGCTCGTCTAAAATAAGTAAATCGGGTTTATGAATAAGAATAACACCCAATGCTAAACGCTTACGTTGTCCACCGGAAAGAGTTTTTACCTTTTGTGATAAATCATCTAATTTTAATTTAAACAGAATTTGCTTGTATTGCGTTTCAAAATCCCAGGCATTGTGTTGCTCCATTTTTTCAAAGGCCAGTTGATAGGCTTTTTCATTTTCAGGGTTTTTTAAAGCATTTTCGTACTCTTCAATTATTTTTAGGGTTTGATTGTCTGAATTGAAAATGGTTTGCTCAACAGTTAGTTCATAATCTAAATTTTCAAGTTGAGACAAATAAGCGATTTTTAGATCTTTCCGACAAATAACTTGTCCGTTATCTGCACTATCAATACCGGAAATAATGTTAAGCATTGATGTTTTACCTGTCCCGTTTTTAGCAATAAACGCAATTTTTTGATCCTTATTTATTCCGAAGGATATATCGCTAAAAAGCTCCACTTCACCATAAGCTTTTGATATATTTTCAACAGACAAGTAATTCATTCAATCAAATTTTTGACAAAACTACATAAAAATACGAAAGTGCACAGTTGCAAATCTTTTGAGTTGCTAAAATCAACTAAATACGAAAGTTAATTGATCCAATTTCAAAAAGAATTTAATATCAATAAATTGTATATTGCGAATCTAAATGAAAGGGTTAAAACTTTATAAAATGGTTGCAATTGGAATTGTTCTAGTTTCAAATTTCACCTATGCCCAAAAAATCAATATTGAAGAGGAAAATAAGTTGAAATTTCAAACTTATTTTTTTGAAGCGCTAAAACAAAAAGCCATCAAAAATTACAGTAAGGCGATAGAAAGTTTAGAAAAAAGTTATGAAATTGATTCATTAAGCTTAGCAGTAGCATTTGAGTTTTCTAAAAACTATTTGTTGCTAAACAAGTACTTTGAAGCGGGAATATTTATTAATAAAGCACTTGAAATAGATCCGGAAAACATGTATTTGCTAAGGCATAAAGTAGTGATTTTTAAGTCGCAACAAAATTTTCATGACGCCATTGAAATTCAAAAAAAAAATTATTGAAATTCAACCAAAATATGCTGAGGAATTGGTATTGCTATATATACAAAATCAGGATTTTAGAAAAGCAGAAAAACTACTTTCAGAAATTGAAGAAAATGGACTGGCCTCTCTGAAAATAAAATCACTCAAAAAGTATTTAACCAATAGGAAATTAATTGTTAAAAATTCGAATAAGAATAGACCTTCAACAACCAATATGGAAAATGCCGACTTGGAAACCCTGAAAAAAAGGTATGAACAAAAAAGGGATTATAAAATAATACAGAAAATTTTGAACAGGGAATCTTCTGGTGAACTTTTTGAAATGCTGTATGCCGATAGTAAAGAGGCTTTAGAGTTATTTCCGGCACAACCTTTTTTATATAAAATGAATGGTATAGCATTAAATAAACTGAGGAAATATAATGAAGCGATTTCCGTTCTTACTATTGGCATTGATTTTGTTGTAGAAGATAATGCCATGGAAGCAGATTTTTACGATCAGTTTTCAATTAGCTATGAGGGATTGAATCATAAAAAAGAAGCTTTGAAATACAAACAAAAAGCCAAACAGTTAAGACTAGAAAATTAAATGAAATATTTTGCAAAAATAATTGTGCTGATGTTGCTAGTGATCACTTCGTGTAAAACCAAAAAAAATATTGCTGATGTAAGCACTATTGAAGCATTGTCAACAAAAAAAATAATAAGCAACCATTATGACAATAATTTCAAGCATAAAACCATTTATGCAAGGTTGAATGCTAAGTATAGCAGCAAGAGAACTTCTTTAAAAATTAATATTAAATTACGTTTGGAAAAGGATAAAACCATTTGGATGAGCGCAACCAAATTAGGGATTCCTATAGCCAAATTAAAAATTACTCCAGACAGAGTTATTTATTACGAAAAAATACAAAGAGTTTATTTTGATGGAGATTTTTCCTTATTGAGTAAATGGTTGGGTACAGAACTTGATTATGAAAAAGTTCAAAATATTTTATTGGGTCAGGCGGTTTTAAACTTAAGAAAAGGGAAGTATATTTCGGAAATAAATAAGGAATCGTATCAATTGACTCCAAAAAAGGACAAAGAATTGTTAGGGATTTTATTTTTTATGAATCCGGAAAACTTCAAATTAAATCGTCAAGAAATTCGCAATCAGAAGAAGAAACAACTATTTTCAGTATCCTATCCAAATTATAAAGAAAATAATGGAGAGCAATTTCCAAAAAGTATAAATATAAGAGCAACTGACAATAAAAACCTGACCACAATAAATATTGAATATCGCTCTGTGGAGTTTAATAGGGAATTGACTTTCCCGTTTTCAATACCAAGGGGTTACAAAGAAATTAGATTGAAATAATGAAGTTTAGATTTAATTACTTCTTTTTTATTTTAGCACTAATTCTTAGTGTACATACATCGGCTCAAAAATCGAAACGCCAGCGGTTAGAAGCACGGCGTACTCAACTTCAAAAAGACATTGTTTATATAAATGCGCTGCTTTCAAATACTAAAAGAAAGGAAAAAAACTTATTGATCGAAGTAAAAGATTTAAACGATAAAATTAGAAAGAGGGAAGATCTTATAGCTACAATTTCAAATGAATCGAAAGAACTCGGCAATGAGATTTATTTAAACCAACTTGAAATAAATAAGCAAAATCGGAATCTGGTAGCGCTTAAAAAAGACTATGCTTCTATGATTTACAAATCTTATAAAAGTAAATCTCAAAATAGCCGAATAATGTTTTTACTTTCCTCAGAAAATTTTTACCAGGCATACAAGCGTTTTCAATACATGAAGCAATACACTTCATTCAGAAAAAATCAGGGAGAAGAAATCCTGCAAAAAACAATAGAACTACAGGAATTAACAGAATTGTTAAAAATTAAAAAGGATCAAAAGCAAACGCTTTTAAATGAAAAAATACAAGAGCAATCTGTGATTGAAAAGGAAAAGAAAGAACAAGAAGGTTTATTGAGTCAGGCGAAGAATAAAGAAAATAAATACAAGCGACAAATTCGGAAATTTCAAAAAGAAGAAAGTAGGGTCAATGCTCAAATTGATAAATTGATTAGAGATGCAATAGCGGCTTCAAATAAAAAATCGGGAAATACTTCAAGTACCTCTTCTGGGACTTTTGCACTTACACCGGAGGGCAAAGAACTAGCTACAAAATTTGCTTCAAATAAAGGAAATCTACCTTGGCCTGTTGAAAAAGGGTATATTTCAACCTATTTTGGAAAACAACCGCATCCTATCGTCAAAACATTGACAAAAGAAAGTTATGGTGTAAAAATTACAACGGGAAAAGGAAGTAAGGCAAGAGCTGTTTTTGAAGGAACTGTTTTTGCGATTTTGGTTATGCCGGGGAACAAAAAAGCGGTTTTAATTCAACATGGTAATTATATTTCAGTATATAATAATTTGGAGACTATTTATGTTTCTAAAGGAGATAAAGTGAAAACCAAACAAGATATCGGCGCTATTTTTACAGATAAAATTACCGGAAAAACCATTTTAGGATTTATGTTAAAAAATAACGCTAAAGTTGAAAATCCGACTTCCTGGATTTCCAGGGGATAATTTTAACCAACAAACAAGGCCTTTAATTCAGTAGCATCTTTTGGATTCATTTTACCAGAAAGAATCAGGCTCAATTGTTTGCGGCGAAGGGCACCTTCAAAACGTTCTTTTTCAAGAGCAGTTTCTGGTTTAATTTGTGGCACAACAACAGGAGTTCCGGTTTTATCAACAGCAACAAAAGTATAAATGCCCTCATTAACTTTGGTTCGCTCCTGTGATTCTCTGTCTTCGATCCAAACATCAACATATATTTCCATAGACGATCTAAATGCACGAGAGACTTTAGCTTCAATAGTAACCACACTCCCAACCGGTACAGTCTTATTAAAAGCTACATGATTCACAGATACGGTAACTACAATTTTACGAGAGTGGCGTTGTGCAGCAATACTACAGGCTCTATCCATTCGTGCCAATAATTCACCACCAAATAAATTACCTAATGGATTGGTATCGCTTGGTAAAACAATATCAGTTAAAATTGTTAATGATTCTTTAGGAGTTTTTATCATGCCTCAATGATTTTTTTGCAAAGATATGGCTATTTTCTCAAAAAAAGGATAATGATAAAGTTTTGAGAATAACGTGTATTTTTGTTAAATCAGGTGGAATATTCCGATCATTCATTTTTTCAGTTTTGATAAAAAATAGATGAAAAACACTCATTTTTTGTCAAAAATAGCTCAAAATGGCCAAAATGAGCACCTTTTTGTCCAAAATGAGCATATTTGAGAAAGTTATTCTACTTAGCTTTGAGAAGTGGTTTAGCCCTATGAAAATTAGCATATTAATGAAAAATATCAACGAAAGCTAAAATGTTACGCCACTGTTGGTGTTCTCACTAACGATGTTCATTCATTTGTTGGTGCAAAACACCAACAAAGGCAATGATGTCCAATGAATGAGTTTGTTTTTGTCCAAAATGAGAACACAGAAAGAAATCTACGCCACTGTTGGTGTTCTCACCAACGGTGTTCATTCATTTGTTGGTGCAAAACACCAACAAAGGCAATGTATATTAGTGCCATATCAAAACGTCGTGTTTTTCTGTTATATTTAAATTTGAAAAGAGAATGTTATTTAGTACTCTTTTACCAATAACCAGGCGTCTTTAGACTCGGTCCTTTTAATGAAGTTCAAACGGTTTATTGCATCCCTTCGTGAGTTCAAACTTTCAAATGCAACAGGAGTTAAATTCCACTTATTAATACCCAAAATTTTAGCATTATAGCCTTTGCTCAACAATTGTTGCAATTTTTTTTCGGCATTTCCAGGCTCTCTGAAAGCACCAGATATAATGTGATAATTATAAGTCTCTTTAGCGACATTTAAGGTAATTGTAGGTAATGGATTGCTAATTACAAAAGTAGCTTCCTGAATAGATTTTTCAACGTTTTGTTGTTGAAGTTCTGTTTCAGCAACAAGATTATTATATTCAAATTTTTGATACTCTTTCCAACCAACAGTCCCCAACGCAAATAGGATTACTGCCGCTGCAGCATATTTAATAAATGCAGGTGTTCTGTGTTTGTTTTCTTCGGTTGGAAGAATTGGAGCAACGGTTTCTAATTGCCTCACTTTTTCTTTATAAGCAATGCGTTTTACTGCCGGTGAAACAAAGGAGCTCAACCCAAAGGATGAGGTTAAATAATTAATTGAATTGTTGGGGTCAAAAATAAATTTACCTTCTTTGTTAAAATTTAAGGATCCAATATTTTCTAATTCAAGTTCTTCATTGCGCATTAGAAATTTCCATGACTCAACTTCTTTTTCAATATATGCAACAGCTTTTGAATACGAAATGTTTTCACTCGTGGCAATATAATTTGCCAATAACCCATCGTTATTTTGCAAGTGTGAATTGAACGTTATCTGTTTTGAAGGTGCATAAAAAGTATGTGTATAATGATTCACTTTGGCAGGAATTTCATTGCAAACAAATCCTCCAAAATTTGGAACAATCACACATTCGTAGCGATATAATAAATCGTTGATGTATTTTGCTAAAGTCATTAAAACAAATATAAAAAAAACCACATTTAAAAATACCGTCTGAAATAATTTTTATTAACAATAATTTTTTATATTGATACTCAAATTGTTATGATATGTTTGAAGAAGATTTACTGTATGTTTTGGCCTTGCAGCGCGCCAAAGGAATTGGCGACATCAATGCTAAAAAATTAATTGCGCTCTACGGAAATGCTAAGAATGTTCTAAAGGAGAAACGTCGAATTCTTGAGAAAATTAACGGGATAGGTTCTTACATAATTAAACACCTGCACGATAAAAAGAATTTAATAGATGCGGAAAAGGAATTGCTATACCTTCAGCAAAATAATATAGAATCACAGTATTTTTCAGATACAAATTATCCTGAAAAATTGAAGCACTGTATTGACGGCCCAATACTGCTTTTCAAAAAAGGAACTATCAACTTAAAAAGTAGCCCAATTATTAGTATTGTGGGCACACGTCAAATTACAAGTTACGGCCGAAGTTTTTGTGAAAAACTGGTTAGTGATTTAAAAGATTATAACCCAATAATTGTAAGCGGATTTGCTTATGGAATCGATATTTGTGCACATAAATCAGCGATAAAGAACAAACTCCAAACCATAGGAGTTTTAGCGCATGGTTTTGAAGAAATGTACCCAAAATCACATAAAAAGTATGAGGATAAGGTACTTGAAAATGGCGGCTTTATGACTGATTTTTGGCATGATGATGAATTGCAACCTCAAAACTTTTTAAAACGAAACAGAATAGTTGCCGGTATTTCTGAAGCTACAATCGTTATTGAGTCAGCCGAAAAAGGAGGGTCATTAGTAACCGCAGACATAGCAAATTCATACAATAGAGATGTTTTTGCAGTCCCCGGAAGATCTACGGATATTTATAGTAAAGGATGCAACGATTTAATTAAAAGAAATAAGGCGGCGATTTTAACATCGGCAAGTGATTTGATTGAAATGTTGAATTGGCAGCTGGAAGAAAAAACAACAACATCTGTACAAAAGCAATTGTTTATTGCACTTACCGAATCTGAACAACTGGTATATGATTTTTTAGTGAAAAACGGAAAAGAATTGTTAGACATTATTTCACTGTATTGTAAACTGCCAATTCATCAAACAACTACAATATTATTCAATCTTGAAATGAAAGGAGTTGTAAAACCACTGCCAGGAAAATTGTTTGAAGCTGTTTAATATAAAGGAATTCCTAGCTTTCTGCGAGGTTTCCATTGAAATTGTCATCCCGAACTTGTTTCGGGATCTAAGTATCAGAATTTGGTGTTTGGCTTTCAGGCCGAAGCTTATGCCCAACTTGATTGGGTATAAAATCGACGATAGCCCACTATAGATTGCTTTGGGAATAGTTGGTTTTAAAAACTCTTTATTACTTTTGCTCTTTAAAAAAAGAATATGATAGAAATCCCAAAACAAGCCAAAGCACTTATTTTTGATTTAGACGGTACAGTTGCCAATACCATGCAAAATCATTTCACAGCCTGGAGAAAAGCAGTAGTTCCTTATGGTATAGATTTTAACGCCACACTTTTTAAGCAATTAACCGGAATGCCAAGTTATGCCACCATTGAAAAACTCAATAAACTTTTTGGAACAGAAATGGATCCATTAGAAGTAGGAAAAAAGAAAACTGATAATTATAAAAAAGAAGCACATTCAACTAAAGAAATAAGTGTTGTTGCTGATGTAGTCAGAAAATATTACAGTAGCCTTCCAATGTCAATTGGAACGGGAAGCAACAAGTTGGGAGCAAAAAACACCCTTGAAGCAACGGGAATGCAAAAATATTTTGATATAATAGTTTCAGCTGATGATATTACAAATCCAAAGCCGCATCCGGAGACTTTTTTAAAATGTGCTGAATTAATGAATGTTCAGCCGCAAGATTGTGTTGTTTTTGAAGATGGTGAACTGGGAATGCAAGCTGCAAAAAAAGCCGGTATGATGGTAATCGACATAAACAATTATTATAAAATTGAATTTACTGTTTAAAAATTAATAATCAATCCCTGCTCCCATTCATCAAGAAATTCCTGGAATTCCTCAATAAATTCAACAGGTTTTTGTGTCCTGTTTATAGTTCCATGCAGTACAATTTTATGTTGTTCAGGAGGAAAGCCAGTTGTGATTGTCCATGCCATAGCATTTGGACAATCTAACAATGCAAAACGAACACCACCTTTAATTTTATGGTAACTTATATCAAATTCTCCCCACAAAGTAACCCCTTTAAAATAACAGTTATCTGAAGCAAGAAACAACATAGATTCTGTAAAGGTTTCTAAATTTTCAGGAATAATTTTCTCCTGAATTTCAGCCTCCGAAGTTTGTTTGTCTATAATTCTAAAATATTCCATACTTATCTTTTTGATCCTATACTTTCTATCACAACGGTGGCTATAATCAACAATCCACCCAAAACCGTTTTACCTGAAGGGATTTCACTTAAAAAAAGCATTCCTAACAAAATGCCGTAAACAGGTTGAACACTACTCATGATACTGGCAGTACTAATATTGAAATTTTTGAAACTCATTACAAATAATGTATGCCCGATGGCCGTAGTTAACAATGCCAAAGTTACCAATGCCTTCCAGTCATTTAAAGTTGGTTTTGCTTCAAAAATGAAAAAGACAGGCCACAATACCAGTGAAACAATAATTAGTTGATACAACATGATCATTGAACCGTGGTGATGCACACTATGCATTTTGGATAATATATTTCTAAGCGCATAAAAAACGGAGGAGATCAAGCCAAAAAGCACTCCTTTTGTATAATTGTTGCTTAAATTAAATTCCGGAGTTAAAAAGTAAATTCCTATGAGTACAACAACTCCTAAAAAAACATGCTTAATGTTCAATTTTGTTTTAAAAAAGAGAGGTTCCAGCAAAGCAGTAACCACAGGGTATGTAAATAATGAAAGCATTCCAATAGCTACGTTGGAAAGGTGTAAAGCATAAAAATAGGTGATCCAATGCGCTCCTAAAAACAGGGAACTGAGGATAAAAGATTTCCAGTCTCTTCTGTTTAAAATTTTCAAATCAATTTTTTTATACCAGCAAAAAGCGCCTAATAAGATAGCTGCAAACACACATCGCCACCAAATAGTAATTGGTGGAGGCATTGAAATATACCTTCCCAATACGCCGGAAGTGCTAATAAAAAGGATGGCTAAATTAAGTTCAGTAATATGTTTTAAATGGCTGCTTTTCACACTTTTAAATTTATGATGAGTTATTTTAACGATTCATTTTTTTAAGTGTGGCTAAAGCTTTGTCAATTGATGTTATATTGTCAAAAGTTAACAATAACCGCAAACCACTTTTTGTTTCTTTTTCTTTCATTGTGCAAATTTTCGCATTGTGTTGTACAAAATGCAATACCTGGGTGAATACAGGTGTTTGATAATAACTACTTTGCTGGTCAGAAATAAAATAACCAATCATTTTATCTTTCTTTAAGATCAATCGTTCAATTCCCAGTTTTTTAGCAATCCATTTGACTCGCACACTGTTTAATAAATCAACAACCTGAAAAGGATGCTTTCCAAAACGGTCATTTAATTCCAATTCAAAAGTCATTAATTCATCTTCTGTTTTAAGTTCACTTAAATGTTTGTATAAATTCAGGCGTTCGGAAATTATATTGACATATTCATCGGGGAATAAAATTTCAAAATCTGTATCAATTTGAATTTCTTTTACATATTCCTTTGGTTTGTTGGAAGTATCTTTGTACAAATCTTTAAATTCATTTTCTTTCAATTCTTCTATGGTTTCGTTTAGAATTTTCTGATAGGTTTCAAAACCAATATCATTGATGAATCCACTTTGTTCACCACCCAGCAAATCACCGGCACCACGAATTTCCAGATCTTTCATTGCTATATTTATTCCGCTTCCTAAATCGGTAAATAGTTCAATAGCCTGTAACCTTTTTCTGGCTTCATCGGTCATCATGTGATATGGAGGTGTAATAAAATAACAAAATGCTTTTTTATTTGAACGCCCAACTCGACCACGCATTTGGTGCAAATCTGACAAGCCAAAATTGTTGGCGTTATTTATGAAAATAGTATTGGCATTTGGCACGTCCAAACCACTTTCAACAATAGTAGTAGAAACCAACACGTCAAATTCATTATTTATAAAAGAAAGCATTAAACCCTCCAGTTTTCTCCCCTCCATTTGTCCATGGCCGATACCAATTTTTGCATCCGGTAGAAGACGTTGCAACATTCCTGCAACTTCTTGAATATTTTCAATTCGGTTATGGATAAAAAAGACTTGTCCGCCTCGTTGAATTTCATAGCGAATAGCATCTCTAATCGTTTCTTCACTAAATCGGACTACATTACTTTCAATAGGAACACGATTTGGTGGCGCCGTATTTATGATCGATAAATCTCTGGCTGCCATTAATGAAAATTGTAAAGTTCGGGGAATAGGAGTAGCTGTTAATGTTAAAGTATCAATAGTTTCTTTTAATGTTTTCAATTTATCTTTAACCGCTACACCAAACTTCTGTTCTTCGTCAACAATTAATAGCCCCAAGTCTTTATATTTTATTACTGGATTTGTAAGTTGGTGCGTTCCGATAACAATATCAATACCGCCATTGGCCAATCCTTCTAAGACGGTTTTACGTTGTTTGGAAGTTCTAAAACGGTTCAAATAATCAACCGTAACGGGGAAATCTTTCAACCGCTCACTAAAAGTTTTGAAATGTTGAAAGGCCAGGATGGTTGTTGGAACTAAAATAGCAACTTGTTTTCCGTTATCTACAGCTTTAAATGCAGCTCTGATTGCCACTTCTGTTTTTCCAAAACCAACATCGCCACAAACCAAACGGTCCATTGGCTGTTCACTTTCCATATCGTTTTTAACATCCTGAGTAGATGAAAATTGATCAGGAGTATCTTCATATAAAAAACTGGCTTCCAACTCATGTTGCAAATAACTGTCAGGATGAAATTGAAATCCTTTTTTCATTTTGCGTTTTGCGTACAATTCAATCAAGTTGTAGGCAATGAGTTTGATACGGGATTTGGTTTTTTGCTTTAATTTTTTCCAGGCACCGGATCCCAACTTATATAATTTAGGAGCTTTACCATCCTTACCATTATATTTTGCAATTTTATGAAGGGAATGAATACTGATATATAAAATATCTCTATCGCCATAAATTAGTTTAATAGCTTCCTGTGTTTTTCCTTCAACATCAATCTTTTGAAGTCCTCCGAATTTTCCAATACCATGATCAATATGGGTTACATAATCGCCAATTTCAAGATTTGTCAGTTCTTTTAAGGAAATGGATTGCTTTTTAGCATATCCGTTTTTTAACCGGAACTTATGGTAACGTTCAAAAATTTGATGATCGGTATAACAAACAAGTTTGTTTTCTTCATCGATAAATCCCTGATACAAAGGAAAAACAATGGTTTTATACTGTATTTCCTGATCAACATCATTAAAAATATCATGAAAACGATCTGCTTGTTTTTGAGAATCACAAAACAGGTAATTCTTAAATCCATTCAGCGTATTTTGTTGCAAATTTTCTATGAGTAAGTCGAACTGTTTGTTAAATGATGGTTGTGGTTTTGTATTGAATCGGATTACGTCATGCTGAAATTGGTTTTGCATCTTTTGATGAGATTCCGAATCAAGTTCAGAATGACGACCGATTAAAATTTCGACCAGAGAAAAATCATGCAACTGCCTTTTTAGAATTTCACCATTGCAAAACAAATCATTTGGTTTTGAATGATTTATGGGGGTAGATAAATCTTTAAAAGCTTCTTCTGCCTTTGTGAAAAGACCGTCTAATTTGTTTGAAACGAAGTCAATATTTTTTATAAAAACAATTGTTTTAGAGGAAATATACATTAAAAAACTTTCCCGTTTTTCATCCAATGTTTTATTTTCAACATTAGGCATGATGCTAATTTTAGTTAACTTTTCTGTTGACAATTGGGTTTCAACATCAAAAGTTCGAAGGCTGTCAATTTCATCACCAAAAAATTCAATTCGATAGGGTTCGTCATGTGAAAATGAAAACACATCAATAATACCACCACGAACTGAAAATTCACCGGGTTCAGTAACATAATCAACTCGGTTAAAATTGTATTCAAAGAGTACTTCGTTTACAAAATCCAAGCTTAAATTATCATTAAGGTTAACTTTTAAAGTATTTCGATTGAGTTCAGCTTTGGTCACAACCTGTTCAAATAAGGCATCGGGATAGCTGACAATTAGGGCAGGTTTTTTACGAGAATTTATTCTGTTTAAAACTTCAGAACGTAACAGAACGTTCACATTATCAGTTTCTTCAATTTGATAAGGCCTTCGATAGGATCCGGGATAAAACAACACGTCTTTATCGCTTAAAAGTTGCTCTAAATCGTTTAGGTAATACGCCGCCTCTTCTTTATCATTTAATATTAATAGAAAAGGTTTTTCAACTTTTTTAAAACTTTCTGAAATGACGAAAGACAATGAAGATCCTACCAAATTCGTAATTTGAAATTGGTGTTTTTCTTTTGATAACAACTGAGCTAATTGCTTTCTTCGGACAATTTGCTCATAAATTTTGATAATATTTTGCTTGCTCAAAAGGTGCAAATTTTGCCAAAGGTAGCATTTTATAAAAAAAAGGAAAATATTCGGTAAAAATTCTTAAATTTATAAGAGTGATTTAATTTAGGATATCATGTCAATATCAGATTTATTCCCAACAGGGCTGCATGAGCAAAATATTGGACATTTCGCTACCATAGTGAGGCTATCTTTATTGGATAATATAATTGACGAATACGAACATAAATTGCTAAAAAGGCTGGCTAAAAGACTAGATATATCCAAAAGGGAGTTTAAGATGATTATCAAAAATCCAGATAGATACCCGGAAAATCCACCTGTAAGCTATGAGGAGCGTATAGAGCGTTTGTATGATTTGACTAAAATGATGTTTTTAGATAAAAACCCGACAATTGATAAGACATCGATTATGGATAGAATTGCTGTGGGTTTGGGATTTCCTGTTGAAAATGTTAGAGAAATTGTAAAAGAAGCGATAAATTTTTTTATCAAAGAACCTGATTACGAAGATTTTAAAAAGGTTATCAAAAAGGCAAATCCAATAAAACACTAACTTTTTTTTTAAGTATTAAATATATTATTGGTTTAACTATATTTGCCTTTGAAATCATAAAAATATGGGAATATCAGATTATAATTTAAAAGGTGAGCAAAAAAGGAACCTTTCTTTTTTTGCGAGTATTGTTAGTTTGGCTTTAACAGATAATGTTATTACGAAAGGTGAAGAAAAATTGCTGAAAAAATTGGCAAGACGTTTTCATATTTTAGAATATAAGTACAATGATATTCTAGAAAATCCTGAGAAATATCCTATTAGAGCCCCTCATAATTATGATGACCGTATAGAACATTTATTTGACTTGACTAAAATGGTTTATGCCGATAATGAAGTGTCTGGTGAAGAGATAAGAATTTTAAGGAGAATTTGTGTTGGTCTGGGCTTTCAACTTGCTAATGTTGAAAAAGTTGCAGATGAGGCAATTCACCTGATATTAAAGGATAATGATTTAGAAGATTTCACGAAAGCGATAAAATATATAAATAGAATTTAATAAGTTCATATAGATTCACAAAAAGCCGAACATTTTGTTCGGCTTTTTGTGTTTAAAGTAGTATTTTGCATCAAAATATATAGGTGCAGAACTCAACATCTTTTCAAGTATATAATGCCTCTGCGGGGAGTGGAAAAACTTTTACACTGGTTAAAGAATACTTAAAAATTCTTTTAACAAGTAGAAACGCGTATAAATTTCAACAAATATTAGCGGTTACATTTACCAATAAGGCAGCAGGAGAAATGAAAGATAGGGTTATTGAAAATCTTCACACTTTTTCGAATAACGAGAAAAATCACATGCTTTCTCTTTTATGCAATGAAACCGAATTGCCAATCGAAATTGTATTTAAAAGATCTCAAGTCATTTTGAATGCAATTTTACAAAATTATTCAGCTTTTTGTATTACTACAATTGATAGTTTTACCCATAAGTTAATACGGACATTTGCATATGATTTGAATCTTCCTGTAAATTTTGATGTTGAAATGGATGCAGAAAGCCTGTTAAATGAGGCAGTTGACGTTGTAATTTCGAAAATTGGTGACCACAAAGATTTAACGGAATTATTGGTGAGCTATTCACTTCAAAAATTAGATGATGATAAAGCATGGGACATCTCTCAAGAACTTAAAAGCTTTGCCAAAATAATATTGAATGAAAACCATGCAACCCATTTAAAATCTTTAGAAAAAGTTTCAATTGAAGAATTTAAAAATCTTAAGGAAGAACTTCAAAAAGAGGCTAAATCAATTGAAGAAAAGTTTGAATCAATAGGATTAGAAGCTTTAAAGACGATAAAGGAAAGTGGTGTTGAAATAAATGATTTCTCATATTCAGGGGAGTTGCAAAAACATTTTATAAAGCTTAAAAATTTAAAACGGCTAAAACCGGGTGATTTAAAATTTGAAGGAAGGCTAAATACGACACTTGAAGAAAATAAGAATCTGTTTTCAGGAAAATGTACTTCGGCCTCTAAACAAATTATTGAAAGTATTGCTCCGAGACTAAAGAAATTATACAATGAATCAAAAATTGTGTACCGGGAGGATTATAGCCACTTTATTTTGAATAATTTAATTGTTGAAAGCTTAATCCCATTGGCGGTTTTAAATTATATAAACGTAGCCCTGAAAGAAATTAAAGACGATAATAATATTTTATTAATTGCGGAATTTAACCAACTAATAAGTGATACAATTAAAAATGAACCTGCACCTTTTATATACGAGCGTATCGGTGAAAAATTTCGCTACTATTTTATTGATGAAATGCAAGATACCTCTGTATTGCAATGGCAAAATTTGATTCCATTAATAGACAGCGCTATTTCATCACAAAATGAAGAGGGAGAGCAGGGGAAATTATTATTGGTTGGAGACGCAAAACAATCGATTTACAGATGGAGAGGAGGTAAATCTGAACAATTTATTGAACTCTCCTCAAATGAAAAGACGAAAAGAAGCAATCCTTTTTACATTGAGAAATCCAGGCATGATTTAGACACGAATTACAGAAGTTCCACAGAAATCGTTAGTTTTAATAATGACTTTTTCAAACACATCTCCCAATTTCTAACGAACAACGACTATAAAAAATTATTTTTTGAAGGATCAATCCAAAAATGCAATAGTAATAAAAGAGGATTTGTACAATTATCATTTGTTGAAAAACCAGAAAATGATGAAGAAAAGGAATTGCGATTTCCAAAAAAAGTAGTTGAAATTATTGAAAATCTAGATAGTTCTTTTCATAAAAATGAAGTCTGTGTTTTGGTTCGAACAAAAAAACAAGGAATTGCAGTTGCTAACTACTTATCAGAAAACAATATTGAAATTATTTCTTCAGAAACATTATTGCTTAGAAACAGTGAAAAAATAGGATTTATAATTGATCTGTTATATGCCTTTCAATACCCGCTTAACAAAGAATATAAAATAAAGCTGTTATTTTTCATCTATAAACATTTGAAATTAAAACAACCAAAGCACAGTTTTTATGATTACTTTATTAGGCTTGATGCATCCTCTTTTTATGAGGAATTAAAAAAACATCAAATTTATTTTAATTATCAGGAGTATGCGCAATGTCCGTTTTATGAAAGTTTTGAGTATATCATCAGGAGTTTTAAATTAGCCTCCCAATCCGATTCGAATATTCAATTCTTTTTAGATGTAGTTTTTGAATTTATACAAAAGAAGCAGGCTACAATTTCTGAGTTTTTAGAGTATTGGGAATTGAAAAAAGACACCTTGAGTATAGTGGCTCCTGAAGCTAAGAATGCCATAAGAATAATGACAATTCATAAAGCGAAAGGATTGGAATTTCCTGTTGTAATATTTCCTTATGATTTAGACATTTATAGACAAATTAATCCAAAAGTTTGGTATAAGAAAACCAACAATAGCCCCATTAATTCAATGTTAATTAATTACAGTTCCAAATTAAATTATGTTGGCAAGCAAGGAATAGAGTTATATGAGCAACGAAGGGAAGAATTAGAACTGGATAATTATAATTTGTTATATGTTACTTTAACAAGAGCTGAAGAGCAGTTATATGTAATTTCAGAAAAAAAAATATCGCCAAAAAATGAGGAGAACCTTAAATTTTCTTCAGGGCTATTTATTCACTATTTAAAAAGTTTAAATGTATGGAATCCAGACCAAAATGAATATTCTTTTGGTGTTTCCACACGCGATAATATTGAAAATAAATGGGAAAATAAAACCCTATCTCAAACTAATTTTATTTCTAATTCCTGGAAAAATCATAATATTTCAATTGTAGCAAACTCCTCTTTACTCTGGGGATCAGATAAGGGAAAAGCTATAATTTATGGGAATTTAATACATGAGATTTTATCAAAAATAAAAACAAAGAATGATATTTTGGATATTACAAATCTGTATGTATACAAAGGACTCATATCTCTAAAAGAGCAAAAAAGGATCAATACTATTTTAAATCAAATAATTCACCATAAGAAACTGTCAAAATACTTCGATCAAAACAATACGGTGTATAATGAACAGGAAATAATTACTGCTGATAAAAAAATAGTCATCCCCGACAGGTTGATTTTTAATAATAATAAAGTAACAATTATAGATTATAAAACAGGAAAACCGAATAAAAAATATCATCAACAGCTTGCAAATTATGCAAAAGTTTTGGAAAATTTAGGCTATTCAATTGATAAAAAAATATTGGTATATATTAATAAGGAAATAATAGTTGAGGAAGTTTAAATTACTATAAATTTGTAAAAATATATATTAAGAATGTATAGCAATATTAAAAAACATTTACAAGAAGAACTTCATGAGATTAGAGAGGCGGGTTTATATAAAACGGAACGTATCATAATTACATCACAAGATGCCGTAATAAAAATAAATTCAGGAGAAGAAGTTATAAATTTTTGTGCAAATAATTATTTGGGATTGTCAAATAATCAGGAAGTTATCCAAGCAGCAAAAGACACAATGGATAGCCATGGATTTGGAATGTCTTCAGTTCGGTTTATTTGTGGGACACAAGATATTCACAAAAAGCTAGAACAAAAAATAGCAGCATTTTATGAAACGGAAGACACTATTTTATACGCTGCAGCTTTTGATGCAAATGGGGGCGTTTTTGAGCCTCTTTTAACTCAAAAAGATGCTATAATTTCTGATGCATTAAACCATGCCTCTATAATTGACGGCGTTCGTTTATGCAAGGCAGCACGCTATAGGTATGATAACAATAATATGAATTCATTAGAAGAACAACTCATAGAAGCGGGAAAAAACAATCATCGTTTTAAAATTATTGTTACAGATGGTGTATTTTCAATGGATGGAGTAGTTGCAAGTCTTGATAAAATTTGTGATTTGGCCGATAAATATGAGGCAATGGTTATGGTTGATGAATGCCATGCTGCAGGATTTATAGGAAAAACCGGGCGCGGAACATTAGAGCTTAAGAATGTGATGGGGAGAGTTGACATAATTACGGGTACCTTAGGTAAAGCTCTTGGGGGTGCTATGGGCGGATATACAACGGGGAAAAAAGAAATTATTGAATTATTGCGCCAGCGATCAAGACCTTATTTGTTTTCAAACTCCTTAGCTCCGGCTATTGTTGGTGCGTCATTAAAGGTTTTTGAAATGCTTTCTAACGACTCCTCATTAAGAGATAAACTGGATTGGAATACGAATTATTTCAAAGCTGGAATGAAAGCGGCAAAATTTGATATCGTCAATGGTGATTCAGCTATTGTGCCTGTAATGTTATACAACGCCAAACTTGCACAAAATTTTGCACAGATGCTATTGGAAGAAGGTATTTATGTAATAGGATTTTTCTTTCCTGTAGTGCCAAAAGGGAAGGCAAGAATAAGAGTTCAGTTATCTGCGGCTCATAATAAAAATCAGCTAGATAAGGCTATAGAAGCCTTTGTTAAAGTTGGTAAAAAGATGAATATTATTTAGATTTATTATAATATTGTTAAGTATTTAAGAATATTTTGTAAATTTGCTACTGTTGTTACTATGCAAAAGCATATTTCATCTAAAAAATAAAAAGAACATTTAATTTAATTTATTGAAAATGAAACATTTAAAAATTGCCTTTTTGGCTTTGTTATTAATTACATCCTATAGCAATGCTAATGCTCAGGACAAAGAAAATCCCTGGATGTTAACTTTTAGCACTAATTCTATTGACATTGTAGATTCAAAATCTGAAAATATGGTTCCATGGTTAACCGAAATTACTTTGGGAAGATCTATAGGCAAGGGATTTAGTTTAGAGTTTGACGGAGCTTTAAATAGGATTACAAGACCTTGGGGAGCAGGAGACAAAGTTACTTTTGTCGGACTGGATTTAAATATTAAATACAGCTTAAATAATGCATTTGGCAAAAAGAGCTGGTTCGATCCATTCTTATATGTTGGAGTTGGTGAAAATTGGGTTGGTACAGAAGATGGATTTGGGTTTAATTTAGGTCTTGGATTTAACTCATGGATCACTGATCACTTTGGTGTAAGTTTAAAAGGCGCCTATAAGAAAGTTAATACTCCGACAGATTTTAGCATGTATCAATATTCACTGGGTGCAGCATGGAGATTTGGAAATAATGATTCTGACGAAGATGGAATAAGAGACAAAGATGATGACTGTCCAAATGTGTTTGGATTGGCTGAATTTAATGGTTGTCCTGATACTGATACTGATAATGATGGTGTAACGGATTGTTGCGATAAATGTCCTAAAACTCCTGGATTAGCTGAGTTTGATGGTTGTCCAGACACTGATGGCGATGGGATTCCTGACGTAAAAGATAAATGTCCTGAAGATGCAGGCCCAAGATCAACACGTGGTTGTCCAGACAGAGATGGTGATGGTGTTGCCGATAAAGACGATGCATGTCCAGATGTACCAGGACCGAAAACAAATGCTGGTTGTCCGTTTAAAGACACGGATGGTGATGGTGTAATTGACTTAGTTGATAATTGCGTAGATGTACCAGGTCCAGCTTCAAATAAAGGATGTCCTGAAGTATTTCAAGATGACTCATCTATATATGAAGCAGCTAAAGGAATTCTATTTGATACAGGAAAAGACGAAATTAAAGACGAAGTTGGTGTAATTTTAGACGAAGTTGCCAGAATTTTAAATTTAACTCACAATCAACAGTTTAATTTCTCAATTGATGGCCATTGTGATAGTACAGGAAGTGATCAAAGAAATATAGTCCTGTCCAATGCAAGAGCGGCAGCTGTTAGAAGTTATTTAATGAGTAAAGGAGTAAATCCGGATAGATTGACTGCTATAGGACATGGTGAAGGGTCTCCAATCGATACTAATGATACTAAAGTTGGTAGAACTAACAATAGAAGAGTTGAAATAAATGAAGTAAAATAAATTCTTCGTTATAAATTAGTATAAAGACCGTTTCATATGAAGCGGTCTTTTTTTTATAAAAAACCCAACTTTCAAATCACAGAGAAAAGAGAATTGAATATGGTAAT
>PVMS01042148.1_pt1 | contig 22779 bp, 19 predicted proteins | sample 1853461 | NCBI WGS metagenome assembly PVMS01 (sample SAMN08582032, study PRJNA380276) | Marine sediment metagenome, whole genome shotgun sequencing project. | isolation source: ocean sediment barecode stripped | collected 2017 | reverse complement strand
CGGCCGTCGAGTCGATCTTCGACGCGGTTGTCGCGAAGCTAGGCGGCGAGCAATCTGAGTACACGCTATCGGCCACTCCGCCGGTTCGCAGTTCGTGCACCGCTTCCTTTATTACATGCCGGAGGCTCGCGTAAAGCGCTACGTGGCGGCTAATGCCGGTTGGTACACGCTGCCGGATTTCGATACCGAGTATCCCTATGGGCTTGGGGGTGCGGGCATAAGCGATGAGCAACTGATCGCGGCCTTTCAAAAAGACATGGTGCTAATGCTCGGTCGGGAAGATTTGGATCAGACGGATCCGGATCTTCGCAATACACCGGAGGCAAAGCGGCAAGGCAAGAACAGGTTGGCGAGAGGCCTGACAATGTTCGATGTTGCGAAGGCCAACGCCGAGAAACTCGGGGTCGATCTACGATGGAGACTGCTGCTTGTCGATGACGCCGGGCACGTGAACGCACAAATGGCGTCCGCTGCTGCCAGGTTGGTGGAGTAGTTCAGCCTGGTTAGCATCCTTTCCAATCGCCTCGATTCAGGTTTGACAAGCACTGGATTGCAGAACATTAAATTAGTAAAAGCTAATTAATCGACTTCTAATGTAACATCAACTATAGTAAGCACTGACACGATCTTCATTGTCTTGGGCTGGACGGTTGAACGCAGAGAAAACAACAGATAAACAACGAGTTACGTCTCCTTCGGCGGAGCAAATGAGCGAGCATGCTGCAGATGCGGCGGGGCTGATGAAGGCCCTGGGCAACGAGAGCCGGCTCATGATTCTGTGCATGCTGACTGACGGTGAACGATCAGTGGGTGACCTCAACGAAATCATCCCCTTGAGCCAGTCGGCACTTTCCCAGCAACTTGCCCGCCTGCGCCAACAGCGGCTGGTCACAACGAGGCGCGAGTCACAAACCATTTACTATTCGCTGGCCAAGGGGCCCGCGGACCAGATAATTCACGTACTCCACGATATTTATTGTGGAGCCGGCTCGGCCGGGAACTAAGGAGAAGAACTAATGGAATCCGGATTCGGGTTTGGCAAAGCCGTTGACATGGAATTTGATGCTGCAATCGAAAAGGTCACCGCAGACTTACAGACTGAAGGTTTTGGTGTGATGTCTGACATAGACGTCGCAGCGAAGATGAAGGAGAAGCTTGGCGAAGAGATGCCGCGCTATCGGATCCTCGGTGCGTGCAACCCGGCACTCGCGTTCAAGGCGATAAATGCAGTACCCGATATTGGCTTGTTGCTGCCCTGCAATGTGTTGGTTCGTGAGGACGACGAAGGTGCCGTCTTCATTAGTTTCATGGATCCACAAAGCGTGTTGTCGCTCGTCGGTGATCCAGCCGTCGAGCCATTGGCCGCCGAAGTAAGAACAAGACTCCAGCGCGTACTTGCTGCTTTATAAAGTGCTAGCGCGCTGCATTCTCTGCATCGTGCTTCAAGCGCATGACTAAACCACGGCTGACATAAAGCAGGTCGCTTATTTTCAACACCAGTGAATCTTCGAACTTATCGAGGCGACCATCTGCGAAGGCGATCTGCCAAAGCAGTGAGATGATGCGTGCCTTTTCCTCTTCGCCCAGGTGCTCGTGTAACAACTGTGTGAACTCATAGACGGAGACGAGCTCTTCGGCCGCGTCCCCGGCGGTGTTTACGAGTTCCGCGGCTTGTTGCGGAGTCAGGCCGAAATGAGCCTCGATAAGTTTCAGTACGCTATCAAACTCGCTTTCCTCGAAGACGTGGTCGGCGCGTGCAACATCGATCATGAGAACGGCTGTTGCCAGACGTAAAGCTGCTTCACGATCTGCCGGGCTGGTATCAACATCAATGGGTGATGAGATTGTTTCAATAACCTGGATGAAGAGTCGTCTGATCATTACGCATATTTCCGTTTGTCTAGGGTGGTTAACGCGTCGGACAAATAGTTGGAATAACCTGACGCCCGTTACGCCTGTATACCTGAAAGTCTCCGTCGAACGTAAACAAACGGCAATCTGAAAAAATTTCACTCATGCGTACGAGGCATGCATCGGCAAGTGAGATAGGCAAGTTAGAGTAGCGTCGAATCAAACTACCAACACGCGCATGTTCCTCGTCGAGCCGAAAAGCCACGGATACAATCCTCTGGTCAATCAATTTGATCAGAGCTTCAGTCCCGGCTTTGTGACGTCGTAGCAGGAAAAAGGCCTCCGTCAATACCGCCTCACAGGTTAACAAAGGCGGCTGGGTATCCGACAATTGCTCTACAGTCCAATCATGGTAGCGGTCGCGCTCATTAAGGAAAGCAACCAGCGGACCGGTATCGACGAGCAATTTTGTCATTGGCCGAATTCGTCGAAATAATCCGAATTGGTAGATAGATCGGCGGGGCCACGAAAGCAGCCAACCAGATCGCCGGCAAGAGCGACCACGGACGATTCACTCGCGACCTTGTTTTGAGACAGGTAGCGCTCCAAGGCCTGGCGCAACAACTCGGACTTGTTGACACCAGCTTCAGCGGCACTTTGTTGTAGCCGCTGCTCAAGGGATTTGGATATCTTAAGGGAAATGGTTTTCATTGTGGTATTACCTAAGTGCCATGTAGATAATACCAACTAACAGCAATCCAAACTAGCAGATTATCTGCGTTTTCTCTGCAGATTCGTTGAGGCTGACCATCGACCAGAAAAAGGGTATCTTAACTCGCCGGTGTTGTGGGAGCGGCCTCTGGCCGCGATGCGAATACAAAAGGATCGGGCCTGGAAGGCCCTCCCACAGACAAGATACAATTGGGTAGCACCACCAAACATTGCGCCCGTAGCTCAGCTGGATAGAGTACTGCCCTCCGAAGGCAGGGGTCACAGGTTCGAATCCTGTCGGGCGCGCCATTTCCCCTTTTTTATTCAGATAGTTACGAGCGGCCCTCCTGTACCGCTTTCGCGTCTTGCCGCGATTGTGTGAGATTTGTGTGAGCAGCGATTCGTAGAACCGTATTCGGCCGGCGTATACACACACTTTCAGCAGCTTCGAGCAGTCGTGCGATATCAGGTGCTGAGTAGTGAGTTGTGATCCGGTCCGACTTGTGGCCAAGTAGATCTTGTCGATCCTCGTAGCTCACGCCAGCGGCCCGAAGTCGATGGCCGAACGTATGCCGAAGATCGTGAACTCGAACCATCTCCAACCCGGCTCGTTCCCTTGCGAGTTTCCATCCCCAATTGTGAATGCTCTTCGTCGGGTTGCCACGATAGGTGAAGACGAACTCGGGGTGTTTACCCCGTTGTTCGTCGACGACTCGTCGGGCAATCGAGTTGAGCACAACGACTCGTTCCTGACCGTTCTTGGTCTGAAACTCGTCGGTGATGGGTAAGAGAAACACATTCGTCTTCAGCTCAGGAACCTGAATCTCCCAGTTCCAGCGAAGCTGCAGCACCTCTTGCGTGCGACAGCCCGTATTAACCTTGAACAGAGCGATTCGCTGAAGATGCGCCGGCAACTCTCGAAACAGGCGATCCTGTTCCTCCCAACTCAATGGATAAGGCTTACGTTTGGGGCCTTGCTCCATTTCGATCAACGGTGAAGTATCGAGCCACGACATTCCGTTGTCGTGCCGCCAGACTCTGGCCGCCAGATTTAGGATCCGACGTACACAGCTGAGTTCTTTGTTGATCGTGCCGGCTGATACTCCGTCCGCGCGACGGGCCCGGCGATAGCTCGAGAGAGTGTCGTTATGAATACGATCCAGCCGCATGTGTCCGATATGCGGCATGACGCGATCGAATGCATAGACGTAACGCTCGAGGAGCTTCTTGTGCTGGTTATCTTCAAGGAACTTGATTGCTGCTTCTTGAAACGTCCTTGTCGGTCGAATGCCATACACCATGGCGTTACGAATCTCGTTCAAACGAAACGCTAGGAATTGTTCCGCCTCCGCGAGACTAGTCGTGCCACAGCTTTCTGCCATTCTCCCGTATCCTTTGATTCTCTTGTCGATCCACCAAATTCGACCTCTTTTCTTGAGGCCAGGTGACTTTCTGCGTCCCATGTTTCACTCCTTTCGGCGGGACGCCCATTGCGTGAGACATAGTCGTCCACCCAGGCATCCAGTTCAAGTCGGTCGAATGCAATGCCTTGTCGACCGATGGGAATGATGGTGAGTTGAGGCCGGACCTCGCGGTTGAAACGGTTACGGTCCATGCCGAGATACGCAGGTGCATCGCGAAGACGGACGAGCCGCGGTAGCAAAGCGATGGATGCATTCGTTGATTTCATCGACCGAGATACACAGCCGCTATTTCAACTCGAGCGTGGCCAAGCTCGCTGCTGATGATGGTTCGCGCCTCATGATCGAGTGCTCGTTGTGCGGGATTCAGCTCTTTCGACGGCAACCCACCCGCCACTGGACAAACCCGTTCGGTGAGCTCGAAGTAGCGCCGCTGAGCATAGCCATGTCGTAAACCGTGCAGCCGCGATAACCCCGCTTTTTGAATCTGCTTCTCATAGCGGTGCAGTTGCTGCACATAGTTCAGGTGAGGCGGTATTAGTGAGCCGCCCCTGGCCAACGCCTTAATTTCTTCCAATAACCGCCGCTGATCATCGTTCGTGATCGGTACCGCTCTCGCTCGTCCGCCCTTGGTCCAACTGGATTTGAGCTTGATGTGATCGTCCTGCACTGCGTAGCTCGGACTGAACTTGATCGATTCTTCACGTCTGAGACCGAAGGCCGCTTGCAAACGAATACTCAGGCAGACGTATTGATCCGAGATCAACGATAGTTTTCTCATATCCAGTTGCTGTGCTTTGGACTCCTTCGCGACGTACTCCCGCTTGCCAATGCCGTAGACGCTGTTGTCCCTGGCAATGATGCTGGGCTTGTTCACCTTCTTCGCCCACCAGCGAAGTGCCGATAGGCGATTCTTCAACGTGCCGGTACTGATGCCCTGCTCGCGCCATTTTGCGAGCAGGGCATCAACATGCTTCGGTTTAAGTGAACTCGCCTGCATGCGCCTAAAGCCAAGCGCCAGCAGCTGATTGGCAATCAGGTCCAATATCCGGGACCGGGTTGCTTGAGTAGAAAACCCGCCGTCACGATTGTCACGGCAGAGTTTGCTTAACTGGTAGTTCAGGTCTTTCATGGTGCGTTTTACCTTGTAGGTTAGTTTGGATGACCAGCTCGCAGCCTTGTGGCGTACGAGGGCCGATCAAAGATCGGAAAAGGTCACGGGACACCAGTCCCTTAAGGCCTGAAGCCTTAATCAGGTTCACCGGGGGAACTTTGTGAAGTTCCACCGGGGACCACCAGTTGGCCACTCGGTCCAGAATCAGAACGAGTGGATATCACCCTCCTTTGGGGTTGAATAAAAGAAACGCCATAGGCGTATGAGAACGCTCAGCCGAACACTTAAGTTCAGCCGTGCATGAAGATGCCGAGCGAGAATGCCCAGCTATATGGAAGATGCCGGGACTGATGCCCGACTGAGTAGGAGGACGCCGAAACGTCCTGGGCCGACCAGCCTCAAGATGAGGCCTCGACTTAGGGCAGGTTAACCCCTGCCTGAGTACCGTTTTTCCGCAACGGCCGCGTATAATACAGACCACACTACTCCGAATATGGGCCGGAGTCCACAGATAAGGCTCATTAGGTCGGTCCGGGCGTTATTCGTACCATTCCACAGGCGTCTGATCGCGTGCAGGGAGGTCCGTTCGCATCAAGGAAAAAGTGTGCATTTGGTTCCGCATCACTCACCGGGAATTTGCAAAATCCCGCCAGCATGCTCGTCGTGGCTGGTTCAGAGCACCGCGTCACTACAGCGCTTCGCTCGGTAGTGACGCGACTAACTCTTCCCAATCTTCCGGGATTTCATCCTGCCCGCCACGAAGAACAACGGTCACGATACAGATGTCCGGTTTGCCGTCATAGTCGAATGCAAATACATCCTCGACGGAGGTTTCAAAGACGTCGGCAATTCGGAATGCCAACTCGAGCGATGGCTGATGCTTCGAGCGTTCAATCGCATTGATGGTCTGACGGCTCACACCAACGCGCTCAGCCAGCTCCCGTTGCGTCATTGTTCCGAGTTCGAATCGGAGCTCCCGAATCTTGTTTGACCAGGGCATTTCTGCATGTGCTCCTGTAAGAAAATAGGGTCAGAGTACGGTGTCGTGTGAAGGATCCGGATCGCAGATACGTCAAGTACCTCTGTCACCGGGTCAAATGACCTTGACCAGGTCAAGTGAGGTTGACATCGAGTGAGCCAAACTAACTTGCTAAGGGTTCAGCCTGTCTTGACTCTGTTCGGACCTTTCAACTTCCCGCCAACGATATCTGACACAACCACAATCAGTTCGCTATTCGAGAAAATGGGCAAAACGTCGAGAAATGATAATGTGGCACCGGAAAGATTATGTGCTGAAAAATTCAGCGTGGCCTACTCGGTTATCTCCGCAATAGTCCCGCAGGGTATGCCAGAACGCCTGAGATGACGCTATTGGCAGCCTGGATAGTTGCCAGGCGGTCTTCCCGCCACTAAATAGAACGACTGGTGTACCAGGCGGCAATTTGTCGCCTTAACTCTTCCCAACCAGTCCTGCCAAGAATTCTGAAAACGGCTGGATGTTCTTACCCACGCTCGCCTGTTCGAGGGCTGCCATGTATTGATCGCGCGTATCGACCGTGATCACAGTCCAGGGATATCCGCCGGAAGCCATCATCAGATTCATTAGAAAACGGCCCATTCGACCATTGCCGTCTACGTAGGGATGGATAAAGACGAATACAAAATGACCGAGAACAACGCGAACCGCTGGATTCTCTTCTTTTCGCAAGAGGTTAAAGAATGCGGGCATCAGATCGCGAACACCTTCTTTGGATGGTGGTGTGTGCATGGATTGCCTGATATAGACCGGGCCATTCCGGTATCCGGCAAGATCGCCTGGCTGGAGAATGCCTGCCGTAATGCTCGGCGAGAACAATTCACGGTACCATTTGCCGTGATCAGCGTCGGCAGTATCGCCGGCATTCGCACCATTCAACACTTTCCTGACGCTGTCTTTTACGACCTGAAAGGCGTCATAGTAGCCACGTGCGGCGAGTGCATTGCGATGCTCTCTGTCTTCCTCATCATCAGGATTCCAAGTGCCATCGCGTACTTTTTCGATCAGCTCCTCGCTTACGCGGTAGCCCTCAATCGACAAGGAGTGGTAGGCGTCGGTTACATAGATATCCTCGACATTTTGCATGTAGGCATCAATATTGATTTCCGATTGCGGTGCGGGAGGAAACGTCCCAATGATCTCGTCGCGCATCGCATTCCAGTCCAGGCGCATACGCGTCACATAGGGGGAGGCTTCCCGTCCTGCGAATAGTAGCGAACTCGCCTCTTCGAACGGATCAGTCTCGCTGACTTTATAACCAGCCGATTTCATTCCTTCCAAGATGCCGTCTGCGATTTTCCCGCGCCCTATGTTTCTGAAGGCACCGGCAAGCCGGCCGGCGATAACACTGTGACCGCCATTCAATAGTATCGAAAGAATTTCCGATTCATCTTGCACCATGGCGAGTGCAGCACGTGCGTCTGTTGCATTTGCCCGGAACATGCCACGACCGATTCGCACAATAGCGGAGGGCAATGAAAATACGATCAGCCCATTAATTGTTTCTTCCAGCCCGGCCGCAGGCAATGACGCTCTTACATCAAATATCGATGTTCCGTGCGGCAGGTCCGTCGGTTTGTTTCCGCCCTTAGGCGTTCGGACCAAGAGTTGTCGCGGAACGGTCCAATTGCCTGTATGGAGGAAGAGCGATTGCTCAGGTGATAGGCACCAGTTTTTCTTGAAACGGTCGCCTAAATAGGCGGCGCAAAATCCCCAAAAAGAGGCGTACCAGGCCGTACTTTCCCCGGCTTGTTCGTCAGGCCGGGCCGGGATGTACCAACCCTTCATGACTTCCTGCAGGAAACCGTTTTCCAGCAGCCGTTCCCTGTGCGTCCGGCTCAGTTCGCCTGAGCGAATCGCGTCTGCGCCGCTCTGCTGTATTACACGCAGCGCTTCCAGAGACTCTGCCAATTTTTCAGATGGTGTTCCCATGGCCTACCCGTTTTTACCATTGTTAGGTTATTGCGTTCTATTATCATTAGGTAATTGTGTTTTATCATTTTTAGGTTATCATGTCGACAAATATTTAATAAATTTCATAACATATTGTTTTATATAAAGTCATGACCTCAGCTCTCCTAGCACCAATGGTGCTGAAGTTCGGCCAACTTAGGCTTCGTGTAATGCTGGATCAAGCATCGCAAGGGCTCTCTTATGGGCCATATTTGCCAGATCCGATCATGTCCGCCGAGGGATGTGCATGCTAATCACCGCCCGGGTGGTTGGTACCGTTACATCGGCTTGCACCATGGCGCCGGTGCCGGCGGGCTTCCTGTTTCTGGCCGTCGGCATGCCGTTCGTCATGACCACGGCGGTCATGCTCTTCAGACGTGTGATCTTAATTGTAATCGGCACCATGATGGTCATGATCATGGTGAGATCGCTGCCTAGGAATTAATCAGCGCTTTTTTCCTGAATTGTCTCCAGTGTTCGGCTACTCAATCTGGACACGCTCTTTTTTCACCGGGCGCGGCATCCGGTCAATACCCGGCCCGTGCGTGTCAAAACAGCATTTTTATAGTGGTGGACTAATCGGTTCTAGGCGACGCCGATGCTCATGCGACTAAGGGCCGATCGTATCGCCCGAAGGGAATTTTAGACACGCAAATCAATCGAGACCATCTCCCGAATAACGCACTTTTAGTTAATAGAATCGTATAGTGTTGATTTGCACCGAAATTTGAACCAATTCGGCCCAATCTTTGCGGAGAAATCTGACCCGTCTTCTGCAGCGCAACTTATTGAATGGTGGGCAGCTACTAATCAGATCGTGGGCAATTCTCGAATGCAAAAGTAGGGTCAATTGGAGATGCAAATCAACACTTAGGTTCGACAAAGCGCGTAGTGTTTTGGACGTTCGAGCGTAGCGAGAACGGGGCGTAGCCCCGAGAATCGCCACAAGGCGATTCGAGTCAATCCTGTCGGGCGCGCCATTCTCTTTGTTTGAAGGCCAAACAGGCTTTGGGAGCAGAGGGTCGTCGCAATGAAAGGTAACTGAGATTAAGCTAGCGAGCCTGCTCTTGGAGTTCATGCAATGACTACGCTATCGAGCGGCGGGGCTGACGATTGTGGTGTCACATCCCGCGTTTTTGGGTACTTGTCAGGCGGTGAGGCCGTTACCGAGTACACGCTGACGAATCGTAATGGGATGATCGTCAAGATTCTGGATTACGGCGGTATCATCACCGAACTACATGTGCCGGATCGGCGCGGCCAGCTTGCGGATGTTGTTCTGGGATTCGACAAACTCGCAGCTTATGAAGAACAACACCTGTACATCGGTGCAATTGTTGGCCGTTGTGCGGGACGCATAGCAAACGGACGATTCTCGTTAAATGGTATCGACGTATGTTTGGCCACAAATGACGACGACAATCACCTGCATGGCGGCGTAAGAGGTTTTGACAAAGTCATCTGGGCAGCTGCTATCGGCGAGACGCCGGGGCAACTGAATCTGAGCTACTGCAGTTTCGATGGTGAGGAAGGATATCCGGGAAACCTGGTGGTTCAGGTAACTTACACGTTGACTGACGATGGCGAACTGCATGTCGAGTACGTTGCGACGACAGATTCGCCAACAGTAGTAAACCTGACGCAACACAGCTATTTCAATCTGTCCGGAGATCTGGGTAGCGATATTCTGAGTCATCAACTACAAGTGGAAGCGGACGACATACTTGAGCTTGACGACTCGTCGATCCCCACAGGAATTTTCCTGCCAGTATCAGGTTCCCCTTTTGACTTTCGGGTAGCTAAGCCCGTCGGAAAGGATATCGACAAGGACGATCCGCAGCTGCGAATTGGTCACGGATATGACCACTATTGGGTGTTGTCGAATGATTGTGAAAGCGCAGCGCCGTTGCGCGCGATAAGTCTCGAGGATATGCAAAGTGGGCGGCGCATGGAGGTGTTGACGACCCAGCCAGGTGCACAGATCTATACCAGCAATTACCTGGACGGTGCCCTGATCGGAAAAAAGAACCAGGTATATCGACAGCGTGCAGCGATTTGCCTCGAGACTCAGAATCACCCGGATGCGCCCAATCACAGCGAATTTCAAGGTACAAGGCTTGAGCCCGGCGAGCAGTTCCACTCCATCACCGTGTTTCGATTTAAGGCTTCGTGAAGCATCAATCTCGGTTAAAAACTACGCGCTAGAATACTCGATCTCCAACATACTTGGCTACATCGTCCCTACCACCAAGCCGCATACAGGCCGATCAACATCAGTATGATGACCAGCGCCGCGTAGTTGAACCCACGCGACGTTGTAGTGTCTATGTCAGCATAGTCAATTGCGTCGGGATGCTTGTCCGCCTTTTGTGCAATCGAAATGAACATGCCGAGCCCAATGCACGCCACGAACACCAGGCCAACCCGGTCAATGAACGGCAGGGTCGGCCACCAAAGCTTCAGTGCGATCGAGAGCACGGCTGATCCAATCGCGGCACCCAACGCACCGTTAGCCGTTGTTCGGCTCCAGAATATGCCCAACAGGAACAGGGCAACCACGCCTGGAGTGAAGAACCCAGTGAACTCCTGAATGTATTGAAAGGCTTGATCGAACTGCCCCAGAAGCGGACGCGCTACGATCAGCGCAATCACGAGAGCTACGAAACTGACCGTGCGACCGACAAATACCAGGTGTTGCTCGGATTTCTCGCCGTTACCGAAATGTTTGTAGACATCCATCGTGAAGATAGTCGATATCGAGTTCATCATCGACGCGAGCGAGGACACGATGGCCGCAATCAGCGCGGCGAAGACCAGTCCCTTGAGTCCGATCGGCAGTAATCGCATCACAGTCGGATAGGCCTTGTCCGGTGCCTCCAGGTCTGGTGCCAGAATTACGGCCGCCACGCCAGGCAACACAACGATGACTGGCATCAATATCTTGAGGAAAGCCGCAAACATGATGCCTTTCTGCGCTTCGCGAACGTCCTTGGCGGCCAACGCACGCTGGATGATGTATTGATTAAATCCCCAGTAGGACAGGTTCATTATCCACATGCCGCCCACCAGCACCGAAATACCCGGCAAAAAGGCATAATGTGGACTGTCCTTTGCGAAGATCATGTCGAATTTTTCCGGTACCCGTTCCAGCAGGATATCGAAGCCGGCGACAACGCCAGCACCAGCCGAAACTTCATTCAGTGAGATGATGGCGATCAGCAAACCGCCGAGAACCAGTAGCACGACCTGGACAATGTCCGTCAGGGCGACTGCTTTGAGTCCTCCGTATAGGGAGTAAGAGGCCGCGAATAACCCGAGCCCAATCAGCCCCCACGTCAGGTCGACGCCCGTGACCGTACTGACGGCCAGTGCTCCCAGCCACAGGATGGACGTCAGGTTGACGAAGACGTACACGCCGATCCAGAAAAACGCCATCACCATGCGCACACGGTGATCGTACCGCTGTTCCAGAAACTGCGGCATCGTGTAGATGCGGTGCTTCAGGAATACCGGCAGTAAATACTTCCCGACGATGACCAGGGTCAGCGCCGCCATCCATTCGTAAGACGCAATGGCGATACCCAGGACGTAGGCAGAGCCAGACATGCCGATGATCTGTTCCGCGGATATGTTAGCCGCGATCAGCGAGGCGCCAATAGCCCACCAGGGCAGGGCGCGCCCGGCCAGAAAATAGTCGCTCGTGTCCTTTTGGTGCCCCGCCTTTTCCCGCGAGACCCAATGAGCGAGGACAAGGAGAGCGACGGCGTACGTGGCTACTACGGCGTAATCAAGGCTCTGTAAATACATGAATCGATTCCTGTTTTTATTGTTTGTCTTGCAGCGCTAATCGAAGTTGTTTCGCCGCTGATTCGGGCGTCAGGTCACGTTGCGGCATGCCCATCAATTCGAATCCGACCATATGTTTGCGGATTGTTGCGGAGCGTAGCAACGGTGGATAGATATGTACGTGAAATTGCCATTCAGGATGTACTTCGCCATCGCTGGGCCGCGGATGGAAACCCATGGAATACGGCATCGGCACTCCGAACAGTCGGTCGTAGGACGTAAGTGTCTGTTTCAGGACATCGGCAAACCCACGCAGTTCGTCCGCCGACATTTCGTGAAGGGCGCCCGCCGGCTGCCGCGGCGCCAACAGCGCCTCGAACGGCCATGTAGCCCAGAACGGGACCAGCGAGACAGCATCGGCATTGCCATAAATCTGTCTACTGCCGTCCTTCTCCTCTGCGTCAATGTAATCGATCAACAATGACCGGTCATTCGCCTGCCAGTACGCGTCCTGGCAACGCCGCTCTTTTTCCGGCTCATTCGGGATCGTGCTCGTGGCCCAGATCTGTGCGTGCGGGTGCGGGTTACTGCAGCCCATCATCTCGCCGCGATTCTCGAACGCCTGCACATAGTCGATGCCAGGGTTCTGGTCCAGCTCCCTGCATTCATTGGCAATAAACTGCAGCACGCCGGTGACGTCTTCTGTGGTCATACCGGAAAGGTGGCGATCGTGTTGTTCGGAGAAACACACGACGCGGCAACAACCATTTTCCGCCTCCGATTTGAACAAGGGCTTTGTGCTCTGCTCCGAATCGGCGTCAGCCATCAGGGCCGGGAAATCGTTGTCAAAGGCGTATGGCCCGGAATACTTCGGGTTTCGCTTGCCCCTGGCGCGGTCGTTGCCCGGGCATAGGTAGCAAGTGGCATCGTATGACACGCTCGCGGCGGCAGGCACATCTTCGACCTGGCCTTGCCAGGGGCGCTGTGTTCGCTGCGGGGATACGAGTACCCATTCACCCGTTAGCAGATTCTGCCGCCTGTGTGATTGCAGCTGGGCCATCAGCTTATCTGCATCTCACGGACGGGGTCGCAAGCGTCGAGCACATGATGCCAGGGCGTGCGCTTGTACTGCCGTTCGTACTCGCGGCATATCTGCTGGGCGGCCTGCTCGACGTGGCCTGGATCTACCACCGTGACAGTACATCCGCCGAAACCCGCCCCGACCATTCTTGATCCGTACACGCCGTCGCAGTTCAGTGCATGCTCAACGAGAAAATCCAGCTCGTCGCAACTCACTTCAAAATCATTCTTCAGGCTTTCGTGCGAAGCGGTCATGATCTGGCCGAGCTTAACCATGTCATCGCTGGACATTGCCTGCAGGGCACTGCGAACCCTCTCATTCTCAGTGACGACATGCTTGCTGCGACGGTACAATTTGTCGCCGAGAACAGTGCGATGGAGATCGAGTTGTTCACGACTGACATCACGCAGCGCCTTGATGTTCGAAAGAGTCTCATCCAACAGTGTCGTCGCCTGTTCGCATTCGATACGCCTGTTGTTGTAACTGCCTTCGCGAAGCCGGCGTTGCACACCGCTGTTGATCACCAGAATACGTCCGTCATCGGGCAGCGGCGCCAGCTCGTATTCCAGCGAACGGCAGTCCAGCATCATGGCGTGACTGCGGCTGCACACGGAAATGACGTACTGGTCCATGATGCCGCAGGACACACCGACATAATCGTTTTCGGCTCGTTGGCACATCAGTGCCAGCCGATGGCGGTCGACGTCCTCTGCCATGCAAGAGAGCATCGCGAAACCGACAACGGATTCCAGCGCGGCGGAAGAGCTCAGCCCGCTGCTGAGCGGCACCTCTCCGGCAATCACTATGTCGGCGCCACGCAGTTCAAACCCTTCGAGCTGCAGTACATGCATCACGGCTTTGGGGTATTCCTGCCACCCACCATCCGAATTTGACGACAGATCATCGAGACTGACTTCAACGGTATCGTCGAAATTCAGGGTATGCATTCGCACAGTATTGTCGTCGCGGGGTGCGATTGCGAGCCAGGTGTAAAGATCCAGATTGGCAGGCATTACCAGGCCATCGTTGTAGTCCGTATGTTCGCCGATGATGTTGATGCGGGCGGGCGCCCTGAACAGCCTGACCGGTGTGCCATACCGCGATTGAAATGCGGATAAGACTGATGCCTGCTCGAATCGATCAGCCATTAGTAGCCTCGTTTTCCCTGAGCCTTTGAGATATTTCCTATCATAATTAGTGCATGGTCCCCATGAAAATGGACTTTGCGTCCATCTAATGGATATTCTTACGGCATATTTGTCGCGCCGTGGACGGGTGGGAGACTGATGTCACTGCATCTCAGAGAAGGCTTTGCCGGCCAGGATATGTTTGTCATTCCACGACCGATCCTCGCTGATGCGCGCCGTCACCCGCTCGTGCGGTCTTTGTATCCTACGGACATAGGCTGGTTTCCGGAAGCGCGCTATCACTTTCGGGAGCGGGTTAACGGCGCACCCGAGGATCACCTGATGATGTGCGTTGGCGGCCACGGGTACGTGGTGGTCGATGGTAAAGAAAGTCACTTGCAGGCCGGGCAGCTGATCATCATTCCGCGGCACTGCGCACACACCTACTGGGCGGCCGACGACGAACCCTGGTCCACGTACTGGATGCATTTTCTCGGTGAAGATGCCGAGTACTACGTTGAACGCATACCGCACGTCGCCGAGCCTGTTGCTATTGACGAGACAACGCGACAGGAGGCCATGCGCCTGTTCCGCGATTGCCTCGACACGCTGGAAAATGGCTATGCCCTGCCTACGTTGATCTACGCGGCGCAATCCGCACAACACATTCTTTCCCTGTTACTGTTCCGTAACCCGGCTTTACCGATGGAGCAACGTGCGGAAAGTCGGCGTCTTAAGTGCGACGCGGTCATCGAGTACATGCATGCACGCATCGCCGAACCCGTGACGCTTGAAAGATTAGCCAGGGAGGCTGGTTTATCGGTTAGTCATTTTTCCGAAATGTTTCGCGAGCAGACGCATCATTCGCCGATGTCTTTTTATACGCACTTGCGAATACGTGCAGCCTGCAGACTGCTGGACCTGACCCCAAAACCGGTCAAGGTCGTCGCCATGGAGACCGGCTACAACGATCCCTACTACTTCTCGCGCGTGTTCAAGAAGGTCATGGGCATCTCCCCTGAGAAGTACCGGTCCGTCAAGAAAGGTTGAGTGAAAAGAGCATAATTATCAGCAAATCCTGACCTTGTCCGCGCCAAAATGCATTAAATACAGGCTTCTTGTGGTATCTGGTCTGAAGAATCGGCCGTAAGATATTCCATCAATCAGTCATTCCATCCATTGTTGACGCAATACGTCGCGTGACACCATCAAGCGATGCAGATCGTCGGGATGGATCATTTCGATGATGCTTTTCCGCCAGTACACAACTCGGGGGAGTTGCTCACATGAACAAGCTACGTACCAGTTTTTACCTCCTAGTCTCAATTGCCGGCCCGGCATTATTTTTCGCCAACGCGAGTCTCGCGCAACAAACTGACGACGAATCCATTGACGAAATTGTTGTCGAGGGCGTACGCACGAGCCTGGCAAATGCACTGGAAAACAAACGAGCTTCAGACCTTATCGTTGAGACAATTTCGTCTGACTCTATCGGCCAGCTGCCGGACGTCACGATAGCGGAATCCATTGTACGCTTGCCCGGTATAAACGGCGCGCGCGACCGCGGCAACGAGAGTCAGGCGGTCGTTCGAGGCATGGGGCCGCGACTAGTACTTGGATTGGTAAATGGCCGTGAAACCGCGTCCACCGAACCCAATCGAAACGTTCGGTGGGAGATTTACCCATCCGAGATCGTTAATGCGGTGAGCGTCTACAAGTCTCAGTCGGCAGATCTCGTATCCGGCGGCGTGGCCGGGACGATCGATCTGCGGACCGTGAGGCCTTTGGATTACGACGGACCCGGGGTCGTAATGCGTGGCGGGCCCGTATACTACGAGGCCGCTGCGGATATCCCCGGTTACAGCGACTGGGGCTATCGAGGCAGCCTCTCCCTGGTGGGTGAAGTCGCACCGGATTTCGGCGTCGCACTGGCGGTCACTACGCAGAACCAGAAAAACGGCTTCCCGTCCTTCCAGGGATGGGGTTATAACGATGACAGGTCAGGCGGTCTTCCCGGCGATGTCGACGGCGATGGCAACCCGGACTACACGCCCTGGGGCGCGCAGACCGAAGTCAAGAAACTTGATGTAGACCGCATGGGTATAGTGGGTGCCCTTCAGTGGCGGCCCAGCGACACCTTCGAGCTCAATTTCGATGCCGTCTATTCCGATTTCAGCATCAATGAGGATCAGAATCAGGCCTGGTATGGCGGCTTTGGTAACTGGGACGGTGGCGACAGCTGGAAGTACCTGGACTATGAGTTCGATGGCCAAGACATCGTTGCCGCCAATATCAACTGGGGGTCGGTCAGAAACGTCATTGCCAAATACACGGAAGACAAGGACGTGTTTTCGTCAGGCCTGAACGCCGCCTGGTCCGGCGACGATTGGCAGTTCGACGTCGACCTCTCCTTTTCCGAGGGTCAACGTGACAACGTCTGGCAGGCAGCATATATCGAGGTCTACCCCGAGTTCATGGAATGGGGAATGAGGGATGGTCAAACGCCCTTCGTCACCACGAGCATGGATCCTGCGGATCCGAACATTCAGTTCGTTGCAGACTGGCTGCCCGGGGAAAGTGCCGGTCCGCAGTCGGTCACCGATGACCTGAACGCGATCGAGGCGGATTTTGAGAAGGACTTTTCGGACGATGGATTCCTGCAGCGTTTCATGGCTGGTGCAAGGCTATCGGACCGGGTAAAGAAACAAATGCGTCATGCCTGGACGCAATCGGTGCCGGCAGGCGGCCTCGCGATTCCGGCCGACATGTTGTCATCCTATGAGGTCAAGGCGTTCGACGTGCCGCCCTTGCTTAACGGCAATTTCGATGAAATTACGGAATTCCTCTACGGCGGTTTCAGCGATCCTGGCAATTCGGAAGACCTGGGTGCTCGCTGGCGCGTTGAAGAAGATGTAGCGGAGGCCTACGTCAGGCTGGACTTCTCGTTTGGCGATCGGGTTAGCGGCAACATCGGCGCGCGGTACGTGGACATCGATGTCGCCAGCTCCGGCTACGAGTGGGTCGGCGGTGAGCCGCCGGTCTGGAATACGATCGACCACGACTACTCGGAAGTCCTGCCGAGCCTGAACCTGAATTTCTACGTCAACGACGAATACATACTGCGGTTTGGCGTGGCCAAGGTCATGGCGCGGCCGCCACTCGACGAAATGAACGCAGTTCGTAACCGGGACAACCCGTTAACCACGCCGCCGCCGCTGACGGCCTGGGGCGGCAATCCCGAACTCGACCCGTTCCTTGCATGGCAGTTCGATTTGTCGTCTGAATGGTATTTTGCGGACGAAGCGCTGTTCGCAGTTGCGTTCTATTACAAGGATGTAGAAACGCATATTGGTCGTTTCTCGACACCGATTACGATCGATGGCGACTTGTATACGCTGAGTGGCCCTTCCAATGGCGACGGTGGCAAGATCAAGGGTGTCGAAGTGACGTTCCAAACGCCGTTCTATTTCATTCCGGGCCTGGAGAACTTCGGCATCTACTCGAATTATGCGTACGTCGACTCGGACATCGAGGAGTTTCACCCATGGTGGGATCCATTGACCGGAGCGGGCCTTGCCAAGGATACGGCGACCGTGGATCTTTGGTACTCGTCAGGGGGGTTCGAAGGCCGCCTCGGCTACAAGTACCACAGCGATTACTCGCTGATCTTCGGCTGGGACGCATGGGATGTCCGGACGCTGATACCCGAGACGACGCTGGGTCTCAGCCTCTCCTACCAGGTCAGCGACCGTCTGGGCTTGCGCCTGCAGGCCAACAACCTGACGAACGAAACCCTGCGCAACTACCGGGACAACACACCGGGACGGCTCGGTCGTTATGATGAATATGGTTCAAGTTACCTGTTCGACGTCACGTACCGCTACTGACAGGTCCATTCGGACGAGTAGGGCGGCGATCGCTATCGCCGCCTTGCTGCTCATTTCGTGTCAGCCTGCGAACAGCAGTTTGCCGGAGTGGCGCGATCCGGAAATCATCTCGGTCAACAGGGAGCCTGCGAGGGCATTCTTCGTTGCTTACGAGTCGGCTGAGCTAGCCAGGAACGGCGAGCCGCAGGAGTCTGCGTATTATCAGTCACTCGACGGCGAGTGGCGCTTCAGCTGGGCGCCGCGTCCTGCCGATCGCGCGGCCGGATTCCATGATCCCGATTTCGATGTAAGCGAATGGGACACGATAGCCGTGCCGTCGAACTGGGAGCGCCAGGGCTACGGCAAACCGCACTACGTCAATGTTGATTATGTTTTCCCGGCCGACGAGCCAATAGTCCCCACCGAGGACAACCCCGTCGGCTCGTACCGGCGCGAATTCAACGTGCCGGAGAACTGGCTAGAGCGCCAGGTATTTGTGCGCTTCGGCGCGGCCAACTCCGGTTTGTATGTCTGGGTGAACGGCACCCAGGTTGGCTACAGCGAAGATTCGAAATTGCCGGCCGAATTCAATATCTCACCGTATCTAAAAGCAGGCAACAACGTCATTGCAGTCGAAGTATTCCAGTGGACATCGGGTAGTTATCTCGAAGACCAGGATTTCTGGTCCGTGTCGGGTCTGGAACGCTCGGTCGAGCTCATTGCTCAGCCGCAGAATCGCATCAGGGATTTCTTTGCACGCACGACTCTTGACGACGCATTGACCGCCGGCGTGCTGGATCTCGATGTCGAGATTGCCGGTCCTTCGCAAGGGTTGTCTGTTCACTACAGTGTGTTTGATGGCGGTGAGCTGGTCCTGAGCGGGCAGGACAACGCGTTGGAGATGATGCGATTTTCTGCGCAGCTACCTGACGCAAGGCAGTGGTCGGCTGAAACACCCAATCTCTATGAACTCGTTGTCGAACTTAAGGGCGCCGCCGGGGCAACGGTTGAAGCAGTGTCGCAGCAAATCGGATTCCGGCGTGTCGAAGTGAGGGACGGCCGACTGCTGGTTAATGGCCAGGCGATAACCCTGCGCGGCGTCAACCGGCATGAGCACCATCCGGAGACCGGCCGCGTGCTCGATGCCGAGACGATGACCAAAGATATTGAGCTCCTGAAGCGACTCAATTTCAATGCGGTGCGAACGTCACACTATCCCAACGATCCGCGCTGGTATGCGCTGACGGATCGTTACGGTATCTATGTCGTCGACGAGGCAAACATCGAGTCGCACGCCTACATGGGTCGCGGCATGGAACACGGTCCCGAGCACTGGCTCGGCAACAAGCCGTATTTCGAAGCATCACATCTCGCGCGCGTCAGCCGCATGATCGAACGCGACAAGAATCATCCGTCGATCATTCTTTGGTCGCTCGGTAACGAAGCCGGCCTGGGTACTTCGTTCGAAAAAGCAGCTGCCCGCGCGAAGCAACGCGATTCGACACGCGTTGTCAGCTACGAAGGCACGGGCCAGACCGAAGGACACAATCCGCGCCCCTTCATCGATTTGTACACGCCGATGTACGACCGTGTTAGCGAGATGCGTGACTACCTCGACAGCGATCCACAGAAGGCGATTATTCTTTACGAGTACGCGCATGCCATGGGCAACAGCCTGGGTGGTTTCGCCGAGTATTGGGATCTCATCTGGTCCGAGCCGATGGCGCAAGGCGGGTTCATCTGGGACTGGGTCGATCAGTCGTTTCTCGAGCACAAGGCCGACGGCACACCGTACTGGGCCTACGGCGGTGACTATGACGAAGGACGCAACGATGGCAATTTCTTGGCTAACGGGATCATTCAGCCGGATCGCACGGTCAACCCGCATGCCTACGAGGCGAGAAAGGTCATGCAGCCGGTGGCGTTCCACGCAGACAGTATTGCTGCTGGCAAATTCGTCGTTGAGAATCGCCACGACTTCCTCGACCTGACCGGACTCTCTTTCTCGTGGGTTATTGAAGAGGACGGAGTGGCGATTGCCTCGGGTGCACTGCCAGAGCTCGGGACGAGGCCAGGCGCTAGCGATGCAGTCAGCATCGATCTGCCGGGCATCGAGCCGCTGCCAGGTAGCGAGTACTTCCTGAGAATACGGGCTGCGGCGAAAGACGGCTACCAGGTATTCGTGCCGACCGGAGAGGTCGTCGCGTGGGAGCAGTTCCCGTTGCCATGGAAAGCAGAAGCGGAGGCGATCGTGTCGCACCTCCCGGCGCCGTCGGTGGTTGAAAGCGAAGACACAATTACAGTGACAGGCACCGATTTTAGTGCTGAGATTGATCGTGCCAACGGGTTGCTCGTGTCCTATGTTCGCAACGACGTGGAGACCATGGCGACGCCGCTGACACCAAACTTCTGGCGCGCACCGACTGACAATGATGTCGGCGGCGGCATCCCGGATGCACTGGCCATCTGGAAGACAATAGCGGAATCACGCGTCGTCGAGAATATCGAATTCGCAACGATCGATGAAGATAAAGTGAGTATCGTTGTGTCGGCGCTCTATGGTGACGGGAAACTGCGTTATCAAACGACCTATTCGGTTTACGGCAATGGTGACATCGTGGTCAGCAATGTCGTCGAACCACTGGTCACCGATCTGCCCGAGTTCTATCGCATTGGCATGACGATGACGGCGCCGGGCGAGTTCGGCGACCTGCGCTGGTTTGGTCGTGGGCCACATTCGTCGTACGTCGATAGGAAAGCTGGCGCGCGGGTCGGACTTTTCAAAGGCAAAGTGGCAGAGCAGTTTCATGACTACAGTCGTCCGCAGGAAACCGGCAACAAAGTCGACGTTCGTTGGCTGGCCATTGCCAACGAGGCAGGTGCGGGTCTGAAGATCATCGGCCAGCCTCTGCTGAGCGTCACCGCATTGCCATTCCCTTATGCAGACCTCGACCTCGTGCCCGGGGCACAAAAGCACGGTGCTGACCTGACAGCGCAGGACATGGTCACACTAAATATCGATTTCGCGCAGATGGGCCTGGGCGGGGACAACTCGTGGGGCTTCTGGCCGCTTGAAAAGTACCGGCTGCCGGCAACGAGGTACGAGTATTCATTTCGACTGCGCGCCATTGCGGCAAAATCGCGGTACTACGCGGGCGCAGATCTCTCCTGGGTCAACGAACTCGAGGATTGTGGTGCCGAGTATCGGGTTAAAGGCGAATTACGCGATCCGTACGAGTTGTTCGCTGAAGCGGGCCTCGATACCGTACGCCTGCGGCTGTGGAATGACCCGGACTGGACCGAGTACTCAACGTTGGTTGATGTGACCCGAAGCATCAAACGGGCGAAACGACTTGGCTTGCGCGTGATGCTCGATTTTCATTATTCGGATACCTGGGCCGACCCGGGCAAGCAAACCATTCCCCGAGCCTGGGCGAATGATATCGACAACGTCGAGGTGCTTTCCGCGCATGTCTACACGTATACCACAGACGTATTGACGCAACTCGGCAAACAGGGGTTGATGCCCGACATGGTGCAGGTGGGCAACGAGATCAACACGGAAATTCTACGACCGAAAGACACGGAGGGCTGGCCGATCAATTGGCCGCGCCAGGCGGCGTTGGTCAATGCAGGGATCAAGGCCGTACGCGATATGGCTGGCAAGTACGATGTGACACCGAGTGTGATGCTGCAAATAGCACAACCTGAAAATGTCGAGCCCTGGTTCGAAGCAGCAACAGAGCACGGTGTCACCGACTACGACTACATCGGCATTAGCTTCTATCCGCGCTGGTCCGAGTGGTCGATGAGTGAACTCGGTGCGACCATTGCTCGAGTCCGTGAGTCGTATGACGCAGAGGTGATCTTGGTAGAGACCGGTTACTTCTGGTCTTTCGGCAAAACGAATCCCGACAGGAACGAACTGGCCGCGCAGTCTCTCGAACCGGGTTACCCGGCGTCCGTCGAAGGTCAGCGTCTCTTCCTCGTCGATCTTGCGAATACGGTGTTGCAGAATGGCGGTGTCGGCATGTTTTATTGGGAACCGGCGATTGTCACGACGCGCTGCAGGGAGGGCTGGGGCTACGAGGATGAGCGCTGGGACAATTCATTGTTTGACTACCGGCGCGGCAACGAATTGCTTCCCGGTGCTGACTATCTGTCCGTCATCAGTCGGCCAAAGTGATATTTGGTTCAGTAATGGGCTGTTCCGTCAGTTTATTGGTGTCATATTGTTTGGTTTTGTCGATGAGTAGACGACCCTCGAGTCGAGGGTTTGGCTGATACCGAGGGGACTGTGTGAGAATTGTGTGACTGAGTCCTGCACGGTTGTGATGAGTACTGCATTTGCAATGGACGTACCGCCAGTTAACATCAATAGTTTCAATTACTTACAAATGAAATAGCGTACTCCGAAGGCAGGGGTCACAGGTTCGACAAGACGCGCCAGCGTTTTGGACGCACGAAGTGCGCCCCAAAGGGGTGAGAATCGCCTTGAGGCGATTCGAGTCAATCCTGTCGGGCGCTCTCTTCCCATCCATGGGCTCCACGGGACTGGTGCATCCTGCACGTCGCGCACCATTCCCCAAATCGATGCAAGGACTTGGGAGCGCTATCAAATCCCTATGCTGCCGGCGCAAGACAATGCTGCGGAAAATACGTATTTCGGGCACCAAGCGGGTACGTAAAACTACCTAGGGGAAAATACGAATTACATAGCTAACGAAAATAAAAGGCGGACGATAGATGGTTAGCGATCCTCATATTGTTTTGCCGGAAAATCCTCGGCCTGAGGGCCGAGAAATTCAGCCTTTGTCTAGGCAGCGGAGGGTT
>PVMS01180890.1_pt1 | contig 22791 bp, 27 predicted proteins | sample 1853461 | NCBI WGS metagenome assembly PVMS01 (sample SAMN08582032, study PRJNA380276) | Marine sediment metagenome, whole genome shotgun sequencing project. | isolation source: ocean sediment barecode stripped | collected 2017 | reverse complement strand
TTCATGACGCTCTTCCGATCTTTAAGGCGTCATGAAACGGTCAGCGCCAGTGGCGCGAGGATCATGAACAGCACGGCGATGGCGATATGCGGCGTCCGTCTGTCGTTATGGACCTTGCCGAAGAATGCCGGCAGCAGGCCCTGGCGGCCCATGCCGTAAAGCAGGCGCGAGGCCGTGACGAAGTTGACGAGGCCGGTATTGGCGACGGCGAACAGCGTGATCGCCGTGAACAGGATCGGGGGGATGAATGGTGCGGCGCGGGTCACCACCTCTGTGATGGGCCCCGGCACCGTGGCCAATTCCTGCCAGGGAACCACCGAGACCGCGGTGATCGCCACGGCGATATAGATAATCGCGGCGGCCACCATGGCGGTGATCAGGCCGATGGGGAGCGTGCGCCGGGGGTCTCGCACTTCCTCGGCGACGTTGTACATGTCCTCGAAACCGATAAAGGCGAAGAAGGCGAGCACCGCCCCTTGGATGACGATCAGGGTCATGTGGTCTTCACCCGGAAGCACCGGCGTCTCGAGATAGTTGACCGAGCCCCAATAGGAGACACCAACCGCCACCACGAGAATAAGGCCGGCCGCCTCGACCACCGTGCACAGCACATTCACCCACATGGACTCGCGGATGCCGCGGAACACGATGCCGGCCATGACCAGAAGAAAGCCGAGGGCGAGCCAAGCGATGGGCACGCCGTCGAGACCGATCAGCTCGGAGAGATTGGCCGCGAACACGCGGCTCTGGGTGGCGATGGAGGTGAGGCCGGAGCACACGAGCGCCAAGCCGACCATGAAGCTTAACAGCGGGAAACCATAAGCGCGCTGGGTGACATAGGCGGCACCCGCCGCGCGGGGATAGCGCGAGCCAAGCGAGGCGTAAGAAAGCGCGGTTAGCAGCGCGGCGACGAGCGCAACGATGAAAGCGAGCCATACGGCGTTGCCGACCTGGCCCGCCACTTTACCCATCAGGCCGTAAATTCCGGCGCCAAGCATGCTGCCGAGCCCGTAAAGGGCCATTTGGGTCGGCCCGATCGTGCGATGGAGTGTCGGTTCGTCCTCTGTTTTCGTCTTTGCCTGATCCCCCATGCCATCCCCTCTTTTTGCGCTGCACCCAGCCCCTATCAGGAGATGGTGCAGTGCGCCTTGCAAATGCCGCGCTTTCCGCCTATGTGTTTGCCATCGACATTTGGCCGGACCATGTGGCCGTAGCGCAATGGCGCACGATCAGAACCCTCCCAAACATCGACAATTCTCGTTCAGCTCGCAATTCCTGCGGACTTGAGCACCTCTGTACCGACTAGACGAAAGGACTACCCGATGACCACGGGCACTGTGAAATTCTACAATACGCAAAAAGGTTTTGGCTTTATCGAGCCTGATGATGGCGGCAAGGACGTCTTCGTTCATGCGACCGCGCTCGAGCGCGCCGGCATGTCGAGCCTGGTCGAAGGCCAGAAGGTGTCGTTCGACACCGAGGTCGACAGCCGCAGCGGCAAGACCGCTGTTGCGAGCATCAAGGCTGAGTAGTCCTTAAACCGGACAACTCTTAAGCTTTGACGAGAATGAAAGCCGCCCCTTCGGGGGCGGCTTGTTAGTTTCGGGGTCTGCTAATCGCTCGTTAGGTGCGCTTGGCGCGCTTAGAGCTAGAGCCCTTCGGCTTGTCGTCGCCGTCGCCCTTACCGTCGTCCGGCACGGCGCGATCAAGCGGGTAGTCGGCGCAATCGTACAAACGCCGGATGCCGCCACTGTCGAATCTCTCCTCCTCGACCTCAAGATAGGTGCCCAAGAGGCACTCAGGCGGAAGATCCTCAATAGCGTAGCGGACGGCCTCGGCGGCGTCTGAAAACCGCTTATAACTGATGCCGTGCGACCTGGCCTTCCAGCTTCGGGCCGGGAAGAGCTCGGCCGCAGCGGTGAAATCGAACGTGGACATGGAGTCTAACCTTCACTGCTTACAACGGAACATCTGAAAATAATCCAGAGCGGCCTGCGTAAGCCGCCGACTAAATATAGTCTTTTCGAGGAAGAAAGACTAGGCGCTCGGCGCCGCAGCCTATCCGATCCCGCTTATTCGGTTGATGCCGAAGGCGCGAAGCTTGGGATCAGCCTTATCAAACCCTAAGGAGAAGGGCGCAGGGCCTAGCTCTTCAACCGGTAGCCGGTCTTGAAGATCCACCAAACGGTGGCGAGGCAGATGGCCAGGAACAGCCCGATCATGGCGAGGCTGAGTTCTACGCTCACATCCGCCGTGCCGTAGAAGCTCCAGCGGAAGCCACTCACCAGATAAACCACGGGGTTGAACAGCGACACGGTCTGCCAGAATGGCGGCAGGACGTTGAGCGAGTAGAACGTGCCACCGAGAAAGGTGAGCGGGGTGATGATGAGCAGCGGCACGAGTTGCAGCTTCTCGAAGTCGTCGGCCCAGATGCCGATGACGAAGCCGAGCAGGCTGAACGTGATGGCCGTGAGCACGAGAAACGTCGCCATCCAGAACGGATGGATGATCTCAAGCGGCACGAATAGGCCCGCCGTGGCGAGGATGATGAGCCCCAAGAGGATCGACTTGGTGGCGGCCGCGCCCACATAGCCGATGACGATCTCGACATAGGACACCGGCGCCGACAGGAGCTCGTAGATCGTGCCGGTGAAGCGCGGGAAATAGATGCCGAACGAGGCATTGGCGACGCTTTGGGTGAGCAGCATCAGCATGATGAGCCCGGGCACGATGAAGGCGCCGTAAGGGATGCCTTCGATTTCGGTAATGCGGGAGCCGATCGCCGCGCCGAACACTACGAAATAGAGCGATGTGGCGATGACCGGTGCGACGAGGCTCTGGACGAATGTGCGTCCCCACCGCGCCATCTCGAATTTGTAGATTGCGATTGTCGCTGGGAGGTTCATTTGTCTCGCCTCACGAGGTCGACGAAGATGTCCTCGAGCGAGCTTTGCGTCGTGTCGAGGTCTTTGAAGCCGATCCCCGCCTGCGATAGATCGGTGAGAAGGCCGGTGATGCCGGTGCGTGGGCCTTGGCTGTCATAGGTGTAGACGAGCTTGGCGCCGCCATTGGCCAAGGTCAGTTGGTGCTTGTCGAGTTCGGCGGGAATCTCCTCAAGCGCTTCATGCAGCTCAAGCGTCAACTGCTTCTTGCCGAGCTTGTGTATCAGCTCGTCCTTGTCCTCGACCAAGATCATCTCGCCGTTGTTGATCACGCCGATCCGGTCCGCCATATCCTCGGCCTCGCGGATGTAATGGGTGGTCAGAATAATCGTCACCCCGGAGTCGCGGAGATTCCGCACGAGCTGCCACATGTCCTTGCGTAGCTCGACATCGACGCCCGCCGTCGGCTCATCGAGAAACAGGACGGTCGGCTCATGCGACAGCGCCTTGGCGATCAACACCCGGCGCTTCATGCCGCCCGAGAGCGTCATGAGTTTGGAATCTTTCTTGTCCCAAAGAGAAAGCTGCTTGAGCAGCTTCTCGATAAAGGCCGGGTTTGGCCATTTGCCGAACAGGCCGCGGCTGAACGTGACCGTGTTCCACACCGTCTCGAACATGTCGGAGGTCAATTCCTGAGGCACCAGCCCGATCATGGACCGGGCGGCGCGGTAGCCGGTGATGATGTCGTGGCCATCGACCGTCACCGAACCCGCGCCGGGCCTGACGATGCCGCAGATGATGCTAATAAGCGTGGTCTTGCCGGCACCATTCGGCCCGAGCAGGGCGAAGATTTCGCCCTTGTCGATGTCAAGATTGATGTCCTTAAGCGCCTGAAAACCCGTGTCATAGGTCTTCGACAGCTCTTTCACGGAGATGATGGGCGGCATGGGTTTCAGAAGGTCCGGTCGGGCGGGGGTGGTCGGGCAGGCGGCTTCAATCACCAGCCAGTACGGCAATAATAGGGTGTTGGTCGATTGTCAGTCGGAAGCGACTTCTAACCTAAAATGATCCACCACGCTCTGCTGAATCACGCGTGCGTGAAGGGTGAGCAGCACGAGCTTGGCGTCGAGGCCGGTGCCAGTTGCAAGCGCCGTATCGATTCGGCCCTCCACATCATCGGCAAGCCGTACCGTGTTGGCGCCGGCGAAGGCGTCCGCGCCGATGATGCAATAGGCGATGATCTCAGCGGCCGAACGCATGGCGGCGGGGCCCGGATCGTCACGGCCCGTTTGCTCCATGAGCATCTTCATCACGGTGAGCTTGATGGCCTCGGGCACGAGTTTGGGATGCAAGTCCACTGAACGCAGCGCCGTGTCGAACTCGCGCAGCACCGGCGAGCGGCCGAATATGCCGAAGAAGCCGATGGATAGCGGCGCCTTCACGGGCGGTCCGCCGTAAATCGCAGGACTTTGCCGTCGCCCTCGTCGGTCAGCACGTAGACCGCGCCACCGGGCCCTTGGGCCACATTGCGGATGCGCGCGCCGAGCGGGATGCGCTCCTCGCCCGTAACCGTCTCGCCATCGAGGCTGAGACGGACCAAGCCTTGCGATGATAGCCCGGCGATCAACAGATCACCGTTCCAGCCTGGAATGGCGTTATCCGTGTAGAAGGCGATGCCCGAAGGGGAGATTACCGGCGTCCAATGATGGATCGCGGTGGCGAATTCAGGATGGGTCGGCGGGTTCGGAATGTCCTCGCCGTCGTAATGGATCCCCCAGCTCACCACGGGCCAGCCATGGTTGGCGCCGGGGGCGGGGATATTCAGCTCGTCGCCGCCTTTTGGGCCGAACTCGGATTGCCACAGCTTGCCGGTTTCCGGGTGGATGGCCGCACCTTGCGGGTGACGGTGGCCGTAGGACCAAATCTCGGGCTGTGCGTCCTGCTGCCCGATAAACGGATTATCCGCCGGCACCGAGCCATCCCGGTTGATGCGCGCAATCTTGCCGAGATGGCTGCCGAGGTCTTGCGCCGGTTCAAATTTGAAGCGTTCGCCGAGCGTGATGAACAGCTTGCCGTCCGGTGCGAACACGAGCCGGCTGCCGAAATGGTTGCCGCCTTTGACCTTGGGCATCTGCCGGAAGATCACTTGCACGTCTTCGAGCCCGGTATCGCCGAGCCTGCCGCGTGCCACAGCCGTGCCCGCGCCATCCTCGCCTGCTTCCGCATAAGAGATGTAGACGAGCGTGTTGGACTCAAAATCCGGGTCGAGGGTCACGTCGAGCAGACCGCCTTGGCCAATGACCTCGACTTTGGGCAGGCCGGTCAGCGGCTCGGACAGCGTGCCGTCCGTGGCCATGATGCGCAAATTGCCCGCCCGCTCGGTCACGAGCATGCGTCCATCGGGGAGGAAGGCGAGCCCCCAGGGGTGGTTGAGGCCGGTGGCGAGCGTCTCGACCTTGATCTTGCCGGTCTCGGTGTCGATGACCCGGTCTTTTGCCGAACCGGTTGTGGAGGAGAGCGCCAACGCCGCGGCGAAAATCGCCAGCGCGGAGCATCCGCCCAATCCTCTCCGCCCATTCCTCGCGCTTCTACGCATCATGATCTCCAATAATTCTTGCGCCCAACGATCCGCGATAGCCCGTTTTAGCTTCGGCCGGCTTTCACGCGAAGACCAGGCGCCGGGCGCTCCAGCACCACTTCGCGGCGGAAGCGGTAAAGCCTCGCGGGGCGTCCGCCGGTTTCGGTGGAGACGCTGCCGGTGGTTTCGACCAGCCCACCTTTCTCAACGAGCCGCCGGAAGTTCTGCTTGTGCAGCAGCGTGCCCGAGATGGCTTCCACGGTCGTCTGCAGATCGTAAAGGGTGAACTCCGGCGGCAAAAGCTCGAACACCACCGGGCGGTATTTGAGTTTACCGCGCAAGCGCCCCATGGCCGTTGCCAGAATGCGCCGGTGATCCAGCGCCATGGGCCGGCCAAGCTCGGGGAATTCCTGCCACTGATGCGCGGCGGATCGCCCATCGCGCTTGGCCTCCTCTACGAGCCCCGCCTCGTAGAGAAGCTCGTAACGCTCCAGCACCTTCTCTTCGTCCCAGGCGCCGCCAATGCCGAAGCCGATCTTGAGGCGCTCGGGCCGCCGTAAGGCACGGTCGGAGTCATCGGGTGCCGGTGGCCGTTCGGCCCATTCTTTCAGCTTTGGCTCGATCACGTCGGTCAGGATTTGGGGTTTGCCGTGGCGCCAGTCTTCCCAAGGGAGATAGGCGTACCAAGGCGACCAATGGGCGCCCAGCATTTCGCCGCCCGGTTCGCCGGTCAGCGCCAGATAGCCAACCGAGAGCGTATGCGCCCCGCCGGGCTCCGCATGCCGCCCGCGATCGCCGAATGTATAGAGTTGTTCCACATAGCCGAGCTCAATGCCGGTCTGCCGCTCCACCCATTCGCGCAAACCCACCTCGAGCGTTCTGTGCGCGCGCGGCGCGAATGGCCCAAAGGGTAGGGCGTCCCAGTCTCCGGCGCCCACAGCCCCATGCTGGGCGACGAGAATATGGGGCTGCTGATCGCGCACCATGACGATGGCGGCGTTCAGTCCAAGTTCAATATGAGGATCGCTGTTGGAGGGTTCCGCGGCGGCCGTGGCCTTGCCCCCCGCGTCAGTCATGGTCTAAGCGGCGTGCCGCGCGGGCAGCGAGAAAACCTGGCCTTGTTCGGCGAGCGTGCCACGCCCGATATGCTCGACGGCGTCGGTCATGCGCCCCTGGCGCGCCAGCACATTATCGGCCAGCGCAACGAGACGGCGATTGGGATAGGCGGTGGGCGAGGCGTCACGCAGCACGAGAGCGAGGTCGCGCTCGTCGACCTTCGGGTTCAGTGCGCACAGCGAAATAAAGGCCCCGGCGGTGGAGCGGCTGATGCCGGCCCAGCAATGGATCAGCAGCGGCGCCTGGCGGTCCCAATCGCGCACGAACTGGATCAGCTCGGCGACATGGGTCTCGCTCGGCACGACGAGGCCCTCTCGCGGCTCGCTGATGTCGTTCATGGAGAGCCTGAGATGGCGGTCATGGCCGATACTGGGCGGCGTGTCGATCTGGGTCTCGCCGTTGATCAGCGTAACCAGATGGCTCGCACGGGAATCGGTGACCGTGGCTTCAACCAGGTTGAGCGGCGCGACGAATATGGTTTCAGGTGACATGGGCACTGGCACTTTAGTCCGATCTAACCGAGAAATCAGTGTATCCATTGGGTCGTGCCTCCCGAATCCGTTCCTGCGTCCCGCAACTCATTTGGCAAGCTCATGAAACCGTTTCAAGAACCTCGCCTCTCCCTCTGCCGCAGGAAGGGGGCTTAACTGCGACAGCCTGTTGACAACAGGGCAGGATAGGCTCCGTGGCTGGCCAAAAAACCGCCGCGCCTCCTCGTGGGAGAACCCGGCAAGACCGGTCGCCTCGTAATAGGCGGCGATTTTATCGGCGCGCTTGATGAGCTTGGTGACAGTCTCCGGCAGGTCCACCGGCACCCCGAACCGGCGATGGATGGCGGCAAGCAGCCGCCCTTCAAAGTCGCGATAGTCCAGCGAGAGCGCCGCCTTAAACGGGCTAATCAGGTCGCCGATGACATATTCCGGTGCATCGTGGAGCAGGGCGGCGAGCTTGAATTCTTGTGGGAGCGCATTGTCGATGTCGCTGGCGGCGGCCTCGACGAGCAGGCTGTGCTCCGCCACCGAGAATGTGTGATCGCCATGGGTTTGGCCGTTCCAACGGGCGACGCGGGCCAGTCCGTGGGCGATATCCTCGATTTCGATATCGAGCGGGGAGGGATCGAGCAGATCGAGGCGCCGCCCGCTCAGCATGCGCTGCCACGCACGTGGGCCTTTATTGGCAGCGGCACTGCTCATGGTCGTCCAATCCTCATCGAATGTCGGCGAGACATTGATTGACTCGGCGCTAACGAGTCAAACGAACGGCTCGGAAAAACATGGACGAAATGCGCTGCGAATGTCATTCATACACGGTCTCGTTGAGTTCAATCCAACCTCAATCAGAGTATCGGGAGAACGCACAATGGCAAGGTTGCCGAAATATTCCCTCGCGTACAACGACAAGAGAAAAAAATGGGAGTTGAAGCGAGAGGGTTCAGGAGAAGTCATCAGGCGGTTCAAGACCAAGGCTGCTGCCACCAAGGGCGGCGTTCTTGAGAGATCCGTCAAGAAACTCGGTTCGGTGCGCATCAGAAAGCGCAACGGACAGATCCAAGAAGAGCGCACATATCCGCGCAGCGCGGATCCACGCGGCCGCGGTTGACGCTTAGGACCGGCGGAGGTCGGCACAGGCCGCGTGACGGGGACAGCCCGTCAGGTGGTCGTTGACCATGCCAGTCGCCTGCATGAAGGCGTAGACAATCGTCGGCCCGCAAAATTTGAAGCCACATGATTTAAGTTCCTTGGAGATGGCGCGCGAGAGCGCCGTCTCCGCTGGAACTTGCGTCATGGCTTTGTGACGGTTGACGATCGGTTTGCCGTCGACAAAATCCCACAAAAACTTCGAGAAGCCCTCGCTGGTCTCCATGATGTCGAGCCAGGCGCGCGCCGACGAGATCGCACCGTCGATCTTCATGCGGTTGCGCACGATGCTGGCATCCTGCATCAGCGCGGCGACTTTCTTCGTCTGGTAACGCGCGATTTTCTCCGGCGCGAAATCGTCGAAGGCGCTGCGAAAATTCTCCCGCTTCCGCAAAATGGTGATCCAGGAGAGGCCGGCCTGGAAACCGTCCAGCACAAGCTTTTCGTAGAGCGCGCGGTCGTCATACTCCGGCACGCCCCATTCCTCGTCGTGATAGCTCACATAGAGCGGATCGGTGCCGGGCCATGGGCAGGTTTTGGGCTCAGCCCCGCTCATGCGGAGGCCACGGGAATTTCGAACTGGGCGAAGTCTGGGCGCCGCAGCGTGATCTTGACGTCGCCCGCCATCAACGGCGCGTCACGGCCGAGCGCCTCCTCGACGCGGTCGAGCCGGAGCAGCGCTAGGCCGGAGGTTCCGTCTACCGAACAGATTGCTCCGATGGGCAATCCGCCAGCCTCGACACTTGTCCCGGTCTGCAAAGGCGCATCGCCCACGACGGGAACCACGCGCTTTCTCGCCGTGCCCCGGTGCTGCATGCGCGATACGACCTCCTGGCCGACAAAGCAGCCCTTGTTGAAGTCGACGCCGTTCAGCTGATCGAACAGGGCGTCATGGGGAAAGGCTTCGCCAAAGGCGTAGTCGCGGCCGCCTTCCGGAACGCCCGCTCTGATGCGCAGAGCCTGATAGTCCGCCTCCGTGGTCTCAGTGCAGTCGAGACCCGCCACGGTCTCATTCGCGGGCAACAGCGCGCGGAGCCCAAGCTCGGGCAGGCGCGGATCGGCATAGGTGATGGCGCTTGCCGGGAGGGACGGGTCTCCGTCCCATGCCGCTACGACCTGCAAAGATGGGTCTTCTGAGATTTCGACCTCGGCGCGCAGGCGGTAAAAGCCGAGCCGCTTGATCAGCGCGGCGGCCTCCGCGGCTGCGACGTCGATGAGGTAACCATCGCCGTCCGCCACCACGAAGAAGTCGAAGAGAATTTTTCCCTGCGGGGTCAGTAGCCCGGCATGGATGGCCAGGCCGCCTTGTGCCCTGTCGAGATCGTTGGTGATGATCCCTTGCAGGAGCTTGTGCGCGTCGGCGCCGCTCACGCGCAACACGGCCCGGTTTGAAAGCAATACGGCACGGCAATGGCCCATGGGTCGCCCTTCTGTTACCAAGGCGGACGAATCTAAGAGCGTGGGCGCAAGCCCGCAAGGGAGCTGAGCGGCACCATGGCCGAGACCTTCGATATCGTCTTCAAGGGCGCAACCGTCGTCGATCACACCGGGGCGGGCGAAGCCGATCTTGGCATCCGGGACGGACGCATCGCGGCGATTGGTGACATCGGCGAGGGGTTGGCTGGCGAGACCATCGACGCCGCTGGTCTCCATATCCTGCCTGGGGTCATCGACACCCAGGTCCATTTCCGCGAGCCGGGGATGGAGCACAAAGAGGATCTGGAGACGGGCAGCCGCGCGGCGGTGCTTGGCGGAGTCACCGCCGTATTTGAGATGCCGAATACCAGGCCGCCCACCACGAGCCGTGAGGCGCTGGCCGCCAAGGTCGCCGCCGCTACGGGGCGGATGCATTGCGACTTCGCCTTTTTCGTCGGCGCCACGCGCGACAATGTCGATGAACTTGGCGAGCTAGAGCTTTTGCCGGGAGCCGCCGGGGTCAAGGTGTTCGCCGGCTCCTCCACCGGCGATCTGCTGGTGGATGACGAGGAGACGCTGGCGCGCGTCCTTGCCAAGATCAGGCGCCGGGCTTCCTTCCATTCCGAGGATGAGGCGCGGCTCAACGAGCGCATGTCCTTGCAGCGGGAAGGCGACCCGTCGAGCCATACGGAATGGCGCGATCCGATTGCCGCTTTGGCCTCCACTGAGCGCTTGTTGCGCCTCGCCACCGAAGCGGGCAAGCGCATCCATATTCTTCACGTCTCGACGGCCGCCGAGATGGAGCTTCTGGCGCTCCACAAAGACGTGGCCAGCGTCGAGGTTACGCCCCAGCATCTCACCCTCTCGACGCCCGATGCCTATGAGCGGCTTGGAACACGGGCGCAGATGAACCCGCCATTGCGCGACCGCTCTCATCAGGAGCGGCTGTGGTGGGGATTGTCCCAAGGCGTTGTCGACGTGCTGGGCTCTGACCATGCGCCTCATACGCTTGAGGAGAAGAGCGGCAGCTACCCCGCCACGCCATCGGGTATGCCCGGTGTGCAGACGCTGGTTCCGGTGATGCTCGATCACGTCAATGCCGGGCGCTTGAGCCTTGCGCGGTTTGTCGATCTGACAAGCGCGGGGCCCCAGCGCCTGTTCAGCATCGCCGGCAAGGGCCGTATTGCCGTCGGCTATGACGCGGACCTGACCATTGTCGACCTCAAGGCGGAGCGCGTCGTCGAAGATGCGTGGCTCGGCAGCAAATGCGGTTGGTCACCTTTCACCGGACAGAAATTCAAAGGCTGGCCGGTCGGTACCGTGGTGCGCGGGCGGCTCGCCATGTGGGACGGCGAGCTCGGGACAGCGGATGGCGCAGCCGTCCGGTTCGGTGAGGCGTTGCCGAAAGCCTGATCTCAAGAGCCCTGCGGATTTTTCGGACCGCGCCTACTTTATGAAGTAGTGCCAGACGCCGCTTGGCGAGATGCCGAGCCGGTAATAGTTGTATTTGCCGCTTTTCTTGATGGATGCCGCGATCTCTGGCGGCACGGTGCGGTAGAACTCCACCTCTTGCGCCGGGGTGAGCGTGGCGATGTCGACCTCGGCAAAATAGGGCCAGACATACGCCTCGTCATAGCCCTTCCCCGAAAGCACAAATCCAGACGAGAGCGTATTCAGCATGGCGGCCAGCACGTCCCGGCCAGTGCCGTCGGCGGACTGTTTCTTCCAATAGGTAATCGGATCGTCCACATAGGTCGCCGCGACCATGGGCTTCAGCTCGTTTGATTCGAGCACGGGCCGCATCGCCTCGATATCGCCGGCCTCCGCCGTGAGAATGATCTCCCTCAGCATTTGCTGCACCGGTTCCGGCAGCGCGGAGAGGTCGTACAGAACCTTGGGCGCCGGGGTCGCGGTCTTCTCGCTGTCCTTGGCGTAGACAAGGGCGGCACTGCCCGTTACCAATGCGAACAGGGCAATCATGATGACGTTTTTCCGGCGATTCATAAAACACTCCATGACTGCTCAACCAATCTCGCAGAACGGCAAACAAGCGCAAGTCCAGGTCTCGCCTAGGCGAAGGCGTGACGCCGGCGTTCCAGCCCATTCCGTGTGCTGGCGAATAGGCCCGAGGCATTGCAAGTAGGCGCGCAATTTGTGCTGTCGACCATCCAGCTCGTTCTTGCTGGGCTCGGTATTGGGCTGCTGATGGCGGTGCCTGTCGGCCCGGTCAATGTGCTCGTTATTCAGCGCTCGGTCTCTCGCGGGTTCTGGGGCGGTCTTGCCGCCGGTATCGGCGCGGTGCTCGGCGACGGAGTTCTCGCGGCCATTGCTGCTTTCAGCATCGCGGCGGTCTCCGACGTGATGAGCTCTTACGGCGATTGGATCCAATTCGTCGGGGGGCTACTGCTGATCGGCTTCGGGCTCGCGCTTCTGCTGTCCCGGCCCGTATTGACGACGCCCGTCGGTGAGCGGTCTCACCTGCTGGAGCATGCGGGCATCATCCCGCAGACCTTCATCATGACGGTGACCAATCCCGGCGCCATTCTCGGCATGGCGGCGATCATCGGCGGTCTCGGGTCGCTCATCGGCGGGTTCAACACAAATTTCGAAGCCCTCATTCTGGTTGCCGCCATCATGGGCGGCAGCCTTTTGTGGTGGCTCGCCCTATCGGAGCTGATCTCCAAGTTCAGGCATAAGATCACCGAGAGCCGGTTGAGCATCATCAACCGGATCGCTGGGTTCGTCCTGTTCGCCTTTGGCGCAGGTCTGATTGTCGAGGGGGTGTGGCGGTATTTCCGCTAGCGACTAGTGGCTGGCTGGCGCTATTGCGCGGTGCGCCTCAGCGTGAACTCACCATGATTGATGCGGCGGGTCAGGCCCGTGGTCATCTTGGCCGCGGCGTCCTCGCCATAGACATCGATCAGGTCGGCAAGGGCTGCGAACAGGGCGGCGTTGGCGAGCATCTCCGGCTCGATGCCGTCATGGAGCGCCTCCTCCCAGGCATCGAGAATGTAGCGGAGCGCCGCATATTTCTGAGCGTCGCCTTCCGGAGATTGCAACGGTGCTTTCGTCGTCCCCACGTCAAATGCCCCTATTAGCTGTAGAACAGTAGGAATGGGCGAAATTACACCCCTGTTCTGCCGCCTGTGGGACAGAGTGAACTAACGGTTAACTGCAATGCTCAGTTTGGTGTGGTGGACGTGGTGCCTTGGAGCTCCAGCTCGAGCAGAGGATTGGGCCGGCTCTTAGGAGGGCCACTGGCGAACACGGAGGTCTGCGCCAGTGAGGCGGCAATGGTGGCGCCCTCGGTCGAGAAGCGCCGCGTGGCCAGCGTGGCCGATTCCGTGCAGGTGCGATAGGTGCGGCGATAGCCCCGGTAGCCGTCATTGAAGCTAGTGACGAGCTTGGCGCGGCGCACGGCGGTGGTGCCCTCGTTCCTCAGGATTTCCGTCATCTGTTTGCGCCAAAGCTGACCTTCGTCAGCGCCACAGAGCTCGCGCAGATAATGGACGGCTCCCAGAATCTCGGCGAGCCGCATCAGCTTGTTGTCATAAGGCCGGTCGTCCGGCGGCGGTGGACCGCTGCTCTCTCGCGGCACGATGTGAGGCAGATCGTCGCCCGGCGGCCGGGGTTTGACCGTGCGCCTTTTCTGCTTTTTCGGCTTTTGGAACCACTGGAAGAACTGCGCTTCGGCCACGGGCGCGAACGCCATGGTCGCCGCGGCCAGGAAAAGCACCGCGACGCCGAGCCAGAAAGGCCTTGTTGCGCGCCGGATCATGGGGTCTCACTACCCCCAATTCATGGTGAAATCTAGCCGACCCAGCCTTGCTGTACCCAGCTTAGAGGGTCAGCTTGCGCCGGTCTTGCCCTTGCCTTCGCCCTTGGCCTTGCCGCGCCCGGTGGTTGGCTCGCCATTGGCGATGGCGGTGGCTTCTTCGATGAGGCAGCGCATCCGCGTCGCTGCATCCAAGCTAGACGTGTCCAGGCCGTTGCCGGCACTGAGATTGGCGCCCACATTGGTGACGATGGTGAGGGCCTCGCCCTGTAGCCGCGCCACGGCATCCTCGAAGCATTCCCTGATCTCGACGGGCGCGCGACGGTAAGCGGCGATGGCCAGACTTCGATCCTGGGAGCTCGACTTCGAGAAATGCTCCTCATAAGTCAGGGGGCGCCAGGATAGAATGTTTTCGGTGGTTCCTTCGGGCCCGTAGGGCAGAGCCTCGAACAGGCTGATGAGGTCTTGGAAGTGATTGAGATAGTCGCTGGCAAGCAGCGTCGACTCGTTGATGATGGTGCCCGGACTATGCGAACGGTAATGGCCGGTCATGGCCGCCCGAAAAGCCGAGACGATTGCCTCCCGGCTCGCATCTTCCTGGATTTCCGCTGGCTGGGCGGACCGTTTCTGGGCAGCAGACATCGGACGATTACCTTGGTTGCTCAGTCCGAAAGCTGCCCTAACATGGTTGCCAAAGCGTTACCGAAGGCTCCTCCATGTGCTCTCGCTACGACCTGATCTCGCCACCGGAGGCCGTGCGCGCCTATTTTGGCTATCGCGACACGCCGAACTTTCCGGCGCGCTACAACGTGGCACCGACGCAAGCCATACCCGTGGTGTGGCTCGATCATGAGGGAGTTCGCCGTTTCCGGCTGATGCGCTGGGGGCTTCTGCCGCCCTTCGTCAAAGACCCGAAGCGCTTCCCCACTCTCATCAACGCGCGCTCCGAAGGCGTGCTGGCCAAGCCCTCCTTTCGCAACGCAGTGCGCCGGCGGCGCTGTCTGATCCCAGCGGACGGGTTTTACGAATGGACCGGGCCGAAGGGAAAGCGGCGCCCGTTCCACATATCGCCGCGCTCATCCCGGCTGATTGCCTTTGCCGGGCTTTATGAGTGCTGGCAGGACCCGAACGGTGGGGAGATCGACACGGTCACCATTCTGACATGTCAGGCCAATCCCATCGTGGCCGAGATCCATGACCGCATGCCGGTGGTGCTTGAGCCTGAGCATTTCGATGCGTGGCTCGACGTTGAGGGCGTGACGGCGGAGGAAGCGCTTGCCATGTTAGGGCCCGCCGACGACGATCTATTCGAAGCGGTCGAGATGAATCCGAAGATCAATGATTCTCGAAAAGACGAACCGGGTATCCAGGAGCCATTGCAGCTCTCGCTGCTTTAGGCTGGCAAGAACAGGGGGAGCAGCATGCTGTCAGCGAAGATTCTCGATCGTTACCGCGTTACCGACGGTGACCAGTTCAAACTCAAGGACTTCGACCCAGGCGATACCGGTGACGTCGACTTCGACAAGAAGGACGGCAAGGAACTCCTCGAGGTCGGCGTTAGGAAACTCGCCAGGCTCCAGGAACGGCTTTACGCGGAGGGCCAGTGGGCCATTCTCATGGTCCTGCAAGGCATCGATACCGCCGGCAAGGATGGCGCCATCAAGCACGTGATGTCGGGCATCAATCCGCAAGGCTGCTCGGTGCATTCCTTCAAGCAGCCCAGCCATTTAGAACTGGCGCATGATTTTCTTTGGCGCTGCAACAAGGCGCTGCCCATGCGCGGCCATATCGGAATCTTCAACCGCTCCTATTACGAAGAGACCATCGTGGTGCGCGTGCACCCGGACTTGCTGGCGAAGCAGAACATTCCACCGAAGCTCGTGACTAAGGACATCTGGAAAGAGCGCTACCAGGACATCAACAATTTCGAGCGGCGTCTCTCCCGAAGCGGGACCGTGCCGATCAAATTCTTCCTCAACATCTCCAAAGAGGAACAGCTGAAGCGGCTGCTAGCGCGCGTCGACGATCCCGACAAGAGGTGGAAGTTCTCCACCTACGATCTGGCGGAGCGCAAACTCTGGGATCAGTATCAAGTCGTCTACGAAGACACGATCCGCAACACCGCGACCAAACACGCGCCCTGGTATGTGATTCCTTGCGACAAGAAGTGGTTCGCGCGCCTCGTGGTCGCCGCTGTGCTCGCCGAGCATATGGAAGCCCTTGACCTCCATTTCCCCAAGGTCGACGCGGACGAGATGAAGGCCATCGAGGCGGCTCACAAGGAGCTGCTCGCCGAGAAGAAATAACCGGTGGGCTAGCGCACTATTTCGTGCCGGTGACCAGCGCGATGGCGAGGCCGTCATGGCCCTTGTTGCCGACGGTCTGAAACGCCGTAGCGGTCACGCGCGGGTCGGCGGCGGCGCGGGCATAAAATTCGCGCAAGCCCTTCACATTCGGGTTCTCGCTTTTCTCATCGAGAATGGCGCCCTCGCGTACCACATTGTCGACGACGATCAGGCTGCCGGGGCGACTAAGTTTCATGGCCCAGTCGAAATAGTCCGGCGTGTTCGGCTTGTCGGCGTCAATGAATACGAGATCGAACGGGCCGGCGCCTTCTGCTTGGAGTTTCGGCAGCGTGTCGAGCGCCTTGCCCACACGGATTTCAACCTTATCGGTGAGCCCCGCATTGGCGATGTTGTCACGCGCAATCTCGGCATAGGCGGCGTGGTGATCGAGGGTGATGAGGCGGCCACCTTCGGCAAGGCCGCGCGCCAGCCAGATCGTGCTGTAGCCGCCAAGCGTGCCGATTTCGAGGATCTTGCGTGCGCCCATGGCGCGGCTAAGCATCATCAGCAGCTTGCCTTGTAAGGGCGCCACCTGGATCGGCGGCATCCCCGCTGCTTCGCTGGCCGCAAGCGCCGCAGTCAGCGCGGGATCGTCTTTAAGAAACTGATCGGAAATGAACGCATCGACCGCGTCCCAAGTCTCGTCCTGGGTCCGCTCCCAAATTTTGTCGATCATAGAAGCTTTCCGGGATTGAGAATGCCGTTGGGATCGAAGCTGGTCTTGATTTTGCGCATCAGCTCAAGCGCCAGTGGTTCCTTGGCATGGGGCAGGAGATCGCGCTTCATGCGGCCGATGCCGTGCTCGGCGCTGATCGAGCCGCCGAGGTCGAGAACGATCTCGTGCACTGCGGCGTTCAGCGCCTCCCAGTTCGACAGGAACACGGCCTTATCCATGCCGGGTGGCTGGCTCACATTGTAGTGGATGTTGCCGTCGCCGAGATGGCCGAAGGGCACGGGCCGCGCCCCCGGGATCATCAGCTCGACGAGCTGGTTGGCCCTCGCGATGAACTCCGGCACCAGCGCAATCGGCACGGAGACATCGTGTTTGATGCTGCCGCCTTCTTGCTTCTGCACCTCGCTCATCATCTCGCGCATGCGCCACAGCGCGTCCGCCTGGGTGAGCGAGGAGGCGATGGTCGCGTTCTCGATCTCGCCCGCGTCGATCCCATCTTGCAGCAAAGTCTCGGCGAGTTGGCGCGGCTCGTCGCCGGCGCGTGGCGATGTCAGCTCGAACAGAAGATACCAGGCGTGGCTGGAGGGCAGCGGATCACGCGCAGCCCGGCCGTGCTTCAGCACGAACTCAACGCCGACACGCGGCAGAATCTCGAAGGCCGTCAGCATTGCCCCAGTGGACTCGCGCGCCCTGGCGAAGAAGGCGAGGGCGTGCTCAAGGTTGTTGAGCCCGGCGACGCAGGTCACCCGTTCCACCGGTTTCGGAAACAGGCGCAACACCGCGGCGGTGATAATGCCGAGCGTTCCTTCGGAGCCGATGAACAAATCTTTGAGGTCGTAGCCCGTGTTGTCTTTGCGCAGGCGCTTCAGCCCATGCAGCACGCGCCCGTCGGCTAGCACCACTTCGAGCCCGAGCGCCAGGTCGCGTGCGTTGCCATAGGCGAGCACACCCATGCCGCCGGCATTGGTGGCCAGCACCCCGCCGATCTGGCAGCTCCCCTCGGACGCAAGGCTCAAAGGAAACAGCCGCCCGGCGCTTTCGGCCACATGCCGCGCCATCCCGAGTGGCAGTCCGGCCTCCACGGTCATGGTGTTGGATTCAAGGTCGATGTCGCGCACATGGGTGAGGCGGCCTAACGATACGACCACCTCATCGCCGCTCTCAAATGGGATCTGCCCACCGACCAGGCCGGTATTGCCGCCTTGGGGCACGATGGCCGTGCGCGCTTCGTTGGCGCATTTGAGCAGCCTAGAAACTTCCTCCGTCGAGCCCGGCTTGAGCACGAGCGCCGCCTTGCCGTGATAGCGGTCGCGCCATTCGGTGAGATAAGGCGCCATGTCCTTCTCATCGCGGATAGCGTGATCTTCGCCCACGATGTGCACGAGCGCCTTGATCGTCTCGGCGCTTGGGGGCTGGAGCTTTGGAGTTTCGCTCATAGGTCAGGGCTAGCGCGCCTTGGCCGCGCGCTGCAAGCGGTCGTTGATGGCCTCGCCGAGCCCATGGGCCGGGATCGGCATGACAGCGATGGCAGAAGCCTTCGTGGCATCAAGCTCCCGGAGCGCGGCGAACAGGTGTGACGCCGCTTCTTGAATGTCGCCCGTGAGGCTGAGATTGATGGTGGTGAGCGCCCCTCGCGGCGAATTGGGCCCGAAAGCGAGCAAAGTTTCGCCGGCGCGCAAGTCCGTCGCCTCGAGCCGCAATGGTGTCTCCGGCGCGTAGTGGCGCTCAAGCTGCCCTGGCGAAGAGATGGCCGCACCGTCCTCGGCACTGGCGATCTTTCGTCCAAGAACCGCCTCGATGGCTTCGCGTGGCACCGAGCCAAGGCGAAGCAAAACAGGTTCGCCACCAGCCACCCCGACCACGGTCGATTCAAGGCCATGCTTGCAAGGTCCACCGTCGAGGATCATGGCGGGAATGCCGCCAAGCTCGGCCTCCACATGGGACGCGGATGTGGGGCTGATCCGTCCCGAGCGGTTGGCGCTTGGCGCGGCCAGCGGCAGTTTGGCTTCAGCAAGAAGGGCCTGTGCGACGGTATGGTTCGGGACGCGCAGCGCAATGGTGCCGAGGCCCGCCGTCACCAGGTCGGCGATGCCGCTTTTCGGCAGCAATGGCACTACCAGCGATAAGGGCCCAGGCCAAAACGCTTCAGCAAGCTTGCGCGCCGTCTCCTCGAAGACGCCATAAGCCTCCGCCGCTTCGAGGCTCGGCACATGCACGATGAGCGGGTTGAAGCGGGGCCGCTCCTTGGCGGCGAAAACGCGGGCCACGGCTTGAGCATTGAGCGCGTTGGCGCCGAGCCCATAGACCGTCTCGGTGGGAAAGGCCACGAGATCGCCCTTGGCCAACGCTTGCGCGGCGGCGGCAATAGCCTCTTTTGTGGCGGGATGGACGGGCATGGTCGGTTCCCATTTCGCGTGTTACCACAGGCCGGTCAAGCCAGAGTGCGCAAAGGCAGTGAACCCCAATCAGCCATAAAGCATGACCACGCTTCTTCTGACCCATCCCGCCTGCCTCGATCACGACACGGGGTATGGCCATCCCGAGCAGGCCGATCGCCTGCGCGCCATCAACGATGCGCTGTCGGGCGCTGCGTTCAAGGGCCTGAAGCGCGAGGAGGCGCCGCGCGCCGAACTCAGCCAGATCGAGCGTCTGCACCCCAAAGCCTATGTGGACATGGTCCACGCCGAGATCCCTGCGGATCTTCACAATTGGCTCGATCCGGACACCGTGGTCTCGCCGGGAAGCTGGGAAGCGTCCTTGCGCGCCACTGGCGCCGTCATCCATGCCGTCGATGAGGTCGCCGAAGGTCACGTGAATAATGCCTTCTGCGCCATTCGTCCGCCGGGCCACCACGCCGAGCCTTCCAAGGCGATGGGCTTTTGTCTGTTCAACTCCGTGGCGGTGGCCGCGCTCCATGCTCGCGCGGCTCATGGGGCCAAGCGCGTGGCGGTGGTCGATTTCGACGTCCATCACGGCAACGGGACCCAAGCTGCCTTCTGGGCCGACAAGGATTTATTCTACGGCTCGACCCATCAGATGCCGCTGTTTCCGGGCACGGGCGCGCTGGAGGAAACCGGCGCTGGCAATATCTTCAATGCGCCGCTCAAGGCCGGCGATGACGGCGAGGATTTCCGCGCTGCGTTCGAGGACCGCGTCTTGCCCGCGCTCGACAATTTCGCGCCGGACTTCATCTTGGTCTCCGCCGGCTTCGACGCCCATCTCATGGACCCTTTGGCGCAGCTCCGCCTGCTTGAGCCGGACTTCGCCTGGGTGACCGAGAAACTGCTTGAAGCTGCGGCGAAACACAGCGGCGGCAAGCTCGTATCGACCCTTGAAGGTGGCTACGATCTCAAGGCGCTTGCGAGCTCGACCGGGGTGCATGTGAAGACGCTGATGGGCGCCTCTTGATTGTGGCGAGCGGAAAGGGCTAAGCCAAGCCATGGTCAATAAGACTGACAAATCCGACGTCAAATCCATGAGCTTCGAGCTGGCGCTCAAGGAGCTTGAGACCATCGTCGACCGTCTGGAAAAGGGCGATGTCGAGTTGGAGGCCTCAATCGTCATTTACGAACGCGGCGAGGCCCTTCGCAGCCATTGCGACGGCTTGTTGCGCCAGGCTGAAGCGCGCGTGGAGAAGATCTCCCTCAACCAGACTGGTGAGCCAGCCGGCACCGCACCTCTCGACGTCGAGGAATAGGCTCGTGCACGGGGGCGATGGGCGTTCTGAGGAGCGGTTGGCGGAGCCCGGCAACAGGTTTCCACACTTCACGTCGGCCAAACAAGAGGTCCGCGCCGCCGAGGAGAAGTGCATTGGCGCACGCCGTTCCCGCCGGGCCGGCACCGATGATCGCGAAGGAATAATGTGGGCTGGTCACCGGCGCAGCTTGCCCGGCAAAACGGCCGAGATAAAGCACCGAACCTGCCAAGACGCCGCTTGGGTGGCGCCGGTCTCTCCGCTATGGTCGAGGCTTCGCTCGGACATGAAGGGTTTTTCGGCGCCAAGGGTGACTTGCAGGCGCGGTCTTTGGCCGATAAAGTTACACTAACATGCTGATTTTCCGCATTCTTTTTCAAGGCTCCGTCAGGCAGACGAATGACCGCTGAGACTTCCACGCCATTGCTGGACTGCGTCCGGACGCCCAAGGAGCTGCGCACGCTCGGGGACCAAGAGCTGAGGCAGCTCGCGGACGAGTTGCGGCAAGAGACGATTAGCGCGGTCTCCGTCACGGGCGGCCATCTCGGCGCCGGTCTCGGCGTTGTCGAGCTTACCGTCGCCCTGCATGCCGTGTTCGACACCCCGCGCGACAAGATCATCTGGGACGTTGGCCACCGGCTTACCCCCATAAGATCCTCACCGGGCGCCGTGACCGCATCCGCACCCTGCGTCAGCCGGACGGCTTGTCGGGCTTCTGCAAACGCGCCGAGAGCGAATACGACCCGTTTGGCGCCGGTCACTCCTCGACCTCGATTTCCGCTGGGCTCGGCATGGCCGTGGCCCGCGATCTGGGCGGCGGCGACAACAATGTGATCGCTGTGATTGGCGACGGCGCCATGAGCGCCGGCATGGCCTATGAGGCGATGAACAATGCCGGCGCCATGGATTCGCGCCTGATCGTGATTCTGAACGACAACGACATGTCGATCGCGCCGCCCGTCGGCGCCATGAGCGCCCATCTGGCGCGGCTGATTTCGGGCGGCACCTATCGCAGCTTCCGCCGTTGGGCGAAGCATCTCACCCACAAAGTCTTGCCGAGGAGCTGGCAGCGCCGCGCCGCCCGGGCGGAAGAGTTCACGCGCGGCTTCTGGACCGGCGGCACGCTGTTCGAGGAGTTGGGCTTCTACTATGTCGGCCCCATCGACGGCCATAATCTCGATCACCTGCTGCCCGTGCTGCGCAATGTGCGCCGGATGAAGACGGGGCCGATCCTGGTCCATGTGGTCACCCAGAAGGGCAAGGGCTACGGCCCGGCGGAAGAGTCCGCCGACAAGTTCCACGGTGTTGGACGCTTCAATGTGGTCACCGGCACGCAAGAGAAGACGGCGCCCGGCGGGCCTCCGAGCTACACCAAGGTGTTCGCCAAGGCTTTGATCGCCGAAGCACAAGCCGACGACAAGGTGGTCGCCATCACCGCGGCCATGCCGTCGGGCACCGGGCTCGACAAGTTCGCGGAAGCCTTCCCTGATCGTTGCTTCGATGTGGGCATCGCCGAACAGCACGGCGTGACCTTCGCCGCGGGGCTTGCGGCGGAAGGCTATAAGCCGTTCGCGGCCATCTACTCGACCTTCCTGCAGCGTGCTTTCGACCAAGTGGTGCATGACGTGGCGGTCCAAAATCTTCCGGTCCGCTTTGCCATCGACCGCGCGGGTGTTGTCGGCGCCGATGGCCCCACCCATGCGGGTACGTTCGATGTCGCCTTTCTGTCCTGCCTGCCCAACATGGTGGTCATGGCCGCCGCCGACGAGGCCGAGCTTATGCATATGGTGGCGACCGCAGCGTCGCTCGACGATTGCCCGTCGGCTTTCCGCTATCCGCGCGGGGAGGGCACCGGCGTGGCGCTGCCCGAGCGCGGCACGCCATTAGAGATTGGCAAGGGACGCATCGTCCGGGAGGGCTCGGCGGTGGCCCTGCTATCCTTCGGCGCGCGCTTGACCGAGTGTCTGGCGGCCGCCGACGAGCTTGGTGGTTACGGTCTGTCGACGACTGTTGCCGATGCGCGCTTCGCCAAGCCGCTCGATATGGATTTGGTGCGTCAGCTGGCGAAGAACCACGAGGTGCTCGTCACCATCGAGGAGGGCTCGGTCGGCGGCTTTGGGGCGCAAGTGCTCCACGCGCTAGCGGCTGAAGGTCTGCTGGATGGCGGGCTGAAGGTGCGGACGCTGACATTGCCCGACAGCTTCATCGAACAGAACAAGCCGGCGGTCATGTATGCGGAAGCGGGTCTCGATGCGAAAGGCATCGTCACGGCGGTGTTCTCGGCGCTCGGAAAGGACGCTCGCGTCCCCAGTGCCGCGCGTCTCGCCTAGCTCAGCTCGCAATCCTTCGTGAACTTACCGACCGCGTCGATGCGGCCGTGATCGGACATCTCGGTGCTCGTGCCGCCGACCTTGACGGTCACGGGGCTGTCCCCACGCAGCAGATCGAGAATGGATTTCATCTCGATTTCGCTTGCCTCGCTGAAGATGTCGCCGCTCACGGGGTCGCGTGTGGCTTCCGCCTCGACCGGCAATGTCACGTCGCCATTGCCAAGCTCGATAGGGAGAGCCCCGCCTGGCTTGGTGTCAGGCAGATCGGTGTGCACGTTGAGAACGGCGATGCCCATGCCGTTGAAGCAGGAGAGCATCAGCAGGGGCGTCTTGCCTGGATCGAGC
>PVMS01146473.1_pt1 | contig 22796 bp, 22 predicted proteins | sample 1853461 | NCBI WGS metagenome assembly PVMS01 (sample SAMN08582032, study PRJNA380276) | Marine sediment metagenome, whole genome shotgun sequencing project. | isolation source: ocean sediment barecode stripped | collected 2017 | reverse complement strand
GAGGCCACCCTCGCGGCCTGCTTCGACCCGGCCCGTTTCCTCCGCAACGCCGGAACCGTCTTCGACCGCCTCGACACTCTGTCGTTGGGAACCCTGGGCTCGTAGCAACACTGGTTGTCGCTCCCAGCCCAAGGCTCAGGCGTCGGCAACAACCCGCAACGAACCGTGGGCTGGCAACGACACTGGGCGAGAAAACAGCGACACTGGGCGTCGCTGGGAGCCCAGGGCTCCCAACAACATCGACCGGATAGAGTTCGGGCGATCGCCGCAAGGAGGGGTTTCATGCCGATTGGACAGCGAATCCATCGTGTCGGCGGCGCCTACGTCAGCTTCTATGTGATCGAAGACGGAGGCCGCTTCACCGTCGTCGACGCCGGCCTTCCCGGCTACTGGGATGACCTCGATCGGCTGATCGGGAAGAACGGGTGGTCGCTCATCGATATCGAGGCCGTCCTGCTCACGCACGCCCATCAAGATCACATCGGTCTCGCCGAGCGGCTGCGGACGGAGGCGGACGCCGAGGTGAGAGTCCACGCCGACGACGTCTCGATGGCTCGCGGCGAGGTGAAGACTGCCGTACCGAGATTGCCCTTCTGGCATCCGCATCTGCTCCGAACCGCGTTCGCGGGGGTGCGCGCCGGGATGCTCAAGGTTCCCCCGGTCGCCGTGGTGTCGACCTTCGCCGATGGCGAGGTCCTCGACCTTCCGGGCCGCCCTCGAGTGATCCACACACCGGGCCACACCGCCGGGAGCTGCGCGATCTACGCCGAGGAACGAGGCACGTTGTTCGCCGGAGACGCGCTGGCGACGGTCGACATCGTCACCGGACGGCCCGGACCACGCATACCGCCGAAGGCGGTCAACGCGGACAGTGAACAGGCGCTGTCATCTCTCGACCGTCTCGACGGCATCGAGGCCGACGTCCTGCTCGTCGGTCATGGAGAGCCGTGGACCGACGGGCTGCCGCCGGCGCTCGCGGCGGCACGGGCGGTCGGTATCACCTGATGGGTGAGCCGACCGACACGCTCGATCTGTGGGACTATCGACGTCGGGTCGACAGCATCTATCGAGCGGTTCGTAACGACCCTCCAGGAGCGGAAACGCACGAACGGTGGCAGATGCGCCGCTCCGCCCTCTTCGCCGAGCACCCCCAATCGCCGGTTCCACCCGAGGCCCGGTCCACTTGGGGCGGGCTCGACTCCTTCGCATACGACCCCTCCCTGCGCTTCCTGGCCGAGGTGGAACCGTGTGAATCGCAGAGGTTCGGGACCGACCACAGCGGCCCGGGGTCTACGCCACTCCTCCGGTTCGGTCGGGTCAGGCTCCGCATCGAAGATACCGAAGCCGAGCTCTCGTTGTTCTGGATCGATACCTACGGCGGTGGGGTGTTCCTACCTTTTCGCGACGCCACCAACGGTGACACGACCTACGGCGGAGGTCGCTACCTCCTCGACACGGTCAAGGGGGCCGACCTGGGGAACGACGGCGCCACGGTCGTCATCGACTTCAACTACGCCTACCACCCCAGTTGCGTCCACGACCCACGCTGGTCGTGTCCACTGGCACCGCCCGAGAACACGTTGCCGGTGGCGATCACGGCCGGGGAACGACTCAGCTCTTGAGCGACCGCTCCGGATAGCGTTCCGCGTGCCCCTCGAGGTGCCCGCGGCGGCAGTCGCGACGCTCAACGGTTGACCATGTGATGGGCCACCGCGTCGAAACGTTCGTCGAGGAACGAACGAAGCGGCTCGCCGAGGTCGCAGTGATCGAACGCACCCCTCATGCACCGCATCCAGTCGTCGGCTTCCTGCTCCTCGATCGCGAACGGCAGGTGGCGCATTCTGAGCCGGGGATGGCCGCGCTTGGCCTCGTAGAGCGGAGGTCCGCCCAGCCAGCCGGAGAGGTACTCGTACAACTTGACGTTCGACGTCGAGAGGTCGGCCGGGTGGAGGGCTCGTACGTTGGGTGCGCTCGCCTCCATCCGCTCGTAGAAGGCGTCGACGAGCTGATGGAGACGGTCCGCGCCGCCGAGCTCCTCATAGGGAGTGGCGGCGTGGCCCCAGGGATGGGGAGCTTCGGGTTCCATGGCATTCGGGACCCTACCCACGTACCTGCCCGGTGTGCCACCGGTGAATGCCGACCGAAGAACCGTTCGGACCAGACACGAGTTCAGCTCTGGACGGCACCCATCTATCCTGCGCCTCGTGCCTGCGCTGGAGCACATCGGTTCGGGGAAGGTCCGCGAGATCTACGAGGTAGATCGCACGCGTCTGCTCATCGTCGCCTCCGATCGGATCTCCGCCTTCGACGTCGTGCTCGACCAGCCGATCCCCGACAAGGGCCGGGTTCTGACGGGGCTCTCCCTCCACTGGTTCGAGGTCCTCGACACCCCGCATCACCTCATCTCGGCAGACCCTCACGACGTTCCCGGCCTCGACGACGATGAGCGCGGCGACCTCGCCGGGCGGATGATGCTCGTCCGACGCGCCGACGTCATCCCGATGGAGTGCGTCGTCCGCGGGTACCTGTACGGATCGTCGTGGAGCGAGTACACCGCCGGCGGTGGCCCCACCACCGAGCACCTCCCCTCAGGGCTCCAACAGGCGTCCCGCCTCGCCGAGCCGATCTTCACACCGGCAACCAAAGCCGAGTCCGGCCACGACGAGAACCTCGACGAACGCGAGGCCCGTGCCTTCGTCGGCGATGTCCTCTATGAGGAACTCCGACGGCGCAGCCTCGACCTGTACGCGGCTGGAGCCGCGCACGCTGCCGAACGCGGGATCGTGCTCGCCGACACCAAGTTCGAGTTCGGCCTGGTCGACGATCAGGTCATCCTCATCGACGAAGTCCTCACCCCCGACAGTTCCCGCTACTGGCCGCTCGACGCCTGGGCTCCGGGGCGCACGATGCCGTCGTACGACAAGCAACCAGTGCGCGACTGGTTGGAAGCCGACGAAGCGTGGGACATGACACCCCCGGCTCCGACGCTCCCGCTCGAAGTCATCGAAGACACCCACGACCGGTACATCGCGGCATACGAGATGCTCACCGGTGAAGCCTTCGCCGCCTACCTGGAGAGGGCGCAGGGATGAAGCACCCGCGTTCACCGGTCCCGTGGGTGGGAACAGCTCAGGAGGGAACGGCTGCATGAAGTTCATCGTCACGATCCAACGTCGCGACGGGATCGCCGACCCCGAGGGAGTGACGACCGCACGAGCACTCGTGGACCTGGGGTACTCGGAGGTCCGGGACGTGCACTTCGGCAGGACGATCGCTGTCGAAGTCGACAGCGACGATCCCGCCGAGGCCGAACGGCGCATCGTCGAGATGTGCGAACGCCTCCTCGCCAACCCGGTGATCGAGGGCTACCGCGTGGAGAGGCAACCGTGAGAGTCGCCGTGGTGGTGTTCCCCGGCACCAACTGCGAGCACGACGCCGTGCACGCCCTCAGCCTGATCGGAGCGGAACCCGAACTCGTCTGGCATCGCGACGCAGATCTCGGCGGCGCCGCGGGAGTGATCCTCCCCGGGGGGTTCGCTCACGGTGACTACCTGCGGACCGGCGCCATCGCTCGCTTGTCTCCGGTGATGGCCGAGGTCGAACGGTTCGCGACCGCAGGAAAGCCGGTGCTCGGGATCTGCAACGGCTTTCAGATCCTCACGGAAGCCGGGCTCCTCCCCGGCGGCCTGGTGGCGAACCGCGATCTCAGGTTCATCTGTAGGCCGGTGCATGTCCGCGTCGAGGCGACGGACAGCATCCTCACGCGGAGCGCGAGACAGGGCCAGGTTCTTCGCATCCCGCTCAACTCCTACGAAGGCAACTACGTCGCTCCGCCTGTCGATATCGCGGCACTCGAGGCCACCGATCGGGTGGTTCTGCGGTACTGCGACCCGGACGGGATGGCGGACGCGGCGACCAACCCGAACGGCTCGGCGAACGGGATCGCCGGCATCACCAACGCCGCGGGCAACGTCGCCGGTCTCATGCCGCACCCGGAGCGGGCGGTCGAGCAGGTACTCGGGTCTTCCGATGGCAAGGTCCTGCTCGAATCCTTCGTCGCCTCACTGACGCCGGTGCCGGCGTGACCCCGGCCCTCCACCGGCAGCTGGGCATGACCGACGGCGAGTACGACGAGGTGGTGACGATCCTCGACCGTCGTCCGCTCGACGCAGAACTGGCGATGTACTCGGTCATGTGGTCCGAGCACTGCTCCTACAAGTCGTCGCGCGCCCTGCTGAGTCGCTTTCGTTCCGACCAGCCCTGGGTGGTTCTCGGGCCCGGAGAGAACGCCGGCGTGGTCGACCTCGGAGACGGTTGGCTGGCCGCGCTGCGCATCGAGAGCCACAACCACCCTTCCTTCGTCGAGCCATATCAGGGAGCGGCAACCGGCGTCGGTGGGATCCTCCGAGACATCTTCACGATGGGTGCCCGACCGATCGCGGTCTGGGACCCGCTGCGGTTCGGACCCCTCTCCGATGCGAAGAACCGGTACCTGTTCAAGGGTGTGGTTGCGGGAATCGCGGGCTACGGCAACGCGGTCGGCGTGCCCAACCTCGGCGGTGAGGTCGAGTTCGCGGACCGGTTCTCGAACAACCCCCTCGTGAACGTGATGGCCCTCGGTCTTCTCCGGAAGGATCAACTCGTTACCCGATCCGCTTCGGGAGCAGGGAACGTGGCCATCCTCCTCGGATCGTCGACCGGACGCGACGGAATCGGGGGCGCCTCGATCCTGGCATCGGCATCGTTCGATGACGCGTCGGGGGCCAAACGTCCTTCCGTGCAGGTCGGTGATCCGTTCGAGGAGAAGAAGCTCATCGAGGCGTGCCTCGAAGCCTACGAACGTGGGCTCGTGGTCGCCATCCAGGACCTCGGTGCCGCCGGGATCTCGTGCGCCACCTCCGAATGTGCTGCAGGCGGCGGCATGGGCATGGACGTCCAACTCGACGCCGTTCACCTCCGAGAAGGAGGGATGACCGCTGCCGAGATCCTGATGTCGGAGTCCCAGGAGCGCATGCTCGCCATCGTGGCGCCCGAAGACGTCGACGAGGTTCTCGATCTCGCCGCGAAGTGGGAGATCGAGGCGTCCGCGATCGGAACGGTCACCGATGGTGACCTCCTGCGGGTGTTCCACGACGACGAACTCGTCGCGGCCGTTCCGGCTGCGTCCCTGTCCGACGATGCCCCCTTGCTCCGACGCCCCGCCACGCGGCCCGACTACCTGGACGCGCTGTGGGAGCGGCGGCCGCAACTTCCCGCCGGAGTCGATCTGGGCGAGAACCTGATACAGCTCCTCGACGATCCCGCGATCGGGGACCGGTCGTGGATCTACGAGCAGTACGACCATCAGCTCTTCCTCCAGACCGTCGTCGAGCCGGGCAACGATGGCTCCTTATTGCGGATCAACGGGACCGAGAAGGGCCTCGCCGTCTCCACCGACGGCGACTCGATCCGGTGCTACCTCGATCCGCGCCGTGGCGCCGAGCGGATCGTCTACGAATCCGCGCTCAACGTGGCCGTCACGGGTGCCGAGCCGTATGCCGTGGTGGACAACCTCAACTTCGGGAACCCCGAGAAGCCCGACGTGATGTGGCAGTTCATCGAAACGGTCGACGGCATGGCTGAAGCCTGTGAAGCGCTCGGCGTCCCCGTCGTCGGGGGGAACGTGTCGTTCTACAACGAGACGAACGGCGTCGACATCTACCCGTCCCCGGTATCGGGAATGCTCGGCTTTTGCGATCCGATTCCGCGTTCACCGCCACGACTGGACCGGGCCGAATCGGGGATGGAGGTCTGGCTGATCGGTCCCGAGACCGGAGAGGATTTCGCCGGTTCGGCATATTGCCGGGTCGTGCTCGATCATCTCGGTGGCCGCCCGGCCCAGGCCGACCACGGCACGGCGCCGCGCGTCGTGGCTCACGCCGCTCGCCTGGCCCATGTGGCTCCGGTGCTTCACGACGTGTCGACCGGTGGGATCGCGGTAGCTGTGACCGAGATCTGTATCCGTTCTGGCGTCGGCGTCATGATCGAGTACGGTGATTGGCAGCTGCTCGTCGACGAGTCCCCTTCTCGGTTCCTCGCTGTCGTGCCCCCGAAAACCGATCTCGGTGTCGACGATGTTCCCGTCCGCAGGGTCGGGGTCATCGGGGGTGATCGGATCGGTTTCGGCCGCCACGGCTCGGTGCCCCTCGCTGAGGCAGCGAGGGTGTGGCGCGACGCCATCCCCCGACGCCTCGATGCCTAGCGAGCCGTCTCTGAGCTCGTGGGACTAAGACGGGGCCGTCGGTAGGTTGGAGAGGACATGGACGACGCCACCGAGATCTCGGCTCCCGTCTGCTACCGGCATCCTGATCGGGTAACCGGCCTGTCGTGCACGCGATGCGGGCGGTCGATCTGCGTCGAGTGCAGCCACGACGCGGCGGTCGGTCAGTTGTGCCCCGAGTGCGCGAAGCCCGACGATCGTCACCGAGTGGTGACCCGCAAGCAGATCATCGGAAGACCGTCCTTCGCCACGGCTCCCGTGAGCATGGGGATCATCGCCTTCACCGCCGCCATCTTCCTCATCGGCGCCCTTTCCCCCGAGGCCGAGCGATGGCTCTTCGTCAACCTGGCTCAGTTCAACATCCTGGTCAACGCCGGGGAGTGGTGGCGGGTGTTCAGCGCCGCTCTCCTCCACGCGTCGGTCATGCACATCCTCTTCAACATGTACGCCCTCTACCTGTTCGGACCGCGCCTGGAACAGCAGGTCGGCTCGCCGGCTTTCGCCGCCCTCTACCTGGCATCGGCCGGTGCAGGAGGTGCCGCGGCCTACGTGCTCCTGGGCACGACCAGCACGACACCGTTGGTCGGCGCCTCTGGAGCGATCTTCGGCCTGTTCGGGGCATGGATCTTCGTGGCCTGGAGGATGCGGAACACGCCGGGTGGTCGATCGATGTTCACGAACCTGATGGTGTTGCTCGGCATCAACCTCGCGTTGCCACTCTTCATCCCCAACATCGCGTGGGAGGCGCACGTGGGCGGCCTGGTGGCCGGTTTCGCGATCGCTTACGTGTGGTCGATCTTCGCCGTCGGAAGACCGAACGCGGTCGGGATCAGGACCGCGATCGCGACCGCGGTGATCGCCCTCGATCTGGCCGTCGTCCTCGTCCTCTGACCAGCCACGTTTCCCCGAAGGCGGGTGTCAACCGACGCGGTCAACCACCGAGAGCGCCGCCGAGAGTTCGCACCGGCAGATCGCCGCAGCGATCGGCGTACTCGCCTTCGAGGAGGCACGGAACCGTTGGCCGGTTCGTCGCGACCAGATCGAAGAACCTGGACCGTGCATCGTCCAGGTTGTCCAACATCGCGATGTACATGTCTTGAATCGCGACATGATCCTGAGCGCGGATCTCGATGGTTCCCTTCGGACCCGCGAACGAGATCCCCTCGATCGCCTCACGCAGCGCGTCCGCTCCAGCATCTCCGCCGGTGACCCTCAAGGACTCCGCGATCAGCAAAGCGGCATTGAACGCGTCCGCGTCGAAGAGGTCGGGCGAGGTGCCGAACTCCGCCCGCGTCCGATCGACCATCCAGTCGTTGATGGGATCATCGGGCAGCGTGTAGTGGTACAGGATCCCGGAAACCGACCCTTCAGCACCAACGAAGATGGCAGGCATGAGTTGATTGTCGATGAATGCTGAGGCCACCACCATCTCGTCGAGCACACCGCTATCTCGAGCCGCTCTACGCAGCGGCACGAACCCGCCTCCGGCCCAGGTGACGAGGAGCACCTCTGCCTCCGATTCGAGGATCTCGTCCATATAGGGCGTGAAATCGGTGGTGGTCACCGGAACGAAGATGTCGTCTCCGACGAACTCCCCGCCGAAGAACGTGCACGCGTCCCGAAAGGCTGCCGCACCCCCGTGCCCGAACACGTCATCCGGAGCGATCTGGACGTAGGTGCCGTACTCATCGGACAAGTGTTGGCACATGTTGACCGCGTCCTGGTAGTTGTTCCGACTCGTCCGAAACGAATTCGGACTGAAGTTGGCGCCGGTCAGAGCGTTGGCCGCAGCGGGTGCCGCGATGTGGATGACACCTGCCTCGAACGCAACATCCTGAATCTCGACAGTCGCGTCGGAATCCACGGAGCCGACGATGATGTCGACACCGTCCTCCTCGATGAGTTCGCGAGCCAGAACCGCAGCGGTGTCGGCGTCGGAAGCGTCGTCCCGGTAGAGGACCTCGATCTCGCAGTCATCGAGCAGGTACGTGTCATGGTTCCCGACCGCACCCGTGGCGTACTCCAGGCCCAACGGGAGACCTCGCATCACGTGAGCGCCGTAGATCGCCAGGGGCCCGCTCCGGTCGGTGATCACACCGACCCTGACGGGCTCCGGGCAGGTCACCGGCGGTCGGTTTTCGACGCTACTCGTCGTCGGCGCCACCGAGGTAGTGGTCGTGGGCTCCGCCCCCGCGGTCGTCGTCGATTCCCGACTGGAGTCACTTCCGCTGCATGCGCTTGCGACCAACAGCAGGGCGACAACGAGGTACACGCTGTGCATCGCCCGATTCACCATGCTGTCTCCCGTCCCCCGCATCGTCCGGCCCGTTCATTCGTGAATCGGTAGTCAAGCACCCCATCGTCCGGAGGCGGGCCATTCCCGCCCCATCGGTCTGCGCGGGAACTCCGCCGGAGAACGAGCGAGTCGACACGAGGACGACGGTGGCATCCACCTACACTCGCGATGTGGCAGAGACCCCAGTGCTCGATCCCATCCCGAGGCGACCCGGTGAGGCTTGTGGCGTCTTCGGCGTCTACGGCTCGGGACTCGACGCAGCCCGCCTGACGTACTTCGGCCTTTTCGCGTTGCAGCACCGCGGCCGGAGAGCGCGGGGATCGCCGTTTCCGACGGCGAGACCCTCACCGTGTACAAGGACATGGGTCTCGTTGCCCAGGTGTTCGACGAGTCGACGCTCGCGGGCCTGATCGGCAGCCTGGCGATCGGACACACGCGATACTCGACGACCGGTTCGGCCGTGTGGAAGAACTCGCAACCGGTGTTCCACCATATCGGCGGGAACGGGATCGCCCTCGCGCACAACGGCAACCTCACGAACACTCTCGAACTCGCCGCAACCCTGGACCCGGTGCCGTCGACGACCGACTCGGAGCTGATGACGGCGGCCATCGCCGAGCATATGGAGAGCAACGGCAACGATCTCATCACCTCTCTCGAGGCGACCCTCCCCCGCTTCGAGGGTGCGTTCACCCTCACGGTCATGGATCGCGACCATCTCGTGGGGGTGCGGGATCCTCACGGCTTCCGGCCCCTGTGCCTCGGCGCCACCGATGATGGCTGGGTGCTGGCGTCGGAGACCGCAGCCCTCGACATCATCGGCGCCCGCTTCCTCCGCGAGATCGATCCCGGGGAGATGGTGGTGATCGACGCCGACGGTCCGCGGTCCTTCCGACCGTTCGACCCCGTTGCGAACAAGCTCTGTCTCTTCGAGTTCGTGTATTTCGCCCGACCCGACTCGATGCTCCACGGTCGCAGCATCCATGAGGCGCGGCAGCGGATGGGCGAGATGCTTGCCGACCAGGCCCCCGCCGACGCAGACGTCGTGGTGCCGGTTCCCGAATCCGGGATACCCGCGGCACAGGGGTTCGCCACCGTAACCGGCCTCCCGTACTCGGATGGTCTGGTCAAGAACCGGTATGTGGGGCGAACGTTCATCGACCCGGCGCAGTCGATGCGCGACCAGGGAGTCCGCATGAAGCTCAACCCGATGCCCCGAGCCCTCGGCGGGAAACGGGTGGTCCTCGTCGACGACTCGATCGTGCGTGGCTCCACGACCCGTCAGCTCGTGCAGATGGTGAGGGATGCCGGTGCCACCGAAGTTCATCTGCGGATCTCTTCGCCGCCCTATCGCTGGCCGTGTTTCTACGGCATGGACACCGGCGATCGATCGACCTTGCTCGCGTCAGATCGAACAGTCGACGAGATCGCCGCCTTCCTCGATGTCGACTCGCTGGCATATCTCGAACTCGACCGCCTCATCCGAGCCACCGGCGTGGAAGAAGCCGGTTTCTGCACTGCTTGTCTTTCCGGCGAGTACCCCACCGAGGTGCCCGGCGAGGACTCCAAGTTCGCCCTCGAGGTGACGCCGTGACCACCTACGGTGATGCCGGAGTCGATCTCAGCGCGGCCGACGACCTCATCGACCGGATCGGCGCGGGAGTCGTCGCGACCTGGAACGACGGTGTCGTGGGTGGGTTCGGCGGGTTCGCGGCCGGCATCAAGATCCCGGCCGGATACCGCACCCCCGTGCTCATGATGTCCACCGACGGCGTCGGCACGAAGGCAGAGCTCGCTCGCACTTCCGCCTCGCTGGGCGGTCTCGGCTGGGACCTGCTCGCCATGGTCGTCGATGACCTCGCCGCGGCCGGCGCAAGGCCCATCGCAGTTCAGGACTACGTCTCGGTGGGTCGCCTCAACGTCGATCGGGTTGCCGTCATCATCGACTCCATCGCCGCCGCGTGCGCCGCGAACGACGTCGCCCTTCTCGGCGGCGAGACTGCCGAACATCCGGGGATCCTCGATCCGGACCAGTTCGACATCGCCGCGACCGCTCTCGGGGTTGTTGAGGAGGGGGCCGAGATCGACGGTTCCGGGATCGTTGCCGGCGACGTCCTGATCGGTGTGGCGAGCCCGAATCTCCGCTCCAACGGCTTCTCGCTGGTCCGGGCCGTGATCGCCGATCGACTCGCTCTCGACGAGGTCTTCCCCGGTGATGATCGACCGACCGCGGAGGTGCTCCTCGAGCCATCGGTCGTCTACGCCCCGTCGGTCGTCGACGTCGTTGCGCAAGCAACGGTGCATGGCCTGGCTCACGTCACCGGCGGCGGCTTGCCCGGCAACGTCGTTCGCATCCTGCCCGAGGGAACCCGAGCCATGATCGACGAGAGCCGGTGGGAGGTGCCCAACGTGTTCCGCGTCCTGCAGCGATTGGGCGACATCGCCGACGGCGAGCTGTTCCGCGTCTTCAACATGGGGATCGGGTTCGTGATCGTCCTTCCCGAAGGCGCGGCGGATGGGGCGATCGAACGCCTCGAGTCGTTCGGACACGAAGCCGCCGTCATCGGCCGCGTCATCCCGGGCGCCCGCGGAGTCGAGATCAGATAGCCTCGCTGCGCCTCGCTGCGCTCGCGAGGGGAGGAGACGGTGGGTGCGCTCTCCATCCTTCTTGACTCGCGACTCGCGACTCGCGACTCGCGACTCGCGACTCGCGACTCGCGACTCTCGACCGCTATCGTCACGTTTCGTGAACGACGCAGATACCTATCCGATCGACTTCGAGGTGCCGCTGGGCGACGGTAGCCGGAATCGGTGGCTCGCGGCCGCAGGCATCGTGCTGCTCAAGATCGTTCTCTTGCTGCCGCATCTGCTGCTGCTGTTCCTCTTCGGGCTCATCATCCAGATCCTCGTGTGGATCGGTTACTGGGGCATCGCCATCACGGGGCGGATGCCCGATGTGATTCGCCGGCTGGAGATCATCTTCCTCGCGTGGATGAGCCGCGTCACCGCGTGGTTCGTGGGCACAATGGACGCCTATCCCACGTTCGGGGTGGACAACGACTCCCCGGCGCAGGTCACGGTTCAACCGGCGCCCGAACCGCAGAGCCGCGTCCTCGCCGTGCTTGGGATCCTCACACTGCGCGCCCTCCTCGCGCTCCCACATCTCTTCGTGTTGTTCTGGCTCAGCCTGGGAACGCTGGTCGCGGCCTGGGTCGGCTACGTGATCGTCCTGTTCACCGGCAGGATGCCGATCGGGCTCTACGAATACCTGGTCGTGTACCACCGCTGGTGGGCTCGGGTCTGGGGTTGGATCGCCGGACTCACCGACGAGTACCCGCCCTTCACCCTCCAGTACTGAAGCTCAGCGGACATCGGCACGTATCCCTCGTATCGCGAAGCGACGTCCTAACGTCGTTCTCATGACATCTCCGCGGCCGGTCATCGCCGTCCTCGCCGGCGGGAGCAGCAGCCGGATGGGTCGAGACAAGGCAACGATCGAGGTATCGGGTCGGACGATGCTCGACACGATCCTCGAGGTCGCCGTCGGGGTCGGCGACCCGCTCGTGGTTGGACCAGGGCCCGTCCCCAAGGGTATCCCGCGCACCGCCGACCTTCGTCCCGGCCGGCAAGGTCCGCTCGCCGGTCTGGAATCCGCTCTGGCGTGGGCGTCCGGGCGAGACGTCGTCCTTCTCGCCGTAGACCAACCCTTTCTCCGGTCCCAGACCATCGCTCACCTTCTGGGGGAAGCCGGCGATGCCGTGGTGCCCCATGCCGAAGGATGGCTCCAGGTCACGTGCGCCGTGTACCGCGCCGCATGCCTCGCGAAAGCGCGAGCATCACTCGATGGAGGGGAGCGATCCCTGCTCGCGATCCTGGACCGCGTCGACACGCGAGTCGTGGAACAGCCGACCTGGCGACGGTGGGGCGAAGACGGGCGGTCGTGGTTCAGCGTCGACACGCCGGACCGCCTGGCTGAGGGACTCGCCAGGTACCCCTGACCCCGACCGCTACCCTCCCGGTCATGAGCAACGAACCGGAACGCTTCCCAACATCCGACGTGATCTCGATCGAGATCCGGGATCGGGTCGCGATCCTCTGGCTCGACCGACCGGATCAGCGGAACGCCTTCGCTCCCGACTTCTGGGTCGAGTTCCCGGTGATGGTCGAGGCGTTGGGAGCGGATCCCGACGTTCGCGTGGTTGTGGTCGCGGCTCGCGGTCCGGCATTCACCGTGGGACTGGATCTACGGTCGTTTGGAACTGCGATGGCCACCGGCGTACTCGATCCATCCGCCGACCCCCCTCCGTCTCCGGTCGCTCAGCGGGCCCGCACCTATCGCCTCATCAAGGACATGCAGCACACGTTCACAGCTCTGACCGAATGCCCGCAGCCGGTGATCGCCGCCATCCACGGGTACTGCATCGGCGCCGGCGTGGACCTGATCACCGCATGCGACATCCGGTACGCCGCCGTCGATACCGTGTTCTCGGTGCGAGAAACAAGACTCGCGATGGTGGCGGACGTGGGAACGTTGCAGCGGCTCCCCAGGATCATCGACCCGGGCCGAGTCGCCGAACTCGCCTACACCGGGCGCGACTTCGACGTATCCGAAGCCGCGGCGATGGGACTGGTCACGAACGTTCTCCCCGACCCCGATGCCACGCTCACCGCGGCGATCGCCACTGCGGAAGCGATCGCGGTCAACTCGCCACTGGCGGTCCAGGGCACCAAGGCGGTGCTCCGCGCCGGCGAGGTTCGCTCAGTCGGCGAAGCCCTCGACCATGTGGCGCTCTGGAACGCGGCATTCCTCCACTCGAACGATCTCGGCGAAGCGATGACCGCCTTCGTGGAGAAACGAGCCCCAGAGTTCGACGGGACCTAGCCGCGACCCGCAGGCCCTTGCCACCGGCCATAATGAGGGCATGCTCGTGACGCCTCGACAGGAACGCATCCACCTCTACGCGGCTCCGTAGCTGCCTCCAGAGCGCTCAGTCCTGTTCCGATCCGCCCGAGGAGGCACCCATGACCGACATCTCCCGTCGCTTGCACGACACCATCGCACCTGTGATCTCCTTCGACACTGAGATCGAGATCGTCGAGGGTGACGGATCGTGGCTCACCGACGCAAACGGCAGACGCTATCTCGACTTCGCCTGCGGGATCGCGGTGACCAACCTGGGCCATCGGCCGCCGCACGTGCAGGCAGCCGTAGAAAAGCAGGTGAACAGGCTGTGGCATGCCGGCGGAACCTACCTGTACGACTCGATCCTCACCGCCGGGGAGCGGATCATCGAGGTCGCCCCTGCGGCCATCGAGCAGGTCCTTTTCATGAACTCGGGGGCCGAAGCGGTCGAAGCTTCGGTGAAACTGGCCCGCAAAGCCACCGGCCGACAAGGGGTCGTCGTCTTCCGCGGCGGTTTCCACGGCCGAACGATGGGGTCGGTCAGCTACACGACATCGAAAGCGAAATACCGGCAGGGTTACCACCCACTGCTTCCGTCCGTGTTCGTGACGCCCTACCCGCATCCGTACCGATGGGGAATGACCCAGGAGGCGGCGGATCAGCTCGCCCTCGATGAGCTCGAGCGCATGTTCCGGCACGAGATCACCCCGGCGGAGGTGGCGTCGTTCCTGATCGAGCCACTGCAAGGCGAGGGCGGCTACTACCCCGCGAGTCACGACTTCATCCATGCGATCCGCGACCTCGCCGACGCGCACGGGATCCTCATGATCGTCGACGAGGTCCAGACCGGGTTCGGGCGGACCGGGGACTGGTTCACCAGCCAGATCTACCATGTGGAACCCGACGTCATGGTGATGGGCAAGGCCATCGCCAACGGCTTCCCGCTCTCCGCGGTCGGGGCGTCCACGGATCTCCTCGCTCGCTGGCATCCCGGCTCGCACGGGACCACATTCGGTGGAAACCCCGTCTCCTGCGCGGCATCGGCGGCCACCGTGGAGGCGCTTGCGGACGTGATCCCCCAGGTGTCGAAGCTCTCGGACCACGCCTTCGGCCGACTCGAAGAACTGAAGGCGAAGCACCCCACCATCGGCGACGTCCGTGGCATGGGTCTGATGATCGGAGTCGATCTCGTCGACGGTGACCGGGAACCGGATCCGGCTGCGTTCGAAGCCGTCGCCCGCTACAGCCTCGAAGCAGGCATGTTCATCCTTCCGTGCGGCCCGGAAGTGAACATCATCCGTTTCATCCCACCTCTCAACGTGTCCATCGAGGACCTCGACACCGGAATCGACATCATCGACCAGGCCCTGGATGCCTACGAGCAGTGAGCCTGCAACGAGACGCGGAAGGGCCCCGGGGTGTACATGCCCGGGGCCCTTCTCGATGGATCAACGTCAGCTGCCGGAGAGCACTCCGCGCAGGCGGGGGTACTTGACCGGACGATGGGTATGGCAGGCCTCGGCCCGGTTGTAGCGAGACAGGACCGTGTCACAGCCCTTGTGGGAGCAGACACGGCCTTCATCGAAGGTCTTGGGTCGGCGGGAGCGGCCCTTCGGGCGGGACGCCTTCATGATGTCGGACATTGGGAAATACCTCTTCACTGAGTCGGGATTGGTTGGATCGTCCAGGTGCGCACCAACGCCACCGTACGAACGATGCAGGGGAAACTGAAACACACTCTATTTGCACTACCTGAACATTGCAAATTAGCACGCCACGCCGAACATGCGCCGAAGGTCGGGCTCAGCGCACAGGGCGATTGAAGACCGTCCCGAGACCGCCCTCCCCGGGCCAGGCAAGCGCCGCGATGATCCCCAGGATGGCCAGGATCAGGACCAGATACGGGAACCGCGTGAACAGGGTCGGTCCTGCCGTACGCATCTTCACCTCGCCGTGGAGGACCGACTCCTCCAACAGCTCGGTGCTCTCCCCGAGGGATCCATCGGCCTGCACGAAGGTCGACTTGCCCGTGATCGCAGCGTGCGCGACGTCCTGTCCGATCGCAGCCGCGTTGACCTGCACCATGCCGACCAACTGGTCGGAGGCCGGACTCACGCCGAACGAGGCTTCGTTCGTGGCCACCACCATCACCTGCGAACCGGCGGTAGCGATCAGCCGCATGCTCCTCGCGAATGCGCCCTCGAACGAGATCACCGAACCGAGCGTTCCGTCCTCGAACGGGAACACCACCGCTCCGGTACCCGGGATCATGTCGCGCGGCACCTGGTCGAGTTGCGGAACGAAGCCGAGAAGGCCGCGCAGGGGAACGTACTCCCCGAAGGGCACCGGATGAAGCTTGTGGTACTCGCCGATCTTGACCCCTTCGGGCGAGAACAAGACGTTGACGTTGACGAACTCGTCGTCACCAACGATGCGCGTGCCCGACACGAGGAACGAGGCACCGATCCGGCTGGCCTGCTCGATGATCGCCGCTCGTACAGCGTCGTTGTTCTCCGGCTCGTACGGTGCGGTGGTGGAGTTCTCCGCCCAGATGACCAGGTCGGCCGATCCCGCCGAGATCGTCTCCGTCAGGGCCAGATGCTGTTCATAGATGCGCCGCGCCTCGTTCTGACAGTGGGTACCGGGACAAGGTGAGCCCCCCTGAACGATCGCCACGCGGATGGTCGCACCGTCGGCGCTCGGCGCAAAGAGGCTCCCCGCGATCGCGAGGAGCAAGATGAGCACTGCCGTGTCGACGGCCATCCTCCAGTTCTCGCGGTCGTCGATGACGAGCGCGATCGCCGCTCCGACCCCGACGGCGAGCATGCTCCATCCGGCCGGGCCGATCCATTGCACCGAACCCAACATCGGCGGAAACCCGCCGGAGGCGTAGCCCACGGAACCCCACGGAAACCCTCCGAACGGGAACCGGGAACGGATGAACTCCATGATCACCCACGCCCCGATCGCGATCAGCCACCATCTCCAGGCGGGCCACAACCGGAACAGCCACACCACCAGGGCATAGATAGTCACCCAGGCGGCCATCAGCAACGTCAGCGGGAACCAGGCAACGAATCCGAGGATCTTGATCCACCAGAGGAGCGCTCCGAAGAACACCGCTCCCCACAGGAAACCAAGCAAGGCGGCCTCGAACCCGCGCTCGACTCGACGCACCGCCCAGAAGAAGGGGATGAGAGCGATGAACGCGAGCGGACCGAGATCGACCGGAGGGAACGCCGCCCACATCACGACCGCGCTCGTGACCACTGCAAGATAGGGAACCATGAGCCTCGGAGACTAGGGATGGGGAGCGAGAAAGATCCGATCCCGCGCGAGCGGATCGGGAACGGGGAGGCGCCGTTAGCCTCCACAACGATGAACGACCTCGAACTCGCGATCCACGTCGCCCGTACCGCTGGGGCCATCGTGCGCGGCGCGTTCGACCGCGGCGTCATCGCCGACTACAAGGCGCGGTTCGACCCGGTCACCGAGATCGACCGCCGCGCCGACGCCGCGATCCTCGAGGTCCTGCGCTCCGAACGGCCCCACGACGGCATCCTCTCGGAGGAGAGTGGAGGCGAGACCACTGCGAGCCGTCATTGGATCATCGACCCTCTCGACGGAACCGTGAACTTCGTGCACGGGATACCTCAGGTCTCCGTGTCGATCGCCCTGTACGACGGGGACATCGGGCTCGTCGGCGTCATCTTCGACCCCCTTCACGACGAGCTCTTCACGGCAACTGCGAGCGGCGGCGCTCAACTCAACGATCGCACCATCACCGTCTCCACGGAGCCGCAACTGGAAGGATCGGTGGTGGCCACCGGGTTCCCCTACGACCACGGTCGCTACGCCGCCGGCTATGCCGCGACGGTCGGTGCCGTACTCGAACACGTCAACGGGATCCGCCGATTCGGATCCGCGGCCCTCGACCTGGCCTGGGTGGCCGCAGGGCGGTACGAGGGTTACTGGGAGCTCGGCATCGCGCCCTGGGACCAGGCGGCCGGGATCATCGTCGTGCGCGAGGCGGGGGGCACGGTCTCGGAACCGGCAGGGCTGGACTCCACGCCGCGATCCTCGATGGTGGTCGCCACGAACGGTCTGATCCACGACCACCTGTTGTCGATCGTCGGTGCCGCGATGCCCGTCCATCTCCGTTGAGCGAGGTGCCACCGCTGGGTGCCCGGCTCATCTCCGCAGGCGTGGTGCGAACCGCCGCTGGCGTGCTCGGGAACGCGGTGCTCGTCGAAGCCGGTCGGGTCGTCGCAATCGGCGATCGGTCGCACCTCCGGGAAGCCGGACTGGTCGAGGAACGACTCCCGGGCGCGGTTCTCATCCCCGGCCTCCGGGATGCCCACATGCATCCCGTCCCCTATGCCGCGACGCTCACCGGGATCACCCTCAAAGAGGCGCGGGACGTCGCCGATCTCCAGCAACGCCTCCGCGAAGCGGCCTCACGATCTGCCTCCCACCGCCCCCTTCTCGGTTTCCGCTTCGACGACGAATCCCTCGCCGAGCGTCGGATACCGACCCGCGACGACATCGACGCCGCCGTCTCGGATCGTCCCGTGCTGCTCAAGCGCTACTGCGGACACATCGCGGTCGCCAACTCGGTCGCGCTGGCGACCGCGGGGCTCAACTCCTCCACGCTGGATCCGGCGGGGGGCCGCATCGACCGTGAACCCAACGGTGACCCGAACGGGATCCTGCGCGAGACCGCGATCGACCTGGTCGCGACTCGGCTCGACGCCTCCGAACTGGTCACCCCGGGGGATCTCGCGGCCTCCCTCCGCGGCCTCGCCGGGTTGGGACTCACATCGATCGGTGCGATCCTCGGCCTCGGCAACGGGCCGTGGGCGAGCCTCGGCGACGAGGTCACCACGATGCTCGCGATCGCCCATCAGCTCCCGATCCGCGTGCACGCATTCGTGGTCGCGACGAACACCGACGCCCTCACCGATGCTGCGAGCCGGCTCACAGGTGCCGGTCCACGCCTTCGCTGGCTGGGGCTCAAGCGGTTCGCCGACGGCAGTTTCGGCGGCCATACCGCAGCCATGTTCTCCGGGTACTCAGATCGGCCCGACGAACTCGGGACCCTGCGGCTGAACGAGAGTGACGAGACGATCGCCCAAGCTGCGCTCGAGCACGGTGGTCGCGTCGCGGTTCATGCCATCGGTGACCGTGCCTGCGGGGCAGTGCTCGACCTCTTCGAAAGGCTCATCGCTCGCGGCACCGACCCGCGCCGCCTCCGCATCGAACACGCCTCGCTGCTCTCGGCCGATGATCTGACCCGGATCGGAGAACTGGGTGTCACGGCGTGTGTGCAACCCGCGTTCCTCGGTTCCGAAACGGCCTGGCTGGAGCGTCGGGTGGGACGAGATCGTCTCTCGCGCACCTATCCGTTCGCCACCCTCGAGCGCAACGGCGCGCATCTCGCCGGAAGCTCCGACTGTCCGGTCGAGCCACCTCATCCCTTGTGGGGGATGGCGCTGGCCCGAGACCGAGCCGGGATCGTGATGAGCGAGGCGTTGCCTCCCGAACGGGCTCTGGCGCTGTTCACGACCGGGGCCGCGTTCGCACTCGGGGAGCCCGAACCGCTGAGCATCGGGAGCCCGGCCGATCTCGTGGCTCTCGACCGCGATCCGGTGACCTGCACGCCGGACGAGCTCCGAGACGCCGAGATCCTCGAAACCTGGGTCGATGGGGAAGCGGTCATCGTCGACCGGGATCGTCCGGTCTGGCTGGGCTGAGACTCGGCAAGGAACCAGAAGCTACAGAGCCTGCCGTCAGCCCACGATCTCGCGGACCGCGACCGCGACCTCCTCATAATCGGCGTGGCGGCCGGTTTCCCGCTTCGAGTAGACGAAACGGCCATCGACGGCGACTTCGAAGACGCCACCCCGGCTGGGGATGAACGTCAACTCCTCCACGTTGGGCTCGAACTCATCGAGCAGTTGATCGGCCATGCTCACGGCACGGTCTCGATAACCTCAAACGGCGCAGTATTCGATGCTGATCTTCATACCCCGAGGCTAGCCGATTACGCGAGCGTGACCGTGCGGGTTCCGGGTCAGCCGCAGACGGCACCCGACTCGGCGGAACCCACCAGAGCCGCGTACTTCGCGAGAGCTCCCGTCCGGTAGCGGGGCTCAGGCGGGCTCCATGCCGCCCGGCGGGCATCGAGTTCGCCCTCATCGACCAGCAGGTCCAGTCGGCGCGCCGGGAGGTCGACGCGGACACGATCCCCCTCCTCGACGAGGGCCAACGGACCACCGGTCGACGCTTCCGGGGCCACATGTCCGATGCACAAGCCGGTGGTGCCGCCGGAGAACCGGCCGTCGGTGATCAACAGCACGTCCTTGCCGAGACCCGCCCCCTTGATGGCGGCGGTGATGGCCAGCATCTCGCGCATTCCGGGACCACCCGCCGGTCCCTCGTAACGGATCACGACCACGTCGCCCGCCGCGATCTCGTGACGGAACAGGGCGTCCAGCCCATGTTGCTCGTCGTCGAAGACGCGGGCGCGGCCCTCGAAGACGTCGAGATCCATCCCGGCGATTTTGACGACGGCCCCCTCCGGAGCGAGGGACCCACGGAGGATGGCGATCCCACCTTCTGCGGCGACGGGATCGTCGACCCGACGCACCACATCCTGATCGGTCGGGAACGAGACACCTTCGAGATTCTCGGCGACGGTCCTCCCGGTGACCGTCAGGGCATCACCGATGAGCAAGCCCGCGTCGAGGAGGGCTCGCAGCACCACCGGCACGCCGCCGATCCGATCCAGATCGACCATGTGGTATCGCCCGAAAGGTTTGAGATCACCGACGTGCGATGTGCGTCGGCTGATCTCGTCGAAGTCCTCCAGCGTCAGTTCCACGCCCGCTTCGTGCGCGATCGCCATGAGGTGAAGCACGGCATTCGTTGACCCTCCGAGCGCCATGACGGTCGTGATCGCGTTCTCGAACGCCGCCCGGGTCATGATGTCTCGGGGACGGATCCCCGCCTCGAGGAGATCCATCACGGTCTCGCCCGATCGTCTCGCGTAGCCGTCCAGTTGGGCCGCGACCGCGGGAACGGTGGCACTCCCCGGCAACGACATCCCGAGGGCTTCCCCCACCGACGCCATGGTGTTGGCAGTGAACATCCCGGCGCAGGACCCGGCGCCGGGACAGGCAGCCTGTTCGATCCGCAGCAACCCCTCGTCATCGATCCGTCCTTCGGCGTGAGCCCCGATGCCCTCGAAGACGTCGACGATGGAGATGTCGCTCCCGTCAAGACGTCCCGGCAGGCTCGAACCACCGTAGAGGAACACCGACGGCAGGTTGTGTCGGGCCGCTGCCATCAACATGCCCGGAAGGGACTTGTCACATCCGGCGATCGACACCATCCCGTCGAATCGTTCAGCGTGCATCACGAGTTCCACCGAATCGGCGATCACCTCCCGCGATACGAGCGACGCCCGCATCCCCTCGTGGCCCATGGCGATCCCGTCCGACACCGCGATCGTCGTGAAAACCAGGCCGACCCCTCCGGCTTCGCGAACCCCCTCACGTGCGAACGCGGACAGCTTGGGTCCCGTGAGATTGCAGGGCGTCACTTCATTCCCGGCGCTCACGACGCCGATCTGGGGTTTGGCGAAGTCGTCCTCATCGAGGCCGACGGCTCGCAACATGGCGCGGGCACCGGCCCGGGCCGGCCCGATCGTGACTTCCTGGGAGTGGATCTTGTTCGGCATCGTCGCGCAGCGTACCGAATCGCCGGCGGGAACCAAACAGCCACCGATATTCGTCTCAGTTCCGTACCATTCAACGGCGTCGACCGAGCGCCGCCTTCGAAAGCGCAGATCCCATGGCCTCTACCGAAACCTTCCCGGAGATCCCGGCCGTCGTCGCGCCGCCGCCACTTCCACCCCAGAAGAAGAAGCGGCGATGGAGCGGGCTTCAGAAGAGCTTCGTGGCGCTGCTCGTATTGGCGGTGCTCGGAGTGTTCGGAGCCGTCGCGTACGTGGTCTGGACCGAGGGGAAGATCGACAGGATCCCGGGAAGTGAGCTCCTTTCGCTCACGGCCGCCGGATCCGAGCCGCAGAACTTCCTGATCGTTGGCACCGACGACCGCTCGAACCTGCCCGATGAGTGGGACGACAAATTCGGCGACTTCGCCGGGAAGCGAACCGATGTGATCATGGTCGGCCATCTCGTGCCGGGGGAGCGCATCCAACTCTTGAGCATCCCCCGAGACCTGAAAGCCTCGATCCCGGGGCACGGCACCAACCGGATCAACGCGGCGTATGTCTTCGGCGGTCCCGACCTTCTCGTCGACACCGTCCAGCAGGAGACCGGCATCCCGATCAACCACTACGTCGAGATCGACTTCGGTGGTTTCGGGAAGGTCGTGGACTCCCTCGGCGGCGTCACGATGAACTTCCCCGCGGCCGCCCGTGACGGCAAATCCGGGCTCGAAGTCGAGGCCGGCACGCAGACCCTCAACGGTGAGATGGCCGTCGCCTACACCCGTTCCCGTCACTACGAGGTGTACGAGAACGGCGACTGGACCGGCACGAGTGGCGGCGATATCGCTCGCACCCAGCGGCAGCAGGAGATCCTGGTCCGTCTCTTCGATCAGGTCACGTCGCCGTCCAGTGCGTTCAACCTCCCGACCTTCCTCCCCGTGTTCGCCGACCAGATCACGGCCGACGAAGGGCTCAGCCTGGGCCTCATGACCGACCTCGGTCGAGCTGCCCTCGGGCTCAGATCGGACAACATCGAGCGAGCCACCCTCCCCGTCAGGAACTTCAAGGGCGATGACGGCAGGGCCTACGTGGTCCCCACCGACGAAGCCCCAGCCGTGATCGACGCATTCATCGCAGGCGATCCATATCCGTGAGTCGCGAGTCGCGAGTCGCGAGTCCGGAGTCGGACATGCGGGTTCCATTTCCTCCGCCGCGAGCGAAGCGAGCCGTTTCCTCCCCCGCGAGCGCAGCGAGTGTTGGGGGTTAGGTGTCGGCGGCGGCTCTGCGCCGATGACGGAGGGGGTCTGGCCTCACACTCCGCCGGCCTCGCTCAGGTAGGGGTCAGCGCCGCTACCTCCCGGACGAGGGTCGCGACTTCTTCCTCCGTGTTGAAATAGTGGACCGAGGCGCGCACCAGGCCGTCGATCCGGCGCGCGTCCATGTCGAGACGAGCCGAGAAGGCTGTTGAGACCGAGACGTTGATCCTCCGCTCATGGAGGTACGTCTTGACACCATCCGGCTCCCAGCCATCGACCGTGAACGTGACGATGGCCCCCTGCTCGGACCCCACATCGCGAACGGTCACACCCGGGATCTCCTCGAG
>PVMS01068154.1_pt1 | contig 22802 bp, 23 predicted proteins | sample 1853461 | NCBI WGS metagenome assembly PVMS01 (sample SAMN08582032, study PRJNA380276) | Marine sediment metagenome, whole genome shotgun sequencing project. | isolation source: ocean sediment barecode stripped | collected 2017 | reverse complement strand
AAGTTGATGCTGACAACGGAATAGTCGAAGTGACAAAAATCGAGTGAAATCTGAGAAGTCCCCTCTTTCTTTTTTTTATATTTTTTGTTTTATCTTTCTATTCTTATCTTCATTTTTATCAATCAAATCAGGGATAACTATGATTTTGTCCTTATTCTTTATGAATTCTGCTATTTGTTTCAAGTTTTTTCGCTCCTGTTTTCTTGCACAATAACCCTTACCTTCCACCATTTTAATCAATGTCCACCTATTTCATTACAATAATTATTTTTCTATGAATTCGCTTTCATTATCAATCAAAAGGCTTGAGGAGACTCGTTTTCCTCCGGGTGAATTGTAAACATAAAGACATACAAATGGAACATCACTTATGTTTCTGATTTCATGGGCACCTTCGGGTCCAACAGGACAGTAAAAAGTTGTTCCAGGATCTACTTTATACTCTTTGTTTTTCACATCCCGAAGAATTCCATAACCTTTTATTACGTGTTGCATCTCCTCACGATCATGATAATGCATATCAAGTTTTCCTCCACATTCAAGAGTGAAAATGCCTGAGAAAATATTTTCTGTCGGTGTTTTTTCATCGAATAGGATTACACCTTTTAAACCTGGTCTAGCTTCTTTTTGTTTTATATTATGAATATCGTATATTGTAATAGTTTTAACCATTATTCTTTCACAATTCCACTTTCTATCTTTACGAAATTAAATATTTGACTCTTCTATCTTATTGTTTGAAAATATTATTATTTAATTATATGGGAACCATGAATCATTTACATTCTAGAGGTATAATCAGATAATTTAGATATCAATTTTATTATATTATTTATTATAACTGTAAAACATTTTTAACCTTATCTTAAGGTTTAAGACTTACATATTAATTGTTAAAGTCCTCTTTTTTACGGAATCGTTAAAACATTCATTTTAACAATATTGAGTCTTTATTTGTTCAAATTAGAACTTCTGTTCTAATTGATTGAATCTTGTGGAAATCTTTTAGGAATCTTAATTTATAATTCAAATTAAACAGGAAACCCTAGATAACAAGAAATCTTCTATAGCTTTAATGATACAGAATAATAAGGAATTAGTTACGATATTTTGCTAAGACTAAGACGTGGGCTTTATCAAATGGTTTCAACCTAATTATCTTTTCTATATTAAAACCTCTATTCTTCAACACATCCACTTCTCTTTTAAAAATCTTGGAAGGATCCTCTATTGCGTTTATACTCCGTGCTTTTATTACAAATAAACCCCATCCTCCATCTCGGAGAAAAATATCTGCATTATCAGCCAAGACCCTTGCTTGTTCCGGTTGAGCGATATCACAATATATCCCATCCACGGTCTCTACTAACATGCGGTATCGCTCCGGAAAACGAGCGTCAGCTAAAATTGGAAAAATATTTTCTCTAAATGGCGAAACTTTAATTATTAGGTCTCTAAGAGGCCTAAAAGAAAACTCAATACAATAAACACAACCCAGAGAACCAACAATATCTGATACATGACTTACCGTTGTTCCACTAGCAGCGCCTATATAAAGCACTTTATGGCCAGACCGAATCGGTACCGTTCTTAAACCTTTCAACAAAGCTGCAGCTAATTTACTCTTATATGGGTCCCAGAGACGGTATTCATTCTCTTCATGCTTAACTAATTTCTCTCCATATACGTTTTTTCCAGGAGCTAGATTGCGTGTGCAAAGTGTGCTTCTCCCATTACCTATCCTAATTTGATAAATACCGTGAAGTTTTTTGTGGAGATTAACCTTAATATTCATCTTTTTTATTCCCTCTTCTTGATGGTGGTTCTGAATATTTTTCCCTAATTTCTTTAACCCGTTCATCAAAAGCTTTACTTAATTCTTCTCCTTGATATTTTCCTCCATATGCGTCAAGCCTTGCAGCAATCGCAAGTTTACTAGCTAAAGCTCTAGCTATTTTTCCTCTCTGCCAACGAGGTTGCATATGAACTTGATTATGTTGAAATATCAATCCATGTTTCGGAGGCTTAGTCCCTGTTCTTAGTGAACGAAATAAAGCTTTCTCAGCTCCAAGAATCTGTATGGTGCTGGATGATTTTTTAGCCAAATTTTGCAATCCACCCACTTTCGCTATTAACCGAGCTCCAAGAGTGGGTCCTACAAGCTTATGAATGTGCGGAGCTACTTCTTTTATCACTTCTTCGAGGTAACTCTCTAGGTTATTTCTAGTGTTGTATAATGTGAGAAGAGCATTAGCAAAGTTTTGTATCTCTAAAATATCATCTTTCCCTATTTTTGCTCCAATTGACGACCTTGCTACGGATAATATATTCTTACACTGTTCCGGTGTAAGCTCCTCTTCGACGAGTTTTTCCAATGTGAAGTTACTTCTTCTGCCGAGAGAAGCGATAAGTTTTAGATATTTTTCGTTCTTATTGACAATGGTGTTCAATTCAGGGAAGTGGATTCCATACCATTCTTTTAATCGATTGGCGAAAAGATTGAATGTTTTATCCAAATCATCTATGATGAGGATAGTTTGGGATGTGAGAAGATCTCGTCTACTTGACTTTTCTCGGATGTTCTTCCTAGATAATAATGTGGTAATTTCATGAACTATCTTATTGAATTCCTCAAGATTTTCTATATATCCTTTCTCTATAGCTAATTTAGCAACATTTTTCCGGAGATATTTTCCTATTTGACTTGGATTTTCAATGGAGACCTCTACATCGAAGTTTTCTCTTATCGATTTAGCTAAATTTGCATTCTCTACGATAATACTTCGATAACCTTTATCCATTAAATCTCTAACAATTTTTGCCACTTCCTCTACAATCTTCCCCTTCTGAACTTGGATAATTGTATCCATCATTTTTTTTCCATTCCTAGGAAAGAATACAGTATCAATAATTTTGTTTTCCTCATCTATGGCAAAAACGCCTATAAGCCATTCAATAATTGTAATCTTCAAGCAATCCAACCTCTATCTTTAAGTCATATAATAAATATGTGAAATATAATATCTTAGACTAAATCATATATCTTACTTAAGAAAGTGGTATAAATGAGGCCAGATTTAACCGTTAACCTTGCTGGTTTAAAACTTCGAAACCTAACCATGATAAGTTCCGGCGTATTAGGTCTCTCCGGATTAAGCTTAAGCCGAGTTTGGGATGCTGGAGTTGGCGCTGTTGTATCTAAATCCTTAGGTCTGCAGTCTCGGAAAGGTTACTCGAATCCGACGATTATTGATGTAGGTTCTGGTGTTCTCAATGCAATGGGTCTACCTAACCCTGGAGTAAAAGATTATATTAATGAAATTAAAATTGCAAAGTCAAATGGAGTAAAAGTCATAATTGGAAGTATTTACGGAGGTTCTCCTGAAGAGTTCTCTGAAGCTGCCAAGATTATCGCGTCTTCCGGCGTCAACGCTGTGGAGTTAAATCTCTCATGTCCTAATGTTGAGGGTGTTGGGTTGGAGGTTGGTCAGGATCCAAATCTTGTTGGTGCTGTTGTAGATGCTGTTAAGCGATCAATCCAACTTCCAGTTTTCGCAAAACTGACTCCTAACATTTCTAATATTAAACTTATAGCTAAAGCTGCTGAGGACGCAGGTGTTGATGGATTGGTTGCAATAAATACGGTTCGTGCTATGGCCATAGATATTGACACTGGAAGACCTCTCCTTTCCAATAAGATTGGGGGTTTATCTGGTCCTGCAATAAAACCAATCGCTATCAGATGTGTTTATGATATAGCAAAGACCGTTAAGGTTCCCATCATTGGTTGTGGTGGCATCATGAATTGGAAAGATGTTGTAGAGTTTCTCCTCGCGGGAGCTTCTGCTGTTCAGATTGGGACAGCTATTGCTTACAAAGATTTTTCTGTCTTTGGTGAGGTTTTAAAAGGAGTCGAATACTATCTTGGTAAAAACGGATACAGTAATATTGGTGATATAGTTGGTCTCTCTCATAAATATTGATCCACGTAGAATCGTTAAAATTAAAGAAATATGTGTAGAGACGCCGACAGTGAAATCTTTTACATTTGATGATAAACGCTGTCGAGGAACTCAACCGGGACAGTATGTTATGGTTTGGCTTCCTGGAATAGATGAAATTCCTATGAGTCTTTCAATGATTAACACCCTTGGACTTTCCAGAATAACCGTTGGGAAAATCGGTGAAGCAACCAAAGCGTTTCATGAGATGAAGGTTGGTGACATACTTGGACTAAGAGGACCCTTTGGAAACTGTTTTAGTCCTTATCAAGGACGAGTTATACTTGTTGGCGGCGGAACTGGTGTTGCACCTTTGATTCCCCTGGTTAAAGATTTGATAGGTTTGGAATCTGACATAACATTCATTTTAGGAGCAAAGACAATGTCGGATGTGCTTTTTTTAAACGAACTTAAAATCTTTTGTAATAAAAAATGTAAAATAATTGTGACAACTGATGATGGAAGCATGGGTCTCAAAGGTTTGGTTTCTGATGCTCTTGAGGACTTATTTAAGGAAAAAAAATATGGTATGGTATATACTTGTGGCTCAGAACCGATGATGCGTAAAGTTTTCGACATCTCTGAGAAATATAACACACCAATTCAAACATGTGTTGAGAGAATCATACGTTGTTCTATAGGTCTTTGTGGTAGTTGCATAATCGGTAAATTTAGGATTTGTAAAGACGGACCTGTTCTAACTTCTAAACAATTACGAGAAGTTTTAGACGAGTTCGGAAAATTTAAACGAGACTTTGATGGTAAAAAAATCAATTTTTAATAATACGTTCCCAATATGCGTTAGAAAAAAAGAGGGTTTATATTTATAGATCCAGTATTCGGGTTATGTTTTCTCCTGCAACTAACTCAAATTCTCGTTTTGTGAGTCCTGCTGATCGTAATTTTTCGAATTCAACACTTACTGCATGACAATAATTATCACTTGCCCATAATACTCTATGCGCTCCTAATTGTTTAACAGCATACCTAATTGCCCATTTGTCACATGCTGAGGTTCCTAATACTAAATTAGGCGTGTGTTTTGCTACACTTATTGCATTTAATTCTCCATGTGGACCACCCATATGATTCATATAAAACGTGAGTTCTGGATACTGATTAGCAATAAACGCAATTCTCTCAGGTAAACTCGAAACCTGATGAAAACCTGAATGAATCTCAATTAGGGGAACTTTAAGCTCAACGCACTTTTGTAAGATCTTAGTAAGTGCTGTCGGATATATTGGACACACATATCCATGCATTTTTATTCCTTTCATTCCCAATTCTTTTAGGCACCGCTCTACTTCTTTAGCTCCCATATCGGCTCCAGTGGAAGACCAATATTCTCCAATTGATGGCGGTTTGTCTGTAAATACGTTAGTAAAGCCTAGGCCTACGAGTCTCTTTGGATATTTCTTTACACAACTTGCGATCCAATCATTCTCCTTTTGAGTAACCTGTAATCTGGTATCCCGTGGAGGAGATGTCATTGTAACTGCTTTGTCTATTCCGTTTTCATTCATATCTTCGATCAATTCTTCTAGTGTTAAACGAAAGAAGAATGTTCTTGGGTTAGGTTTACTTGGAAGGTGTGTATGTGCATCTATAATTACCATTCTTTTTACTTCCTTTATTTTATTCCTAGTATTCTTGCTATGTTTTTTCCTGCAACTAATTCTAATTCTTCTTGAGTTACAGGCTTTAAAGGTGTGTTCCAACGTTTTAGTTTTGATAGTTGAAGTTCTTTGAGACTCGCTGATTGTGAATTGTAAGGTTCACGACTTCCCCAAATTACATTCTTTTTCCCCATTATCCTAATAGCTCTAGTGATAGCTACTGGATTAAAATAACAATCTGAAAGATCAAAAATTATGTTTGTTGTTTTACTTGCGGTTTCTACAACTCCAAATTGTTCCCAATTATGTCCGCCCATACTTCCCATTATCACTGTGGTCTTGGGAAACTGTTGAGCAATGAATGTGATGTCTTCTCCGTTCCAACCAGGACGATTACAATTCATTAGAATTGGTACATTTAATTCGATACATTTTTCGAAGATTTTTGCAAGATAATCTACATAGTATCCAATGGGAAGTATTTCTGTTCTTGTTAAAATTATGCCTTTCATTTCAAGTTTTTCTATGCAACGTTCTACTTCCTGTGCTCCCATTTTTTTTCCTGTGGAATGTGTTGTAAGACCAAATCCGATTAGTCTTTCCGGATTTTTCTTTATACACTCCGCTATCCAGTCATTTTCACGTTTTACATTCTCAATTTTAGTTGAATATGGATTAATGTTGGGACAAACGATTGCTTTTCCTACACCATTTATGTTCATATCTTTTAGCAATTCGGTAGGAGTGTATCGTATGAATGGTATTGTATTGGAATTTCTTGTCAGGTGAACATGTGCATCTATTATTAGCATCTTGAAAATCACCATACTTACTATCTTTACTTTAACTTAATAATTATTTTTTTTTAATTTCAAAAGCAATATATATAACCCTAAGGCTGTCTTTAAACAACTACAATAATTAGCTATAGTCGAGGTTAAAGAAATTGCCTACTCATGGTTCTCTTACGAAAGCGGGAAAAGTTAGAAACCAAACTCCGAAACTAACTCCTCGTCCCAAGAAAAGTCTAGGTCCTAAATCGAGAAACGCTAAAAACTACAAAAAAAAGGGTTCTTAACGCACCACCAACTAGGTTCGGGGGTAGGGGCAGAAGAAGGCGAAGAAGATAGTAACCGCTATTCCAGTTATATCTTTTATCAGTTAACCCTATCTTCAATTTTAGACAAGTTTTCTGTATAACGAAGTCTTGATAAATTATATGTAATATTTCTTTAATTCATTTTTATCTTAATGAACACATCTTTTTAAAAAAATCTACGAACGAATTATTGTAATCATTGAGCTGTCTTAGATTTTTTCTATTTCGATGAAAAGTTTGCATCTATTTCACTTCTTTTTGAAACGCCTTACTATAAATAAGTATAATTCATATTTAGAACGTCATTATTTATCCTCTTTTTCTTTCAATTCATAAAAAGAATTCAATGTATACATTTGAATGGTTTATCAACTGAAAATAAATATAATCAACTAAGTATCAAGATTAAGACTAAGAGTTGATTAAAAATTGAGTTGGAAGGTCAATTCAGGAACGATAATTAAGGCAATTGCCGTAAAGATTGAGCCTGGTAAAGATTTGCTAGAATGCTTAGTGAACATTGTAAATAAGCTAGAAGTAAAAACTGGAGTGATATTATCAGCTGTAGGAAGCTTAGAAAAATGTAAATTGAGAAATGTTAAACGGTTTCCATCAAGTTTCCCCATAAGAAGAACAGATCGGTTATATTCTTCTATTGAAGGTCCGCTTGAAATACTTTCATTATCTGGGAATATTTCTCAAAGTGAGACTGGAAAAACAATAATTCACGCGCACATCACAGTCTCCTACGTTAAAGATAAGGAGATCATTGTCTTAGGTGGACACCTTATCGAAGGGAACATGACTTATGTCATGGTCGAAATTTTCATATTAGATCTTGATCTCAAGATATATCGGAAACTCCACCCATTAAGAAAAGCAATGGAATTACACTTCACTTAATCAAAATTCTTGATGTTAAATCCTAAAATTCTGAAAACTCTGCTACCTGTTAAATTAACTATTTAGCTACATTTCTTTTCATTCATATCTAATACCGTGAGCCTTCAATACAGATTTAATTTTAGCAATCTCTTTTTTAATTGATGCAATATCTTGTATAATAGCTTCTAGATTTATAGGCTGAGGCATCGGTCTTGATAAGTCAGGAATACGTCTCTCTTTTTTCAGAATATCTTCAGGTTTGAAAACTTCACCCAAACTTTAATTCTCCAATTATGTTCTTTTCAGTCCTTCAAAATAAATTTCTCTATCTAAAATCCTTAATTTTACTTACATTACAGTATTACTGAGAGATATTCCTAAGTTACAATAATGCTTTTATTAGAGTTTCAAATTTTATGATAAACAATCATGTCTACAGGAATAACTCCTTCTTTATTTCATATACTTGAAAGCAAGATTGGCAAGAGAGTTCTGGTTGTACTTGACCGTTCATTCGGTTTTGAAGGAGTTCTTGCCACTGTTTCTCAAAATCCACCCGGTATTTGGCTCTCCGACGCGGAAGCTGTAACATTACGATCCACACTTGGAAATCCTTACCCTCAAGTGACTAATCGTCAGGATAAAAGTGAACTCTTTATCAACCTAAGTCACGTTCTACGCGTCGAAATTTTACATTAGTACCAAATCAAATCTTGGTTGTCAAAAGCTTACTCTCTAAAATTTTGAGGAATTTCGGTTTATAAATTCTTCTCCAGGGTCTCTATATCCACTAATACTCCATCTTTTGTAAGAATTGGCATCACCCATTTACCTAACATTAATACATCGGTCATAGCATCGGAATCAGTCTCTATGTTCTTTTCTTCATAATTTATTTTCAAAGTTGCAAGACGCTTCTTTAATTCTTCACATCGGGGACAATGCGTTGTTTTATATAGGATTATCTTCACGTTAGCCAAATCTCCACAATTTTATTTAGTAGTAATTAATTTAACTCAAATATCAATTTACCGTCACATTAGCATATTTCACATTACAAAGATATGTCATTACGTAGAATGCCGTGAATGATTTGAGACGACAAATGAACTCTGTAAAGTGGGTCAACTTATTCTATCCGTTAGGTTTCGTTTTTCTCTTTCTTGGTTCTTTAACAAAAAAGTATATGACTGGCAGCGCTGTTGTACCTATTATCATTGAAATGTAAAAAGTCAATTCTGGAAAGTAATTTCCCCACATATATGCCCCTAATGGTGCTGCTGGAAGATTAGTAATTCCCGTTAAAGTTCCCATGAGTCCCATAATTCTTCCTCGTTTCTTTTTCGTGACGGAGTCTGCAAGAAGGGATTGCCATGCTGGACCTCCGAGAAATCCGTATGCACCTCCACCTAACCCTGCTCCTATCCCCGCTAGTATACGGACCATCATAATCGGATAAAAACTTTTTAGAAATATGTAACTAAGGTTAGTTAAGGGTACCATTGCTCTCGCGAATATGATACAATATCTTCTGTCGAATTTATCAGCAATAATACCTCCTGGAATTGCTGTAATTATTGTAATAACGGTTTGGATTGAAAGAAGCAAACCCCATTCTGTATATGATAAACCTATGTTTTTGATAACATAAATCACTATAAAGGGGTTTATCAAATTTAAAGCAAATTGGGAAAGACTTGAAGCAGTTTGAAGGTGTAGCATATTTTGTTTATACTCTGGCCATATCTCACGTATACTTTCTATAAAAGTACTCTTTTCAATTGTTTGTTCTGATAGTGTTTCTTTCAAGAATAGACCTATCATAAAGAAAAATGCTACACTTACTATGATCTGTACTATTAGGAAAATATTTATTCCCTGAATTATACCCAACATATCTATAACCACACCGCCAACTCCCGCAAAGATTCTAGTCACGTTCAAGACCATTCTAAAAGCTCCATATCCTAAGCCTCTTTGACCCTTGGGAAGTGATTCCAATACAATTGCATTGTATGCTGGGGTTGCAAGAGACAAAGATGCACCGAATATTTGTCCTATAACGAAATGTTCCCATGAGGTTGCAAACATGTATATTAATGGTTGGATTACAAACAAAGGCGATGCAATAAGTAAAGCCTTTTTTCGGCCTAGTCTGTCTGCAAGTATTCCTCCGGGTAATTGTGCGAGAAGTCTCGATGACATTCCGATTACAGATAATAAAGCTACCAACTCAACATTGAGTCCTTGTTCTAAAAGGTAAAGCGGCCAGAAGGACTGATATAAACTAAAGGATAACATGAGAAAGGAGACAGATATTGAGAGAACCAAAATGTTTCTATTGGAAAATGCGGTTTTAAGTGAATTCAAAGCCAACTTATAATTCTCTCCAACTAAATTGTTAGAAGGATTGACTTAATCTGAAATAATAAGTTTTTCCATGTGAAAACGACATTATTTGAAGTTAAGTTTCTTTGACATGTATGGACCATCATGGATGTAGTTAAATTTCATATAGTAACGTTTAGTGCCTAAAGCGCTTAAGATGACGATTTTATCTTTATCATACTCTTCAACTGAGAGTCTCTCAGCTTCTGCAATCAATCTTCTTCCATAACCCTTATGTTGCCAAGCCTTAGATTTATGACTACCAATAGGAACCATGGGTCCATATATGTGAAGTTCACGTATTACTGCGCTCGCTTTCAATACCCCGTCTAATCCATGAATCTTCTCTGATGGAATACGCAGTTTTAAGTACCCTACAAGAATATCATTTACTAAATCTTCAAACGAGATAAAAACATCCTCACCTTCAGAAGCCTCTTCCCTCGTTACAATTAGCTTTACATCATCTGAGTTTGGCTCAATATTATCCTTGAGCATTCGGTGTCCTACCTCGCGGCATCTTATACATCTACATTTAATTCCTTTCTGTTGAAGTTTCTGGTGTACTAGCTGTCTCAGGTTACTGGACTTAACGCCCGCGAGGATTAAGTTAGAAGGAATATCCCTTTGAATCCGCTGAATCCGAACCCATTTTGGAATTATTTTCTTAACTTCAACTATGAGATCGATGATTCTCTTTGTTGAATATGGCGTATATTTTCCCTCTTTCCACATATCGCAAAGTTTTGTTCCCTCAAGAACCAATGTTGGGTAAATCTTTATTGCATCAGGCTTGAACCGTTTATTTTCAAATAATGTTTCAAACATCTCGTAGTCTCTTTCATAGGTTGTAAAAATATTTGGCATGATATGGTAAATCGTCTTAAAACCAGCGTCTTTTAGAATGCGTGTGGCTATCTCTACATCTTTTATTGTATGCCCTCTGTTAATTAACTCGTAAATATCATCATAGATGGTTTGAACCCCAAGTTCTACTCGTGTCACACCTGACTCAATTAGATGCTTTATTTGATTTTCATTAATCCAATCCGGTCTAGTCTCAATTGAAATTCCAACATTCCGAATTCTACTGGTTTCAGCTAAAGTTTGTGCTTTTATAAGTGACTCAGAATCAATTCCGTTTAAGGCGTCCAAACATCTCTTAATAAAGTTTCTTTGATACTCCAATGGCATCGCTGTGATTGTGCCACCAAGTATTATCAGTTCTACCTTACTCACTTCATGTCCTATCGCCTTAAGTTGGTTAATTCTACCTCTGACCTGTTCATATGGATTGAATTCATATTGAAGGCCCCGTAACGTAGCAGGTTCCTTACCAGTATATGATTGCGGTGTTCCAGAAGCTAATCCACCTGGACAGTAGATGCAGGGGGAATCTTTAGGGCATGATTGCGGTTTAGTCATCACTGCGACAACGTTAACGCCGCTGATTGACCTTATAGGTTTTAACTTTAGAATTTGAATAAGTCTTCTATATTCCTCGGTTTTAAGATATTTTATAATTTCAGAATTTGATGGATATTTAATTTTATATTTACGACAAATTTTTACTTTCAGCTTACTAACATCTCTCCTTGTAGGAGAAGGAATAGCCATTAATCCATCTATGATTTCAAGGCAACCTTTTTTCATTACTTGAGCTGTTTCTGTTTCAGTTAAACTCATTTCATTTAACCTCAAGTTTCTTCACTTGTAATATTCCAACGTAATTTAGGTTATATCTGAAAAACTTTCCTACTTTTACAACACTTATTAACTGTTATCATTAAGATTTAAGATGGCACTCTTTTTTGCAACTAAAATCGATAGTTAAAGACTTAATAGACTACTTTTTTTAATGTAGTGATTGAAACATATTAATCATATACCTTCTCTTTTTCAAGAATCTCCCTTCTTAGGATACCGTTATCTTCTTTCTCAATTTTTTATAGTTAAATAATGCTTATTATCATTGTATTTCTGAGGTAAGGGAAGAATATGCGTACAGAGTTATCTGGCTACAAAGGAAATGTGTTCAAGTTTCTGAAGAAAGAAAATCTCCAAATTGGAGATATTATCCGGGTCATACGGAATGAGGAGGTTTTCGAGGGCATTCTCATGCCTAGATACGAGTTAGCTGATGATAACCACATAGTCCTAAAACTAAAAAATGGATATAACATAGGAATAAAGCTTCACCGTGAGATGGTGGTCATGAAAATTGGAATTGGTGCAAAACCAACCTATAAACTTTCTCACCAACCAAAAGAGAAAACAGTATTGCCCACGGTCGCCATAATAAGCACTGGTGGGACGATAGCCAGTCGAGTAGATTACCGAACAGGGGCAGTTCATCCGGCATTAACATCCGATGACATCTTAACTGTTGTCCCAGAACTATCAAAGATAGCGAACATTAAAACAAAGATTCTTTTTTCTCTTTTAAGTGAAAATGTTCACTCTTCTCATTGGACTAAATTAGCTCAAACAGTTGCCCACTATATTCTAATGGGAGTCGACGGAGTTGTCATTTGTCACGGAACAGATACCATGGCTTATACTTCAGCAGCTTTAAGCTTCGCATTACAAAACCTTCCCATTCCAGTAATTTTAGTTGGTTCTCAGAGATCCTCTGATCGCCCCAGTTCAGATGCAGCATTAAATCTTATAAACGCTGTCAAAGCTGCTGCGAAAATGCCTATAGCCGAGGTTATGGTTTGTATGCATGAGACAGCATCTGATACAATTACTGTACTACATCGAGGTACTAGAGTTCGAAAGTGTCACACAAGCAGGAGAGATGCATTTAAATCAGTAAATATACGACCTCTTGCAAGGATTAAAGGCGAAGAAATTACTCTTCTCGAAGATTACACGCGTAGAGATCCTAAAAAACATCTTATTACTACCCCTAATTTTGAGAGAAAAGTTGGATTATTGAAATTTTATCCAGGACTTGATTCGAATACGATTGACTGGTATATGGATAATGGTTACTTTGGATTAATACTCGAAGGAACAGGGCTAGGTCACGTAGGAGAATATCTTTTTCCCAAGATTAGAAAAGCTATTGAACAAGGTCTTATCATCGGTATGACTTCTCAGTGTATATGGGGACGAGTTAACATGAACGTTTATGATACTGGAATAGATCTTCAGCGGATGGGTGTAATTCCCTTAAAAGATATGCTTCCAGAGACCGCATTAGTTAAGATGATGTGGGTCTTCAGCCAGACAACAGTCCTAGAGGAAGCTAAAAAACTACTTTTATTAAACATCGCTGGGGAATTTTCAGACAGAACGCTCTACGAGAAATAAGATTTTAGTAAATTAACTACTCTGAAAACCCATGCGTTATCACAATTTTATGATTTTTATCCCATTCTTAATCTTAATTTGTATTTTTTTTCTCACTTAGAAAAGAATTTAACTCTTTTCTATTCGAATCTCTTCTCCACTTTGTATTTTCCTAAACATTACTGGGTTTTCCAGAATTCTACCAAAGACATTTACGGGACTTGCAGCCTTTGGTTTGTCACTTGTACTAATTGGAGTTCTACCGAAAAAAATGCAAAAACCATTCCCTTGAGGCCAGTAACCAAGATCGCCAATTTCTACATCCAGTTGAGCGTTCTCTTCAGGCAAAGTAACTGAGATTCTAAAATAGATTTCGTCTCCCCACTTGTTAACTTTTGCCAAAATAGGTAAAGCGTCAAGAATTGCTTTAGCAGTTTTTGGATTTTTTTCTAGTAAGATTTCAGCTGATACTTCGCCTGAACTTTTCGTATAGATTTTAATCTTCTCCGACATTTTCATCAAATTATAGTTTTCTCCACCTCTATTTTTCATTTTCTAACATAGTTAGAAGAGTAACTTCAATCGGTTACACACATTGTATTGCGAGAACTAAACACTAAACAAGTTTTTTTATAGAAGATATAAATAGTGGTCAAATAGTTGAGTCAAATGTGGTGTATAAAACGGATTATAGGTGATTGAATTATGATTAATAATATTGATTATGCAAAGGTTGGTCTAAAAATTGGACTCGAAAATTACGCTTAACATCAAGTGTAGTCGAGCACATCCATAAACAATTAGATACTGAACATAAGCTGTTTTGTAATTGTCCTTCAGTTCTCCGAAAAGATGATCCTGATTTCACTTTAATGCGACGACTCCGTCCAACCCAAAGTGAGTTAGGAAATGTCGACCCAGCAGCACTCTTCGAGTTTAAGAAGGGAAAAACGATCATTTATGAGGGATATCGAGACACTACGTGTCTTGTCGAAGCAGACGGAGACTTTTGAAGCCTCCGGCTTAAACGAAGAACCCCCTCATGAACTTAATCGAGAAGCGCTTGAGACATCCTTAACAATTGCACTAATGCTTCATGCGACGCCAATAAATGAGACCCATGTGATGCGCAAAGTGGTTATCGATGGTAGTACTACATTTGGGTTTCAAAGAACTGCAGTTATAGCTTTAAACGGAATGATAAAAGTTGACGATAAAAACATACCCCTGAAAATTATATGTCTTGAAGAGGATGCATGTCGGAAGATCAAAGAAGAATATCTAACTAGTTATTATCGACTAGATCGCCTCGGTATTCCCCTCGTTGAAGTTGTAACTGAACCTGTTATTACCTCACCTGAGGAAGCGGGGAAAGTTGCTTTAGCAATCGGTAGAATTCTCAAAGCAACAGGGAAAGTGAAGAGAGGTTTGGGTACGATTAGACAAGATGTGAATATCTCTATCCGAGATGGGGGTTTAATAGAAGTTAAAGGTGTTCAGAACCTCAAAATCCTCCCACAGGTTATTAATGGTGAAATTAAAAGACAGCTAACCTTGCAAAAAATTATAAAAGAATTAGCAAACCGAGGAATCAAAGAAGAAGATTTCATATATACCTTCAAGAATGTGGAAAAGATCTTCAAAAAAACAAAATGTTCAGTCATAAGGAATTCTATTGAAAAAGGGCATACGGTATTAGCTGCAGTTCTTCCCCAATTTTCCGGTCTCCTTGGAATTGAGTTAACCTCTGGTTTAAGATTTGGAACTGAACTTTCTGACTATGCTAAATTCTGGGGTAGAGTTGAAGGAATTTTTCACACAGATGAATTACCTGCTTATGGTATAACTGAAGACGAAGTTATGGCGCTTAAAATATTTCTCGAAATTTGTGATAACGATGCGATTGTTTTAGTAGCTGATAAACCTGAAAATGTTTACGATGCATTAAACGCTGTTCTTAATAGGGCTAAACAAGCTTTAACGTATATACCAAACGAGACAAGGGGGGCCTTCCCTAATGGAGTAACCCATTACTTGAGACCACGCCCCGGTGCTGCAAGGATGTATCCGGAGACAGATGTGCCTCCGGTTCCAATTACTCAAATCCATTTAAATAGACTTAAGGAAACTCTTCCAGAATCCTTAGAGGTTCGACTCTCCCGCTTAATGAAAAAATATGATATTAACGAGAAACTGGCAGCCCAAGTAATCAACTCGGATTACGGTGAAGTATTTGAAATTGTCGCAAATACTACGAGAATCTCTCCCTCTTTTATCGCAGCAACATTAACAGAGACTTTTAGAAGTATGCAGAGAGATAATTTAGATGTTAATCTTCTCTCAGAAGATGTAATTCAAGATCTATTTTCTTTTATAGACTCAGGAACTGTTGCCAAGGAAGCAATTCCCAAGCTCTTAGTCTGGATGATAAAGAATGAATCTGTCACCTTAACTGACGCTGTAAAAGCATTAGATCTCAGAATGGTTACTGAACAAAAGTTAAAAGAAATAATAGATCGTGTAATTAAAGATAATGAAGACCTCATTCTGAAGAGAAGAGTAACCGCTTTAGGCCCCCTAATGGGCATAATAATGAAAGAGCTTCGGGGAAAAGCTGATGCTGAAAAGATTAGTCAACTTTTAAAGCATGGTATTGAGGAGACGTTAAACCGTTGATATTGATCATCTAAAGTTAATTGTTTTTAATAAATATGGCTTTATCTGTAGAAAAAACACTTTTAATAAAGATGACTTGGTACACATCTTCAAATATACCCCTTTTTTTTCTTTGACTCAAAGATATATTCAAAAACTCTCTTTCTTTGAACAATCTTTTAATATCGAAAGATATTAATATCCGTAATTTTTACGAAAAGATAAATATTCAAATCTTTAATCAATAAATGAAATTTTGAAGGTATGCAAATTGGACAGCAGGTTATATGATTTAGCTAAGTTAATTGTTCATACTTCCACCAAGGTAAAACGAGGAGATAATGTAATTATCCAAATCGTTGATGAAGGTCAAGACCTAGCGACAGAGATATATAAGGAAGTTGTTCACGTGGGAGGTCATCCACTAATTATCTCTACACCTTCAGAGGCAACGCGAGGATTCTTCGAAATTGCAGATGATGAAACCATCACGACTATGCCAAAACATTACTTTAAACTCGTGGAAGCTTCAGATGTCATAATCTCAATAAGGTCGAACACCAACACTAAGAGCTTAAGTAATGTGAATCCCGAGAGGATTAATCTTCGTTATAAAACTTTAAAGAAGCTTCAAGAAGAAAGACTGAGTAAACGTTGGTGTCTAACCCAGTATCCAACTGTGGGTTATGCTCAAGATGCTGAGATGTCACTTAAGGAATATGAAGACTTCATTTACTCAGCAATTCTGATCGATTGGGATGAACAGATAAAAATAATGAAAAAACTAAAGGCGATTATGGATGAAACCAACGAAGTGAGGCTCATTGGTGAAGATACCGACCTTACGCTATCGATTAAGGGACGAAACTCTATAGTTGGCGGACCGACCCATAATGTTCCAGGAGGAGAGGTCTTCACAGCACCTATCGAAAGTTCAGCTGAAGGAGAGATATTTTTTGACATTCCGTCCGTTGTTTATGGTAATGAAGTTGAAGGGATAAAACTGAAGTTTGAGCGAGGAAAAATAGTTGATTACTCTGCAAATCGAAATGAGAAGTTACTGAAGAGTATGATAGAAACTGATGAAGGTTCTCGACGATTGGGAGAACTTGGCATCGGAACCAACAGAGGTATTACAAAATTTACTAAAAACATTCTCTTCGATGAAAAGATTGGTGATACAATACATCTAGCCATTGGAAGATCTTACAAGGAATGTCTTGGAGTTAATGATAGCGCTATTCATTGGGATATGATTAAGACTATGAAAAATGGTAAAATAATTATGGATGGGTTTGTAGTTCAGGAGAATGGTAAATTTTTCTGGGATGATTAATTAAGTTCAAATAGTGAAGAAGAGAATTTTAAGACAAATAGAAGTTAATCTGTTTATTTGAATTGATTTGTACAACATTTACGAATTGATATATAGATATTTATAGATCTTTTTCTTACTTTTTTGAACTAAGATAGAATTAACTAAAAAAGGGCTCATCGATGACTCTGCGTGATAGAAGAGAGGTACCAAGGATCTCAATAATCATTCCTACGTTGAATGAGGAGAAGGGTATTAAAGATACTATTCAAGAGATCCCTGACTATATTAAAGCGTGTTCTGAGATCATAGTTGTCGATGGGTTATCGGATGATAATACAACTTCAGAGGTGGAGAAGACTAGTGCAAAGATTTTAATAGAGAAGAAGAAGGGTAAAGGAACAGCAATGCGGTCTGGAGCTGATTACGCTCGGGGAGAATTTTTAATCTTCATTGATGGTGATTGCACTTATCCCTCTGATGCTATTCCTAGATTTATAGATTTGTTAGAGGATCATGATCTTGTAATAGGAAATATTGTACCCTTTCTCAAGAAGATGAAAGATAAACAAGTTGAACAATTATATGTCTATTTTTCTACTAAACTAACGAATTTCTTATTTACACTTTTTGGTATAGCTCTGGAGGATCCTCTTAATGGGATGCGAGCTATAAGAAAGGTTGATTTTGAGAGGCTTAACTTAGTGTCAGATGGATTTGAGATAGAAGCAGAGATGAATATTAAAGCTTTCAATCAAAACTTTCAAATCGCTGAAGTTCCAATAAAATACTTAAGACGTAAGGGTAAAAGCAAATTTATATTTGATCTAGGCAGCCAATTTAGAATTGTCAGAATGTTATTTTCAAACTTACTTGATGGTTTAATCCGATAAAAAACTTTTTTTAAGTATTGAATATTCATTTGTTGTTTTACTTCCTAGGAAGTTTTAATTTTAAACCAAAAACCTTATAGTTGAATCTTATTCAGTTACTGACAAAAAAAAGGTATGATTGTATATGACGACCCTTAAGAATGCTTCCATACGGTTTCTTAAGGGCTATAAAAAAACAGCCGTCTTTGCTTTGACAAGTAATTGTAACTGTAAATGTGAAATGTGTGACATGCATAGACGTGAGCCCATGTCTATTAGTTTATCAGATGCAAAAAAAATCTTAGACTTTTTAGAAAAGAACCACTTTTTAGTCGTCTACATGACGGGTGGGGAGCCTACCCTGCATCCTAATGTGGTCGAGATTGTTAAATATGCTGATGATTTAGGTCTTATTACAACTATGACGACTAATGGGACGGTGAATAAAAGTACACTCATGGATCTGAAAGATGCTGGCTTGTATCTGATCAGTGTTTCACTTGACCATTGGGACCCTATTGTTTGTGAGAAGATTAGAAGACATAAGGGTATAATGGAGAAACAGATTGAGACTCTTAAATACTTGAAGGAGATCAAATTGAAAACTTACGCATTATCTTTTTTGAATTCAATTCTCATTGAAGATGGTGTAGAGAAGCTTATTGATTACGTAAATAATATTTTAGGCGTTCCGTTTGGTTTTTGTTATCCAACTAAAAGCGATGTAAATACTTACAATCTCGGCGGTATCCTATCTCAGGATGCATCATCCACAAAATTGAGGAAATGTATCGAAACAATCTATACCTTAAAAAAGAGCGGTCGAGAAATTGTTAACCTTTTTACATATATTGAAGACATTAAAAACTTCTTAGAGAAGAAGGACCCCAACTTCTATTGTAAAGGTGGTGAAGACGTTATATATGTTGACTGGTTAGGGGATGTTTATCCCTGTTTTCTAAAAGGAAAGAGTCTCTTTAACATTCTAAACGAGGAAGATTTTAAATTCCTAAAGAACGTGAAGTGTAACGATTGTTTAATCAATTGCTTCAGAGAACCGTCTTTACTCCCCCAGTTATTCTCTCCCCTTCACCTCTTCGCTAAAGAGGTTTACTACTCATACGGTGCAAGGAGCATCTATAAGTAAAACATTTCTATATTCCGAATCTTTTAACCGTGTTCAATATGTACCTACCTTTATCAGTACAGGAATAATTCAGCCTCTTCCAATTTCCAATAACGATATAACATTATCCATTTCTCACTAGACTTGACGCTTACAACCCCACGAGATTGTGATAAACACTTAGACTGCTCATTATTAATGACCCGTTATCACTTATTCTCTTCCAAAATCATAACCATGCTGTTCTCCTTATGTAAGTAAGTTAAAATTTGCATCTTTGTATCCCATAACTTAGCAGTTACTCCCTCTCGCACTGTATATTAAAATTTAAGGTATACGTCTTGCTTCAATGAGTTCAGGATAATAACTTTCTTAAGAGAGTTTAACTCACATAGAATTACGCTTATATATATTTCATTTACATCTTAATGGTTATGATTGAAAAATGGTGATAATTCAAGATATCAAACAAAGGTTACGTGCATTAGATACACGAGACGTATCGTTGATTGTAGTTTTTAGTGCACTGATGGCCATAACCACGACCTATGCGATTCCTCTTCCCTTTGGAGGTTTAGCTCATTTTGGGAATACAGTAATGTGGACTGCTTCCATCCTCTTTGGAGGTTTAATTGGAGGTCTTGCAGGTGGGATTGGAGGACTGATTGTTGATCTTCTTCTTGCACCTGTCTGGGCACCTTTCACACCGTTCGCTAAACTTGCAAGTGGATTAGCCTGTGGACTTGTCTCCCGTAACATTAAATCGATCAATAATTCAAACATCGTTAAAATTGTTCTGGCTGTTATTGCTGGTGCCGTAGTTAACTTATTAGCGTATGCTCCAGTTTATTCTCTTTTGCTAGGCCAAGGAGCTATGGTAACCTGGTTGATCAGATTTTTTACACCAGGACCAGGATTAGTCACATACATTGTCACTCCGATTATAACTCTTGCTGTCATGCGGGCATACCCACGAGTAATGACTTATAGAAGCTCAATAAAAGAGAGAACTAGGTTAAAGTCAAATAATTAGGAGAGTGGGTATACACTTGAATTGGTGGGATAGATATGAGATAATTGATGCTCATGCACATATAAGTCGCTTAACAAGCGATTTTGGTGTTAGTCTGAATGCACAAGAGCTTAGAAAACTTATGCGTAAATACAACTACTCAAAATGTATTATCATGAATCAGAATAATGCCATGATTGCTAAAATTGTAAGCGGATCCAATAATCTCTTCGCTAACGTCTGGGTAAACCCAAAGGATCAAAGTAGTAAAAATGTACTTCGAACATTTCTCAAAAAAGAAAATTTTATTGGAATAAAATTACACCCACTTTTTGATGGTTATACCCCGGATTCTCCTATAGTTTATCCTATAGCAGAAATAGCTGAAGAGTTTGGGGTCCCAATTCAACTTCATTGTGGACATCCCCCTTTTAGCCTTCCATGGAGTTTCGAACCCCTTGCTAGAAAATTTCCGAATGTAAAACTAGTTCTTGTACATATGGGGCATGGTCACATCGTTTACATTAATGCCGCTATCTCTATAGCAGAACGTAACAAAAATATCTATCTTGAGACCAGTGGAATGCCGATGCATACTAAAATAAAGGAGGCTATTAACCGAGTTGGAAAGGATAAAGTTATGTACGGTGATGATTTACCATGTGGACATCCATCTTGGGAATTAGAGAAAGCTCGAGCCGCAGATCTAACAGATATAGATATGGTGAATTTCCTTGGAGGAAACGCAAAGAAATTATACAATTTAGACTAGAAAACTTAACTGCGTAGACTCAACTGGATTCAATACAGAATAAATGGCTGAGATATTACTAATCGTCTGGTTGGTTAGTAGTATTCATTTTTATATTGTTAGTTAACTTAATCTGGCTCTTTTTTCTAGTTATGCCTTGTGACTTATTAGATTTGACTCTTTACGATTATTATTTTAAATGTTCATATATCATAACACTATTGGAATATTATCCAATTAGACGTCGTTTATAAATCTAAGTAAATTATTATGTAAGATGCAAAAATGAACAAATACTTGGTGTCATAAATTGAGTGCGCGCAGGTCTCTTCCAATCGGTAAAGTTCCATTTCAAAGTTTACGGAAAACCGTTTTGGGCCATTTAGGTGTTCCTAATGCTAGACTGCTTACGGGACCTGCTATCGGGGAAGATGCAGCAATAATTGACATGGGTAATAAAGTTCTTGTTCTCGCAACGGACCCTATTACTGCTGCTATTCAAAACATTGGTTGGCTTTCTGTTCATATTAATGCTAATGATGTTGCTACTTGTGGAGCTAAACCTTTATGGTTTTTGAATTCAATTCTCTTACCTACGCAGGCTAATGAAGAATTGCTTGGAATAATTATGCGTCAAATTGATCAAGCTGCACATGAATTGAATATAAGTGTTATAGGTGGGCACTCAGAGGTCACACCAGGACTTAATCATCCTATCATTACCGGTTTCATGGTTGGTGAAGCAGCTAAAGATGCATATGTAACTTCTAGTGGTGCAAGACCTGGAGATAAAATAATTTTAACAAAATATGCAGGGATAGAAGGAACCGCGATTCTTGCAACCGATTTAGCTAATATTCTGGAGAATAAACTTACCCCAACATCTTTAAAAAAAGCTCAAGGTTTAATTAACGAAATTAGTATTGTGCGAGAAGCTATGCTTGCTGTTGAAGTGGGCGGAATTCATGCTATGCATGATCCGACTGAGGGGGGAGTACTCAACGGTTTATGGGAATTAGCTGAAGCATCCAACGTAGGAGTTACTGTATACGACGAGAAAATACCTATATCGTATGAAACTAAAACAATCTGTAACATTCTCAAAATAGATCCTCTAAAAATAATGGGGTCTGGCGCATTACTCATTGTACTGAAATCGAATAAAGTTAATGCTGTCAAATCTTCTTTACAAAAGGAAGGAATTATGGCTTCTGTTATAGGAGAAATTACTAGTTTAGAAAATGGTCGAAAGTTGATTAAAGCTGATAAAACCTCAACAGAGATTATTCCCCCTAAACAAGACGATGTTTACAGAGTGTTAGATGAATTAAACATCAATAAATTTTAGTTTTCTGAATCTTTTCTAGATTCTCTCCTTCTTCAAAAATTATAGTATTGTCCCCTTCTATCATTGATTTATATGACTTTTTTTTAAAATTTAAGAAGCTATATAGTGACTGCGTTACCCTATTTTTCGTGTTAATTCAATAAAAAAAACACTGGTACAACTTAACTACTTTTGATATATTGATGTTCTCTTGCGATGTATATCTTTAGGATTTGATTAAAACATTAGAGAAATTTCTAGAAAAAACTTCACTACTTCCTATCTATGTTATTTATTATTGAATATAGATGTTTAAGTTAAATAATGAAATATAACCCTATGGAAGAGAAAAAAATAATTCATTAAGAATTAATTCGGTGATAAATTATGGAGTTTGATAAAAGAATAGGAATTATCGGAATAGGAAAAATGGGAGAAGCTTTGATCTCAGGTTT
>PVMS01018500.1_pt1 | contig 22830 bp, 10 predicted proteins | sample 1853461 | NCBI WGS metagenome assembly PVMS01 (sample SAMN08582032, study PRJNA380276) | Marine sediment metagenome, whole genome shotgun sequencing project. | isolation source: ocean sediment barecode stripped | collected 2017 | reverse complement strand
TTTGGCGACAACAAGATACAAGTTATTAAAGCCGTTAGAGAGGTTACATCTCTAGGTCTTAAAGAAGCAAAAGAGCTTGTAGAAAGTGCCCCCAAAGCTGTAAAAGAAGGTGTTGATAAGGAAGAAGCCGAGAGCATTAAGAAAAGGCTCGAGGAAACTGGCGCAGAAATAGAAATCAGTTAAGGGTTTCTTTTGAACGGGCGGTTATTTGTAGATGTCTCGGCAACTTAAAATTAGTTGCTAATATATTTAATCGTTTGTTCATTTGAGAGCTTCCCTATTGAATCTTTCTATTTGAAGTATAGACATTAAGAAATATGGATATCACATATGTAGACCTGAATACTGTAGGGGACGAGGCACTTAATTGAACGCTAAAAACCCGTGTTTTTACTGTATAGAATTTGGTTGTGAAGTTGGTCGGTTGTGAAGTTGGTCGAATGAGTTTAATAAACTTAATTAGGGGGTAAGCCAAATTGAGCCTTGATGGTTTAGAATTTTATAAATTTAGAAAGAGTTTTTCGAAAATACCAACTGTTCTTGAAATACCTCACCTGCTTGAAGTGCAAATTGAGTCCTATCGTGATTTTCTGCAAGCTAATACGGAACCTGAGGGTAGAGAAGATTTTGGTCTGCATAACGCTTTTAAAACTGTATTCCCAATAGAGGATTATAACGAAAAAGCCTCGCTTGAATATATTGGCTACCGCTTGGATAAACCAAAGTACGAAGCGGTAGAATGTAGGTTAAAAGGATATACCTATATAGCGCCGCTATACGTTACATTCAGACTGGTGATTTGGGATACGGAATCGGGTGATGAGCGTACAATCAGAGATGTGAAAGAACAGGAAGTTTATTTCGGCGAAATACCGCTAATGACGCCTAACGGTTCTTTTATAGTCAATGGTACGGAGAGGGTTATCGTTAACCAGCTTCACCGTTCTCCCGGAGTCTTTTTTGATCAGGTAAAAAACAAAAATAACAGCGCCGGAAGGTCCTCCTTCTCAGCCAGGATAGTTCCTCATGATGGTAGGTGGATAGATTTTGAATTCGATTCTAAAGACCTTCTCCATGTAAGGATTGATAGAAAGAAGAAATTTCTTGTAACTGTGCTTTTAAAAGCTCTTGGTTATGACAATAAAGAAATAATGAACCATTTTTACCCTGTTGAGTCTATCCATATAGATTCAAAAGGAATGAGTAAAGATGTTAATTATGACGTGCTGCCCTATCAACGCTCTACAGCTGATATATTGGATCCAAAAAGCGGAGATGTTTTAATTAAGAAGGGAAGAAGGTTAGTACGAAACCATATTGAAAAGCTAAAAAATGCAAAAGTAAAAAGTATTTCGATTGACCCAAGCGAATTGATTGATAGATTTGCTGCAGACGACATTGTGAATAAAAAAACCGGCGAAGTAGTCGTAAATTTTAATGAGTCAATAACTGAAGAAAAGCTAGATGAAATAAAACAAGCTGGTGTAAAAAAATTAAAAGTATTTTATATAGATAACGTTTCTGTCGTTGCCTCTCTTAGAAGTAGTGTGCTAGCAGATAAAGTAATTACTAGGGAAGAAGCAATTACAGAGATTTACAAAAAGTTTCGTCCTACCGATCCTCCAACACTAAAAGTTGCAGAAACTTTCTTTGAAAATATGTTTTTTAATCCGGATACATACAGGCTCTCTCAAGTAGGACGGCTTAAGATAAATTATAAACTAAATCACGGTATTTCTGATGATGTCTCTACTCTTACAAAAGAAGATATTTTGGGGACTGTCGGATATCTCCTGGATTTAAGAGGCGGTAGAGGGGCAACGGATGATATTGACCACCTTGGAAACAGAAGGGTCAGGACCGTTGGTGAGTTAATTGAAGACAGGTTCTATCATGGGCTTGAAAGATTAGCCCGTTCTGTCAAAGAGAAAATGGGTTATCAGGCGGTTGAAAACCTGATGCCGAGCGAACTGCTAATTCCTAAAACAGTGATTGCTGTCGTAAAAGAATTCTTTGCTACTGGACAGCTTTCCCAATTTATGGATCAAACTAATCCACTGTCTGAAATTACTCACAAGAGGAGACTTAGCGCCTTAGGCCCAGGGGGGCTTACGCGTGAAAGAGCAGGTTTTGAGGTTAGAGATGTACATTCCTCTCACTACGGGAGAATATGTCCAATTGAAACTCCTGAAGGGCCAAACATTGGTCTTATATCAAGTCTTAGCACATACGGAAAGATAAATGAGTTTGGTTTTATACAGACCCCGTACCGTGTTGTAAAAAAAGCGAGAGTTACAGATGAAATTGTTTATATGAATGCCCTTGCTGAGGAAAAATATATAATTGCACAGGCAAATGCTCCACTGGATAAAAAGGGAAGCTTTACATCTGAATTTATTTCCGTAAGACAGGGCGGTGAATTTCTTATGATTGATCGTGAGCGAGTTGATCTAATGGATGTTTCCCCAGCCCAGCTTGTTTCTGTATCGGCTTCTTTAATACCTTTTCTAGAGCATGATGATGCAAACCGTGCCTTGATGGGCTCAAACATGCAACGTCAAGCCGTGCCTCTTATTAGAACCAGTGCCCCTATTGTTGGGACCGGTCTTGAGAGCAGAGTTGCAAAAGATTCAGGAGTCACCGTTATAGCGAAAAGAGACGGTGTGGTTGAATATGTCGATTCAGCCAGAATTGTGGTAAGCGCTTATACCGATAGTGTAAAAGACGAAGCCGGCGTTGACATGTATAGCCTTCTTAAATTTCCCAAGTCTAACCAGAGCACCTGCTGGAATCAGAAGCCAATAGTAAAGAAGGGACAGGCTGTTAGGGCAGGGCAAGTAATTGCTGATGGTCCTTCAACCGATCATGGTGAATTGGCGCTTGGCCAAAATGTACTTGTAGCTTTCATGCCCTGGGGTGGATACAACTTTGAAGACGCCATTTTAATGAGCGAGAAACTGGTAAAAGAGGATAGATTTACATCAATTCACATTGACGAAGTTGAATGTGTTGCGAGAGAAACAAAACTCGGAAGAGAAGAAATTACAAGGGATATCCCCAATGTAAGTGAAGACGCCCTTAGAAATTTGGATGAAAGCGGAATTATCAGAATAGGGGCGGAGGTAAAACCAGGGGACATAATTGTAGGCAAGATATCTCCCAAGGGAGAGACACAGCTTTCTCCTGAAGAGCGTTTGCTAAGAGCAATATTTGGAGATAAAGCAGGCGATGTTAAAGATACTTCTTTAAAAGCTTCTCCTGGTGTATATGGGACTGTTATCGATGTTAAGATGCTTATTTCCAGGGTTGTTAATAAAGACGATAGAGCAAAGAGCATCGAAGATTTTGAAGTCACACGCTTAGAACAAGATAGAGATGATGAACTTAAGGTTTTAAAAGACGACGCTATTGAGCGTATAAAGCCACTTATTCTCAACAAGACGTCATCTACAAAACTTACTGTATCAAGAAAAACAGTTTTCAAAAAAGGTGATAAGATTCTAGAGGATGTTCTCGAGGGTATACCGTTTGAGAAACTTGCGGATATTGGTGTTGAAAAAGGTAATAATATAGAGGCTGAGATAAAGAGAATTATTGAAAGAACCCTTGAGCAAATTGATTTAACAAATGTGTTGTACGACCAGAGGATATCTAAACTTACTAAGCCTGATGAGCTCCCTCCTGGGGTTTTAAAAGTCGTAAAGGTAAACATTGCTGTAAAAAGAAAACTCCAAGTAGGCGACAAAATGGCTGGAAGGCACGGGAACAAAGGAGTTATATCAAAAATACTTGCTGAGGAAGATTTGCCATATCTTCCAAATGGTTCTCCTGTAGAGATGGTCCTCAATCCTTTGGGTGTTCCTTCAAGAATGAACGTGGGTCAGGTCCTTGAAACTCATCTCGGATGGGCAGGTAAGGAGCTCGGCCAGCAGATAAATGAATTTATGGAAAGAGAGTTTAGTCCTAAAGCATTAAAAGCTAAGCTAAAAGATATCTATGATTCCTCTGAGACCAAGAAGTTGATAGATAATCTTGATGATGAGGAAGTTATTGAAGTTGCAAAACGTCTCGGGAACGGAATTCCTGTAAAATCTCCCGTTTTTGACGGAGCTTCTGAAAAACAAATAAAAGAATTGTTAAGAGAAACCGGCCTGCCGGAAGAAGGTAAAACAATACTTTTTGACGGCCAGACGGGTGAGCCATTTGATCAAAAAGTTACTGTAGGTGTTATGTATATGTTAAAACTACATCACCTTGTTGAGGAAAAAATTCACGCAAGGGCCATAGGTCCCTACTCCCTCGTTACGCAACAGCCGCTTGGTGGTAAAGCACATTTCGGCGGCCAGCGTCTTGGAGAGATGGAAGTATGGGCGCTCGAAGCTTATGGCGCTTCATATACCTTGCAAGAGTTTCTTACAGTGAAGTCTGATGATGTAATCGGAAGAACCAGAATATTTGATTCTATTGTAAAAGGTGATATGACTTTTGAACCGGGTCTTCCGGAATCTTTTAAAGTACTACAAAAAGAACTCCAGGCATTATCGCTGAATGTGGAGTTGCTTGAAAAAGATGATTTAGAAAAGGATTAATTATTTCAAAATATAAAGGGAGGTAAAACGTGGACGTAGATACCCTTTTTGAAAAGCCTAAAAACCCTTCTGAGTATTCTGCGGTTAAGATATCGATAGCTTCTCCTGAAAAGATCAAAGAATGGTCTAACGGGGAAGTAAAAAAACCAGAAACTATAAATTACAGAACTTTCAAGCCGGAAAGAAGCGGTTTGTTCTGTGCGAAAATTTTCGGACCTGTAAAAGATTACGAATGTACTTGCGGAAAGTATAAGAGGCTAAAGCACAGAGGAATCACATGTGAGAAGTGCGGGGTTGAGGTTATTTCTTCTAAAGTAAGAAGAAATAGGATGGCCCATATAGAGCTTGCCTCACCTGTTGCTCATATTTGGTTCTTGAGAAGCATTCCGTCTAGGATCGGCATGCTGCTTGATATGACCCTTAAAGACTTGGAAAAGGCCCTTTACTATGAATCTTATGTAGTTATTGATCCAGGCGGGACTCCTCTAAAATTTGGGGAAATACTTAGTGAGGATAAATACAGGAAAGCGGTTGAAGAATACGGTCATAGCTTTAAAATTGGTATGGGTGCCGAGTCCGTAAGGGAGATGCTTAAGAAGATAGATCTTGTTGAGCTTTCTGAAGAACTGCGCCTTGAAATGAATAACACCTCATCTCCAATAAAAAGAGCTCGAATATCAAAAAGGCTTAGAATTAGTGAAGCATTTAGGAAATCCAAGAATCGTCCGGAGTGGATGATTCTTACAAGAATTCCTGTTCTTCCCCCGGACCTGCGACCCCTTGTGCCACTTGATGGTGGAAGGTTTGCAACATCTGATCTTAACGATTTATACAGACGTGTTATTAATAGAAATAATCGACTAAGTAAATTACTAGAGTTAGGCGCTCCTGATATTATTGTCAGAAATGAAAAGCGTATGCTCCAAGAGTCTGTTGATGCACTTTTGGAGAACGGGCGTAGGGGTAGGCCGGTACTTGGTCATAATCACCGTCCGCTGAAAAGTCTAAGTGATATTATTAAAGGGAAACAGGGCAGGTTCAGACAAAACTTATTAGGAAAGAGGGTTGATTACTCAGGCCGTTCTGTTATTACCGTAGGACCTGATCTCAAGCTCCATCAGTGTGGATTACCTAAACAAATGGGTCTTGAGCTTTTCAGACCTTTTATCTACCAGAAGCTTGAAAAATGGGGAGCTGCGGCAACAATCAAAATTGCTAAAAAATTAGTAGAACAAGAGGCTCCGATTGTCTGGGACGCTTTGGATGAAGTAATTAAAGAGCATCCCGTCCTCTTAAATCGTGCTCCCACACTTCACAGGCTCAGTATTCAAGCCTTTGAGCCAATACTTATTGAAGATAAAGCCATTCAAATCCATCCTTTGGTCTGCCCCGCATTTAACGCGGACTTTGACGGAGACCAGATGGCGGTTCATGTGCCACTCTCGATTGAGGCTCAGACCGAATGTCGAACACTTGTAATGTCTACAAACAATATATTATCTCCTGCTCATGGGAAACCTATAATTCTGCCCACGCAAGACATAGTTCTTGGCATTTACTATATGACAAAGGATAAGGCTTTTGACAAAGGTGATGGAAAGATCTTTTCCTGCATAGAAGAAGTGCAAGTAGCCTACGATTCCACTGATGTTGGAATCCACGCAAAGATAAAGATCCGAATTAATGGCAAAATATATGAAACCACGGTTGGAAGAGTATTCCTTTACGACATAATGCCCGATGGTATCCCTTTTGAATTGGTTAACAGAGTAATGACTAAAAGGGCGTCTGAAGATCTTGTGGATAGTTGTTTCAGAGTCTCTGGAGGAAAAAGTACTGTGATCCTGGCAGACCGAATGAGGACTTTAGGATTTAAGTACTCCACAAAAGCGGGTATCTCCATAGCGATTGATGATATGGAAATACCTGAGAAGAAAGAAGAAATGTTACAAAAAGCCCGGGATGAAGTTGTAAAGGTACAGAATCAGTACTCCCAAGGGCTTATAACCGACGGAGAAAGATATAATAAGGTAATTGATATCTGGGCACGTACGAGTGATGACGTGGCTCAGGAGATGATGAATGGCATTACTTTTGAAGAGGTTAAGGACTCTGAGGGGAAAATCAGGAAAGGGCCAAGCTCCAATCCGATTTATATGATGATTGACTCAGGGGCCAGAGGTAGTCAGACTCAGGTACGTCAGCTTGCAGGAATGAGAGGGCTGATGGCGAAACCATCAGGTGAAATTATTGAGACTCCTATTACTTCTAATTTCCGTGAAGGTCTTACAGTTCTTCAGTACTTTATTTCTACTCACGGAGCTAGAAAGGGGTTAGCTGACACCGCGCTTAAAACAGCGAATGCCGGTTACTTGACAAGAAGGCTAATCGACGTAGCTCAGGAAGTAATGATAAAAGAATATGATTGTAGCACTACTGAGGGAATTACGGTTAGTGATTTGGTTGAGGGGGGGGAAATTATTGAGAGAGTTGGGGAAAGGGTACTTGGCAGGGTAACGGTTGAAGATATAGTGGATCCCGTAAGCGGGGAGGTTCTTGTAAAAGCCAATCATGAAATAGATGAGCAAGTAGCCTCTAAAATTGACGAAGCGGGGAGCCTTACCGAGGTCAGAATCAGATCCGTGCTCACGTGTGAAACACGTGTTGGTGTGTGTGTTTTATGTTACGGAAGAAACCTCGCTACCGGTAAGCTTGTAAACATAGGTGAAGCCGTTGGTATTATTGCTGCCCAATCAATTGGGGAGCCTGGAACTCAGCTTACCATGAGAACTTTCCACATAGGTGGTGCTGCGAGTCAGAGGGCTGCTGAAAGCACGCTTGAAAATACACACGAGGGCGTTATCAAATTCAGCGGAATAAGAACGGTTGAAGGTAAGGATGGAAGCCTTGTTGTGGTAAATCGTACCGGTACTCTGATAATATTAGACGATAAGGGTTACGAAAGAGAAAGATATCCTTTAGCCCTTGGAGCGAAACTTAAAGTAGCCGAAGGGGAAAAAGTAAAAGAGGGTCACCTTATTGCGGAATGGGACCCTTACACGACACCTTTCATTTCTGAGTTTAATGGAACGGTAGGATTTGTCGATTTGGAACAAGGTATAACATTAAAAGAACAAGTTGATGAAGTTACTGGTATTTATAAGAAAGTGGTAATTGAAACTAAAAACTTAGATGTTCATCCAGGTCTTGTAATTAAGACCGATGAAGGGAAAAACATACAATATTCACTACCTATAGGGGCTATCATAGAAGTTAATGAGGGTGACGAGGTTAGTGCAGGAGATATCTTTGCTAAGATTGCTAGGGCAACTGCAAAGACCAAGGACATAACCGGTGGACTCCCAAGGGTAGCTGAGCTATTTGAGGCAAGACTTCCTAAGGATCTTGCTGTTTTGACGGAGATCGATGGAATTGTCTCATATGGAAAGGATGTAAAAGGAAAGAGAAGGGTTATTGTAACCCCCGAGGTTGGAGAGCCTAAAGAGTATCTGGCTCCTAGGGGTAAGCACGTTCTTGTTAGAGAAGGAGAGCAAGTAACTTCTGGGAATCAGCTCGTTGACGGATCAGTTAATCCGCACGATATTCTAAGAATACTAGGGGAACGTGCGCTAACTCGTTATCTGGTTGATGAAATCCAGGAGGTTTATAGACTCCAGGGAGTTAAAATAAACGATAAACATATTGAAGCCATTGTAAGACAGATGCTGAAAAGGGTAAGAATTAAAGACCCGGGCGATACCATACTTCTCGTAGGTGAAGCTGTTGAGAAAATCGTCTTCTTTGAAGAAAATGAAAGAGTTGTTGAACAAGGTGAGAGACCAGCTTCTGCTGAGCCCCTTCTTCTTGGTATAACCAGAGCTTCATTAAGCACTGACAGTTGGCTTTCAGCTGCATCATTCCAGGAAACAACTAGGGTTCTTACTGAGGCTGCCTGTGAAGGAAAAGAAGACTACCTAAGAGGTCTAAAAGAGAACGTTATTATGGGAAGGCTTATTCCAGCGGGTACTGGACTTCCGATATATAGAAACATAGATGTTGAAGTTCCTGTACTTGAAGTACCGGTTCCAACTGCTACTGCTGTTGAAGAAGAATAAAAAATAAAAATTGGGATTGGGGTCAAATGACCCTAATCCCTGAATCTAAATTATTTTCCGAATCTTATATAAATTAACATGTCTGAAAACCCTAAAACCGAAATGGACAAGGTTTATGATCCAACAAAGGTTGAAGAGAAGTGGTACGAGAAGTGGGTTGAGAAAGGATACTACAAATCATCTTCTTCGAGTGACAAACCACCCTTTACTATAGTAATTCCTCCTCCAAATGTAACTGGCTCGCTTCATATCGGTCATGCTCTCAACAATATACTTCAAGATATTCTTATTCGCTATAAGAGGATGAAGGGTTTTGATGCGCTCTGGGTTCCGGGTACTGATCATGCCGGTATTGCTACTCAGATGATGGTCGAGCGGGAGCTGCAAAAAGAGGGTACATCGAGGACTGACTTAGGAAGAAGCGTTTTTTTAGAGCGTGTTTGGCAGTGGAAAGAAGAGTCTGGTGATACGATTACACGTCAGCTCCGACGCCTAGGAGCACTACCCAATTGGGACAAAGAAAGATTTACAATGGATGAGGGCCTTTCAAATGCTGTTAGAAAAGTATTTGTAGATCTATACGACCAGGATTTGATTTACAAAGATAAGAGGCTAGTTAACTGGGACCCCAAACTTTGCACTGCAATTTCTGATTTGGAAGTAGAACAGCGAGAGGCTAAAGGAAATCTCTGGCATTTAAAATACCCGATAGAAGATAGCAACGAATTTATTACAGTAGCTACTACAAGGCCTGAAACAATGTTAGGAGATACTGGTGTAGCTGTTCATCCTCAGGATGAACGATATAAACACCTTGTCGGTAAAAACGCCATACTCCCTCTTGTTGGGCGTAAAATCCCTATTGTTGCAGACGAGTACAGTGACCCTGAAAAGGGAACGGGGGCTGTGAAGATAACACCTGCACACGATTTCAATGATTTTGAGGTCGGGCAGAGACAAAACCTTGAAATGATTAATATTTTTGACTCTACAGCGCACTTAAACGATAACGTGCCTGAAGTTTACAGGGGGCTTGATCGTTTTGAAGCCAGAAAACGAATTATAGAAGATATGGAGGGGCAAGGTTTATTAGGGGAAATTGAGGATACAGTTCATACCGTTCCTTACGGAGATAGGTCGGGTGTTGTAATTGAGCCTTGGCTTACGGATCAGTGGTATGTGGACGCCAAGAAGCTTGCTGTAGAAGCGATCTCCTGTGTTGAAGACGGGCGAGTTAAATTTATACCTAAATACTGGGAAAGGACTTATTTTGAATGGCTACGTAATATTGAGCCGTGGTGTATATCGCGGCAGCTCTGGTGGGGTCATCAGATCCCCGCTTGGTATGGGCCTGACGGTTATGTATTTGTTAAGTTGTCAGAGGAAAAAGCCCTTCGGGCATCTAAGGAGCATTACGGCGAAGATGTAGATCTTGTACGAGATCCGGATGTTCTTGACACCTGGTTTTCATCCGGGCTATGGCCGTTCTCTACTTTAGGATGGCCCGAGGTAAATCCTGATCTTGAGAAATACTATCCGACTAGCGTTTTAGTGACTGGTTTTGATATTATTTTTTTCTGGGTTGCTCGTATGATTATGCAGGGAATTAAGTTCATGGGGGATGTGCCCTTTAAGGAAGTTTATATTCACGGGCTTATCAGAGACGAGAAGGGGCAGAAGATGAGTAAGACAAGGGGAAATGTTATTGATCCCCTTGGGGTAATCGATGAGTACGGAGCTGACGCAATGAGGTTTAGTCTGACTGCCCTTGCTACTCAGGGAAGAGATATAAAACTCTCAATGCCGGTAATTCAGGGCTACAGGAACTTCATAAATAAAATTTGGAATGCGTCAAGATTCATAATAATGAATTTAGAGGGTTATAAAGCGGATTTAATTCCGTCCGGTGAAGAACTCTCTACTTCTGATAAGTGGATACTTACTAAACTCAACCGTACTATAAAGGAAGTTGAGCAATCTATTGAAGGCTACGAATTTGATAAAGCGGCCAGTTCGATTTATCAATTCTTCTGGGCTGAGTACTGCGATTGGTACCTGGAGCTTGTAAAACCAGTGCTTTACGGCGAGAACGAAGGGGATAAACAGAGAACCCGAAGTGTATTAGTCAAGGTTTTGACAACTGCACTTGGACTGCTTCATCCTATTGCTCCTTTCGTTAGTGAAGAGCTATATCAAAGACTAAAGAGCTTTGGTGTTCATATAAAAGGAGTAGATGATGAGATAGCGGATAGCATAGTTGTTAGCGCTTTTCCCGAGTTTAACGAGGGTGAGGTTTATAAAGACGCAGAAGATGAGGTTGAGTTTATAAAGGATATAGTAGTTGCGATAAGGGGTCTTAGAGCCGTAGTCGGTCTCCATCCTTCAGAAAGGGTCAATATAATATTGCTTCCAGATAATAAGAGAGTAGAAAATCATATCACACCCAATAAAGAATTCATAATTAACTTGGCATCACTTTCCGATATCGAGCTAATAGAAAAGGACAAGCCGGAAAAAGCTATAGCCCAAGTAATTTCAGGGGTTGAAGTGTTCTTGCCTATTGAAGGTTTAATTGATATAAAGAAAGAATCTCAAAGAATCAAAAAAGAACTTGGAAAGATTACTAAGGACCTAGAACAAACCGAAAAGAAACTTTCTGATTCGAAATTCCTCGATCGTGCTCCCGAAGATGTAGTAGAGAAGGAGAAGGAAAAATTCGAGGAATTTTCCACTCAAAAAAAGAAGCTCGAAGAAGTACTTTCTAAGTTAGATGAAATACAATAGATTTCTTAGGTATAAGTATTTCAATTCGATGAAGATAACAGATGAAATTCAAGATAGCAGTTTCTCTAACGGTTATTTTCATATTACTAGTTTCTGTTTTCACTGGAAATACCAAGGAGACGGAAGTTAAAATTTGTGCACTTAACGGTGAAAAAATCCAAAAAGAAGTATTGGAAGTACTTCCCGACAATAACCCGCAGGTGAGTGGGCAATTATAGTAGGTGATTTGATAAGAAAAGATGGAGTAACTACCATAACATCGGACGAAAAAGTTGTGCCAGGTGACACTCCATGGCAAGCGAATGATCCATGTTGTCGTGGTATCAATTCATCAGATTATAGATGGTAATTCTTTGAAGGTTTCTTCCTTACCCATCAAAAAGCCCAAGCTGTTCGTATATTGTTTTCTGGTCGGTTAATTCAACCGGGTATTTGCCGGTAAAGCATGCATCACAGAAGTGCTCTTTCCCGTTTATTTTTTTAGAAGTTTCAACAGCGCTCATTACTCCCTCAAGACTTAAGTATCCAAGAGAATCAGAGGTTATGTACTTCCTTATTTCTTCAGTGTCTAAAGCGTTCGCTATAAGCTCTTCTTTTACAGGTGTGTCGATACCGTAGTAACAAGAGAACTTAGTAGGAGGTGAGCTGATCCTCACATGGATCTCTTTTGCCCCGGCTGATCTTATCATTTTCACAATTTTTCTACTCGTTGTTCCCCTTACTATCGAGTCGTCAATAATTGCGACTTTTTTACCATTGAGTACTTCCCTTATCGCATTTAATTTTAACTTGACTCCAAAGTTCCGTATAGATTGTTGGGGCTCGATGAAAGTTCTTCCCATATAGTGACTTCTTAAAAGTCCTAACTCAAGCGGAAGCCCTGACTCTTCAGCAAAGCCCATAGCAGATGGAACTCCCGAATCCGGCACTGCTACTACAATGTCGACGTCCGCGGGGTGTTCTCTGGCTAGTTGTTTACCGAGTTCTTTTCTTACCTGATAAACATTTCTTCCCGTAAGGAAACTGTCGGGTCTTGCAAAATATATATATTCAAAAACACAGTATGCATGCTTAACTTCGCTAAAGGGTTTAAAGGATTCAATCCCGTCCTGGCTCACTACAATTATCTCTCCAGGCTCAACTTCCCTTACATATTCGGCTTCTATTAGATCAAATGCACAGCTTTCAGAGGCAAATACCGGAGAGTTCCCCAATTTACCCATTGCTAGCGGTCTAAAACCATAGGGGTCTCTTACTGCTATCATATATTCCGGAGTTAGGAACATCAGAGAATACGCTCCCTTACATCTAATAAGAGCTTCGATAATTCTTTTTACTAGTTTTTCCTCTTTGGATCTTGCGATCAGATGTACTATGACCTCGGTGTCTGTAGTAGATTGAAATATTGCGCCATCTCCCTCTAGTTCATCCCTCAGCGTTTTTGCATTGGTTAAATTCCCATTGTGTGCAATAGCTAGAGGACCTCTGGAATAGTTTATAACAATAGGCTGCATATTCTTGAGTTGGCTCGAGCCTGTGGTTGAATAACGTACGTGGCCGATTGCATTTTTCCCCGGAAGATCAGCTAAAACTTCTTCTGAAAAAATGTCGGACACAAGGCCCATATCACGGTGCTTGTGGAGATTTGTCCCGTCTGAAGTGACAATTCCGGCGCTCTCCTGTCCTCTGTGTTGAAGGGCATGAAGTCCTAGATAAGTTAGGTTAGAGGCTTCGATGTTATCGTATATGCCAAAAACACCGCACTCTTCTTTAAGCTTAGGCATAGCTTTTTAGTATATTCTCAAATCCTAGAGCCCATTTGCTATAGGCTTTGGATATAGGAATATCAATTAAGTCCTCTATAAAAAGTCTTGTCCCGTTTACGCTGCCGATTATTTTCATTGGTACACCGCACCATTGCGTTAATTCTTTAATCTTAGCGATATTTTGCTCGTCAAGTGATATTATTGCTCTTGCTTGTGATTCTGAAAATAAGAGGGCATCATCCCGTATCGACTGAGGTATTTTGATTTCAACACCTTTTAGGCCGCTAGGTGTAAAACAGGATTCGGATATCGCTAGCGCAAGACCTCCCTCAGATATATCGTGTGCTGACTTTATTATACCTTCTTGAGACCCTTGAAGCAAAGTCCTGATCAGCTTTAATTCCTTATCCAAGTCAAGGCTTGGAGGTGTTCCGCACACTCTCCCGTGGATTTGTTTTAGATATTCACTTCCGCCAAATTCCTCTTTGGTCTCGCCAAGTAGAACGATTATATCGCCCTCATCCTTAAACCACTGGGTCATGTGTTTATCCATATCTTCAATAAGTCCTACCATACCCACGGTGGGGGTCGGATATATTGCCGTACCCTCTGTCTCATTATAGAAACTTACATTACCGCTTACTACAGGTGTGTTTAGTTTAGAGCAGGCCTCACTCATTCCGTCAATTGCCTGCTCGAACTGCCACATTACTTCCGGCTTTTCAGGGCTACCGAAGTTTAGACAATCAGTTATTGCAAGAGGAGTGGCTCCTGAGCATGCCAGGTTCCGTGCACTTTCTGCAACCGCAATTCCAGCACCTGTGTAGGGATCAAGATAACAGTATGTGGGGTTGCAGTTTACAGTCATAGCAACAGCTTTATTTGTGCCCTTAATTCTAACTACTGAAGCGTCAGAGCCGGGTAGGGCTATGGTATTTGTCCTTACCATGTAGTCGTATTGCTCAAATATCCACCTTTTACTTGCTAGCGTAGGTGAGGATAGGAGTGTCAAAAGCACTCCCCCCAGGTCCTTAGGTAAAGGGATCGAGGACGTATCTATATTTTTTATATCGTCAATATAATCAGGCTTATGTATCGGTCTATTGTAAGAGGGCGCTTCTTCTGATATAAGATTAATCGGGATTTCAGCGGATAGTTCACCCTTATCATAAATTATGAGTTTACTATTGTCAGTAACCTCTCCGATTATACTGAAGTCAAGGTCCCATTTCCTAAATATGTTTTCTGCTATATGTTCTTTTCCTTTTTCGAGCACCATCAGCATTCGTTCTTGTGACTCGGACAACATTACCTCATAAGGAGTCATCGATTCTTCCCTTCTAGGTACTTTGTCAATTTCTATCCTAAGTCCTGTACCGGCCCGCTCGGCCATTTCTGTTGAAGAAGATGTGAGCCCAGCTGCACCCATATCCTGTATACCCACTACTGTTCCTGTCTTAAAAAGCTCAAGGCATGCTTCTAGAAGAAGTTTTTCCGTAAAAGGATCACCCACTTGAACCGCGGGTCTTTTTCCCTCAGCCTCTTTGGTAAATGTCTCAGAAGCCATTACTGCCCCGTGTATGCCGTCTCTTCCGGTTTTTGATCCAACGTATATGACAGGGTTACCGACTCCCTTAGCGTAGCCTCTGAAGATTTCATCAGTCTTAGTAATCCCTAATGCAAAAACGTTAACAAGTGGGTTGCCGTTATAGCAGTCATCAAAATAAACCTCGCCGCCTATAGTAGGAATACCAATACAGTTTCCATAACCTGCAATCCCATCTACGATCCCGTCTACTAGAAATTTAGTTTTAAGTAAGGAAGGGTTTCCGAACCTGAGGGAATCCAGAAGCGCAATGGGTCTTGCGCCCATAGTAAATATATCTCTTAATATTCCGCCCACCCCTGTAGCTGCACCCTGATAAGGCTCAATAAAAGAAGGATGATTATGACTTTCCATCTTAAACACTGCGCAAAGTCCTTCTCCAATATCAACTATTCCGGCATTTTCTCCGGGGCCCTGGATTACAATGTCCCCTTTGGTAGGGAGTCTTTTTAGGTGAACTCTTGAACTCTTATAAGAGCAATGCTCAGACCACATTGCTGCAAGTATGCCAAGTTCGGTTATGTTAGGTTCTCTACCTAGGGTGTTTACAATCTTAGTATATTCTTCTTCTGTTAGTCCGTGATCTAAAGCGGTTTTTAAGTTGGGCATATTTGCTTCGTCTCTCTAATATTTAATATACCTGTAAATTACGTTACATTGTATTGTATAACTGTCATTTTATGAGGAAGAGAAAGAGGAGATAAAGGCCAAGTTATTAAGAGAGACTCAAAGTTGGGAGGAGCTGCGTGGCTTTGCAAATAGGATACCATTTTCTGAGAAAGATAATAAACTACTTAAAGAGTTAGGTGTAACCAGCTTTGATCACAGGATTAAAAATTATGATCTCAGAAGAATTAACTTTGGAAATCAAGACCTGAGTAATCTGAATCTAAACGTGATAAATCTTCAGGGGTTACGTCTAAGGGGAACTAATCTTAGCAAAGCAAGCCTGATTAGAGCTGATCTCACTGGTGCGGACCTTGCGTATTAAAACAATCCATCAAATTATATTCATCAAAGCTTCATTCGTATTTTATATAAAGGTGTTTTTCGTCTATATAGATAGATGATATTGTCAGGGTAGAGGGTATTGTATAATGGTTTTTCGCCTTGTATCATTATTTGGATTAAAGCCATATGGATCAATTTATGCAAGACAACGTAAACATCAATATAAAGGATTTGAGTCCCGGAGAAATTGAAAAGTTTGTACTTCAAAACAATTTGCAGCCTTTTAGAGCTCGTCAAATCGTAAAGTGGTTATATAAAAAGGGTGCAGGTTCTTTTGACGAAATGACTGATCTTTCAAAAGATTTTAGGGACCTTCTTGAATTTTCCTTTTTATTGAAGCCCTCACTTGAGTTAGTAGAAGAACAAGTCTCAAAAGACGGTACAAAAAAGTATTTATTCAAATTATTTGACGGAAATCAGATTGAAAGCGTTTTGATCCCAGATAAAAAAAGAAACACTCTTTGCATTTCCTCACAAGTAGGTTGTGCGCTTGGATGTACATTTTGTATGACAGGAACTGTAGGAAAGATTAGAAATCTGACCCCCTCAGAAATACTAGATCAGTACATGATTGTAAACCAAAATAATGCTATAACTAATATCGTTTTTATGGGTATGGGGGAGCCTTTGGATAATTTGCAAAATTTGGTTAAGGCCATTAATACATTTATTGATCCGAATTGCCTTGGGCTATCGCCTAAAAGAATTACCGTATCAACTTCGGGTCTAGTCCCTAAAATTAAGGAGCTTGGCAAACAAGTATCTGTTAATCTCGCAGTTTCTCTCAATGCACCAAGAGATGAGTTAAGGGATGAAATAATGCCTATAAATAAACGATATCCGATAAAGGAGCTTCTAGATGCAAGCATTAATTTCCCTGTACCCAATAGGAAATTTCTCATGTTCGAATATGTTCTCCTCAAAGATATAAATGATTCCGACAGCGATGCCCATACTTTAGGAAGTCTTTTAGAGGGAATAAAATGTAAGATAAATGTTATCCCTTTTAATGAAGCCTCTCCGCTTCCTTATCAATCTCCGTCTTGGGACAGAGTACTGAAATTCCAGGAAATACTGATCTCATACAAGATAAATGTGAGGATAAGAAAAAGCCGGGGCAGTGATATTCTAGGCGCATGCGGACAGTTGACTGCAAAATATCCCTCAAAAATAGTTAAAGAGCCCCATTTAGCAGAGATTTAGTTATGACAATATTATGGAGTATTCTATAAATAATGACAGGCTCAGAAATTAGAGAATTGTTTCTTAAATATTTTGAAGATAATAACCATACTGTAGTCAGGAGCTCATCACTCATACCTAAAAGTGATCCCACCCTACTATTTACAAATGCCGGAATGGTACAATTCAAAGATGTATTTTTAGGTCTGGAAAAGCGCTCATATAATAGGGCTACTTCATCCCAAAAGTGTGTTAGAGCGGGAGGCAAACACAACGACTTAGAAAATGTAGGACACACTGCAAGGCACCATACTTTTTTCGAGATGCTGGGGAACTTTTCGTTCGGTGACTATTTTAAAAAGGAAGCCATTGAATTTGGCTGGAAGCTGATGACAGAAGTTTATAAGCTTCCAGTGGAGAAGCTATGGGTTACCGTATTTGAAGAAGATGATGAAGCTTTAGAACTATGGCAAAAAGTGATAGGTCTTCCTGAGGACAGGGTGCTTCGTTTGGGAGAGAAAGATAACTTTTGGTCAATGGGTGATACAGGGCCTTGTGGCCCGTGTTCGGAAATCCTTATAGATCAGGGCGAAGAGTTTAGCTGCGGCAAGAAAAGCTGTGCAGTGGGTTGTGAATGTGACCGTTATCTTGAGCTTTGGAATCTTGTGTTTATGCAGTATGACCGGGATTCAAGTGGTAAAATGACGCCTCTTCCAAACCCGAGTATTGATACCGGTATGGGGTTAGAGCGGATTACAGCTGTGCTTCAGGGTGTTAAAAGTAATTATGAAACAGACCTTCTTCGCGGAGTAATTTCAAATGTAGAAGAGATTTCCGGAAAAGTCTACGGGGAAGATGCAAACTCTGATGTTTCCATGAGAGTGGTAGCCGATCATGCGCGCGCTGTAACGTTCCTGATTTCTGACGGAGTATTTCCTTCAAACGAGGGAAGGGGATATGTTCTAAGAAGAATTCTAAGACGAGCTGTTCGTCACGCTAAAATGCTTGGAATTGAAGAGCCTTGTCTTTATAAGATAACAAACAGAGTTAAAGAAATAATGGAAGATGCATATCCAGAGCTTGAAGAAAGAATAGATTTTGTGGCTGAAGTTGTTAAGAATGAAGAAGAGAGGTTTTTTGAAACTATTGATAGAGGGCTTGATCTTTTAAAAGCCGAAATAGATAAGCACGATGGTGAGAAAGTACTTCCAGGAGATGTTGTTTTTAAACTCTATGACACCTTTGGCTTCCCAGTCGATTTAACAGAAGATATTGCAGGCGAGGCCGGTCTCACTCTGGACCATGCAGGTTTTGGAAAAGAAATGGAACAGCAGAGAACAAAGTCTAGGAAAGCCTGGAAAGGTGATACTGAAGGTGAATTGGAGCCCTTATATAAAGAGTTCGTATCAAGCGGTCTGGCAGTGAATTTTACTGGGTACGGGCGGACGGTGGATACCGGAAGAATCACTGCAATAATTAAGGATGGATTACTTGTAGATAATGTAAAAGAAGGGGATGAAGTTGATCTCATTAGTGATAAGACCCCGTTTTATGGGGAATCGGGAGGTCAACTCGGCGACCGGGGCGTAATAGAAGCGGAGAAGGGTATTGCAGAGGTAATCGATACAAAGAAACCGCTCCCCACAATCATAGTACACCACGCGGTTATTAAAAAAGGGACACTTTGGGTTGGTGACAAGGTCAAACTTAAGGTTAATGAAAAATTTAGATACGGCATAGAGACTCATCATTCGACTACTCATATACTCCATGCGGTGCTCAGAGAAGTGCTCGGAACACATGTTGGTCAAGCGGGTTCTCTTGTAGCTCCTGGCAGGCTAAGATTCGATTTCACACACCATTCTTCAATTGACGATAAAGATTTAAGAAAGGTAGAAGATATTATTAACGAGAGGATTAGATGGGATGATGAAGTTGTTATTGAGACCGATGTCCCTTATGATGATGCTATTAAAAAAGGGTCTATGGCTTTTTTCGAAGAAAAATATGGAGATTATGTGCGGGTAGTTAGCATCGGTGATTATAGTGTAGAGCTTTGCGGAGGCACTCATCTTGATACTTCAGGGGAGGCGGGACTTTTTAAGATTGTATCGGAAGGCGCATCTTCTGCAGGGGTTAGGAGAATAGATGCACTTGCCGGAGAGTCTGCATGGGATTTTATGAGGGGAAAGGAGGATACGCTTGCTCAGGCTTCAAATATTTTGAGGGTTTCTGAATCCGATTTTATCTCGAGACTTAAAAGGTTAGTAGAGGAAAATGAGTCTGTTAAAGCTGAGCTTGATTCATATAAGAATAAGGCGCTTAGCGAAAGAGCTGGTGATTTGATGGATAATATAAAAGAAGTTAACGGCACTAAGGTCCTATCTGCCGAAATATCAGGAGCTGACGCAACTCAGTTAAGAAGAGTCTGGGATGATGTGAGAAGTAAACTTGATTCTGGCATAGCAGTTCTCGGGAGTAGAGATAACGGCAGGGCCTTTATTCTTGTTGGGGTAACAAAAGATTTAACAAAGAAATATCATTCAGGAAACATGGTAAAAGTGCTTGCACCCATTATCGGCGGCAAAGGTGGGGGTAAGCCCGATCTTGCACAAGCTGGGGGGAATAATCCTGAAAAATTAGATGAAGCTCTTAACAAAGTCTATGATATTATAGGCGCAAAATAGATTGGAGGGATTACCTGGTTTAAGAACTTTTACTAATACCTTTTTCTTTTAAAATACTTTTCATTTTTTTTAGTGCCGCGTTCTCGATTTGTCTTACTCTTTCCCTGGATATGTTGTATTTCGTCCCGAGTTCTTCAAGTGTAAGTGGTTTGTCTGCTAGTATTCTGTTCTCGACTATATACCTTTCCCTATCCTTTAGGGTTTTTAGTGCATCTACCATTCCGCTCTTAACCCTCTTTTCCTCTTCCACCTTGGTTATTAAGTCCTCTTGGTTTTCTTCGTCATCTGCAAGAAAATCCATATGAGATAAATTAGTATCGCTTTTAATCTCAGCATCAAGAGATAAATCCTTGCTCCCCATTCTCTGGTCCATCTCTATTACGGCTTCATAAGTAACATTAAGTTTATCAGCAAGTTCTTTGTAATCCTCTGAGCTAAGATTTCCCTCGCCTATTTCCATTTGATTCTTGGTAGAGCGCAATTTGTAAAATAGTTTTCTTTGAGCCTGGGTAGTTCCAACTTTAACCAAGCTCCAGCTTTTGATTATATAATTTTGAATGTAGGCCCTTATCCACCATACGGCATAGGAGATAACACGATAGCCCTTTGTCGGGTCAAATCCTTTGACTGCATGCATAAGCCCTACATTTCCCTCTTGGATTATATCCATTGTATTAAGTCCATAGTTCTTGTACTCGTTAGCTACTTTTACTACGAATTTTAGGTTTGATGTAACGAGTTTCCTGGCGGCATCTAAGTCCCCGTCATTTTTATACTTCATAGCAAGCTCATACTCTTCCTCACGGCTTAAGACCGGATAATTACTTATTTCGGTCATATACCTTTGAAGCGAAGTAGTATGTGCCGGCAGTAGGTTGCCCTGATATCGTTTTTCTTTAGTCTTGTCTGTTTTGTCTGTTTTTTTCGGCATTTTCTACGTTAAATAGGTCTATTAGACAGCTTACTAGTATACGTTTACAGGGGATTCTAATCAACCTGCTAAATTCGGACTGATAGACAGCACCATGATTGTCCAAGAATATGAAATAATGGTACAGAATCCTTGACTGATAATATTCTTCTGTATAGAATGTACTGCTTAAAGTTCTGAGCTTATTTTTTTCGGTTCCGGAGTAGCTCAGCTGGCAGAGCGGGTGACTGTTAATCACTAGGTCGCGGGTTCGAATCCCTCCTCCGGAGCCAAAATTATGTCAATATTCTCAGGTAGTTGTGAAATTCTTCTTTCTCTACTCATTCTTTAATATCCTCAATGTGACCAGATTTGTGACCATCTCGTTCTGAAAATACATGATTCAAGGATTCTAATGCTTCTATTAGTGATTGTTCTGGATGCGCATATCTCATTGTAGTTTTTATATCAGCATGACCAAGAATTTTACTCACTGCTACTATGTTCCCTGTATTTTCTATCATTCTTGTAGCAGCAGTATGTCTTAAATCATGAAATCTGAGTCCTTTAATGCCTGCCTTTTTGCAAGCGGTTCCAAAGGCTCTCTTTAACGCACTTGGATTCTTAGGGCTGTAGGGTAGGCTTTCATTTGTTAGAAATACATAACCAGTATGCTGTGTTTTGATTTTTTGCTTTAAGAGAACCCCTCTCAGTTTCGAGTTAATAGGTATGCGTCTTGCTTTTTTGCTCTTTGATATATCTTTTCTTATTGAGATAAGATTATTACTAAAATCCATGTCCTCCCAAGTAAGAGTTAAAACTTCCATTTTACGCATTCCAGTATTAAGAGCAGTAATTAAAATTGGTACAAGATGTGGAGAGCTATTTCTAATTAAAAGCTCTTCTTCTTCAAAAGATAAGATTCTCTCTTGTAGATTATCCTCTTTTAATAAACCTGATTTAGCAACAGGATTATTACCGAAAAACTTATCCCATTTTTCTGCTAGATAGAATAGATGCCTTAATGCTGCCAACTCGCGATTTACAGTTGATGGTTTTACTTGTTGGAGTCTAATAGTTTTATAATTATCTATGTCTTTAGCTGAAATATTTGAAAGCTTACGGTCCCCCCACAATGAATTAAAACGTTTGAGATGGCTTTCATCTTTTTCCCAGCTCCGTTTTTGGTTAACATCCTTTTGGTAATCAATATATTCTCTCGAGAAAGTTCTCAAAGTTGGAACTTGATGTTTTACCATGTCATATTGACCCAGCTTCACCTTTCGCTCAATTCCAATTAGGATATCCCGAGCCATGGTTTTAGTCCTCATGGTTTTAGTTCTCACTCCACTTTCTGCACATCAGGTAATTTCCAAGCTTTAGTAAATAGTGGTGCTTTTGGACCGTAGAAGCGAAATAGCAGGAAGAAACGTTTTCCTTTAACGGTAGGCATCCAGTTGACGCTCTCACCTTTGGGAGCTTTCGGGCCGAAATAAATATCAATGGAACCATCTTTATTTTTCTTAAGCCCTTCGGTTAAAGAACCCACCATTTGCTTCCCTTCCGGTGTGCCGGCAATCCACGAGGCGGTATCATTATCGTGAGTAATCACCGACCAATATTGACCCACAGGTACATTGGCTGGCACGGTTAACTTATAGTTATCACCGCCTTCAAGCCACTGCCCTGCTGAATCTTTGGCACCCAGTAGATAAAAAGTAGCTCGCCCTAAACGCTCTGTACTACTAAATACACCGAAATACATGGCTGCCCGAGTATCCATATCCACAAAGCTTGGTTGCACATAACTAAACTGCGTGGCCACACTGCCCGGTAAATTTAACGTTGCCCACTGCTTATCCCCATAAAAATGGGGTGCCAACTTACTCAAAAATGACTCACTAACATACTGATGCGCTTCTGAAGCGGCGGCCGTATAAATATATTTTTGACTCGCATCCATCTTAAACGTGCCACCTTTGCGAATCCCAATTCCATTGAGAATTCCCAACATAGCCAGATCTTTCTCTTCAATAATTTCCGTATTGAGGATCTGTTGCAGCTTGCCAAAATAAGACGCGTCGTAATCAACAATGGCATGTATTGATTTACCGTAAATATCTATATGCTTAGTTTTAGGTGGTTTTGCAGCTTTAGAGAACGGATAGATATTAATTGTT
>PVMS01065663.1_pt1 | contig 22883 bp, 23 predicted proteins | sample 1853461 | NCBI WGS metagenome assembly PVMS01 (sample SAMN08582032, study PRJNA380276) | Marine sediment metagenome, whole genome shotgun sequencing project. | isolation source: ocean sediment barecode stripped | collected 2017 | reverse complement strand
GCGCACCGGCGAAGCGGCCGGCGGTGTCGCTGATCTTCTGCTCGCTCTTCACCGTGCCGTCGCTGTCGAGGAAGAGCACCCAGACGGCGCCGCGGTTGGCTCCGCCGTCTCCGTCCCGCGGAGCCCCGACCGCAAGATCGGTGAGGCCGTCTCCGTCGAGATCACCCAGCGATGCGAGGGCGGCGCCAAAGTTGTCGTCGTCGTCGAGCACGCCGCCGAAGCCGCCGTCCGTGTCGCTGATCTTCTGCTCGCTCTTCACCGAGCCGTCAGCGTTGAGGAAGAGCACCCAGACCGCGCCCCGATCCGTACCGCCGTCGTCGTCGAAGACGGCGCCCACGGCGATGTCACCGACCCCGTCACCGTCCAGATCGCCGAGCGGGGCGACGGCCGACCCGAAGCGGCCCTCGTTGCCGAGGGTGCCGCCGAAGCCGCCGGTCGCGTCACCGATCTCATCCTCGTCGACGACCGAGCCCGGCACGGCCAGCGCCGTCTCGGCCAGGATCGGTACGGCGCAGAGGGCCAGCATCACGGTCGGCAGCAGGGCGAGCGGGAGCCCGAAGCAGCGCGACGAAGTTCGCATGCTTGTGAGTATCGGTTCGACGGACGAAGTGACGGACCGAAACCGACGCTCCCCTGCCGCTGCAACTCACGCGACCTGCCGCTGCGATTTACGCGACCTGCCGGTTCGTTGCGCTTCTCTGCCCTCGCCTGTCAGGGAAGCAGCACGAAGCCGGCGACGGCGGCCAGACCCGCCAGCAGCACCGCGAGCCCTCCGAGCAGGGCGTGCGCATCCCGCGCGCGCGAGCGGCCTTGCTCGATGCGGTGTCCCAGGACGGCCGCCGCAGCGAAGCAGCCCATGACCAGCACGCCCACCAGTCCGTGGAAGGTGCCGATCGGATCTCCCGCCCGGAGCCACAGCCACGAGCCGAGCCCGCCCAGGAAGCCCACCGCGACCATCGCGACCGCTGGCTTGGCGAAGCGCAGGTGCCGCGGGCGCAGGTCCGGCGCGCGGGGAATCCGGCGCAGGCGCGAGCGGCGCAACGCCAGACCCGAGCGCAGCGCGAGGAAGGCGAGACCGAGGGAGATCACCATCCAGGCCGGATGACCGTAAGCGAGCCAGCGGTAGAGCGGCTCCTGGAGCGTCGGGTCCAGCTACTCGACCCCGTGGATCGACTCCGCGGGGAGCCGGGCCAGCAGCGCATCGAGCGCCTTCTGCACGTAGCCCGCGTCCCGCGACTCGAGGGTGAGCATCACCTGGAAGGCCTCTTGCCCGATTCGCGGGTACGAGCCCAGCATGAGCTTGGGGTACTCCTGGAGGAGCTCGTTCAGCGTGGGCGCAATGTCGCTCTCGCGCGCACGCACGTAGACCTTCTTCAGCACGCAGGGCCCGCCGCGGAACCGCTCGCGCGCGTCTTCGAACTTCTTGCGCAGCAGCTCGGGCACGCCGGGAAAGATGTAGACGTTCTTCATCACCACCAGCGGGAACCAGAGATCCCTGCTGTCCAGCAGCTGGGAGCCCGCAGGGATGCGGGCCATCCGCAGCAGGGTCTCGCTGGGCTCGCTCTTCGTCGCGCGCCGGATCCGCTCCTCGATCGACTCGCTGTGCTCGACGGACACACCGAAGCCCGCCGCCACGCCCTCGATGGTCAGGTCGTCGTGGGTCGGCCCGATCCCGCCCGACGTGAAGACGATGTCGTAGGCGTCGCTCATCGCCTTCACCTCGACGGCGATCTGGTCGAGCTCGTCCGGGATCGTGAGGATGCGCTCGCCGTCGACGCCGAGGGCGCGAAGCTCGCGGCAGAGGTACGGCGAGTTCTCGTCGGTGACCTTCCCCGACAGAATCTCGTTGCCGATGATGAGGATCCCCGCGGAAGGCATGGACCGCAGCATAAGCCACGCCTCCAGAGGCCTCCAAATCCGCGGCGCGCGGCCGGCTTGGGAGCTGCCCCGGGCTCGCGTATGATGCGCCGATGGAGGTCGAGGTGCGTTTCCAGCCGTCGGGAGCGCGCCTCCGGGTCCGCCCGGGCACGACGCTGCTCGAAGCCGCCCGGCGGGCTGGGCTGCCGATGGCGAGCTCCTGCGGTGCGGACGGGATCTGCGGCCGCTGCGGAGTACGGGTTCTGGCGGGCGCCGGGACGCTCTCGGCCGAGGCCGCCAACGAGACCGAGGTAAAGCGGCGCAACCGCATCGACCCGGAGCTGAGACTGGCCTGCCGCGTCGGGGTACACGGCCCCATCGAGGTGACCGCGAGCTACTGGTGAGAAGAGGAGAAACGGAATGAAGGACCTGAGAATCGGCCTGATGGCGTCGGACGGTGCGGCGCGCCCGCTGGAGCAATCCCTCGCGGAGATCCGCGCGACCGAAGAGGCCGGCTTCGCCACCGCCTGGGTGCCCAACATCTTCGGCTTCGACGCGATCACGCTGTCAGCCCTCGCCGGCAGCGTGACCTCGCGCATCGAGATCGGCACCGCCGTCGTACCGACCTTCTCGCGTCATCCCTTCTACATGGCCCAGCAGGCGGCCACCACCCAGGCCGCGCTCGGCGGGCGCTTCACCCTGGGGCTGGGGCCCAGCCACAAGGTCGTGATCGAGAACATGATGGGGCTGTCCTACGAAAAGCCCGCGCGCCACGTCCGCGAGTACGTGACGGTGGTGCAGCAGCTGCTCGAGAAGGGACAGGCCGCCTTCGAGGGCGAGACCTACACCGTGAAAGGCGGTCTGCAGGCCCAGTGCGGCACGCCGCCGCCGGTGCTGATCGGGGCGCTCGGTCCGATCATGCGCAAGATCGCCGGGACGCTCTGCGCCGGGACCATCACCTGGATGACCGGTCCCAATACGATCGAGCAGGAGGTGGGCCCCGGCGTGCGCGCCGCCGCCGAGGCCGCGGGTCGGCCGGCGCCCCGCATCGTCGCCGGCATCCCGGTCTGCGTCACCGAGGACGCCGACGGTGCCCGCGAGAAGGCGGCCAAGATCTTCGCCATGTATGGCACGCTGCCCTCCTACCGGGCGATGATGGATCTGGAGGGTGCCGAAGGGCCGGCCGACATCGCGCTGGTGGGTGACGAGCGGACGATCGAGGCCGGCATCCGCCGCTTCGCCGCGGCCGGCGCCACCGACTTCAACGCCGCGCCCTTCCCCCACGGCGACGACTCGGCGGCCTCGCTGGCGCGCAGCCAGGACGTGCTGGCCGGGCTCGCGAGGGCCTGATGGCGCGAGGCAAGCGCTTCGAGACCCGCGCCATCCACAGCGGCCAGGCTCCCGACACCGCCACCGGCGCGACCATCGTCCCGGTGTACCAGACGGTGACGTACACCCAGGACGCCGTCGGCGAGCACCGGGGCTACGAGTACTCGCGCACGGGCAACCCCACACGGGCCGCCCTCGAGGAGTGCCTGGCCGCCCTCGAGGGGGGTCGCTTCGGCTTCGCCTACGGCTCGGGCATGGCGGCGATCCACGGCGCCATGCAGCTCCTCTCGGCGGGCGATCACGTGGTGGTGGCCGACGACCTCTACGGCGGGAGCTACCGGCTCTTCAACAACGTGATGCCGCGCTACGGCGTGAGCTTCAGCTACGTCGACGCCACCCAGCTCGAGGAGATCGACAAGGCCTTCACGCCAGCGACGAAAATGCTCTGGATCGAGACTCCGACCAACCCGCTGCTGAGGTTGATCGACGTCGCCGCCTGCGCCGAGATCGCGCGCCGGCACGGGGCCCGGCTGGTGGTGGACAACACCTTCGCCACGCCGTTCCTGCAGAATCCGCTGGCGCTGGGCGCCCACTTGGTGGTGCACTCCACCACCAAGTACATCGGCGGGCACTCGGACGTGCTGGGCGGCGCCATCGTCGTCGACGACGAGGACGACGCGGAGACGCTCCAGTTCACACGCAACGCCACGGGCGGCATCCCCGGCCCGTGGGACGCCTGGCTGACACTTCGTGGCGTCAAGACGCTGGCCGTTCGCATGCGACAGCACGAGCAGAACGCAACCCGGATCGCCGCCTTTCTGCAGGAGCGCCCCGAGGTGGAGCGTGTGCACTTCCCGGGCCTGTCCGACCATCCGGGCCACGCCCTGGCGAAGAAGCAGATGCGTGGCTTCGGCGGAATGCTGGCGCTCGACCTGCGGGGCGGAGAGCCCACGGCGCTGACCTTCTGCGCGGCGACGAAGCTCTTCGCCCTGGGCGAGAGCCTGGGCGGCGTAGAGTCCCTGATCGGCTACCCGTGGTCGATGAGCCACGCAGCGTTCCCACCGGAGGAGAAGCGTCGCAAGAGTATCCTCGAGGGCACGGTGCGCCTCTCGGTGGGGATCGAGCACGCCGACGATCTGTGCGCCGACCTCGGCCAGGCCCTCGAAGCAGCGGCGCGCGCGGGGTGACCCGGGCCGTCCTGCTGGTCGATCACGGCAGCCGGCGCCCGGAGGCGAACGAGCAGCTCGAAGCGCTGGCCGAGAAGCTGCGCGCGCGAATGCCCGACCGGCTGGTCGTGACGGCGCACCTCGACGTGCTCCAGCCCGACGTCGGCGCGGGGCTCGACGCCTGCGCGGAGGCCGGCACGAGGGAGGTCGTCGTCCACCCGTACTTCCTGGGACCGGGCCGGCACACCGCCGAGGACATCCCGCGGCTGGTGGCCGAGGCCGCCGGGCGGCACCCGAACATGAGCGTCCGGATCAGCGAGCCCCTCGGACTCCACGAGCGGATCCTCGACGTCGTAGTGGAGCGAATCGAACGGACGTGATAAAGCGCCCCGTCACGATGGCGCTCGTCTGGTTCTTCTGCCTGGGCGGGCTCGGGATCTGGTTTCCGCTCTACACGCTCTACCTGGGCGAGAATGCCGGGCTCTCCGGCAGCCAGATCGGCATCGTGATGGCGGCGCTGCCGCTGATGGGAATCCTCGGCCAGCCCTTGTGGGGGCAGGTGGCCGATATCACGGGCTCGCGGACGCGGGTACTGGCCGTGATCATCTTCTGCACCGCGGCCGGGTACGCAGGACTGGCGCTCCCGAAGGACTTCGGCGGACTGCTGCTGGCGACGGCCGTGCTGGCGCTCTTCTCCACGGCGATGATTCCAATGAGCGTCTCCGTCACGCTCGCGCTGGCGGACCGGGCCGGACCGCACGCCTTCGGCTACTCGCGCGTCTGGGGGACGGTCGGCTTCCTGGTGACGGTGCAGGCCTTTCCGAGCCTGCTCCACTGGTGGCAACAGAGCCGCGGACTCGACGCCCTGCGCACGGACGCGCTCTCCGAGCCGGGCCTCGCCATCATATTCCCCTTGACGGCGGCCATCACGGCAGTCGGGGGTCTGCTCGCCTGGTGGCTCCCGCGACGAGGCGCCGTGGCGAGCCGGGCCGAACGGGGCGACTGGCGCCTGCTGCTGCAAAACGGCGCCTACCTGCGCCTGCTGCTGTTCGCGCTGCTCGGGTACCTCTTCCTGCAGGGCCCCCAGGTCTTCTTTCCGCTGTTCGTGAGCTCCCTCGGCGGCGACGCCGCCACCGTGAGCCGCATGTGGCTGCCGATGCTCGCCCTCGAGATCCCGCTGATCGCGCTCTCCGGTGCGACCCTCGAACGTGTCGGAGACCGCGGCCTGCTCGGCATCGGCGTGGTGGCGGGGGGCGTGCGCTGGGCGGTGTGCGGCCTGGCACCGGACCTCATGTGGGTCTGGCCGGTACAGCTCCTCCACGGAGTCGTGGTCGCGGGACTCATCATTGGAGGCCCGCTCTACGTCGATCACGTGGTGCCCGACCGCCTGCGCTCCACCGGCCAGAGCGTGCTGGCGATGATCGGCTTCGGCGTCGGCGGCATCGTCTCGAACCTCGGCACCGGCTGGCTGAGCGATCACGTGAGCACGACCGCCCCCTACCTGGCCGGCGGCTTCGCCGCCATCGCGCTCGGTCTACTGGTGAAGGTCGTACTGCCACCCACCGAACGCGGGCGCAGCGCAGACCCGGTCGAGGGGCGCAACGCAGGCCCGGTGGCGGACTAGGGCTCGACGACCCGCAGCTCGCGCGGGTCCGCGGCGTCGCGACCGTCGAGCAGCGCCTCCACCGAAGCCAGCACGTCGCCCGCCGCGATGCCGGCCATGCAGCGCGCCTGGGAGAACCAGCACGACAGGACCTTGTTGTCGTGGACGAACATGCAGGGCGAGCAGCCGAGACGGAGGTAGTGAACCCGGTGGCGCTGGGACGCAGTGGCGCGCAGCGGCCCGTAGAGCGTCGGCGTCTCCGGACCGAAGAGCGCCACCACCGAGGCGCCCGCGGCGCAGGCCAGGTGCATGGGTCCGGAGTCGTTGGTGACGACCGCCGCGGCGCGGGAGAGCAGCGCCACCAGCTCCCCGAGATCGCTGCGTCCGGCAAAATTGACCAGCCGGGCACCCGAGCGGGAGGCGCGCACCACCTCCTCCACGTGGGCGCGCTCGCCGCGGGAGCCTACCAGCACGACGTTCGCCGAACGCCGGGCCGTCAGATGCTGCAGCAGCTCGGCCATACGCTCGATCGGCCAGCGCCGCTCGAGCGCCATGTCGCCGGCGTTCGGGTTCACCACCACCACGGGCTCGCCGTCGCGCCAGGCCGGATCCTCGGCGAGCTTGGCCGCGCAGCGCTGCCAGTCCTCGTCGGAGGCCTCGATACGCGGGAGCACCGCACCGCGGCCGAGGTCGTCGGAATCGACCGGCGTCATCGGGTCGCCCGAGAGCAGGGTGAGGAAGTTACGGGTCACGTGGGCGTAGGCGTTGAACGGAACCTCGACCTCGTGGAGTCGGCCCCGCCACTTGCCCTTGGCGCTGAAGCCGTGAGACCAGGTCGGGCGAACCAGCAACGAGAAGAGTGCCGAGAAGCGCGTGAAGAACTCGAGGTCGAGCAGCAGGTCGTAGCGCTCGCGCCGCAGGCGGAGGATCGTGCGGGTTGAATCCAGCAGGAAGCCGAAGACGCCGCGCCCGAGGTCGATAGTGAAGACCCGGTCGATGCCCGGATAGAAGCGCAGGACCGCCTCGTTCTCGCGCAGCGTCACGAAGTCGATCCGCACATCCGGATGCTGCTCCCGCAGCTTCGCAACGAGCGGCGACGCCAGCACGATGCTGCCCATGCCCCACATCTTGAGCAGCAGCACCCGGCGCACGCGCTCGGGCGGGACGGCGTCGCGGCGCAGCAGCCTCTTCGCGCCGAGCGCGAGCCAGCACAGCACCGGGCCCACCCGGTTGTCGATCCACAGCGCGATGTCGTAGCGACGACGACTGGGACGCGGGTCGGCCATGGCCCGGAGTGTAGCCCTACGGCCGCCGCGGCCGCAGGATCTCCACGGCGCCGAAGCGCGTCTCGCGCTCGTAATTGGACTCGATCCAGGCCAGCAGGTCCCTGCCGAAGACCTGCGGATCCGAGAGGCCGTCGACCCGCAGCGCGCCATCGTCCCAGACCACGTAGGCAGGCGGCGTGCTCCGGAGCCTGGCGAGCGACTCCTGCCGGTGCGCTTCTGTCACCATCTGGTGACCCATGACGAAGCGGATCGGGTTCGGGCGGTCGGTCAGGTAGTAGTAGGCGCCGTTGTTTGGCAGGAAAAGCACGGAGTCTTCGGGGCCAGTGTGCTCGCGGACCCAGCGCGCCACCAGGTTGACGTTGGCGTCGCCCTTCGAGCGGGAAGCGGAGCCTCCCGGGTCGCCCAGCCAGGCGAGGGTCTCGCGTGCGCCCGCGAGCGGCGAGGCGGCCAGGGTGAAGCCCGAGAGGAAGACCAGCAGCAGCGCCGCGGCGCACCGCCAGGCCGCGAGCAGGTGCTCCTTCGGTCTGGCGTGCCAGAGCCCGAAGGCCCGGTCGCAGGTCACCGCGATCAGCAGCGCGGCCGCAGGCAGCGTCGCGATCATGTGGACGACATCGCTGCGCCCGAGGGCCGAGCGGAAGGAGAGCAGGCCGAAGAGCGAGACGGCGAGAAGCAGCGTGCGCTCCGGGTCGCCGCGCAACGCCGCGAGCAGCTCACGAAGGCTCGACAGGGGTGCACCCGCCCGCAGCCCGGCCACCGGCAGCGCCACCAGGAACGCTGCCAGCACGATCGCGGGCACCGCGTAGCCCAGCTGGAAGGGCAGCAACCCGCGCGTGCCCCAGGCCGAGAGCTCGAGGGGAATCGCCGCCGCGAGGTTCGGAAACGCGAGCTTCGCGTAGCCGGCGACGATGTAGCCCGGGTAGCCCGTCAGGTCCACGAGCATCGGCCCCAGTGCGCCGTTCGCCGCGTACCAGGCGAGCACCGGTGCGACCACGACCGCGAAGCCGCCGGCGAAGACCGCCGCCCCTCGCAGAGCGCGGTGCAGCGCGAGGACCAGTGCGGTCGTGACGGAGAAGGCCAGCCCGAACTCCTGGCTGTAGAGGATGGAGACCCCGCCCGTCGCCCCCGCGGCCAGCAGCCAGGCCGGGTGCCCGCTGCGCAGCCAGCCGTGCACGAGCACCAGCCCGAAGCAGGCCCAGCCGGTGCGCAGATTGACCCATGGCACGAGCAGGGGGATCGCCAGCACGAACGCGCGGCGGCGCACCAGCACGGCGCCGAGCAGCAGCAACGCGGCCAGGCCCAGCACCCGGGTCGTCCCGAAGTAGAGCTCCCAGCCGACGATCGAGCGGCCGAAGATCCGCCAGGCGGCGACGCCGCCGAGATCGAAGAAGGGGCCGTAGAGACAGAAGAAGTCCTTGCCGTGGAAGCGCCCGTGGGAGAGCGCGTTGGCCCAGGCCAGGTGCTGACCGATCTCTCCCTGGAACGTGAACGCATCCACCGTGCGGTGATCGTCCGGCAAGCCGATCGCGACGTTGTATGCGGACGTCCAGAAGCTGGGTGTCAGCACGAGCGCGAGCGCCAGGCAGGCCAGCGCGGTCCAGACGAGCTCACGTCCGCCCAGGCTGCGCGGGCTCGCGGGCGCGGCAGCCGGAGCGCCGTCCCCCGGCGAGGATCGCCGGGCCAGCACGAACGCGGCGCCGGCCGCTGCGAGAGCGACCGGCGCGCCGGCCGGCGTCGGTAGCCAGAGCACCGCCAGCAGGGCCAGCACCGCCAGGGCCTCGACGGGCGGACGCAGCACCGCACGCGCGGCTCCGAGCCTCGAGGCCAGGGCCCAGGTCAGCAGCACGACCACGCCGCCGCTGAAGACGAGCCAGAAGCCCTCCTGCTGCTGCGGGTAGCGCTCCTCGGTGGCGATGCTGACGATGCCGAGCGTGTTCTCGACGTAGCTGAACTCGATCGGCAGCCAGCGCGCCAGCAGCAGCGCGGCCGTCGCCGCCAGCGCCATCGCCGCCAGCATCCCGCTGGTGTCACGCCCGTTCACGCCACCCCCGCTGCGCTTCGGCGCGCCTCGAGCTCGGCCTTCGCCGCCCGCGCCAGCAGGACGACGCCCATGCCCAGGCAGAGGAGCAGCGACGTGTCGCGCAGAAGCGTCAATATCGCCGGCCAGGGCGCGTGGCCGACGAAGTCCCAGTGGCCTAGCAGGAACGGACTGCCGGTGAAGAGCGCGTAGACCCCGTAGACGTAGGCCGAGAGCACGAGCGTCGCCGCCGCGGTGAAGCGCCAGCCCAGGAAGAGCCAGAGCGGGATCGACCAGGCCAGGTACTGCCAGGCCCAGAAGCTCGAGGTCCCGTAGAGCAGCAGGAAGGATCCGCACACGGTGATCCCGCCTTCGAGGGCGTCACCGCGACCCCGGCGCAGCCAGGCCAGCGCCAGGATGGGCGCCCAGACGAGGAATGCGTTGGCCGCCTCGAAGGCGGCGACTCCGGCCGCGCCCAGGCGCAGCGTGTGCGCGATTCCCCAGATGGCAACACCTGCCTGAGTAACGACCGGCGACCCCCCGTAGCCGGCGATGCGCTCCACCAGCAGGGCCGGCTCCTGGATCAGCCAGGGCAGGAAGCCCAGGACGCCCGTACCGCAAGCGGCGGCCAGGAACGCCCCGCGCTCGCGCCATCCGGGCAGCGCCAGACACAGCGCCGGGGCCGCGACCAACACCGGGATCTTCACCCAGAGCCCGAGCCCGAGTGCGGCTCCCGCTGCCCACGCGTTTCCCCGGGCGACACCGAGAAGGGACAGAAGTATGAAGAAGGGCACGCTCGGGTCGGTGTTGCCGTGGTAGCCGGAGAAGAGCGCCGCCAGCGGGTTGAGCCAGCAGGCCGCGAAGACCGCCCAGCGCCAGGGCGAGCCCCGGAAGGCGAGCCCCATGAGCATGGCCGTGGCCAGATCGAGCAGCGCAAAAGGCAGGCGGAACCAGACGGCGAAGGCGACACCCGTCGCTTCTGCCAGCCAGGCGCAGGCCGCGAAGTAGCCGCCGGCGAGCGGCGGGTGATTCATGACCTCGGCCTGGCGGTAGTACTCGAGCAGGCCCAGCTCGCGGATCTGGGTGCCGTGGTGCAGCTTGATCAGGACGTCGAAGGTCCCGTCCGTGAAGAGGGCGAAATAGAGGCGCAGGCCCGCGCCGAGGACCAGTGCGATCCAGAGCCACGGTCCGGGCTTCCGGAACCTCTCGAAGCCCGATCGATTCACGACACCGCCTTGCGACGCACTCGCCGCCACCCGCCCAGGATGCCGAGTGCGGTCGCCGCCGAGATCGCCGCACCCGCCTTCAGGCCCGGCGGCCGGTATGTGATGCGCAGCTCGCTCACGCCCGCGGGCACCTCCACCGCCAGCAGGTCGCCCTGCACCCGCGATGCACCCCCTTCCAGCTTCCAATCGGACGTGGACCCGCCCTTGCCGAAGCGCACCGGCAGCGTGGCAGTGAGCGGATGCTTCGCCTCGACGCGGTAGGCCAGCTGGTTGGGGGCGAAGTCGGTCAGCTCGACGAGGACGGCGCCGGACTTGCGCACCTCGGGCCCCGGGTGGTGCTCGCGCCGCTCGATCGCCTCGCCCACGCCGGCGCGCTGCCACGGGAGGCTCTCGCGCCAGAGATCGAGCCCCACCGCGGCGGCCAGCAGCCAGGCGCCGACCAGCGCGGTCCGCGGCCAGCGGGCGGAGGCGGCGGCACGCAGTCCTTCCAACCCAGCGGCACCCGCGATGCAGAGGGCGAAGACGGCCAGCAGCAGGAAGCGGGAGGGGCAGCGCTGGGAGCGCAGCACCGGCAGCCCTTCGAGCAGCGGCCAGACGCCGAGCGATTCGACCGACAGCACGAGGAAGAGCGCGCCGACCGCGAGCAGCGGCCAGCCGGCCCGGAGCCGAGCGACGCAGCCCGCCGCCAGGGCGACCAGCGCGAGGGGGCCGAGATAGAACGCGTACTCCCACCAGCCTGCGCCCCATTCATAGGAGATGGCCGGGTCGACGAATTCGCGAGCACGACCCGCGGTGGCCAGGGCGGGAAGCAGCGAGCCCAGGGGAAAGCCCACGATGCGCGCCGTCGGCGCGTAGTCGCGGAACTCGAGCCAGACCGGCAGCAGCTTCACCGCGCCGAGCCCCGCAGAGAGCAGCCACACCGTCGCCAGCCCCGCCAGCGGAAACGCTGCGCCGGTGCGCGCCGCCCACAGCAGCGCAAAGGCGCCGAGCGCCAGGTTCTGCCAGATGAAGGGCTGGTGCTGTCCGCCCATGATGGTGGACGCATTGAGCAGTGCGGCCCCGACCAGCAGCCCGGTGCTGCCCAGCGCGCCGCGGCGGAAGAGCCAGAAGAGGAGAGGCAGCGACCACGCCCCCATGGCCCAGTGGTGGCCCACCGTCACGTGGGAGAAGAAGAAGCCGCTCCACGCAAAGGCGATCGACCCGAGCGCCGCCACGGACGGCGCGACCCCGAGATCGCGCAGCAAGAGCCAGCAACCGGCCAGCCCCGCCGCCGTGAAGACGACGATCAGCAGCTTCAGGTAGACACCCGTCGGCAGCAGCACGAGCAGCCACGCCAGCGGGCCCAGGGTCGGGGCCTCGGCATTGCCCAGAAAGTTCGGCGTCACCCAGGCATCGGCCATGAAGAGCGGCAGCGTCGCATGATGGGTCAGCGACACGCGGACCCAGTCGAAGTAGTGGAAGTGGTGGGTCGCCCAGTCGCCGCCGGCGAGCGCGCCGCCCAGCAGCAGCGGCGACCAGAAGAGCGTCGCCGCCAGCAGGGCTGCGCCGGCCACGCGCAGCCCTGTGCGCGCATCCAGCGGCGGAAGCTCGGCTTCGCCGCGGGCAGGGGCGATGGCTGTGCTCATTTCGGTCCGTTGGAGGGGATGCTGGCCGCGGAACCGGCGGTCTCGCGGTGAAGGTCGAGGAAGTGGAGCGCCGCGATCACCAGCGCGTGGTCCACACCGCCGGCCCGCACGATGCCCCGCAGCTCCGCCTCGGGCACCAGCTCGACCACCGTCTCCTCGTGGCCCGGATTGCTGGGCGGGCCTATACGCTCGAGGCCGGTGGCCAGAAAGGTATGGACGCGGTTGCCGAAGAGCGCGGGGTTCGGATTCGTGGCGCCGATCAGCACCAGATCCGCCGCGCGGTAGCCCGTCTCCTCGGTGAGCTCCCGGCCAGCGGCGGCGGCCGGCTCCTCGCTCGGGTCGACCAGCCCACCTGGGATCTCGAGGGTGACGTCACGCAGGCCGTGGCGGTACTGGCGGATCATCACCACCTCGCCGCTGCCGGTCAGCGGCACCACGTTCACCCAGTCGGGCGAGTCGATTCGGAAGAAGTCGTGGGTGCCGCCCTCGGGTGAGCGGGTAGCCGTGCGGCTCACGGTGAAGACGGCGCAGTCCTGCAGGAGCTCCGTCTCGAGGGGGGTCCACCGTCTGGGGCCCGACATCGAAGGGAGCCTAGCACCGGCGATTGCTAGGATGCCTGCGCCCCCGCGTTCCACGGAGCCACCGCAATCTCCTCGCCCAGCGCAGCAGAGCTTCGCCCCCGCTCGACCGGCCACCTCTTCATGGTGGCGGTGGCGGTGGCGTGCGGCCTGGCCGGCGCACTCGGCGCGATAATATTCCGTCTGCTGATCCGAACCGTGCAGGCGGCCTTCTTCGAGGGCGCGGAGGGGATCGAGGGGCTGGTCGAAGAGGGCCTGCTGGCCGAGGCCTCGGACCCGCTGGCGATCGCATCGCAGCTCGACTGGTGGTGGCGGCTGACCATTCCCGCGGCGGGCGGACTGCTCGTGGGTCCGCTGATCTACTTCTTCGCGCGAGAGGCCAAGGGGCACGGGGTACCGGAGGTGATGGCGGCCGTGGCCCTGCGCGGCGGCGTGATCCGCCCCCGGGTCGTAGCGGTGAAGGCGCTGGCCAGCGCGATCTCGATCGGAACCGGCGGCTCGGTGGGCCGCGAGGGACCGATCGTCCAGATCGGGGCGGCGCTCGGCTCGAGCCTCGGGCAGATGCTGAAGGTCTCGGCCAGCCAGCTGCGGGTGATCGTCGGCTGCGGGGCGGCGGCCGGCATCTCGGCCACGTTCAACGCGCCGATCGCCGGGGCGCTCTTCGCCGCCGAGGTCGTGGTGGGAAACTTCGGCGTGGCGCAACTCTCGCCGATCGTGATCTCCTCGGTGGTCGCCACCGTGGCCTCGCGCTTCGTCCTGGGCAACCACCCCGCATTCCCGGTGCCGCCCTATCAGCTCGTGGGGCCGTGGGAGCTGCTGCCTTACATGGTGGTCGGGGTGGTGGCCGGCTTCGTCGCGCTCGCCTTCATGAAGGCGCTCTACGCCACCGAGGACGCGTTCGAGAAGGTCCCGATTCCGGAGTGGAGCAAGGCCGCGGTCGGTGGTCTGCTGGTCGGCGTCATCGGCATCTGGCTGCCGAACGTCTTCGGGGTGGGGTACAGCACGATCACCCAGGCGCTCACGGGCTCGCTGCCGGCCATGACGCTGGGCCTGCTGCTGGTGGCGAAGATCGCCGCGACGTCGATCACGATCGGCTCGGGGGGGCTCGGGCGGCATCTTCGCGCCGTCGCTCTTCCTGGGCGCCATGACCGGCGGCTTCCTCGGAACCTTCATCCACCAGTGGTTCCCCGACGCCACGGCCTCGTCGGGGGCCTACGCCCTGGTGACCATGGGCGCGGTGGTCGCAGCCGCAACCCACGCACCCATCTCGGCGATCATCATCATCTTCGAGCTGACCCAGACCATCAACATCATCCCACCGCTGATGGCCGCCTGCGTGGTGAGCACGCTGGTCAGCACGTTCCTGCATCGCGACTCGATCTACACCATGAAGCTTCGACGCCGGGGGATCGACCTCTTCGCGCAGGAAGAGCCAAACGTCCTGCGCGTGCTCTACGTGCGCGACATCATCGACCGCGAGCCCGAGGTGCTCCACGCCGGCGACAACCTGGAGTCGATCCTCGAGCGCATGCTCGAGAGCGAGCGCACCGAGTTCTTCGTGCTCGACGAGCACGAAGAACTGCAAGGCGTGATCCACCTGCGCGAGCTCACCCGCACCCTGGCCGAGCAGGACCTGCTGCAGCACGCGGTCGTGGCCGGCGACCTGATCGAGCACTATCGGGGCGGACCCACCGAGGACGACGACCTGGACGTGGTCGCCCAGTTCTTCAACCGCGGGCGGGCCGAGGAGCTCCCGGTCGTCGCCGTCAGCCAGCCCCGCAAGCTCATCGGCTCCGTGCACAAGCGCGACCTGATGCAGGCGTACAGCCAGGAGGTGATGCGGCGCGATCTGGCGGGCCAGGTGCAGAGCAACGTGCTGGTGGCCTCGCGCGGCGCTCAGGTCGAGCTGGGGGGAGGCTACGTGCTCCAGGAGATCCAGCCGCCGCCGCGCTTCTTCGGAAAGTCGATCCGCGAGTCCGACATCGCCCGCAACTGGGGCGTGCAGGTCGTGCTGATCCGCAAGCGCGACCCCGAGGAAGGCACGCCGAGCATCCGCGTCGCCAGCGGCACCGACGTCATCCAGGAAGGCGACCGCATCGTCGTCGCGGGCACGAAGGTGAAGGTGGAGGCCCTCGACGTCATCTAGTCGCGGGCGGGCGGGGCAGAAACACCCCGCTCAGAGCACCTCGGAGAGGGTGATCGTCACACCGGTGGCGCCGGGCCTGTGGGCGCCCTCGGCAGCGCCCTGGAGATCCCCCGGCGTGCGCGAGGCGGCGTCGCCATCCTGGTCGAGACGGGCCGTGAGGCGCAGCTCGCCGACGAAGGGGATCGTGCGGATCATCCGGTTGGCGGGGCCGATCTCGAAGCTGAGGGGAAAGCTCGGCTCGGCGACCCGTACGACCGCCAGCGGCGGACCGCCCGGACCGGAGCGGGCGATCAAGAAGAGCACGCCGCCGGAGGGCACCTGCCCGGCCAGCTCCGGGGCCACCTCGATCAGGCCGCGGATCGGCGGCGCATCGGCCGTGGCATCCATGCCACGGCCGCCCTGAGGAGAGGGCGGCGCCGCGTCAGGAATGCCCGGCGGGCCGGCGTTGCGAGCGGCGCGCTCCGCGCCGGCCGGAAAGATCTTCGAGAGGTCGGGCTGGCGCGGCTCCTCGCCGGGCACAAAGGGCTCGACGTTGCGGTCGCAAGCTGCGAGTACCACAACGCAGAGCACGAGGAGTGCGGCCTGGTTCGACATCACGGCCGACGGTAGCGCGGGGCTCCCTTCGCGTCCGAGCTTTGTCGCCCGGGGTTTGTGGCATTCCGCACCGGGTGATAGCTTGGCTCTTCTGGGCAGGGAGGATCATGTCGCAGCACGAGCGTGAAGCCGGTCACCCGTGGGAGCTTCCTCCCCTGGGCAGCAATCCCTCAACGGGGGCGCAAGGAACGAGCCCCGGCAGCTTCGCCCGGCGTCCCGCCGTGGGGGGCGCACTCGCGTTCAGCTCGCCGGACACGCCGGGCATGCCCGCCCCATCGGAGCAGACGGCCTGGGACTTCCTGCCGGAAGGCTGGTCGCGTTGCGACGAGACCGGCTTCGCCCGCGCGCCCGAGGGCTTCGAGCCGGTAACCCAGCTGGAGCATGCGCGCCTCGGCGCCGTCACCCCGGAAATGCGCCGGGTCGCCGAGCGCGAGCCGCACCTGACGCCCGAGCAGGTGCGCGACGAGGTCGCGGCCGGTCGCATGGTGATCCCGGCCAACAAGGTGCACCTGGGCCACCAGCTCGACCCGATGGCCATCGGCCGGGCCAGCAGCACGAAGATCAACGCCAACATGGGCGCCTCGCCGGTCTCGAGCGGCACCGACGAAGAGGTGGAGAAGCTGCACTGGGCCGAGCGTTGGGGCGCGGACACGGTGATGGACCTCTCGACGGGCGGCGACATCGACAGCTGCCGCAAGGCCATCATCCAGAACGCGACGGTGCCGATCGGGACGGTCCCGATCTACTCGATGATCATTGGCCGCCGCATCGAGGACCTGGACGAGCGCGCCGTGCTCGAGATGCTCGAGCACCAGGCGCAACAGGGTGTCGACTACTTCACGATCCACGCGGGAGTGCTGCGCGAGCACCTTCCGCACGTGCGCGACCGGCTGATCGGAATCGTGAGCCGCGGCGGCTCACTGCTGGCGAAGTGGATGCTGCAGCACGGCCGCCAGAACCTGATGTACGAGCTCTGGGACGAGATCTGCGAGATCCTGCGCCGCTACGACGTCACGTTCTCGATCGGCGACGGTCTGCGCCCGGGAGGCCTGGCCGACGCCACCGACGCGGCGCAGCTGGCCGAGCTCTCGACCCTGGGCGAGCTGACCGAGCGCGCCTGGCGCCACGGCTGCCAGGTGATGATCGAGGGACCGGGCCACGTTCCGTTCGACCAGATCGAATACAACATGAAGCTCGAGCGCCGGCTGTGTCACGGCGCGCCCTTCTACGTGCTGGGCCCGCTGGTCACCGACATCTTCCCCGGCTACGACCACATCACGAGCTGCATCGGCGCGACCTCGGCCGCTTATCACGGGGCGGCGATGCTCTGCTACGTCACGCCCAAGGAGCACCTGGGCTTGCCGAAGAAGGACGACGTCAAGCAGGGCGTCATCGCCTACAAGATCGCGGCCCACGCCGCGGACGTCGCACTGGGCATCCCGGGCGCGCGCGACCGCGACGACGAGCTCACCAAGGCGCGGGCGGCGCTCAACTGGGAGAAGCACTTCGAGCTCTCCTACGACCCGGACCTGGCGCGCGCATACCACGACGAAGACCTCGACGTCGACACGGACTTCTGCGCCATGTGCGGGCACGACTGGTGCTCGGTCCGCATCAGCAAGGAGATCGTCGAGTTCGTCTCCGGCAAGGACGCGGACTACGCGTGGGACAAGCCGAAGGTGACCGCCGCCCTCTCCGCGGAGCAGCGCGCGATCCTCGAGCAGCGGGGCGTGCTCTCAGCCGACGAGCTCCATCGGCTGGCCAGCAAGACGCGCGGCGCCATGGGAGCGGCGCAAGGCGGGAAGGCCGCCTGCCACAGCGACGTGGCCGAGTCGGACGAGGCGCAGACCCTGCAGACGCTCAACGTCATCGAATGATCGGCTGGCGCGGCGCGCCGAGGACTCGAGGCCCCCATACAAAGCGCCCCGGAGCAATCGCTCCGGGGCGTCCCGTCTGAGCCTCACCCCCCCAGATTTGGCTCAGAAGCTGATGGACGTATCGGAGCCTCCTGCACAGGCTTGAGAACTTTTTGCCGGAGAGGTGCAAGTCCGTGGGCGAGCAGATCGCGCTGACTGAAGACAACCTCCCGGATTATCTCGAGTTTATGAAGGTCTTCAGCACCGGCCTCGCGGTCGCGGTCGAGCCCGTGGGCGACGGGAACATCAACTGGGTACGACGGGTGCGGACGGACGCCGGCTCCTGGGTGGTGAAGCAGGCGCGGCCGGCGCTGGAGCGCTTCCCCGAGTACCACGCCCCGACCGAGCGGATCGTGATCGAGGCGCGCTTCTACGAGACCGTCGCGCCCTTCGACGGGGAGTCGGTCTGCCCGCGGGTCGAGCTCTTCGACCCGGAGCAGCGCGTGCTGGTGCTGGAGGACCTCGGTGACGCGGAGCGGCTCGACGCGGCGCTCGCGCGGGCGGCCGATGTCACTCCCGCCGCGACTTGCCTGGCGCGCTTCCTCGGCGCCGTGCATCGCGGCACCTGGGATGAAGCGCTGGCTCAGCCCTTCGAGAACTTCGAGAACGAGGCCATGCGCCGCCTTCACGGCGACCACATCTTTCTGCTTCCGTACCGGGAGAACGAGTTTCCTCTTTCGGAGCGCGTCGCCGGGCGGGCGAAGGAGCTCCGAAGCGACGCCGCGCTGGTGCGGACCCTCGACGACGCCTACGCCCGCTATCTCGAGACGCGGAGCTGCCTGGTGCACGGCGACGTCCAGCCCGCGAACGTGCTGCTCACCGACGGAGGACCGAAGCTCCTCGACGCCGAGATCGCCCACATTGGCGACCCGGCCTTCGATCTGGGACAGCTGCTCGGTCACCTGCTGCTGCCGGCGGCTGCGCGCCGGGAACCCAGCGCGGCAGACTCGGCGATCGCCGCGACCTGGCAGGCCTACGCGGACGTGTGGAACGGAGCCCCTCCCTTCGCCATGGCCGACGCTGCGCGCTACGGCGGGATCGAGCTGCTGCGGCGCACCGTTGGTGCAGCGCGGGTCCCGGCAGTGGCGGAGGACGGAGCCGCGCTCGCCGTGATCGATGCGGGGCTCGCCTGGATTCGCGAGGCACCGACCGCTCGGCAATTGCAGTAGGCTCGCGGAGATGGGGGGAACCGCGCTTCGCACCGCGCTCTGGCTGACGCTCGGGGGCTGGGTCGGATCCTGGGCGTGCTTCGGATTGGTCGTGGCGCCGGCCGCGTTCAGCGTGCTCCCGACCAGCGAGCTCGCGGGCAAGCTCGTGGGCCCCGTGCTGGGGACGCTCCACCTCTACGGGCTCGCTGCCGGCCTGGCCCTGGCCGCCCTCGCCCGGGTCATGGGTCGCAGCCGGATCCTCGTGATCGCTCCGCTGATACTGACGGGGATGTGTGCTTTCTCCCACTTCTGGGTGTCGGCCGAGCTGGCCGAGATCCGCCCGCTGGCCTTTGGACCCGGCGGCAGTGTGGAGATCGCAACCCGCTACGGTGCCCTGCACCGGCTGTCGCTGGGGATCTACCTCGTCATCTCCGCGGCGACCGTCGCGCTCGTCTTCCTCCACGCCCGAGCGGACACCCGGGCAGCCGGCGCCCTTGCGACCCGGCCGGAGACGGCCGGCTAAGGCTGCGAAAAACCCGCCGGAATCCGCAGAATCGCATAGCCGACCGCTAGGGGCTGTTGTATCCTACACCGGCCTATCGGAATTTCCCTTTGATTCCGGTGACTTAGAAGAACTTTTGACGAGCCGTCCCCGACAGGTTCGTCTGCAGACCGTCACAGGGCCGCGCGGCCCGATGAAATCTGCAACGAGAGGCCACGCTTCGATGGACGTGAACATCAAGATCTCCTTGTCCTTCAACGTCTCCGAATTGGGCCTCGAAGATGCACTCGCCGAGTATGACGAGCTGACCGTCGGAGGCCTGATCCGCGAGATCATCGACAAGGCGATCGCGGTCGACGAGGTGGTCGCCAAGGTCGAGGAAGGCCCCAACAACCTCGAGGAGCTCGACAAGCTCAAGAACGCCTGAGGCCCGACCGGCCAACCAGGAGCGTTCAGAACAGATCGAGCTGCTGTGGACCCGCGGGCGCCTGCGCCGGCGGGTTTCGTCTTTTCGGGCCTCGGCTCCTCGGGGTGGGGGTGCGAGGCGGCGCCTGCGGACCGCCGGGGCGGTAGATCCCGCCGCGACGGGCGAACTCCAGCAGCGCCAGGTAGAAGGCGCGAAACTTCGGCCCGTGGTTGAAGTGCCGGAGGTGCGCCAGCTCATGGCAGAGCGTGTTCACCAGGCTCGAGTACTTGAGCGCGCGGCCCGTGCGCGCATGGACCAGGCGAATGCGGATCAGTCCGTCGGAGTAGCAGATCCCGTAGTGGCCGTTGACGCCCACGCGCTCCGCCTCGACGGCGCGGTAGCGCAGCTCGAAGCGCTGGGCGATGCGCTCGGCATCGCGGTTCAGGCGGGCGATCAGGACGGCGCGCTCGCTCGGCATCCCAGACATTGGCTTGCGCGAAGCTTCGGCGAAGCCGCGCGTGCGTCAAGTCCGGACGCAACCGAGCCTCCCGAAGCTGCGTGATACCCTCCGACGATGAAGACCGAGGAGCTGCCGATCTTCCCGCTTACGGGCGTCGTGCTGTTCCCGGAGGTGCAGGCGCCGCTCCACATCTTCGAGCCGCGCTACCGCCAGATGACCGAGGCGGCGCTCGCCGGGAGCCAGCGGATCGGCATGGTGGTGATCCCGCCCGAGCACGCCCATGAGACGGCGGGCGATCCCCCCCTCCACCCGATCGGCTGCGCGGGCGCGATCCGGCAGTCCCAGAAGCTGCCGGACGGCCGCTACAACCTCGTGCTCGAAGGGACCCACCGCTTCCGGATCCACGAGGAACGGGCGCGGCTTGCGGAGCGGCTCTACCGCGTCGCGACGGTCGAGCTGCTGCCGGAGCCGTTTCCGGAGACCGACCGCGAGCCCGCCGCCCGGCTGCGACAGCAGATCGTGGATCACATGGCGGAGCTGGTGCGACGAAGTGCCCCGGGGCGCGCTCAGCAGCTCTCGGAACAGCTCTTCCAGGGCGTGCACGACGCCGCCTTCGTCAACTCCCTGTGCCAGGCGCTCAGCTTTCCGGTGGATGAGAAGCTGGCGCTGCTCGACGCCCCGGACGTGCTCTCCCGCAGCAAGCTTCTGGAGGGCCTGCTGGGCTTCCGGGTGGCCGGTCTGGGGGCCGGCGGAAGCCGCGGATCGCAGAGTGTGCACTGAACGGCGCAGCTCTCGAATTTCATCGTAAAAGTGCGATAAACACCGAAAACGTCCGTAATTCTGAGATTGTGATCTGACAACAGTTCGTGTTGAAACACATTGCGGCGACGATGGAAGCCGCCTCAAGGCTGCTGGCGAAGTGCTCGGAACCGCAACTGCTTTTCGTTTGTAAACCGCGGTTTTCCGTCGTGAAAAAGCGGCTGTTGCGGCGCTCCCGGGCGGCTTTCCGATCCGACCCGATTCACGTTGCGGGTTCCGGCATGAAGTGGTCTACTCAGGCCGCGTCGAAGCTTGATGGATGGGATTCGGCGCCACAGCCCCCAAAAACTGCTTAGAATCGCTGGAACGCATGCCTCCTCCCCTCGCGTTCTGGGACGGTGTTCTGCGCCGGCTCGGATCGGACATCCCTGCCTTCACCTTGGACGCCTGGGTGCGCCCGCTGGGTGTCGAAGAGCACGCGGACGGACTCCGGCTGCTGTGTCCGACGGTGTTCCACCTGGAGCGGGTGCGCCAGCGGCTCCTGCCCAAGATCGCCCAGCACGTCGCCGAAGAGGCCGGAAAACCCCTCAACATCGAGCTGGTCCTCGGCGGTCGCACGCGCAGCCCCCGCCGCGCCCGCGCCCCCAAGCCGGCGCCGGCCAGGGCGGCGGCAGCGACGGCGAGCCCCTCGGGACCGGTGCGCCCCCAGGCCGTCCGCTCCGGAGACGGCAGCCGGACGCGGTCGGAGACACGCCTCGACTATTCCTTCGACTCCTTCGTGGTCGGTGCGTGCAATGCGCTGGCCCGCGAGGCCTCCTTCGCCGTGGCCCACGCGCGCCAGCCGGGGCTCAACCCGCTCTACCTCGCCTCGGAGCCCGGCCTCGGCAAAACCCACCTGGCCCGGGCCGTCGTGGCAACCGCGCGCCGCGAGGGCAGCGCCAACCCCATCTACGAGTCGGCCGAGGGCTTTACCAACCATTTCATGGCCTCGATCCGCAGCAAGAAGATGGACCTCTTCAAGCAGCGCTACCGCCATCGGTGCGACCTGCTGGTGGTCGAAGACGTCCAGTTCCTGCAGCGGAAGCACGCCACCCAGCTCGAGCTCTTTCACACCCTCACCCACCTGGTGGACGCCGGCGTCCGCGTCGTCCTCACCGGCGACCGCTTGCCGCGCGACATCGACGGTTTCGACACGCGGCTGCGCTCGCAGATCACCGCGGGACTCGTGGCCGAGATCGAGCCGCCCGACTCCGCGCTGCGCCGCAAGATCCTCCGCAGCAAGGCCGCAAACGGCGGCGTGCGCATTCCCGACGATTGCCTCGACCTGCTCGTTGCAAACGTCCGCGGTAGCGTCCGCGATCTCGAAGGAGCCCTGATCCAGCTGGTCGCCACCGCATCGCTGCTCAAGCGCCCCATCGACGCCGCGCTCACGCGGACCGCCCTGCACAAGCTCACCCCGCTACCCGAGCGCAGCCGAATCGCACCCGACTCCGTGATCGAAGTGGTGGCGTCGTTCTTTGGCGTCACGAGGATCGCCATGGCGTCGAAGTCGCGACGTCGGGACGTCCTCGTTCCCCGCCAGCTCGCCATGTACTTCTGTCGCCGCTACACCGACCAATCCCTGGCCGCCATCGGCCAGCTCTTCAACCGCGACCACCCGGCTGTCAGCAACGCCGTCAAGAGCGTCGAGCGTCGCATCCTCGAACGCGCCCCCCTCCGCTACCAGGTGGAAGAGCTCGCCGCCCGCATCGAGCGCCTTCCCCGCCGCTAGCCCAATAGCTGATCCGCGCTTCACCGCATCATCCGATCCCCCGCCGTGAAGCGCATGAGCGGCGCTTCGCCGTCTCGCAGCCCGAGCTCGAACACGAGCCCCTCGGGCGCCCGGCCCCGGCAACCCACCCGCCCCGCGTGCACGCCGCGCAGATGGTGGAACGCGCACAGCGTGGTCCGGTTCTCCAGCGCCTCGCTCCCGCCCGCCGACCGGAACCGGATGTGGTGGTCCTGCAGGTTCCGGTACGACGTGCACCCGGGTACCGTGCAGCGCCAGCCGTCGCGCTCGAAGACCGCGTACGTGCGTGCCAGCGGCCGGTCGAGCCCCCAGCTCTCGAGCGCGTGCTCGAGCATCGCCTCGAACGCCTCGCCCTCGCTCGAAGTCCGGCCCAGACGCTGCTCGATGCGCCGCTGCGCCCGGGCCAGCACCGCCCGGAAGAGCTGCACTACGCTCCGCGGCGCCCCGAACCGCAGGCATACCCGCCGCTGCTCGGGCTC
>PVMS01106976.1_pt1 | contig 22916 bp, 27 predicted proteins | sample 1853461 | NCBI WGS metagenome assembly PVMS01 (sample SAMN08582032, study PRJNA380276) | Marine sediment metagenome, whole genome shotgun sequencing project. | isolation source: ocean sediment barecode stripped | collected 2017 | reverse complement strand
GGCATCCTCGAACAGGTCACGGCCCTCGATGCCGACATCCTCGTGATCGGCTCCTACGGCCAGGACGCCGTGCATGGGGTCCTGGGATCGATCGGCACCAAACTGGTCCGCCAGTCACCTAAGCCCGTGCTGCTCATACGCCGTTCGGCGCTGAAGGCAGTTGAGTAGCTCAGTAGCTCAGTAGCTCAGTAGCTCAGTCTGCGTTACTCCGCTACTTCTTTACTGCGCTACTTCTTCACTACCTGGCTACTGCCTCAGGTACGGTTCCCAATCCGCGTCGGGCGTTCCACCGAGCGCAGCCGCCACCCAGCTGTCGCGCGCCGGTGCCTGCGGCGCCCGCCGCAACTGAAGGCCGGCCTCGCCCGGCGTTCTTCCACCCTTGCGTGTGTTACAGCGCCGGCATGCGGCAACCACGTTTCGCCATGTGTGCTCGCCGCCCCGGGACCGCGGCACGACGTGATCGAGGTTCTCTGCCTGCCTCCCGCAGTACTGACATGCGTAGCGATCGCGATGAAAGACCGTACGTCGGTTGACGGGCACCCGCCGCGAATACGGGACCGCGACATAGCGGCGCAGCTGAATGACCGACGGGGAAGGCATCGTGATGCGCTCCGAGTGCCACACCACGCCGTTTGAGGCGACGACATCGGCCCGATCAGCCAGGACGAGCACGAGCGCCCGCCGAACCGGTACGACCGACAGCGGCTCGAGACTCGCGTTGAGCACCAAAGCCTGAGGCATTCGGGAAAGGCTACCAGTGATCAGTCGTGAGTCGTGAGTCATGAGTCATGAGCAAAACCATCGAATTCTGGACTCTCGACTCGGGACTCCGGACTTCTTACACCGACCTCAAGGCCATCCAGGTCGCCTTGCCGAGGGCGAATGGCCTTCCACCCTCGACGACACTGGATCCGGCGAGACGATTGCGACCGGCCTCCACCACGATGCTGACCACCGGGATGCCATCGACGTCGCGATCGTCGATAGCCACGATGATCGGCGTCGGTTCTACTCCGGCAAGCTCGGACACCGCCCCAACGACGGCCTCGTCCAGGCGCCCTCCGCCGGCGGCGGCGGCACGATCGGCCGCTCGTCCGGCGTCGGTTTCGGCCCTGACCGTGATGCCATCGTTGCCTTCGACGATCGCCACCTTGGACAGGACCTCATCTTGCTGACGCCTCGGCGTGGCCGACCTTGGTGTCAGCTCTGGCAGGGTCTGAACCGACACCGGGCTGTCCGGCTGTGCCATCTCGGAGCGGAGACCGTGCGCAGCCAACACGCGCTGCACTTCCTCGCCGACGGCCGACGCATCGACCCCGGGGGAAAGTCGCACCCGTACCCCTTGTGGCGTCAGCGCGTCGCCCTCGATGTCCGCGGTTTCGACACCAGGCACCCTGAGCAACTCGTCGCGCAGCAAGTCTGCGGTCACGTGCTTTAGCCTCCATTCCCCCGGCGTGCCTGTCGCCGCCACTCAAGATACGCCACCAGGTCACCCTCATCAAGGGTCGTATCGGGTGAACCGTAGGCAGTGGTCATCCTCCAATCGACCGCTTCCCGGTCTGGGATTGGAAGAAACGGCGGTCGCTGCCACCAGCGATCCGGAGCAAGCCCAAATAGCGCTCCCACGGCGGTACCCCATAGCGAAGGACGGCGGATCACCGCGACGAGCGCCGGGCGCCGCTGCGTCAACGGAACACACCTCCTCAACAATGGCCGGGGTCCGGCCGATCTTCCTTCCCGCATGCTACGCAACTCCTCTAGTCTCGATGATTCCATGAGTGCAGACTCCGCACCGGTCAGCCCGGACGAGCTCGGATGGTTCGGCGAGCGGTTCGCCACAGTCGCCGACAACATCGAGCTCGTCATCCAGGGCAAGCGAGAAACGGTCGAGTTGGTGACCGGATGCCTGCTGTCCGGGGGTCATGCCTTGATCGAAGACGTCCCGGGCGTCGGCAAGACCCTGCTCGCCAAGTCCCTTGCCCGCTCCATCGATTGCACGTACAAGCGGATCCAATTCACACCCGATCTGCTGCCATCTGATGTCACCGGCGTCTCGGTGTGGGACAGGGAAACGTCCCAGTTCATCTTTCGACCAGGGCCCGTGTTCGCCAATGTCGTCCTCGGCGACGAAATCAACCGTGCCGGACCGAAGACCCAGGCTGCTCTGCTGGAGGCGATGGAGGAACGACAGGTCACCGTCGACGGAGTGACCAGGCCGCTCGCTCCGCCGTTCATCGTCATCGCCACCCAGAATCCGATCGAGCACGAGGGCACGTATCCGCTTCCCGAGGCCCAGCTCGACCGCTTCATGATGCGCCTTGGCATGGGCTACCCGTCACGAGCCAAGGAGTTGGAGATGCTCGACACCCATGGCGAGCACTCCACGTTCGATGACCTGACCCCGGTCATCCATGCCGACGATGTGGTCAAGATGGCCGCAATCGCCAACCGCGTCCATACCTCGGAGACCATTCGCGGCTACCTCATCGACATTGCAGAAGCCACACGAACCCACCCCGATCTCCTCCTCGGAGCATCGCCTCGGGCAACCCTCTTCCTCCAACGCGCCACGCGCACACGTGCCGCGATTCTGGGACGGGACTATGTGACGCCCGACGATGTCAAGGCGCTGCTCGAGCCCATTCTCAATCACCGAATGCTGTTGCAGCCGGAAGCCCAGATGCGAGGCACGTCGATCGCAAAGACGATCGAAGACGTCGCCGGATCGGTTCCCGTTCCGGGGTCACAGGGCGCACCCTGATGCCCACGACCAGGGGTTGGGCGGCCCTCGGTATCGGCTTGGCACTGCCCATCCTTTGGGTCGCCTTCGGTGAGAACGTCATGCTGGCCGTTGGCATCTTCCTGATCATTGCCGTGGCCATCGGCATCATCTCGGTGCGGGCTGCCATGCCGCGCGTTGCGGTGAGCCGCAGCATCGCTCCGGTGCAGGTCCACGACGGCGACCGGGCGGTGGTTCTCGTCGATCTCGTCAGCAGCCGCACCATCCACTCAGCAACGGTGATCGACAAGGTCCACGGCCTCGGAACGGCCCGCTTCAGGGCCAATCGCCTGGAGGCGAACGAGCCGGTCGAGGCGCGGTACGAGGTGCTGTGCCATCCACGAGGGGTGTACCGGATCGGTCCGGCAACGGTGATCCTCGAGGATCCCTTCGGCCTCGCCCAGTCCGTCGGTGCCACTAAGAATGTTGACCGCCTCGTGGTGTTTCCGGCGGTCGAGGACTTCGTGGGCCTTCCAAGCGGGCGCGGCGTGGATCCCACCGCCGACACCACGCGCGCCAGCTTCGCCCAGGCCGGTGGAGAGGATTTCTTCACCATCCGCGAGTACCGGGTCGGTGACGACCTGCGGCGCGTCCACTGGCCGACCTCGGCAAAACGCGACGAGTTGATGATCCGTCAGCTCGAGGCGCACTGGCAGTCCAGAGCACTCGTTCTCCTCGATCCGCGGTCTTCGTCGTATGCCGATGACGCCGCCTTCGAGCACGCCGTCTCCGGGCTGGCGTCGGCAATCCGCCACCTGTATCGGACCGGGTACCGGCCAACGGTGTGGACCGGCGGAAGCTCCTACATCCAGGTGGATTCCGCAGAGGGCTATCAGCGGGCAATGGAGGAGCTGGCGGTGGTCAAGGCGCGGGGCCCGATGGACCTGGTGAGGGTCTTCTCACGGCAACGCAGCAGCGACGGCACCGGCGGCGTGCTGCTGATGATGACCGGCGACCCGGACGACGCCGCCATGGCGGCCTACCGAAGCCTCGACCGCGATTTTGATCACAAGCTCCTCATGTCGGTCGCCCCCGAAGCATCCACCACCTTCGCCGGTTTCTCCCGGTCGGGAGTCAGGGCGATCGTGGCCCGCCCGGGGCAGCACTGGGCAGGCGCCTGGAGAGAGGGAATGGAACGGTCATGGTCTACCGCTACGGCTGGCTAGCAGGCGCCGCCTCGATCGCGTTTGCCCTGTGGCGGCTGGGCAGGCTGCTGGAACCGAGCCAGTCCGGGACGAGATGGCAGCTGGTGATCATCGCCGCCCTGGTCGTCGGTCTCGTCGTGACGCTGGCGGCCATCCGCAATGGGTTGCGGATGGCATGGGTCGCCCTCATCAACACCGTCCTGTTCATGGTCGCCGCAGGACGCTACGCCGCCCCGGAGACCGTGGTGTGGATTCTGCCGAACGCCGAGACGCTGTCCGCGGTGTTGCGCGAGCTCGATCGGGCGCAGTCTTTGATCAGAAACGGAATCGAGCCGGTACAGCCCATTGCCGGCTTGATCATCGTGCTGGCCGCAGTCTTCTGGGCCCTTGGTGCGCTCCTCTCGATTGGTCTGGAAAAGCAACGGCCGTACATCGCCCTGATCCCGCCACTGGTCGTCGGGCTGCAGCTGCTCACGATCGAGCGCCGCCCCGCCTCCAGTGCCGAGATCGCACTCTTTGTTCTGCTGGTTGCCGCCACCGCCCTTGCCGTCGGCCTCGACGAACATGACCGCGGAGCAGGGCGCATGGCCAAACCGGGGCATCACCCGACACCGCGCCGCGGCACTCCGCTGTCCGGCACCGCCCTTGCCCTCGTTCTGGTCACGGTGATCGCCGCGGTCGGGGTCTCCGGTGCCCTGGCGAATCGGATTCCCGGGGACGGCGTCATAACGTGGCGAGCGCCCGGTGCGCTCAGCGGCGGCCTGTACGGGAGCGTCTCGTACAACCCGTTTGTAGGGATCCACGACTCCCTGGTGACCCAGACCGGCCGCGAACTGTTCACCGCACAGATCAACGGCAATGTCGACCCGGACGACGTCTATTACCGGTTGATCACGCTCGACGGATACGACGATGGGCGATGGTTCCCATCGCAAGGGGGTCTGGTCGCTGCCGACGATCTGCAGTACGAGAGCGCCGGGTACGAGTACGCCGGCGAGACCGTTCCGATCACCGCCGCCATCACCATCCACGCCCTCGGCCAGGAGATGCTCCCCGTGCCCTACGCCGTTCGCGGCGTCAGTGGCGAGGAGTCCGACAGCTTCCGCATCCGCACCAAAGACGCCTCGATCCTTTTCGCAGGTGACCGGACCTACAACGGCATGGAGTACAACATCGCAGCCGACGTGCCGTTGTTCGACTCGAGCGCGGTCGCCACCAACGCCACCGGCGGCCTCTCGCCGCTCTTCCTTGTCGCTTCCCAACGGGAGGGAACGGTGGCGACACCCGATCCCGACGCAGTGCATCGCACCCTGCCCGACGCGGTCGACTACCTGGGGCTGCCGGACGGCATCGACACCAGGATCGAAGCCAAGGCCAGGGAGCTCACCTCCCGCTTGGAGACGGATTTCGAGAAGGGCCTGGCCCTCGAGTACTGGTTCCGTGAGACCGGCGGCTTCATATACAGCCTCGACGTGGACGTGGAGGCGGGGCATGGTCCAGACGTGGTAGCCCGCTGGCTGTTCGATACCGAAAGCACCGACTATCGGCGCGGATTCTGCGAGGACTTCGCCACATCGATGGGGGTGATGGCGCGGAGCATCGGGATCCCGACCCGCGTCGTGCTCGGATTCCTGCCGGGCGAGACGGGCAGCAATGGCGGAGTCCTGGTCAGAGATCTAAAGGGTCATGCGTGGGTCGAGCTGTGGATCCCGTCACAGGGGTGGATGCGATTCGACCCCACCCCCCGCGGCGATAATCCCGGCGCCGCCTACCAGCGACTCAGAGCAGACATCGGATTCGACGTCGCCGCCTACCTCGACCAGGTCGAGGAGCAACCCGGCGGGGGTCCGGCACAGGGGTTCGAATTGCCCGGCACCGACTCCCAGCCCGTCCCGGCCCCCGGAGGCTTCCCGGTGCCCGGCGCCGGTGGCAACACTGGTGGACGGCTATCGATCATCCTCCTCATCGCCTTGCTGTTTGTCGCCATCATCGGAGCCGTCCTCGCCGGGATCCCTGCGATGAAATGGGCACGGAGCCGGGCTCGCATGAGCAGGCTCTCCAACGGCGACATCAGCGCGGCATGGGAGGAAATCGTTGCCCAGCTTGCAGATCTCGACCGTCCCATCGACCCTGCGGCGACACCTCACGAGGTTGCCGCCGGCGTCGGTGCCGGGATGGGGCCGCTGGCCATGGCGTACACGAAGTCGATCTATGGCCCCGGTGAGGAGGTCAGCTCTACGGAGCTCGAGGCTGCCTCGCGGTCGATGACGATGACCGCTCAGCACCTCACGGATGGCCTATCGACGGGTGAGCGAGTGCGCGCCGCTTACCGGCTCGACTCGATCCTTGGAGCGAAGAGACTCAGCCGCTGGCTTCCCTGGCCTCGTCCATAACATCGTCCTCGACGCGACGCAGCATTTCGAGAAAGCGATCTCGATCGAGCTCGAACTTGGTCACGTCGTCCTCGACCGTTTGCGTGATCTCGTTGATGGCAACGAAGAAGGCGAGCTGGCCCTGGCGCAGGGCGTCCAGCAGTTCGTCCTCGTCGGTCGCCACCGCAAAGATCGACTGCCCGTCGGTGACCAGCCGGACTTCTGCGAGGTGGCCGTCCATGTCGGCGGTGCGACGCAGATAGTCCCAGGCTCGCCGCACCCGCTGGATGGACATCCCATTATCGAGGAGGCTTCGCACGACACGGAGGGCAACGAGGTCACGAAACGAGTACAGCCTGCGGCGTCCTGGGCGGCCGCCGGTCTGTTGAAGTGAGGGCTGGACGAGTACCACCTTGTCCCAGTAGCGCAACTGATGCGGTGTGCAACCAGTGAGCCTGGTTGCCTGCTGAGCGGTGAATCCGTCCACGAGGTCTCCCGATGTAAATAGGTCATGGGCCCGCGGGGCCCGCTCTGTATCCCCTGCCCGTGGGCAGGCGGCAACCTTAGCGTTCGCGACGCAGCCGCTGCCGAAAGTCGTCGACCCATCCGAGGAGCGACGCCGACCCCGACTTGAGGTCGGAGCTGGAGCGGTAACCCATGACGATGGTCGCCCCAGAAACGACCATCAGGATGAAGCCCAGACCGGCGAGATACCAAAGTCGGGTGAACGTCCCGAGCATGATGATCAGCCCGAGGGCGAACCCCACTCCAGCCAGCCGGGTGCGACGCTTGGTGCGCGCGGTCAGGCTCGTTTTGGCGACGGTCTGAGCGAGCTTCGGATCCTCGGCATAGAGGTTCCGCTCGATCTCCTCGAGGATGCGCTCTTCACGTTCATTGAGTGGCATTGGCTCTCTTCCACCAGCCGATGGGCCCGCACACGCAGTATACCGATGCCTGGTCTTCGTCAACCGTGCGATTCTCACACCTACCCTCCGGCCCATGAGTGGTGACGCCCGCACTTTTCTCGTCCGTCACGGCGAGGTGCATAACCCGGACCGCATCGTGTATGCAGATCTCGATGGGTTTGCTCTGTCGGACCTTGGCCGCGCGCAGGCTGCGGCGACGGCAAGCCGCCTCCCGTCGGGATCGACCCTCGTCGCCTCTCCTCTCGAACGTGCCGTCGAGACCGCTGAGATCATCGCCGCCGAGCTCGGTTCCGTGGTGACGATCGACGAGAATCTCACCGAGTGGCACCTGGGACGGCGCTGGGCGGGCCAGGTTTGGGACTCCCTCGACGAGCAGTTCCCCGGCGAGCTGACCGCCTATCTGGAGCACCCGTCCGAGCTTCCGTTTTCACCAGAGAGCCTCGATGCGCTGGCTCACCGAACCGCCGATGCGGTCCGCAACCACCGGGAAGTCGCCGATGGGCCGCTGGTCATCATCTCCCATCAGGATCCAATCCAGGCGGCGCGGCTCGCCTTGACCGGGCGCCCGCTCTTCGACCTGCAGCTGGACAAGCCGGGACACGCCGCGGTGATCACCCTCAAGGCGCGCCGGTCCGGGCCATGGGTAGAACGCGATGTCTGGATGCCGGACCAGGGCGCGCCGTTCCCACCGATTGAGCCGTGAGCCCGAGACGCGTTCCTGGCAATAGCTCACGGCTCACAGCTCTATACCATTCCCCGATGCCCCGGCTCACCCCTCCCTACCTCATCAGCGCCGTCCTGACTGGATCGTCCCTGCTGTCATCAACGGTGCTGTTGTCCGACCCAGAGCCGTTCGCTCCCGGCGCCGCCGCCCTCCTTGCGATCGGGATCGTGATGTACACCCTGGTGGCAATCGCCGGCATTCTCCTCGTCAGAGCGCCGTGGGCCAGGTGGCTCGGTCTGGGCACGACCGTCGGAGTACTACTCCTCACCGCCATCACCGGGTTCGACTCGGCCTGGTCGATCATGGCAATCGTCATCTCGCTGCTGGCGGTGGCTGCGCTTTCCGGGCCCTGGCTGAAGGCGTGGTTGCGACAGCGGCCCGGGACCGGGCCGGAGCCAAAGGCGGTAGCGCTCCCCCTCATCGCCCTCGGCGCCGCTCCCGTCGCCGGACTCGCTTCGTGGTCGGGTCTGACCCCGCTGGTCGGAGCGGTCGCCGTGCTGGGCCCGGTGGCAGCGTGGGCCTACGCCAGAGCGTGGCGGTGGGGCCTGTGGGCCCTGCGCGTCGCCTACCCGCTGGCGACCGCAGCCGCCGCTACCCAGCTGGCGTGGCAGGGTGCGCTGCTGCTCGTCGCGCACGGGGCTGTGGTCGGCGTGCTTGCCTGGTCGCCCGAGGCCACCCGGGCCCAGCTCCCGATCGGCGGCACTCTTCCGGCTCCTCGCTACCGCAGGCGGACCCCGTGATCCAGAGGCTCGGAGCCGTCGCGATCTCGGTGGCCGCCGGCGTGGTCCCGGGACTGCTCCTCGCCGGGACAATCGGCGGCGCAGTAGGCGGGATCATCGGTGGCGCCATCGGTCTTCTCGCCGAACGCTACGAGGTGAGAACGGTGGTGGCAGCCTCGGTCACCGCCGGAGCCGTGACCGGTGCATTTATCGGGAGCAGCATCGTTTCGGTGATCTGCCGGCCCGAGACCTGCGTCGGGCTGGAGATCGGCGCTGCGGTGCTCACCGGCATCGGGGCCTTCATTGGCGTCGGCATCATCGTGGCGCTGGCGACGCGCAGCTTTGAGGAGTACCAGGAGGGTCGGGAGCCCTGAGCACAGTGTTGCGAAGCAGGTTTCCCGACGGCTGCGCTCGAACCTACGGCGCCTTGAAGATCAGCGCGACGTTGTGGCCGCCGAAGCCGAACGAGTTGCTCATCACCGTGGTCACCTCGGCCTCCCTGGCCTCGTTTGGCACATAATCGAGGTCGCACTCCGGATCGGGCGTCGTGTAGTTGATGGTGGGTGGGATAAGCCCGTCCCGGATGGTGAGAATGCTGGCAACGGCTTCGATCGCTGCGGCACCACCGAGGAGGTGACCCGTCATCGACTTCGTCGACGAGGCGGGAATCTCGTAGGCGTGGTCACCAAACACCGTCTTGATGGCAGTGGTCTCTGTGACATCGTTCGCCGGTGTCGATGTCCCGTGGGCGTTGATGACGGATATGTCGGTGACTGCCAATCCGGCGTGGTCGAGGGCAGCCTGCATCGCGCGGGCGGCGCCATCGCCTCCCGGGCGCGGCAGGGTCACGTGATAGGCATCAGCCGACATCCCGTAGCCGACAAGCTCTGCGTATACAGTCGCTCCCCTGGCCAGAGCGCGCTCGCGCTCCTCGAGGATCAGGGCAGCACCACCCTCCCCCATCACGAACCCGTCCCGGTCGGCGTCGAACGGGCGGCTTGCACCCTCCGGGTCGTCGTTGTTGGTGCTGAGTGCCCTGGCCTGGGAAAACCCGGCCATGGCAAACCGGGTTATCGCAGCATCCGAGCCGCCGGCCACCATCACATCGGCCGCACCTCGCTTGATGATCTCACCGGCATCACCGATGGCGTTGGCCGCAGCGGCGCATGCGGTTACCGCGGTGCTGTTCGGCCCATACAGGTTGAAGTCGATGGATACCTGGCCACCAGCGATGTTGGCGATGATCTTGGGGATCCCGTACGGGCTGACGCGGTGCGGGCCGACGTGGAAGAGGGTGTCGATCTCATGCTCGAAGGATTCGACACCGCCGATGCCTGTGCCCATCATCACCCCGGTGCGGTACGCGTCTGGATCGTCCTCTTCGTAATCGATTCCGGCGTCGGCGAGTGCATCGCGCGCCGCCACCCAGAAGAGCTGCGCGTAGCGATCCATGCGGCGCGCCAAACGCTTCGGAATATGGTCGGTGACCTCGAAGTCCTTGACCTCCCCCCCGATCTGAGAGGGCAGGTCGCTGACATCGATCCGCTCGATGCGTGTGATGCCGGAGGTACCGCTCAGTAGGTTTTTCCAGGTGTCGTCGATCGTGTTCCCGACCGGGTTGATCGTGCCGAGTCCGGTGACGACGACGCGACGGTCTTCCACAACACCCTCCTCAGCCGTCGAGCTTCTTCTGAACCAGGTCGACGGCCTCGCCGACGGTTGTGATTTGCTCGGCTTCCTCGTCCGGGATCTTCACGCCGAAGTTGTCCTCCAACGCCATCAACAACTCGACCACGCCGAGCGAATCGACGTCGAGGTCCTCCTCGAATTTGGCATCCGGCGCAATGGCATCTCTCTCGATGCCCAGCTCGTCGACAAGCAGGTCGTTGAGCTTCGCCTCGATCTCGGTACGGTCCATGAATCTCTTCTCCTTGGGTCTACAGCGCGATCCCACCATCGACAACGAGGGTGTGACCCGTCACATAGGCGGCTTCGTCTGACGAAAGATAGCCGACCGCCGCCGCCACTTCTTCCGGTTGTCCGAGGCGTCCGAGTGCGATCCGATCGGCCGCAGCTGCGGTGATCTCCTCACCCAGTGCATCGGTCATGTCGGTCTCGATGAACCCGGGTGCGACAGCGTTCACCGTGATCCCCCTGCTGCCGACCTCTCTCGCCACGGACTTGGTGAACCCGATGATTCCCGCCTTGGAAGCTGCGTAGTTCGCTTGCCCAGGGTTGCCGGCGATACCGGAAACAGAGCTGATCGAGATGACCCTCCCCCACCTGGCGCGAAGCATCGGCCGTAACGCAATCTTTGTAGCGAGATACACGGAGCGCAGGTTGGTCTCGATCACGTCGTCCCAGGCCTCCACGCCCATCCGCAGGATGAGATCGTCGCGGGTGATGCCTGCGTTGTTGACCAGGATCTCGACCGGGCCGAGTTGCTCGGTGATCGACTCGAAGAGCGCCGCAACCGATTCCGGGTCACCGACATCTCCCTGCAGCGCCACCGCGGTGCCCCCGGCAGCGGTGATGGCCTCCACGGTGGCATCGGCTGCGTCTTTGTTTGCGGTGTAGTTGACCGCAACCTGGTGGCCATCGGCCGCCAGGCGCTCGGCGATGGCTCGGCCGATGCCTCGCGAACCTCCGGTGACGAGCGCAACCTTGCTCACCCGCTCTTGACCCTTTGTTGTTCCATGACGATCTCGAGCCCGGTCTTGTCGGTTGCCGGTAATGCGGCATCGCTGGTGGCAAGCGGCTCGACTCGCTCACCCCACACCAGGCCGGCAGCGCCCCAGGTGAGACCGGCACCGAAGGCGACCAGCAGCACCTTGGCCCCCGGCTGCACCCTCCCCTCGTCGAGTGCCTCGGAGAGCGCAATCGGTATCGATGCGGCCGATGTGTTGCCATACGAGGCGATGTTGGTGAATACCTTTGCCGGGTCGATGCCGAGACGGCGCACCGTGGCGTCGATGATGCGGATGTTGGCCTGATGCGGGAACACGATGTCGACCTCATCGATGGTCCACCCCGCCTCGGTGAGGGCGCGCTCGGCGGCGGCGCTCATTCCCTTCACCGCGTTCTTGAAGAGGGCGCCACCTTCCATGATGATCCTGATCGGGACCGCGGGCTCGCCGATGAACGAGGAACCGACTCCCTGACAAGTGAGCACGTCGGCGATCGTCCCGTCTGCACCGACGTTGATGGAGCGGAGCCCTTCCTCCCCCTGGGCCGCCTCGATGATTGCAGCGCCGGCCCCGTCACCAAAGAGCACGGCAGTGGATCGTTCCTCGAGGTCGAGGAAGGGGGCGATGCGCTCGGAGCCGATCAGCAGGATTCGCTCTGCGGAGCCGGTAGCGATGAGCCCGTTTGCCAGGTTGAGGCCATAGATGAAGCCCGTACAGCCGGCGTTGGCGTCGATGGCGGGAACACCGTGCGCTCCGAGGTTGGCCTGGACCAGGGCCGCCGTTGCCGGGATCTGCCGATCCCCGGTGCAGGTAGCAACGAAGATGAAGTCGAGGTCCTCCGGCTCGAGCCCGGCGGCTGCGATGGCGCGACGACCGGCCAGCGTGGCCATGTCCGAGTTGTGGACGTGTGAGATCCGTCGCTCTTTGATCCCGGATCGGCTGGTGATCCACTCATCGGTGGTGTCCATGACCGAAGCCAGGTCATCGTTGGTCAGCACCGGGTCCGGCGTACATCGGCCCCAACCGGTGATCGTCGCTCTACGCATCCAGCAACCTCCTTCGACTCATTCTATGAAGGCAACCGCACTCGCGACGTCCTCTATTTCCGAGACGGTAAAGGCCTCGCCATCAGGGGCGGAGCGCCTGGCCAGACCTGCGGTGACGTTGCCCGGCCCAACATGGATGAAGGCGTCGACCCCATCGGCGGCCATGTGCTCGATGGACTCTGCAAAGCGGACCGGCTCGGTCAGCTGCTTGACAAGCTGGGTAGCCGGATCGGTCATGGGCCGTGCGGTCACGTTGGCGTACACGGGGAACTCGGCTTCGGCGAAAGATGCGCCTGCGAGTGCTTCGCCGAGCTGTTGTGCCGCCGGCGCCATGTAGGGCGAGTGAAAGCCACCCGCAACGTTGAGCGGAATGGCTCGGCGCGCCCCGAACTTGCCGGCGTTAGCCACCAGCCAGTCGATGTCATCGATGCTGCCCGATAGGACGATCTGGCCGGGAGCGTTGAGGTTGGCCACCCACAGTTTGCCGCCTTCGTCGCGGCGCCCCGCTGCGATCCGCTCTGCCCCGGCGGCATCCACCCCCATCAGCGCCGCCATCGATGACGGCTCGAGCGCCGCGGCCGCTGCCATCGCCGCACCGCGCCGCGATACCAGGTCGAGGCCGTCGGCAAACTCGAGGACTCCGGATGCGGCCAGCGCCGTGTATTCGCCGAGGGAGTGGCCTGCCGTGGCTGCAGGGCGCCGGGGCAATGCGTCGGACAACACATCCCATAGGGCAAACGACGTGGCATACAGCGCGGGTTGGGCCCGGTCGGTTCTGGTGAGCTCCTCTTCGGGGCCCTCGGCAACGACGTCCCGAAGCGACCAACCCAGGATTTCGTCGGCAGTGTCACCGAGCAGATCCGAGCGCTCGTCGAACACATCGGATCCCATCCCGACGAACTGGCTCCCCTGTCCGGGAAAGAGGACTGCGTAGTTTTTCATCCCCATGAACTCTGCCACGTTCCTGCGCGCTTCGGAGCCGCGGTTCCATCGGACACCGCGTGAGCGCAGCAGGCTCGATGTCGAGCGATCGCTCGACGAGGAGAGTCTCGAGGCGGCCTGGGTAGAGGGGCAGCGGTTCGCCACCGCCACCGCCGTCGGGCCGGCGACTTCCTAGGAGGTGCTGAGCAATCCTCCGGCGGACCCACGCGGTGGGGAGAACCCGGGTCACCGCAACAGTCGAACGAGTGCCGGCCCATCGCACTCGTCATTGTTCAGGACCTTCCTAGGCCCTCACCGACTCCGCGGTGTCGGCGCGCGGTTCGCGGCCGAGGTACGGGGCAAACGGACCGGTGATGGCCCTGGCAATTGCCAAGGCAGTCAGCGCCACGACGACCGGAAACCATGAAGGCCCGATCGAATCGAGGACGGGGCCCACGGCCAGGATCAACAGCAGCACCCAGACTGCGGCCAGCGCCGAGGTCACCTCGGCGAGGTGGTAACCGGCGGCTCGCAGAGCGATCCACGGGCCGAGAACGAAACCGGCGGCAACCAGCACCGTCACCAAGCCCGGCTCCAGTGAATCCCCGAATACCGGCTGATCTTGTGGCGTGGGGGCGCTCACCGAAACAGCCACAACTGCTCCGGTCAGCATTCCTGCGCAGCCGGCGACGACGGTGATGAAGATGGCCCGGAATTCGTCCACACTGGGAGATCGGCAGTCCGGTGCGCCGAGTTGAGTTTTCGCGACCCGTTCTTTTCTCCTGAAGTCCGGTTCAAGGGATCGAACAGCAGGTCGTATCACGTATTGCGCGAAGCGTATTACGTATCAAGTACCACGACCCCGCCTCGGGATACGGGATACCCGAGCGCCTAGCCCGGCAGCATCTTCCGGAGCGGCTTTGGGATGACCTCGGCGCCCATCTCGGCAGCGGTGAGGAGGAGATCGAGGGAGCCGTCGGAACCGTCCCAGTGCTCGGCGACGATCTCGGGACCGGCAGACTCGATGAGATGCTGGATGGCGACCGCGGACAGGATGAGGTCGTCGAGCTTGCCAAAACCGATGATGAAGTCAGGGATGAGGTCGATGGGCGAGATCACATAGATCAGCGTTGCCGCCGCAAACGCCTTGGCGCGCACCGGTACCCGCTGGTCGCGAACGATTCGCCCGAGCAGCTTTACCACATTGGGCAGGAGCCAGATGGCCTCTCGGACCATCGACTGCCTCTGCTCTTTGGACTCTGCCGGCTCAGGTTTCATCGTGCTTCCTCCGCTGCCATCGCCGCCGCCCCGATGGCGCCGGCATCCTGGCCCAGACCGGCTACTAAAATCGGGGGTAGGAGCCGATGGGATCCGCCGTGAAGCCCTTCGGCGGCGACCCTCCTGGCCGGCCCGAGCAATGACTCTCCGACCGAGCCGAGCCCGCCACCAACGACGATCAACTCGGGGTCGAAGATAGCGATAAGCCTACCGAGGCCCCGGCCAAGTTCGGCACCGACCTGAGCCACGAGCCCTCGAGCCACCTCGTCACCGGCATCTGCCGCCGCGGTGACAGCGTCACCGGAGATCGGCCCATCTCCGAGCCTCGATGCCAAGGACCCCTCGGGGCTGAGGACAAGCACCTCGCGTGCCAGCCTGACCAGTGCCGGACCCGACGCCACCGTCTCCCAACAGCCGCGCTTGCCACAGTCGCATAGGAGCAGTCCGGCGTCGACGACCATGTGCCCGAACTCCCCAGCAAATGAATCACCCCGGTAGACCTCACCACCGATCACGATGCCGCCGCCAATACCGGTCCCGAGAGTCACCATCAGAAAGTGATCGAAGCCGACGCCGGCTCCGGCGTGAAGCTCACCGAACGCCGACATGTTGGCGTCGTTATCGACGACCACCCGAACCCCCAGTTCTTCCTCGAGCGCAGCACGGACCGGGACATCTTTCCACTCCAGATGAGGGCCCCAGGCAAACACGCCCTCGGGCCATTGCACCAGGCCCGCCAGACCCACCCCGACGGCGTCCACATCGTCGGTCCACAACTCACGCACCGTGCCGGCGATGCTGGTCACCAGATCGCCCTGATAGACACTGCCGGAGACCCGCGCTGCCACCTCCGAATCCCCCATTCGAACCCCGGCGGCCTTGGTGCCACCGATGTCGATGCCGATTGTCGCCATGGCGGGAGAGGCTATCAGCAGCCGGGAACTCCTGAAGGTGTTCGGAGCGTCACAGCCGGGTGAACCAGCCTGCACCGGGGAGGAATTTGCAGATGCGCCGGATCATCACCACCGCGGCCGTTGGAGCAATGGTCTTGGCCGCATGCAGCAGCGGCCTCGGCACAACCTCCACGACCACCACTGCGGCACAGCGAGCCTCGCTCAACCTGCCCCGTCCACTTGCCGCCAGAGCGCTGGCCCCATTCGACGCCTGCGACGACCTGCTCGACTGGACCATCGACAACGCGCTCGACCTCGTCGGACCCTACGGGTTGGACGGGTACGGGTACTACTACGGCCCCGAGCTCGATCTGGCGACCACAGCCATCGCCGAGGCCGCAGACGGCGGCGCACGCAGCCAGTCGATCCCAAGCGTGATCGGCACCAACCTTCAGGAGGTCGGCATCGACGAGCCCGACATGGTGAAGACCGACGGCCGGCGCATCGTGGTGTTGACCGGGAGCACACTCCAGATCGTGCTTCTCGATGGCGATGACCTCACCGTTGCCGGGTCGCTCGACCTCGGCTTCTGGTCACAGAATCTCTACCTGGACGGCGACCGGGTGATTGTGATTGCCCCTTCCGCCGGCTTCGGACCGATGGCTCTCGTCGAGGACGTTGTCTTCGAATCCGACATCGCCGGCGGCTTCTATCCGGCACAGAGCGAGGTCGTAACCGTCGCCGAGATCGACATCAGCAACCCACAAGATCCGGAGCTGGCCCGCACATTGCAGATCGACGGCCGATACATCTCGTCTCGCATGGTGAACGGCGCCATCCGCCTCGTCGTTGCCGCACGGCCTACGGGGTTTGCCTGGTCGTTCCCCGAGGGAGGCGGTCTGCGCTCGGAGCGGATCGCCGAGGAGGAGAACCGCGACATCGTGCGCAATTCGACCATCGAGAACTGGCTCCCCTATTACGTGGTAACCGATCATCGCGGCGTCGACAGGACCGTTGCCGAGGGAACCCTCCTCGACTGCCAACGCACGCATCATCCAGACGAGTTCTCGGGGCTCACCACCCTGTCGCTGGTCACGCTCGACCCGGCAGAGCTCGCCATCGACGACGCCACAGCAGTGTTCGCCGACGGCGAGATCGTGTACTCGTCCGGGGATGCGGCCTATGTGGCGACGTCTCGCTGGATCGATCCGATCGTCTGGGAAAACGGCGGCCAGCCCTCAGAAATGCGCACGATGATCCACAAGTTCACCCTTAGGCCAAACCGCGCTGAATACCGGGCCTCCGGCGCCGTCCCCGGCTACATGCTGAGCCAGTGGTCGATGTCGGAATGGAACGGGGACCTCCGCGTCGCCTCGACGACCTCACCCCAGTGGTGGGACTCCCCCGACTCCGAATCGATGATCACGGTGCTTCGTGACAGCGGAGACGAGCTCGAGATCATCGGAGCCGTCGACGGCCTTGGCAAGGGTGAGCGGATCTACGCGGTCCGCCTCATCGCCGACCGCGGCTATGTGGTCACCTTCCGCCAGGTGGATCCGCTGTACGTGATCGATCTCTCGGACCCGACCGACCCGACCGTGGAGGGAGAGCTAAAGATCCCCGGATACTCGGCCTACCTGCACCCGGTGAGTGGGGATCACCTGCTCGGCGTCGGTCAGGATGCAGATGAAGACGGGAGAACCTTCGGGCTGCAGGCCTCGCTCTTCGACGTCGCCGATCCGTCCGACCCACACCGGGTCGATCGATTCACCATGAAGGGCGGTCATTCCGAGCTGGAATGGGACCACCACGCTTTCCTCTTCGATCCCTCTGATGGCCTCACCGTCGTCCCGTTCCAACGCTGGGACGAATCCTCAAAGGGCCCGCAGGCCGGGGCGCTGGTGTTCGAAGTCACGGAGTCCGGTATCCACGAGGTGGGTGTCATCTCCCATGGCGGAAAGGCCGAATGGGGTTGGGAGCTCCCGATCCGACGCTCGCTGCTCATCAACGGAGACCTGGTGACGATATCCGAGGCGGGTGTGATGATCTCATCGACGGACTCGCTCGACACCCTGGACTGGGTGGAGTTCTAGAGGGTGGTATTAGGTAGTTGGTAGTTGGTACCCAATACCTAATACCAAAAGGGAGCGAAGCGACCGTACCTAATACCAACTACCGGAGCTCGGCACAGCCGAGCGACCTAATCCACTTCGATTCGGGTCGGGCCCTTGCCGATTTCGTCTTCGTCGTCGTTGCCGTTGACCACCTCGTCGATGAAGGCGCCGACGCCTGCGGCCAGCTCATACCCTGCCTTTGCCCAGTGCACCGCAGCCCGCTGCAGTGCCGAGGCGATGGTCTGGGGATCGGGGAGGTTGTCGAGCATCATTCACGCGTCCCGAAGGTGACCCGCAGCTCCCCGTCCAAGAGATTGGCGCGGAGCACCTGACGCCGCTTCAGCGAGTCGGGAAGGACGATCGACCGGCGGTATTGGCCGACGGTGACGAATAATTCGTGGTCATGCCGCATCACATCGAGGTCGTCGTGCTCGGCGAAAGGCATGCCCACCACCAGCACCACATCGTCACCGTCGTCCTCGACCCGGAACGGGCGGCCCTCGGAGAGGCGCTCGGTCGGGTCGTCTTCCCCATACAACTCGTCGCCCACAATCCGCAGGCGCTCAACGCCGACCATCTCCTGGTCGAAGAGGCGAAGATACCGTATGTCCACATCGGCAAAGCCCTCCTCGACATCCTCCATATGGCCCTTCTGGATCTGACGCCACTGCTCGAAATACGGGTCGGTGACGGCCTCGGGGAGCACCCGGTTGACGATGGCGGAATCCACCGCGTATCCGAACAGGCCGAGGTACGTATAGGTGCGCCTGGCCTCTGCAATGACCATCTTCTCTGGATTCATCACCAGACGAGCCGTGGTCACGTCGGGATCGGAGAGGATCTCGCGGATCCCGTCCAGCCGGTCGTAGAAAGTGGCAACCGTATCGAACACCTTGTCGTCGGCGATCGGGAGGCTTGACATCTTGCTGAGCACCGGGCGAACCACCTTGGCGACCTGCTTGCTCACCGGGAACAGCTTGTCCATGTACCAGGACATGACGTCGGGGAGGCTCAGTAGCCGGAGTGTCTCTGCGGTGGGCGCACAATCGACGATCAGGACGTCGTAGTCCCCGGATGAGACGTGGTCGCGCACGGTGGCAAGCGAAAACAGTTCGTCCATCCCGGGGAACACGGTGAGCTCTTCTGCCTCGACGCCTTCGAGGCCCGACCAGTCGAATACCTTTGTCAGGTAGTCACGCACCGGACCCCACGACTCTTCGAGGCGCCTCTGAGAGTCGATCTGCTGGGCGTCGAGATTCTCGATCACACCGGTGGGGTCGTCACCGAGCTTGACCTGGAAGGCATCGGCGAGCGAGTGCGCCGGGTCGGTCGACATCACCAGGGTGCGGTATCCGAGGTCGGCGGCACGTATGGCGGTCGCAGCCGAGATCGTGGTCTTCCCAACCCCACCCTTGCCAGTCACCAGCACGACCCGCATCAGTCGCCCGCTTCTGCTTGCTTCTTCAGGCCGCGCAACGCCGGGCCAACGATCTGCTTCTCGGCCTGGCGGCGCAGAAAGCCCGGAACCTTGAACCTGGGCTCGACCCGCAGGGCGTAGACGACCTCTGTCCGCCCCTCTTCGATCGGGTTGAACTCGTAGCTGCCCTCGAGCAGCGCGATGTCGTCGTTTGGCCGGGCACTCCAGGCAAAGCCATTGTCGGGCTCGTGGTCATAGTCGAGGGTGTAGGTGAACTCCTTGATCATGCCGTCGACCGTGAAGTCGGCGACCGTGGGACGGCCCTGGTCGTCGGTCTCGACCACCGTGGCCGACTTCACTGCGGCGGCCCAATCGGCATAGGCCTCAAGATCGAGGGCGACGTCATAGAGCCGCTCCGGATCGACCAAGACCTCGATCGTTTGAACCGTGCCTTCCATGCCAGCTCCCTCGAATGCAGGGACACAGGGTAGCGGAGGGTGCCGAGCATTCCCCCTGCGAGTCGCCCCACCCGCAGCATCATCTACACCGGCCAACCCCGTGGCAGCGGATCGTGGCACTCGTCAATGGTCGGCACCCTCCGCACCAGGGTGCAGAACAATCCCCCTGCGAGTCGCCCCACCGCCAGCAGTATCTAGCGTGTCGCCACGATCCGGGCGAAGCGCAGCTCGTAGCCGACCTCGGCAGACGGATCCGGATATGCCCGCCGGAATGCCGCCATGCCGGTCTCGAGCTCGGCAGCATCGACCAGCTGCAGCGTCGACACGAACCCCGCTTCGGCGGCCGCCGCCCACTCCCCCGCCGGACGCGTCTTCTCCTCGATAACCGTGACGATTTGGGCCGAGGACGCACGGTCGCTGAGAAAGGCCTCGACCTCACCCTCATGCGGGAAGCGCGCCCGATCGATCTGAGGAACGCTGGGGAACCACCTGGCAAGCATCGACCGCTCGTGATGGTCGGAGCCGAGCGTCCAGATCTCGATGCGGCCGCCAACCCTGGTGACCCGAACTGCCTCGTCGAGCGCCCCCCGCCAGTCCCCGTAATGCAATGAGAGGTGGAACCATGCGAGGTCGAAAACGGCGTCGGTGAACGGCAGAGCCTGGGACACACCGATCACGACGGCGAGGCCGAGCGCAACAGCAGGGCGGGCCATCTCGACGGCCGGGTCCAGGACGACGGGATGGTGCCCCTGCTCTACCCACACCGCAGCGTGGTGCCCGGGGCCACCGCCGATATCGAGGATGTGCGAATCGACGGCGAGATCCGCGGCGGCGCCTCGCGCCCTTCCCAGCGACGCCGCCGAGGGGGCTCTATGCCGGTATCCCTCAGCAAGCTGAGAAAAGTCGATCTCAACCATGCCTGCTGCTTCCTCGGCTGACGCCTCGGAAGTGCTTGGTGGCTCTACCGGTTGCCCGGAAATAGCCAAGGTTGGTGCTGACGGTGGATCCGATCCTCCACGTGGTTGCATTTGGCTGATGGATGTCCCCGAAGTAGTGGAACGGTGGCTGCACAGCTTCGAGGTAGTCGCGTACCGCAACGGAGCCCTTCTCCTTGCCACCGATGATGTCGGTGGCAAGCGAAGCGACTTCCGGGGGAACATGGGTGCACAGCACATCGACCTCCCCGAGCCCGGCCAGCTTCTCGGCCATATCTTCCTCGCTGACCTCGCCGGGGGTTCCGATCCTCACGGTCCCGCCACCGGCGAACCCGACCCCAAGCCCCTCGATCTCGACAACCTCACCGTCGACAAAACGCGCAGTGTCCGGTAGATGCTCGACCAGCAGATCGGGGCGGTCCACGTTCCCGTAGGTCACATACGCCTCTGCGCCCTCGAGAGCGGGGCAGATCTGCTCATAGGCCGCGGAAACTGCGTCGTTGTATTGGGATCGGAGCTCGTTCTCGCGGCCCCTGGCGTGCTCTCTCCACATTGCGGAGGCTTCCTCGGCTCTCCCCTCCGATCGTAGGGAGACAAATCGAGCGGCGAGATCCTTGCCCGAGACGTCGGCGATGATCCCCGAGCTGTCCCGGTAATCGATGAAGTTGATCAAGTCACCGAGCACGAGCACCGGCTCACCCTGCTCGGCAACGCGCCGCAGCGCCCGGACGGCACCATGGACGTCGGCGACGAGGAGCATCAGGCCTCGGCCGGTGCGAATACCCGGGCCACCGCCACCAGGGCGCCGGCGCCGAGGATGGCTGCAACTACAGCGATCATTGGGTGCCACCCGGCGAATGTGGCCGACATCCCCACGATGCCGAATCCGACCGAACCGGCGACAACCGAGCGCCCCATTGCGCCGAATCTGCCCTCCGGGTCGGCAAAATCCCACCCCTCTACCCACGCCCCCAGAGCGGTGCCGACGATCCACGCCAGGAGCATCAGCAACCCGGCGATCAGCGCAATGGCAAAGACCCACACCATGCGTTCAGCGTAGACCGAGAGCGGCTTCCAGCTCGGGACGCACCCTGGGATCGTCCTCGTCGGCGACCGCAGCCCGGAGTGCGGCCATCGCGACCTCGTCGTCGAATCTTGCCGCGGCCCAGGCGGCGTGGGCCCGCAGCAGCCAGTCGGGATGTCCCAGGAACCCGATCACCACGTCGCGCAGAGCGGGCGTAAGGTCGTTGCCGGCCGCTACCAGGGCGTTTCGGCGGAGGATCCTCGGGCGCCGGCCTGGCAGAAAGAAGTGTCCGTAGCGCCCGAGCAACGCCCGGTCATCCGAGCTGAGGATGTCAAGAATCTGAGGACGGATCGGGAGTTTGATGCTCTGCTCGAGCACCCGCTGACCCGGCGGGCAGGCGGTGAGGCAGTCGTCACAGCCGTAGAGGCGATCACCCACAGCCTCGCGTAGCTCGACGGGGATCACTCCCGAGGTTTGGAGCCAGTAGGCAAGGCATCGATTGGCGTCGAGCACCCCGGGAGCGATGATCGCTCCGGTCGGGCACGCAGGCATACAGGCCACGCACGAGCCGCAGGTGCGCCGCATCTCGTGGTCGACCGGCAGCTCGGCGTCGGTCACAACCGAGCCGAGCAGTACCCAGGGACCCGAGCCGGGAACCAGGACCATCGTGCTCTTTCCCCACCAGCCCACTCCGGCGCGGATTGCGGCGGCACGATCGACCAGTCTCGAGTCGTCGGCAAACACGGCGGCCCGGTACCCCGATTGATCGAGGGTGGCGGCGACCGCATCGAGCGCAGCGCGGAGCGGGATGTAGTGATCGGTCTCAGCAAAGCGTGCGATGCGCATCGAACCGGGGTCGGTGCCCGGAACCTCTGCGGTCCCGGGGACGTAAGGGTGGGCGACGGACACGATCCGCGCTGCCCACGGATGCGTTGCACGGACGTCGGTGGATGTGGTGGTGTCGGTGTAGGTGAAGGCCAGATCGGCGCTCAGGCCGCGGCGGCTCCGCTCCTGCATCGTGCCGGCCACGTCGATGAACGCATCGGCGGTGGTAACGCCGAACCCGACACAGCCGTGGTTTCTCGCGATTTCATCAAGCTTGTCTCGCAGCACGCCCCAACACTACGGAAGCGGCGAGCCGGCTAACCGGTGTTCGCATCCCGATCCGGCTCCCGTCTGACCAGCCGCAATGGGGCGACCAGACCGGCCCGCGACAGGTTTCGCAGTGCTTCCTCTTCCTCGTCGCCGACCTCGATCCTGCCGTTGGTGCCCGCAAGCAACAGCGGCACGATGCAGTCGGCACAGGCCGACGTCCCGTCCATCACGCAGGTGTCACAGTCGATGATCATCTTGTCCTCCTCGGTGAGGACGCTACGCAGAGGGTGTGACAGAATTCAGTAGCTCGATAGCTCGATAGCTCGATAGCTCGATAGTTCGATAGCTCAGTAGCTCAGTAGCTCAGTAGCTCAGTAGCTCAG
>PVMS01036373.1_pt1 | contig 22947 bp, 17 predicted proteins | sample 1853461 | NCBI WGS metagenome assembly PVMS01 (sample SAMN08582032, study PRJNA380276) | Marine sediment metagenome, whole genome shotgun sequencing project. | isolation source: ocean sediment barecode stripped | collected 2017 | reverse complement strand
GCAAGCTGCCGAACCTGGCGGCCTGGCGCAGCGAGGGCTTCGCGACGCCGCTGCGCAGCACGCTCCCGGCCATGAGCTTCCCGGCCTGGTCGACCTTCCAGACCGGGCTCGAGCCCGGGCGCCACGGCCTGTTCGACTTCACCCAGAAGGTCGAGGGCAGCTACCGCATCCGTTTCACCAACGCGACGGACCGCGCCGGGCGCAGCCTGTTCGAGCGGGTGACGCGGGCGGGCGGGACGGTGCTGGCGCTGGGCATGCCGGCGACGTTCCCGCCGGAGAAGGTCGCCGGGCTGCTGGTCGCCGGCTTCGACGCGCCGATCTCCACGGGGACCGAGCCGCGTTCGGCCAGCGATCCGGAGCTCTACCGCGCCGTCGCGGCCCGAGCCGGACCCTGGATGCAGGCGGACCTCGACGAGCAGGCCGGCGCCGAGGGCTGGGGCGAGGCGGCCGCGGCGAAGCTCGTGGCGCGGGTCGAGCGCAAGGCCCGCTTCGCCGTCGAGGCGCTGCGTCAGCTGCGCGAGCGCGGCGCTCCGCCAGATCTCGTGTGTGTGGTCTTCTCCGAGAGCGACACCGTGGCGCACCACTTCTGGCGGGACCACGATCCGCGCTCGCCCCGCCACGATCCCTCCGCTGGCGGCGCCCGGCGCAACGCGGTCGCCGCCGTCTACCGGGCCCTCGACGCCGCCTGCGGCGAGCTGCGCGAGGCGTTCGGCCGGGAGGCCTTGTGCGTGGTGGCGTCGGACCACGGCAGCGGCGGCGCCTCCCGCCACGTCGTTCACCTGGGACGACGGCTGGCCGAGGCCGGGCTGCTGACCCGCAGCGGCGCCGGCGGGCTCGACCGCTGGGCGAAGACCGCCCGCGACGCGGCGCTGCGTTTCCTCCCCCCCGCAGCCGCCGAGGCGGTCTTCCGGCGCACCCGGGGCGCAGCGGCCCGGGTCGAGAGCGCCGCGCGCTTTGGCGGAATCGACTGGCGGCGCACGCGGGCCTTCTCCGAGGAGGCCAACACCCAGCCCGGGGTCTGGATCAACCGGGCGGGCCGGGAGGCGGAGGGCTGCGTGACCGCGGCGGAATATGAACGGACCCGCGACCAGGTGATCGCGGCGCTGCGGGAGTGGCAGCTGCCCGGCGGAAGCCCGGGCGTGGCTCGGGTCGAGCGACGCGAGGAGGTGTACGCAGGGCCCTTCGTCGAGCGCGCCCCCGACATCGTGGTCGAACTAGCCGAGGACGCGGGCTACGGTCTCTCCCTGGTGCCCACCCCCTGGCGCGAGACCCACGGACCCTCGGTGCGACGGCTGGCGGACGACGAGCTCGCCGGCGGCCGCGGCCGCGGCATGAACGGAACCCACCGACCCGAAGGAGTGTGGATCGCCCACGGTGAGGGCGCAGCCCGCCCCGCCGAAGCGGCCCAACCCCATCTGCGCGACGTGGCACCCACGCTGCTCGCGGCGCTCGGCGTCGCCTGGGAGAGCGAGGGTGCCGGCCCGGACGGAGCCGATCTGCAGCGCGAGCACGTCGCGTACAGCGAGGCCGAGGAGGCGCAGGTGGCCCGGCGCTTGCGGGCCCTCGGGTATCTCGAGTGAGCGCCGCCTGCCCCGAGCTCTCGCTGGTCTTCCCCGTCTTCGACGAGGAGGAGAACATCGGCGAGCTGCTCGACCAGGCGCTGGCGCTGGCGCCGCGGCTCGCGTCGGATTTCGAGATCGTGGTGGTCGACGACGGCTCGCGGGACGGCAGCGCCGCCGTGGTGGACCGCCTGCGCGAGCGCGATTCGCGCGTCCGCCTGCTGCGCCACCCAGACAACCGCGGCTACGGCGCGGCCCTGCGCGCCGGCCTGCGCAGCGCCCGGGGCGAGCTGGTGTTCTTCAGCGACGCCGATCTGCAATTCGACCTCGACGAGCTGGCGACGCTGCTCTCGCACGCGCGGGAGTTCGACGTGGTCGCCGGCTACCGCGAGCCGCGACGCGATCCGCGAGGGCGGCTGATCCTCGCCTGGGGCTGGGGCTGGCTGGTGAACCGGCTCTTTGGTCTGCGCGTGCGAGACATCGACTGCGCCTTCAAGGTGTTCCGGCGCCCGGTGCTCGAGGCGATTCCGATCGCCTCGGTGGGCGCCTTCATCAACACCGAGATCCTGGTGCGCGCGCGGCAGGCCGGCTTCCGCATCCATCAGGTGCCGGTGAGCCACCGGAGGCGGCGCTACGGTCGCCAGAGCGGCGCCAGGCCTCGCGTGATCCTGCGCGCACTGCTCGAGCTCGCGAGCCTCTACCGCGACCTGCGCCGCAATCCGACCGGCGAGCCGGTGCTGGGCGACGAGGGTTAGGTCCTGCGCCTCGCGGTCGTCGCAGCGTTTCCCTTTCCCCTGGCTCAGGGCTCCCAGATCTTCGTCGCGGAGCAGGTGCGGGCGCTGGCCGCGGCCGGCGCGCACGTGACGCTATTTTGTTACGGAAGTGGCGAGGGCGAGCCGCCCGAGGGCCTCGAAATCGTTCGGGTGCCGCGCCGCCTCTCGCCGCGCTCGCTGCGCGCGGGTCCGGGCCTCGGCAAGCCGCTGGCGGACGCGGCACTCGCCCAGCGCCTGGCCGCTGCGCCCGAGCGCTTCCACGCGGTGATCGCCCACAACGGCGAGGCCGCTCTCACGGCGCTCACGGTCCGCGTCCTGCTGCGCGCACCGGTCGTCTACGTGGCCCACACGTTGCTCGGCAACGAGCTCGACGCCTACGTGCCTGCCCCCCTCGCCGGACTCACGCTCCGCTTCGGGGATCTCGTCGACCGCGGCATCGCCGCCCGCTCGGACGCCGTCATCGCACTGTCCGCCGACGCCGCCCGGCGCCTGAGCCGCTTCGCCGGCGGGCCCGTCGAGGTGATCCCGCCAGGACTCGCACCGCAGCCGGCGCCGACAGACACGGAGATCGAGGCCGCCTGCGCCGCGGCGGAGGTCGAGCGCGGCGGCTTCATCCTCTACACCGGCAACGTCGACCGCTACCAGGACCTCGAGCTCCTCGAGGCGGCTGCGCGTCTCGCGCCCGAGGTGCGGGTGCTGATCGCCACCCATGGCGCCGAACGCTTCGAGTCCGACGCCGTGCGCTGCATTCGGACGAGCCCCGGCGATGCCCGCGCCCTCACCTGGGGCTGCCGCGCGGCGATCGCGCCGCGCACCCGGGCCGGCGGCTTCCCGGTCAAGCTCCTCAACTACATGGAGGCCGGCCGCGCCATCGTCGCCCGCGAGAACGTCGCCGACACGTTGGTCCACGGTCGTTCGGCCTGGCTGCTGGCGCCGGACGCGCTCCCCGGCGAGACGGCCGCCGCGCTGCGGAACCTCAGCGGCGACGCCCGGCTGGCGGCCCGGCTCGGCGCCGAGGCGCGAAAGGTGCTCGAGACCCAGCACGACTGGCCAACCCTGGCGCGCCGCACGCTCGAGCTGGCACGATCCGTGGCGCGCCAAGACTGACAGCGCCCGATCCCGGAGGTCCCGAAATGAAGCGCACCCGCAACGCCCGCCCCAGACACGTCGGAGTGAGAACACTCGGAGCGGAGACGTTGTTGAACCTTCAACGACGTCCCCGTTGCTACCCAACGCTCGCGCTCTTCCTGGCCATGCTGGCGCCGGTCGCAGCCGTGCACGCTGCCGAAGGCGATCCGCCGGCCGTGCTCGATGCGGTCTTCGACGGCAAGCGCCAGACGATCGCCCTCGAGGCGCTGGAGACCCGCCCCACCCTCGGTCCGGGCGAGACCTTCCGCGCCGTCGAGATCGCCCGCGACGCCACCAGCAGCCACCACGTGGTCGCGATCCGCGAGGGCGAGACGCCTCACCGCCACGATCACCACGACCTGCTGGTGCACCTGCTCCAAGGTCACGGCGTGATGCTCCTCGGCGAAGGCTCCCGCCGCGTCGGTCAGGGCTCCATCTTCTGGGTGCCCCGCGGCACCCCCCACGCCTTCCGCAACGCCGCCCCGGACCCCGCCGTCGCCTACATCGTCTACTTCCCGCCCTACGACTCCAAAGATCGGGTTCCCTTGGAGGAGTAAACAGGGACGTCCAACGACGTCCCCGCTCCGAGGCGGCTCTTCCCGGCCTGCGATCTGGCCGATACCCTTCGCCAACGGATCGGACCTCGGCGGCCCACCCCCCTATCGGGTAGGACGGCGGGGCCTTCTTGCGTGCGGGGAGCAGTTTGACGGAGCAGGTGGCAGAGCCGGCGGTTGGCTTCGAGGCGCTGGAGGACCTGGCGAAACGGGTCCTGGCCCGGCAGCGGACCGTGCGCCTCACGGGGCTGCGCGGCGCCGCCCGCGCCGTGGCCGTCGCGCGCATGGTGAAGGCCCACGGCGAGCGGCCGGTGCTGGTCGTGACGCCCGACTCCAAGGTTGCAGATGCCTTCGCGACCGACCTGCGCGCAGCGCTCGGCGAGGCGGACTCGGGCGGGCGCGTGCGGAGCTTCCCCCGCCACGACATCCACCCCTATGAGCGCTTCTCGCCCCAGCCCTTCGTGGTCGCCCAGCGCATGGACGTGCTCTATCGCTGGCTCTCGAGTCCGGTCCCGGGCGCGGACACGCCCGCCGCCCGGGAGCCGGCACCCGTGGCCGTGGCGCCCTGGACGGCACTGGCGGCGCGGGTCCCGGCCCGGAACGTCGTGCGGGCCAAGACGGTCCACCTCGAGGTGGGCCAGATGGTCGATCGCGATCGGCTGGTGGAGATCTTCATCGGCGCGGGCTACCAGCGCATGCCGCTGGTCGAGGAGCCCGGCGAGCTGGCGGTGCGCGGGCACGTGCTCGACCTCTTCCCGCCCCACCGCGAGCGCCCGCTGCGCATCGAGCTGCTGGGCGACGAAGTCGAGTCGCTGCGCGAGTTCGACCCGGCCAGCCAGCGCTCCCAGGAGAGCCTCTCCTACGCCGTGGCGCCGCCGCCCCGGGAGCTGCTGTTCGATCGCAAGCTGGTGATCGAGCGAGGCGACGCGATACGCGACCTGGCGAGGGAGCAGAAGCTTCCGATGCGCGCCGTCGACGAGCTGATGGACGCGTTGCTGAGGGGCCATCACCCGCCCGGCATCGAGTCGCTGGCGCCGCTGCTCCAGCCGGCGCTGGAGACCGTCTTCGACTTTCTGCCCGCCGACACCCTGATCGTCGTCGACGACCCGGACGCCGGACGCCAGCGCCTGCTCCGCTACGCCGAAGAGCTGATCGAGAACTTCGACCTCGCCATCGAGAGTGGACGGGTGGTGTCGCCGCCCGACGAGCTGGGGATCGGCGCCGACGCGCTGCTGGAGGCCGTGGGCGAGCGCCACCCGGTGCAGCTCGAGCGCCTCGACGTAGAGGAGGAGAGCCGGCGCGCCGAGCACTACCGCGTGCGCGCGACGGGCCACGACGCGCTGCGTCGGTCGCTCCTCAAGGTGCGCAGCGCCGACGCGCCGCTGGCCCCGCTGGTCGAGCAGCTCACGTCGTGGACCGGCACGAAGTGGCGGGTGACCCTCACCTGCCGTTCGCTCTCCCAGGCCGAGCGCTTGCGCCACCTACTCTCCGAGCACGGCATCGAGACCACGCTCGGCACCGAGGCCAAGCCCGAGTGGCGCTGGGGCCGACGCGGCCGGGTGGACGTTCGCATCGCCGAGCTCTCGGCGGGCTTCGCGCTGCCGCTCGAGAAGCTCGCCGTCGTCACGGAAGAGGAGATCTTCGGTCCGCGCGAGAAGAGGCGCAGCGCGTCGAAGTGGCACGACGGGGTGGCGCTGGAGTCGCTGGCCCACCTCCAGACCGGCGACTACCTCGTGCATGCTGACCACGGCATCGGCGTCTACCGCGGGCTCGTGAAGCTCGAGCTGCGCGGGGTGGAGGACGAGTTCCTGCGCCTCCAGTACGCCGACGACGCCCGGCTCTTCGTCCCGGTGCACCGCTTGAACCGGGTGCAGCGCTACGCCGGATCCGACGGGCACACGCCACGCATCGACAAGCTCGGCGGCCAGACCTGGGAGAAGGCGCGGCGCAGCATCAAGAAGTCGCTGCGCAACATGGCCCAGCAGCTGCTCTCGGTGCACGCCGCCCGGGAGCTGGCAACGGGCCACGCCTTCTCGCCCCGCGACTCCCTGCTCGAGGAGTTCGAGGCGACCTTCCCCTGGGAGGAGACGCCGGACCAGCTCGCGGCCATCGAAGACACCCTGGCCGACATGCAGCGGCCCAAGGCCATGGACCGGCTGGTGTGCGGCGACGTCGGCTACGGCAAGACCGAGGTGGCGATGCGCGCCGCGTTTCGCGCGGCGATGGACGGCAAGCAGACGGCCATCCTCGTACCGACAACGATCCTGTGTCAGCAGCACCAGGAGACCTTTCGCAAGCGCTTCGAAGACTACCCGATCGCCATCGAGTCGCTCTCCCGCTTCCGCACGGCGGCCCAGGCGCGCAAGGTGCGCGAGGGCCTCGCGGAGGGAACGGTCGACATCGTGATCGGAACCCATCGGCTGCTGCAGAAGAACGTCGAGTTCCGCGACCTCGGCGTGCTGGTGATCGACGAGGAGCAGCGCTTCGGCGTCGGTCACAAGGAGAAGATCAAGCAGCTCAAGAAGACCGTGGATGTGCTCACGCTGACGGCCACGCCGATCCCGCGCACGCTGCAGCTCGCCTTCACCGGCGTGCGCGACCTCTCGGTGATCGACACGCCACCGGCCGATCGCATAGCGGTGCGCACCCAGGTCGCGAAGTACAGCGAGGAGCTGGTTCGGGAGGCGATCCTGCGCGAGCTGCGCCGGGGGGGGCAGATCTTCTTCGTGCACAACCGCGTGCGCACCATCGAGGCCATGGCCCAGACCCTGGCTCGCACGGTGCCCGAAGCGAAGGTGATCGTGGCCCACGGCCAGATGCGCGAGCGCGAGCTCGAGGACAAGATGCTGCGCTTCATGCACGGCGAGGCCGACGTGCTGCTCTGCACCACGATCATCGAGAGCGGGCTCGACATCCCCCGGGCCAACACGATTCTGATCAACCGCGCCGACGCCCTGGGCCTGGCCCAGCTCTACCAGCTGCGCGGGCGCGTCGGGCGCAGCAACGTGCGCGCCTACGCCTACCTGATGATCCCCGGTGAGCACGCCCTCTCCGCCGACGCGGAGCGGAGACTCGAAGCAATCCAGGATCTCGCGGAGCTCGGTTCGGGCTTCCGGCTCGCGAACATGGATCTGGAGATCCGCGGCGCCGGCAACCTGCTGGGCGCGGAGCAGTCGGGAAACCTCGCGGCCGTCGGTTACGAGACCTACATGGAGATGCTCCAGGAGACGATGGACGAGCTGCGCGGCAAGCCCACCGAGACGGAGATCGACCCCGAGATCCGCCTGCCCCTGGCCGCGCGCCTGCCCGAGGATTACGTCGCCGACGTGAACCAACGGCTCGTGCTCTACAAGCGCCTGGCCTCGTGCCGCGACGATTCCGAGGTCGATCGCATCCGCGACGAGCTGCTCGACCGCTTCGGCGTCATGCCCGAGGAGGCCGAGAACCTGATCGAGGTGATCCGCATCAAGATCCTGGCGCGACGTCTCGGCATCGCCTCCATCGACCAGCAGAAGGGCGAGCTGGTGCTCACCGCCGCCGAGTCCACCCAGATCGATCCCCAGCGCCTGCTGCGCCTGCTCACCCAGGCCAAGGGCCGCCTGCGCGTCACCCCCGGCCAGAAGATCTACGCCCCCGCCCCCGAAGGCGGCGGTCGCAAGCTCTTCACCGCCGCCCGCCGCCTCCTCACCAACCTCGCCAGCCCCTGACGGAGCGAGCTTCCCCGCTAATCGGCATCGGGGACGGGACGATCTTCAAGCCAGGCTTCGAGCATGGTGTTGACCGTATCGGGCTCGTCCTGCTGGACCCAGTGGGAGGCGCCGGGGAGGTAGCGGAGGGTGAGGTTCGAGACGTAGGCGTCGGTGCCGTCGGTCGACTCCCGGGTGAGGGCGCTGTCGTGCTCGCCCCAGAGCACGAGGGTCGGCACGTCGATCACCGGGTGGCCGAGCGCCTGCTGGCGCTTCAGCCCACCGCCGCGGAGCAGCGCGCGGTAGTAGTCGAGCATCGCCTTTCGCGCGCCGGGCTGCAGCGCGGCAGCGCGATAGTGCTGCAGGAGCGCGTCGGGGAACCGCTCGGGATGCTGCGCCATCGACAGGAACGCCTGACCGACGGCCCGGGCGCCGCGGGCGCCCAGGACGAGCTCGGGCAGTCGAGGGAGCTGAAAGAAGAAGGCGTACCACGACGAGCGGCGCTGCTTCCAGCTGCGGAAGGCCTCGCGGGCAGCTCCCGGGTGGGGCAGGTTCATCACCACCAGCCGGTCCAGCGGCCGCAGCCCGCGCATGGCGAAGTACCAGGCGATCAGGCCGCCCCAGTCGTGGGAGACCAGCATCACCTCGCGCGCGCCGGCCGCGTCGATCAGCCCCGCCACGTCGTCCATCAGCTTCTCGAGGGCGTAGTCGTCGCGGTGGGTCGGCCGCTCGCTCCCGCCGTAGCCCCGCAGGTCGGGCGCCCACACGCGCCAGCCGAGCCGGGCCAGCAGTGGCATCTGGTAGCGCCAGGAAAGCCACAGCTCCGGGAAGCCGTGCAGGCAGAGCGCCAGCCGGTCGCCCTCGCCACACTCGGCGACGTGGAAGCGCAGGCCGTTGGCCTGCACATCGCGGTGCGACAGCCCCTGGAAGCTCGCGCCGGGGTCTTCCACGCCGCCAGTCTAATCCAAGTCGCGGAAACGAACGGGAAAGCTATTTGCGGGCCAGGGCCAGCTCCGCGAGCCCGTCGGACTCCATGCCGAGCGGAACCGCCAGCAGGTTGAAGAAGTTCCCGATGGCGTTGACCCAGGTGAGCTCGACGATCTGGCGCTCATCGAAGTGCTTGCGGAGGGTGGCGAAGGTCTCGTCGGAGACGCTGCGGCTTCGGGTGATCTCGGCGCAATAGTCGAGGGCGGCACGCTCGCGTGCGTCGAAGAGCTCGCTGGTCCGGTAGGACGCGAGCGCCCGGAACGTCTCGACGCCGAGCTCCTGCTGGATCGCCTGGGCCAGGTGGAGGTCCGCGCAGAAGCCGCAGCCATTCATCATCGACGAGTGCGTCATCACCAGCTGCACCAGGGCGGGGTCGAGGGAGAGCCCGCCCTCCAGTAGCTTCGCGATCCGGTAGGAGAGCATCGCCAGCTTGGGCGCGCGTCCGTAGATCACCTTCCAGGGGCTCGGGACCTTGCCGAACTGCCGACGCGCCATGAAGTGCGCGAGCTTCATCGTGAGGGTGGGAGGGCTATCGATCGGTTCGAGTCGCATGTTCTTCTCCTTCGCTTCGAAGCAGCGCCGCGGCGCAGGCCGCCAGCACGGCGGCGGGCAGGTAGACCCCCGGCAGGTCCAGCCACCAGTGGCTGTGGGGCAGGTTTCCGACGACGGTGACGTAGACGTGCAGCAGCGCATGGGCGACGACGAAGACCGCCGAGATCGTCACCAGCGGCAGCCGCCAGCGCGGCGCAAAGGCGGCCCAGATCTGGGCCACGCCCACGGTCAGGAAGGCGCAGCCGATGTCGCGCACGAAGTGTGGATTGAAGGGCCCGGTGTCGGGCACCCCGGCCGGCAGCTCCTCGTACCAGTGCATGGGACCCGCCAGCATCCAGAGCGCGTTCGCCACGGTGCCCAGACCCAGGACGAGCAGCAGCCAACCGAGGCCGTCGAGTCGCTTCATCTTCGTCTCCTCCCGCGGGCGTTCGCCCTCACGAGTCGTGCCAGCCCGGCGATTCCCTCCTCGATCTCCGCCTCACCGAGGCGCGCGAAGGAGAGGCTCAGGTGCTGTTTGCCCGCGCCGTCCAGGTGAAAGACGTCGCCGCGGGTGTAGGCGATGCCTTCGGCGCGGGAGCGCTCGAGCAAGCGATCCGGGTCGACCGCCGGCGGCAGCGTCAGCCACACCGCGTTGCCGCCGGACGGCGGAATCCAGCGCACGCCTTCCGGCATGCGGGTGGCCAGGGCGGAGAGCATCGTCTCGCGGCGCGCGCCGTAGAGCCGCCGCACCCGGCGCACGTGGCGTTCGAGCCCGCCGCGGGTCATCAGGTCCGCGATCACGGCCTGGGCGACCAGGTCGGTCTGGAAGTCGGTGGCGAAGCGCGCGAGCACGATGCGCCAGAGCAGGGGCGGCGGCGCCACCAGATAGCCGATGCGCACGCCGCCGAAGAGCGCCTTCGAGAAGGTCCCCACGTAGATCACGCGCCCCGCGTCGTCCAGATTCTTGAGCGCCGGGGCGGGCGGCGCGCCGTAACGCAGCTCGCTGTCGTAGTCGTCCTCGATGAGGGGCAGCTGGTAGGTGTCGGCCAGCTCGAGGAGCTCACTCCGGCGCGCGGGTGAGAGCGCGACACCGGTGGGTGACTGCACCGCCGGCGTCGTGAAGAGGAGCTTCACGCGACGCGCGCGCAGGATCCGCTCCAGCTCGTCGGTGCGCAGGCCCTGCTCGTCGACCCCCACGCCGAGCACGTGGGCCTCCGCCGCCGCGAACGCCATGCGCGCGCCGAAGTAGCCGGGCTCCTCCATCACGACGCTGTCGCCGGGATCGACCAGCACCCGCGCAACCAGGTCGAGGGCCTGTTGTGCCCCGTTCACAATCGCCACATCGTCGGGCTCGCAGCGGATGCCGCGGGCGACCAGGGAGTGGGCCACGGCTTCCCGCAGCGGCGGCCAGCCGCGCGGATCGCGGTGATCGGCCAGCGCGTGGAGCTGGTCGACGGCGCGTCCGTGGGCGCGCTTGAGCTCCGCCACCGGCAGCGTCTCCAGGTCCACCTGGCCGCCGCGGAAATCCAGGCGCACCGGCGCGGGCTCGCCGGTGAAGGCTCCGGGCAGGGTGAGCGCCCGGGTGCGCCGCGCCAGCAGCCCGCCCCAGGCGAAGCCCCGCGGCGGGGGCTCCTCGCCGGGCGGCTGCTTCCGCGCGCCGGGCCGGGTCGCGACGAACGTGCCCTGGCCCACCCGCGCGGAGAGCAGGCCTTCGTCGATCAGCCCCTGATAGGCCTGGTTCACCGTGTTGCGGGCAAGGCCGAGGATCGCCGCCAGCTCGCGACTCGCCGGCAGCTTCTCGGCCGGCGGCAGCCGCCGCGCATCGATCAGGTCGCGCAGGTAGCTCGCCAGCTGCCGGTAGACCGGCTCCCGGCTGGCGCGATCGGGTTGGAAGGCGAGCTCGAGCACACCCCCAGGCTAAGGGAGCCAATTGGATCCGGAAAGAGCCAATCGGGTGCCCGCGGAGGGAGCCAATTTTCACCTGCAGCCGCCAGCCCTCAAGCCGCGAAGGAGAGCAGGAGCGCGCCGGCGTAAACCGTGAGCCAGCCGTACAGGAGGGCGCGGCCGGCCCGGCCCAGCCGTGCAGCCAGCCCTTCGTCGAGGGCCTCGAAGCCCCAGGCGAAGGCCAGGGAGAGGGGGGCCGCCAGCATCAACAGGTATGGGCCCTTGGCCTGGCCGAAGAAGGGCAGCTGGACCGTCAGTAAAAAGAAGGCCAGACAGACCGCGTAGCCAGCGGTCGCCAGCAGACCGAGGGCCAGCCGCAGGCGCGGCGGGCCGTCGCCGAGGGACGCCAGCGCGATCCGCACGCAGCCGAAGGCGAGCAGCCCGGCTGCTGGCAACGCCAGCAGGTAGCCGGCGGACATGTAGCCGTAGCTCCAGAAGGTGTGGCGCCCGCTCGGCTCCTGGCGCCCGGCGATGAAGCCGTCGCCGAAAAAGGTGGAGTAGACGCCATCCCAGAACGAGTGGAAGGCCGAGAGATAAGGGTGGACCAGCGCCTGCCCGAAGCCCAGCCACCACGCCGGCGTGTGGAAGCCCGGCTGCTGCCACCACTGCTGGTCCGCGCCGGGAAGATCCCAGTTGCCGACCACCGGCATGCCGTACGCGAGCCAGCTCCGCAGGTAGAACCAGCCCGCCACCGCGAGCCAGACCCCGACGAAGCTCGAGATCGGAGCCAGGGTCCGCGCCGCGCCCGCGCGCTCGACGAATACCAGCTTCCAGAGCAGGAAGAAGAGCGTCACCGGCAGCGTCACCAGCACCGTGAACTTCGAGAGTGCAGCCAGGGCGAAGACCAGCGCGGTGACCGCTGCCCGCCCCGACGTCGTGCGCTCGCGCAGCAGCAGGTCGCACGCCGCCAGCAGACCGGCGCTGGCGAGCAGGGCGTGCAGCGCCTCGTTCGAGAAGTAGGCCGCGCTGTAGAGGTTCACCGGCAGGGTCGCCGCGAAGAGCGCAGCCAGCGCCTGGACGCGCGGCGACTCCGGGCACAGGCGGCGCGCCAGCAGCCACGCCATCCAGACCAGACCCAGGCCTGCGAGCCAGGGCAACGCCTTCCAGGCCGCCTCACCGGCACCGAGCCGCGTGAGGCCCGCCGCCAGCGCGTAGAAGAGCGGCGGGTGGTAGGTCGACCATCCTTCGGTCGCCACCGGCAGCGCCCCCGTCGAGGCGAGCTGCAGCGCGTAGGCCACGTGGTGCTTGGCATCGAAGCCGATCGCCGGCGGAATGCGGGAGAACTTCGCGAGGTAGAGCTGGAGCCAGGCGGCGCTGGCAAGCCACGGGGCCGCCAGCGCGCAGAGGCGCGGCCCGCGGTCGCCGAGCCAGCGCTCGCCCGCCAGGAAGAGCGCCATGCCGAGCACGAAGAGCACCAGCAGCGGGTTGCGCTGGTCGCGCAGCGCCTCGAAAGGTGTCTCCACGGCGAGCGCGCGCGGGTTGATGCGGGTGTCGTCCGCCAGCGCCGCACCGGCGAAGCGCTGCGCCTCGGTCTCCACCGCCCAGTCCGGGCCGGTCACGAGCGCCGGCTCGAGACCCTCGGAACGCAGCGACAGCAGCGCTGGCCCGGTGGCGTTCGCCACCTCCACCACCAGCTCGTTCCCGGTGCGCGCGAGCGGACCCGAGAGCTCCACCTCAGCCGACGCGCGGCCCCGCCGCCCGGCTCGGGGCAGCTCCGCCAGCAGCTCGCCGTTCAACAGGACCCGGGCATCGCCCAGCGCGGACACGCGGAGCCGGGGCTCGACCGGCGCCTCGGGAGCCGGGAAGCGGCGGGAGAAACGCACGACCGGGACGTCGGCCCGTCCCCACTGCTCCAGGTCGGCGCTCACCTTCGCGGGCGCCATGATCCACGGCGCCTCGGCAGACTGCCGCAGCAACGGCAGCTCGTCGGACGCGCAGCGCAGCGCCACCCACGAGAGCGGCAGCAGCAGGATGACCGCCGCCATCCCGCGCTCGAGCCTTCGCCCCGCTACGCCCTGCACCCCCTGCACCGCGGGAGAGCGTAGCCGAGCGCGCCCCGGGGGCTCCGGTCCGGCGCCCGCGGGGGGAGGCCGCTACCCGCGTCCCGGCGCGGATCGCTATCATCGGCGCTCTCCCCGACCCCCCCACCGGAGCCACGATGAAACCCTTCTGGAAGCACACCCTCGCCCTGCGCCCGCTCGTGCCCTTTGCGGCGCAGGCGGACGAGGTGATGGTCGACGGCATCGCGGCCCAGGTCGGGACCGGCATCGTGCTCGTCTCCGAGGTGATGGACATGGTCTCCGCCAACGAGCGGCAGCTGCGCAAGTCCGGCGCCAACGACGTCCAGATCATGCAGCTCCGCTCCGAGGGACTGGAGACGATGATCGAGTGGCGACTGATCGAGCGCGTCGTGAAGGACGCCGGGCTCGAGGCCACCGACTCCGAGGTCGACGCCACCATCGAATCGATCGCCACGGAGAACGGCCTGACCGTGACCCAGCTACGCAAGAGCGTCACCAGCCAGGACATGGACTACGAGACCTACCGCGGCGAGATCAAGCGAGAGCTCGAGCGCCGGAAGGTCGTGAACGGCATGGTCGCCTCCCGGGTCACCGTCGAGGAAGAGGAGCTCGAGAGGCTCTACCAAGAGCGCTTCGATAACCAGCCCGAGAGCGGCACCACGGTGCACCTGGCCCAGATCATGGTGCCGGCCGATCCCGATCGCGGTGCGACCACCGCCGACGCCTGCAAGTTCGTCCGCCAGCTGCGCGAGCGCATCGCGGGGGGCGAAGCCTTCGCCGCCCTGGCCATGCAGTACTCCGCGGCCGCGCCCCAGCAGGGCGGCGACATCGGCTGGCTGCACATGGATTCGATGGCCGACTGGATGGTGAAGCTGATCGAGCCGCTCGAGCCGGAGGAGATCAGCCCTGTGGCCGAGCTCCCGTACGCCTGCACCATCGTGCAGCTGAAGGAACGCCGGGAGTGGCAGCCCGTTTCCTACACCGACGTCAAGGACTCGCTGCACATGGAGGTCTTCGACTCGAAGCTGCGCGGCGAGTACAGCACCTGGATCGAGGAGCTGAGGGACCACACCTTCATCGAGCGACGCGGCTACTTCGCCGACGCGGCGGCGTTCACCAAGCGGCAAGACGCCAGCGCCTTCGAGCAGTCCATGAGCGACTACGACATGCTCGGCGGCGCCTTGGGGGCGGCTTCGACGCCGTGAGCTCCGCCGCTCCGGGGCCCACGGAGATCGTCGTCCGCGGTGCGCGAGAGCACAACCTCGACGACATCGACGTGCGCATCCCGCGCAACCGGCTGGTCGTGATCACCGGGCTCTCGGGCTCCGGCAAATCGTCCCTGGCCTTCGACACGATCTACGCCGAGGGTCAGCGCCGCTACGTCGAGTCGCTCTCGGCCTACGCCCGACAGTTCCTCGACCAGATGAGCAAGCCCGACGTCGACTCGATCGAGGGCCTCTCGCCCGCCATTGCGATCGAGCAGAAGACGGTGGGCAAGAACCCGCGCTCGACGGTCGGCACCACCACCGAGATCGCCGACTACCTGCGGCTGCTCTTCGCCCGGGCCGGGGAGCCCCACTGTCCGCAGTGCGGCAAGCCAATTGCCAGCCAGAGCGCCCAGCAGATCACCGATCGCGTGCTGGCTCTCGGCGAGGGCGAGAAGGTGCAGGTGCTGGCGCCGGTGATCCGCGACCGGAAGGGCGAGTACCGCAAGGAGTTCGAGCAGTGGAGGCGCCAGGGCTTCGTGCGCGTGCGCGTCGACGGCGAGCTGCGCGACCTCGCCGAGGACATCAAGCTGCGCAAGAGCGCCCGGCACTCGATCGAGCTGGTGGTGGACCGGCTGGCGGTAAAGCCGGGCGCGCGCGGACGCATCGCCGAGTCGATCGAGGCTGCGCTGCGGCTCTCCGGCGGGCTGGTGCTGCTCGACGTGGGTCCCGGTCGCGAGGAGACGCTGCTCTCGGAGCGCAGCGCCTGCGCCGACTGCGGCATTTCGTATCCGGAGATCGCGCCGCGCACCTTCTCCTTCAACAGCCCTCACGGCGCGTGTCCTTCGTGCAGCGGCCTCGGCACCCGGGCCGAGTTCGACCCGGCGCTGGTCGTGCCGGACACCTCGCTCTCGCTCGCCGCCGGGGCGATCGCGCCCTGGAGCGGGCGCGGCGCACCGCGCTACTACAAGCAGCTGCTGGCCGCGCTCGCCGCGCACCACGGCATCGAGCTCGACACGCCCTGGGATCGGCTGCCGAAGCGCGTACGCACTGGGCTCCTCGCCGGCGGCCACGACCTCGAGCTGGAGCTCGCCCGGGGCGGGCGGCGGCAGACGTTCCGGCGGCGCTGGGACGGCGTCCTCGGCGAGCTCGCCCGGCGCTTCGAGGAGGGCAGCGAGGGACAGCGCGAGAGTCTGGCGCGCTACCGCAGTCCGCGGCCGTGCCCCGAGTGCGAGGGAACGCGGCTGCGCCCCGAGGCCCGGGGCGTACGCATCGCCGGCTCGTCGATCTCGGACGTGGCGGCGCTCTCAGTGGAGCAGGCCGCGGCGTGGGTCGATGGACTCGAGCTGAGCGCCACCCAGCGCACCATCGCCGATCGGGTGCTGCACGAGATCCGCGAGCGTCTGCGCTTCCTCGGTGAAGTCGGGCTGGGCTACCTCACGCTCGATCGCCCGAGCTCGACCCTCTCGGGCGGGGAGGGCCAGCGAATCCGCCTGGCCACCCAGGTCGGCTCGTCCTTGATGGGCGTGCTCTACATCCTCGACGAGCCCTCGATCGGGCTGCACCCGCGCGACAACCGGCGGCTGCTCGACAGCCTGGTGCGCCTGCGCGACGCCGGCAACAGCGTGCTGGTGGTGGAGCACGACGAGGAAACGATTCGCGAGGCGGACTTCGTGCTCGACATGGGACCGGGGGCGGGCATCCACGGCGGGCGCCTGGTGGCGGCCGGCAGCCCGGACGAGATCATGCAGGACAAGGCTTCGCTCACCGGGGCCTACCTGGCGGGACGGCGTACCATCCCGGTCCCGAAGCGCCGGCGCCCGGCGGGACGACGTGCGTTGGTGTTGACTGGCTGCCGCGAGCACAACCTGAAGAACGTGACCCTACGCGTGCCGCTCGGCGTCCTCACCGTCGTAACCGGCGTCTCCGGCTCGGGCAAATCCACCCTGGTGGGCGACACCCTCCACCGCACCCTCGCCGCGCGGCTCCACGGCGCACTCGATCCGCCGGGTCGCTTCGACCGGTTGTCGGGGCTCGAGGAGCTCGAAAAGGTGGTCGACGTGAACCAGGCGCCGATCGGACGCACACCGCGCAGCAACCCCGCCACCTACGTGGGCGTCTTCGACGCGATCCGGCTGCTCTTCAGCCAGGTGCCCGAGGCCCGGGTGCGAGGCTACGGCCCCGGACGCTTCTCGTTCAACGTCAAGGGTGGACGCTGCGAGTCGTGCCGGGGCGACGGACTCTTCCGGGTCGAGATGCACTTCCTGCCCGATCTCTTCGTCACCTGCGAGGTCTGCGGCGGGCGCCGCTACAACCGCGAGACGCTGGAGATTGCATTCAAGGGCAAGAGCATCGCCGACGTCCTCGACATGACCGTCGAGGAGGCGCTCGCCTTCATGGAGGCGGTGCCGGCGATCAAGCGCCCGCTCCAGACACTCCACGACGTGGGTCTCGACTACCTGCACCTGGGTCAGCCCGCGACGACGCTCTCCGGCGGCGAGGCCCAGCGCGTGAAGCTCGCCAAGGAGCTCTCGCGCAAGAATGCGGGGCGCACGCTCTACCTGCTGGACGAGCCGACCACCGGCCTCCACTTCGCCGACGTCGACCGGCTCCTCGACGTGCTGAATCGCCTGGTCGACCTCGGCAACAGCGTCGTCGTGATCGAGCATCACCCGGACGTGATCAAGACCGCCGACTTCGTCATCGATCTCGGCCCCGAAGGCGGCGAGAAGGGCGGCGAGATCGTGGTACAGGGCACGCCCGAGGAGGTGGCCCAGCACCCGCTGAGCCACACCGGTCGGGCTCTGGCGCCGCTTCTCTTCGATTGAGCCTCTCCCCTCAAGTGCTTGGCTCCATTATCGAAATCAATTAATTGACACCGTAAATTTTACGTAGTATATTTTATTTCATGCCGCGCGCCGCCCTCACCGACGAAGCGATCACGGCCTTTCGCGAGGAGCTGTGCGCGGTCGCCCCGCGTCGCTTCGCCGAGAGCGGACACGCCGGGGTGACGTTGCGCGGGCTCGCCAAGGAGCTCGGTGTCTCGCCCATGACCCCGTACCGGTACTTCCGGGACAAGGACGAGATCTTCGAGACGGTGCGTGCCGCAGGCTTCGCGCGCTTCGCGACGAGCCAGGAGCGGGCCTTCGCCGAGGCTTCGGATCCGACGGATCGTCTGCGCCGACTCGCGTTCGCCTACGTCGACTTCGCCCGCCAGGAGCCGGACGCCTACCGCATCATGTTCGAGATGCTCGACCCCAGCGACCACGAGCGGCAGCTGCTCGCGAAGGAGCAGGAGCGCTCCTGGGGTCCGCTGCGGCGCGCCGTCAACGAGGCCATCGCGGCCGGCGAGATGGCGGGCGACTGCACGACCGTCGCCCACGTCTTCTGGGCCGGCCTGCACGGACTCGTGTCGCTCGATCTGTCGAGCTCCCTGCACCACGGTGCAACGCTCGAGAGCCTGATCGAGCCGATGATGGCGACCCTATTACTCGGTGCGCAGCCCCGCGCAACCCAGGAGGACCACGCGTGAGCAACGAAACGCCGCAGCACTGGCTCGAGGCCATCCACCCCGTTGCCGGCGAGGACGCCTACGAGATCACCGACATCGACGGGGAGATCCCGCGCGAGCTCCACGGCACGCTGTATCGCAACGGCCCGTCCCAGAAGGTGCTTCCGGACGCCGGCTACGAGGCGCTGCACTTCTTCGACGGCGACGCCTTCGTCCATGCCTACCGCTTCGACGACGGGCGCCTCCACTTCACGGGCCGCCATGCAAAGACCGAGGGCTTCCTCTATCGCGAGGAGCACGGCGCCGACCGCACCAGCTTCTACAACTTCGCCGCCGAGGATCCCGATCCCGAGGCGCAGTACCGCCCGCCCAACACGAACGTCGTGTACCACGGGGGCCGCCTGCTCGCGCTGGTGGAGGCGAGCATCCCGTTCGAGCTCGATCCGAAGGACCTGAGCAGCTTGGGCTGGCGCGAGCTCCGCCAGCCGATGCTCGGTATGAGCACCTCCGCCCACCCCAAGATCGACGGACGCACGGGGCAGATGGTGATCCACGGCTACCAGCCGGTGGAGCCCTCCGCGCAGCTCTACGTGGTCGAGCCCGACGGGAGCTGCTCCCTCGCCGAGACCCTCGAGGTTCCCTACGCGACGATGATGCACGACATGGCCATCACCGAGAACTTCGTCATCGTGCTGCTCTGCCCGATCACCTTCGACATCTCGGAGGGCACCTGCATCCGCGACTTCCTGAAGTGGCGGCCCGAGCTCGGGCTGCGCTTCGGCATCCGGCGCCGGGAGCCGGGCTCCCCCCTCCAATGGTTCGACGCGCCGACACCCGGCTACATCTTCCACCCCGGCAACGCGTACGAGCGCGATGGCAAGATCCTGATGGACGCCTGCACCTACCTGGACGGCGGTGCGCTGCTGGAGCAGCTGGCCGTGATCCGCAGCGGAAAGATCGTCCCCGGCTCCGGTGCGGTGCCCTTCCTGTACGAGTTCGACCTGGCCAAGGGAACCTGCAGCGAGCGGCAGCTCGACGACCGCAACGCCGAGTTCCCGCGCCTCGACGACCGGCGCATCGGCTACGAGAACCGCTGGGGCTACGCCATGGTCTCCGAGGGCCCGGTCCTTTCCGAGGGCTCGAGCGTCATCCTCAAGTACGACCGCACGGGCGGGCCGAGCGTGGCCCACGACTACGGCGCCGGCTGCGTGCCCAACGAGCCGGTCTTCGTGCCGCGCGCGCCCGACGCCGACGAGGACGACGGCTTCCTGCTCAACGTCGTCTACGACAGCCGCACGAAGCGCAGCTTCCTGGCCGTGCTCGACGCCAAGAACCTGGACAAGGAGCCGATCGCCGTGGCGCACCTGCGCGGGCAGGTGCCCGTGGGCTTCCACGGAAGCTTCGCGGCGGGTGTCGTTTGAGCCGGCGGCTCCCGCCGGGCGCCGCACCGTACGAGACCGGACCACGGGAAATCGCTCCGCTCACTGGATAGAATGCAGGGGCGGAGGCGCGGCGGGTGATTGGCAGGATCTCACGGGCATGGCGGATCGTGGGAACCGGGATCTCGTTCTCGGTCTTCGGGATCCTGGGGCTGCTGATGACGGCGCTGATCTTCCCCCTGATGCACCTGGCCGTCCGCGATCCCGTGCAGCGGGCCTTCGGCAATCAGCGGCTCGTCCACTGGGCGTTCCGCTTCTTCGTGCGCCTGATGGTATCCCTCGGCGTGATGACGCTGGACGTACGCGACGGACACTTGCTGGCGCAGCCGGGCCAGCTCGTGATCGCGAATCACCCCACCTTGATCGACATCGTGGTGCTCGTGTCATTGATGCCCCAGGCAGACTGCGTCGTGAAGAAGGAGGCCTGGTCCAATCCCTTCATGCGAGGCGTGGTGTCGGCGACGGGATACCTGCCGAACGACAGCGGCGAGGCGCTGGTCGAGGCCTGCGCCGAGCGCCTTCGCGCGGGCCGCTCGCTGGTCCTGTTTCCCGAGGGCACGCGCTCCCCAGAGGGCGGCATCGGTCCCTTCCGCCGGGGCTTCGCCCACGTGGCGCTCGCAACCGGGTGTCCGCTGCGCACGGTCGTGATCCGCGCCGACCCGCCGACCCTGATGCGGGGCCAGCCATGGTACGACGTGCCCGAGCGCCGGCTGCGATTGACGGTCGAGTGTGGCAGAACGGGCGACCCGAAAAAGCTCTCGGACGGCGCGGCGTCGCGGGGCGCCGGGGCCCGCCGAATCTCGATCACGCTGCGTGACTTCTATGGTGAAACGTTGCAAACTCAGCGGCCTTGAGGTCCGCCATGGCTTCCCGAGACGAAATTCTCTCCTGGGTCTCCGAGGTTCTCCGGGACGAGTTCCAGTACACCGACGAGATCTCCCTCGACTCCCGCCTGATCGACGACATCGATCTCGACAGCATCGACGCCATTGACATGACGGTGCGGCTGGAGGAGAAGACCGGCCTCGCCTTCAAGGAGGAGGAGCTGAAGAGCCTCCGCACGATCAGAGACGTGGTCGAGCTCATCGATGGCCGGCTCTGAAGACCTCTCCCGGGAACAATCGCAGCAGCCTCGCTGGAATCGCATCGCCGAGCGCGGCTCCCTCTGGGGACTGCGCTTCACCCTCACCTGCTACCGGCTGTTCGGGCGACGACTGACCCTTCCCCTTGTCCACGCCATCGTCACCTACTTCTTCCTCACCGATGCTTCAGGACGCCGGGCCTCGCTGGCCTACCTGAAGCGCGTCCATGCCGCCGCGGGCGGCAGCAAAGCACTGGACGGGCCGCCGAAGCTCCGGCACTGCTACCGGCACTACCGGACCTTCGCGCTGGCAATCGTCGACCGCCTGGCCATCTGGCTCGGAAGCGGGGAGGAGTTCGAGTTCGAGAGCGAAGGCATGGAGCGCTTCGACCGGCTCGCCGAGGAGCGGCGCGGCGCGATCATCGTCGGCGCCCACCTGGGAAGCTTCGACGCGCTGCGCCTGCTCGCGAGGCGAATGAACGTGACGGTGAACGTGCTGATGTACACGGTGAATGCCCCGCTGATCAACATGATCTTCAACGAGCTCTCGCCGGACTCCGAGGCCCGCGTGATCGCGGCGGACCCGGACTCGCTGCAGGCGGTCTTCGCGGTGCGCGAGTGCCTGCGGCGGGGCGAGCACGTCGCGATCCTCGGCGACCGGGTCGATCCGGAGAACAAGAGCCGGGTGTCGACGGTGACCCTGCTCGGTGGGAGCGTCCAGCTGCCCCAGGCGCCAGTCCTGTTGGCGGCGGCGCTCGGCTGCCCCCTGATCCTCACTCTGGCGCTGCGCAGCGCGCCGGGACGCTACCGGGCCATCGCCGAGACCCTGGCCGAGAGCATCAAGCTCCCCCGCCGCCGGGAGCGGGATTCCGCTGTCAAGGAGCTGCTGGAGACCTATAGTTCTCGTGTCGAGTACTACTGCACCCAGGCTCCCTACCAGTGGTTCAACTTCTTCGACTACTGGGGAGAGCTGGGCGACGCCGACGAGCCGCGCTGAGCCGAGACCCATGAGTCGACGAGTCGTCGTGACCGGCATGGCCGGTCTCTCCCCGATCGGAAGCGATTGGAAGACGGTCCGGGATGCGCTCACGACCGGCCGCTCCGGCGTTCAGCGCATGGCCGAGTGGGACGAGATCGACGGTCTGGAGACGCGGCTCGGCGCGCCGGTGCGAGACTTCAACCCGCCGGACCATTACGGGCGCAAGAAGACCCGCGCCATGGGCCGGCTCTCGCTGATGGCGACCCGCGCCAGCGAGCTGGCCCTCCTGGACGCCGGGCTGCTGGACGACCCGATCCTGGGCTCCGGCCGCTGCGGCGTCAGCTATGGCTCGAGCTCGGGCAGCCCGGCCGGGATGTCGGTCTACGGCCGCCAGCTCTACGCGGGCCGCACGACCCGCGGCATCGGCGCCAACGCCTACCTTCAGCTGATGAGCCACACCTGCGCCGCGAACATCGCGCTCTTCTTTGGGCTGAAAGGGCGCGTGATCCCCGCCTGCACCGCCTGCACCTCAGGAAGCCAGGGCATCGGCTTCGCCTTCGAGGCGATTCGTTACGGTCAGCAGGACGTAATGCTCGCCGGCGGCGCCGAGGAGCTGGACGAGATGGTCGCGACCGTCTTCGACATCCTCTTCGCCTCGAGCACGCGCAACGACGAGCCCGACCAGACACCGCGCCCTTTCGACACCGAGCGCGACGGCCTGGTGGCGGGGGAGGGCGCGGGCACGTTGGTCCTCGAGGATCTCGAGCGAGCCCGCGGGCGTGGCGCTCCGATCTACGCCGAGGTGCTGGGCTTCGGCACCACGTGCGACGGTGTGCACCTCACAACCCCAGACCCGGACGGCATGGAGCGCGCCATGCGCGCGGCGCTGGACGACGCCGGCATTCCCGTCTCCGAGGTCGGATACGTGAACGCCCACGCCACCGCCACCGAGCGCGGCGACATCGCCGAGAGCCAGGCCACCCATGCCGTCTTCGGCGACACGATTCCCGTCAGCACGCTCAAGGGCCACATGGGCCACACCCTCGGCGCCTGCGGCGCACTCGAGACCTGGATGTCCGTCGAGATGATGCGCGAGGGCTGGATCGCGCCAACTCTCCACCTGGCGGCGGTCGACGAGCGCTGCGCGCCCCTCGATTACGTCCGCGGCCAGACGCGCCGCCTCGACTTCGACACCCTGGTCGCCAACAACTTCGCCTTCGGCGGCGTCAACACCTCGCTCGTCCTCCGCCGCTTCACCGGTTAGCGACGGCACCGCGTCGAGAGACGGAGGCGGAGGCCCCCGTCGGCCCGGTGAGACCCGCCTCGCGTCGCGCCGCGTAGGCGAGGGAGCGGCGACCGTTCGCGGTGTTCTCCGCCGGCAGGATGCGTGCGAGGAGACGGTCCAGCGAGCCGTCGCCGTAGTAGCGGAACCACCATTTGCGGAAGCAGAACTCTCCCCCCACCAGCAACCCCATCAGCAGGTAGAAGATCAGTCCCGTGTAGAGCGCCCACACCTGAAGCGGCCCCTTCAGGGCGCGCACAACCACGG
>PVMS01071806.1_pt1 | contig 22961 bp, 25 predicted proteins | sample 1853461 | NCBI WGS metagenome assembly PVMS01 (sample SAMN08582032, study PRJNA380276) | Marine sediment metagenome, whole genome shotgun sequencing project. | isolation source: ocean sediment barecode stripped | collected 2017 | reverse complement strand
TCTGGCCCTAAGGGATCTGTTCCTTGTGGAGAATTTTCCCAGAGGTAGTAAAGGCCCATCAAACTGCCCCCAAGATAGCGACGGTAAAAGGATTCATCTGGCGAATCGATTTTGATGGACTTACTGGTCAGGTCAACTCTTAGCACTTTTCCGCTGAAACCGAAGGGCATACTCTACTCCTTTAGAACTTCATCAATATTGGATCTGCTCTGTGCAGGCTCTTGAATCAAATCAATATTTGACCTACCCTGCTTATTCTTATTATTCCCGTTCTCGAGGTCCATTTTTTTTAATCGATAGAGCACATCCTGGGTCAACATTCTATGTTTACTGGCGATATCTGCCTGGAGGCCAAATAAAGCGATGATTACGCCGACCAACAATAATCCTATTCCAATGGTCACTGATTGTGTGTAGCGACCGATACCGCGCAAGCCAATAAGATAAAAAATCCCAAAACGAACCAGCAATATAATGCCAGCAATGATAAAGGGTGCTGCAATATAACTGAAGGTTCTCAGCGGTTCATAGAAGGCGTATAGTCTTATGATTGTGCTGGCCTGAGCCTTCACAAAATGCCAGGCGCTGTTTTGTAATCTCGATGGTCTCGTTGGCGGGTTGGTTGTCACTGGGACGCTCTCGATTCGCAAGCCCAGCTTCCCTGCCTGTATAATCGTGTCCAGGGTGTAGCTGTACCTTGTTAAGACATTTAATCTTAAGGCGGCTTCCCTTGAGTAGGCTCTAAAACCGCTTGGCGCGTCAGCTACTTCAGTTCCGCTTACGGTCCGCACCAACCAGCTTCCCAAGCCTAACAACCTCTTTTTCAGACCGGAAAAATGTGGTGATCGATCAACTTGACGGTCGCCGATAACGATATCTGCTCTTCCCATCAGGACAGGGTCGACCAGCATTGGAATTGCTTCGGCTGGATACTGGTTATCGCCATCTGTGTTTACAATTATATCGGCGCCAAGGGCCAGGCAGCTTTCAATTCCAGTGGCAAATGCCTGGGCTAAACCCAGATTCCGCGTATGGCGATAGACATGATTTACGCCAAGAGCTTCAGCAACGGCCGCGGTATCATCCTCACTGCCATCATCGATAACCATTGTTTCGATTATGTCAATACCTTCGATGGCTTGCGGCAGTCCAGATAAGGCATCGGCCAGCGTATCGGCTTCATTGAGACACGGGATTTGAACGATGAGTTTCACAAGTTGGATTGTAAGTTCTGCCCAAGGTGCGGGCAAGTCGGTTATCTGCCGAGATAATTCTTATCCATTGATAATTTTGTCAAGTTCATACCATGAAAGCCCTTCCCAAAGGTATTTGTCGAGGTTTATCCTTAGCTCTTCGCTGACTGTCACCCCTTCTTTCCGCAGCAGATCTGCCTGTATATGGGCTCCAAATTCCCGATTAACTATGCTGATCCTTCCTTTGATGTTTATTACCCGCTGCCAAGGAATATCACTATATTCCTGGTCGTCCTTCTTATCTTTTAAGGCTCTCAAGGCATAACCAACCGCCCTGGCCGTGTTAGGGGCCGCTAGCATGTTTGAGATCCGGCCGTAGCTGGTCACTTTACCTTGTGGGATTAGCCTAACAACTGTATAGACCTGCTCGTAAAAATTCTTACTCTTCATAGAAGGGGGACAATAATATAATATACAAGTGTTTAAGCCACTTAAAACGCGCCCACTAAGCTGAGTTTTGATTCCCAGGCAGCAATAGATGAATGTCATATTTTCGCTATGACTTTCGTCACTACTTAGGGCTATCTCTGCTGGTAATATAACGATGATTACAATCAGTAACAAGCCACCGGCCGTTCGTAACTGAGCGAGAGTCAAACGGTGAGGATGTAAAGATTGGTTTGGAGTGCAGTCTAGAGATTGCCCCAACCACCTAAAATTGGAGTCTTTTCACTCCGCTAACTACTTTCGGTGCGGTGGCTTAAAAAAGTTTTTCTTTTTTTGCAGGGTCACTTGGTTCTGGCCAGGTGCGCGAGAACATAAACTAAAGGCACATAGCGCAGCCTCCTCAAAACCGCTAGAAGCCTCGTGCATTATGGCTTGGGCCTCCAGTGTGACCCTGCATTTTTAATTAATCGGACCTATTGGAACCGGCTCCCGGCCGGCATTAACTGGGGATGCCTCAGAGTCCACCCGGAGAACAGCTTGCTGCGGCTGTCGTCGAGCTAGAAGATGTTTTCACCCGGCTCGAAATGAGAGACAGCTTCTTCTTAACATTATTGCTGCTGCAATCCGTGCAGTGAATCTCGGCTTCGGACTGCGATAATCGGACAAGTTTATCAAACGATTGGCCGCAATCACGGCAGTAAAATTCATAAATTGGCATAATTTTTTATTCCTCTAGGGACGAGGCGACCCGGCTTAATCGCGCCTGGGCTTCCTCAGCAGTTTTTCGAATCGATGGATCGCCCACAATATCCATCATTCGCAGTGGGTTGATAATTGATATCTCAACCTTGCCATCACCTGCTTCGACCACAGTCACATTACATGGAAGTAATAATCCCATCTCTTGATTAGCGCTAAGAACCTTATGGGCCAGCTTAGGATTACAGGCGCCTAATATCCGGTATTGGGGATAATCGATGCCTAGCTTACTCTCCATTGTAGCCTGAACGTCTATCTCTGTTAAGATACCAAATCCTTCTTCCTTGAGAGCAGATGCAACTCGATCAAGAACTGTATCAAAATCGTCCTCCAGCACTACCTTAACACCCAGTTGTTCCTTTGAAGCTGTTAACATCAATTCCTCCGTGTAGACTCGTTTTGAATAATTAGATGCGGTGAAAACAAAAAGGTTACAAATTGGCTGCTGCATCCTGATCAACCAACCAGACTGTCCGGCCATTATCTGGCCTAATTCGTTGAACCGGCCACTTTTCCAGATCTGTGGGCCCATTCAAAGCAGCGGCCAACGCAGCTGCTTTACTCGATCCGGAAACCAGAAAAATGATATTCCGCGCGGAATTTATGACTAATGGGGTCATAGTTATCCTCGATGTTGGCCTGTCCCCGTAATCAGCCGTTACAGCCATGACCGGGCTGTTTCTTTCCTCGGACCGGATCGGACCAGGAAAGAGCGAAGCCGTATGGCCATCGTCCCCCATACCTAAGAAGACGAGATCAAAACGGGGCCAATCCTCTTCTTGTCCTGAATGAACCTTGAGCAACTCGCAATATTCTTCGGCCGCCAACTGTAGCTCTAATTCGCCACTTATCCGGTGGATGTTGCTTCCAGGAACCGGTACATCTTTCAACAAAGTCCTCCAGGCTTGTCCAGAATTGCTCTCAGAGCTTTTTGAAGGAACAGACCGTTCATCGCCCCAATAAATCTGGGTTTGAGGCCAGGGGAATGAAGAAATAAAGGGTGGTTTAGAAAGAAGCCTGTAGAGTGTCTCGGGAGTTCGCCCTCCGGATAGGACTAAATGAACAACTCCCCGTTTTGATACAGCATCTAGAGAAATTTGAGACATTCTCTCAGCCGCTGCCTGGCTAATCGCCTGCAGGTCAGGCAGAGCAACTACCTCAGGTTTTTGTTGGTCCATAATTTCCCTCTATCAATTGGGTTTATTTGAAGACGCGATTAGTTTTCTGCGGCCGAATTGATTTTCCAGAGACCGTAACTGGCAGCCCCATATATTGCCGCAAGTGGATTTGTGATGACGTTTATTTGAACGTGCCAAAGAATATCCGACAGGCGACCTTTTCGAGTAAAGGCGTTGAGAAAGGCGTCCTCTTTCAGCTGAGGAAGGATCCGCGGCGGAATACCGCCCGCCAGGTAAACCCCGCCTGTTGCCAGGATCTGCAGGGCGAGATTTCCAGCTTCACTACCTAGAATGCCTAAGAACATGGATAAAGTTGCCTGGCAAATTTCTGCCGTGCCTGCAATCGCTGAATCAACAATTATGGGCGTCCAATCCTTGCTATCCCCCAACTGTTTGTCCAGCCATCCAGGAACCGAAAAACGACTGGTCGCACTCAAGAAATCAAATATATTGGGGATACCTATTCCGGAGCAAACGCGCTCATAGCTGACGTGCTGATATTTATTTTGAAGGTAAACAAGCAGAGCCAATTCTTCGGCCGTTGCCGGGGCAAAATCGGTGTGGCCACCTTCACTGGGAATTGGACGATATCTGCTGCCATCCCAAAATAAAAACGCTTCTCCAAGTCCTGTTCCCGGCGCAATAATGGCAATCGGACCATTCTCTAGCTGTTTTCCGGGCTTAATGATTTCGATATCCTCAGGTTGCAGCGTTGGAACAGCCATAGCTATGCTTTCGAGGTCGTTTAATAAGCAAACAGCGATACCATCCAGACAGTTTGTTAAAGTCTTTCTATCTACTGTCCATGGAAGATTGGCGCCGACTGCCCGATTTTCACGCACCGGGCCAGCGACGCCGATCGCTGCTGCTTCGGGTTTTGCCTGATGGACATCTAAGAAATTAGATACGAGATCCTCGAACGTAAAAAAATCGCTGCTCGGATATCGTTCTATCGCTAACGGATTGTGAGGTCCAAACTCTTCAGAAAATAGACCCAAGACAGTTTTTGTACCACCAATATCGCCTGCAAGCAGCATCGTCTATACTCTAATTATTGAGTCTTCACTTCCAAATTCATTTGGCTCGTAGCTGTCCGCCTGCCAATCATTTTCCCAACGGTCACCATCGAGCCAATAGCGGAATCGATAGGAATTTCCTGATTCGAGGCTTATGGTTGCACTAAAGCTGCCATCCATTAGTTTTTTCATTGGATTCATTGACTTATCCCAATTATTGAAATCGCCGCAAACGAAGGCAGTGCTGGCCTCGACATCGGCGGGAAGTTTGAATGTTACCCGACAGGTTTTGCCGGTTTGGCTGTAATTCTTTTTTAACATACTAATTCTCCAATTTGGTTAGATGATCATCTGGTTCGCTGACGATCACCAATTGATGAGCAGATCCAGGAAGTCTAAGGCGTTTTTGTCCCCTAGGTTACGGTATGTATTTGCAGCAATTATACAATAATCATTTAGTGAAGCTTCTACGAGGATATTAGTTTTATGGATAAATCATATGATTTTATTATTATTGGCGGCGGTTCTGCTGGCTTGGAGGCGGCCGAATTTGCGGCCGAACTGGGTTTAAGCGTTTGCCTGGTTGAAAAATCGAGAATTGGTGGTGACTGTACCTGGAAGGGCTGTATTCCAAGTAAGGCGCTGCTTAAGGTTGGAAAGGTTGCTCATTCCGCCAAAGTCGCCGACCAGTACGGAATTAAAGTGAGCAGTGTTAATACCGATATGGTACAGGTTCGTGATTATGTCCGGAAATCCATCGATACAGTCTACAAACAAGAAACACCGGAAAAACTCTCTGAAAAAGGTATCGATGTAATTATTGGCGCCGCCCGCTTTGTCGATCCACACACGATTGAAGCTGGAGACTTTACTCTAACCGGAAAAAAGTTTCTGATAGCAACTGGTGCAGGGCCATATATACCGCCAATTGCTGGGTTAGATAAGGTCCCATTTTAACCTACGAAACCATTTTTGATAACGACGTATTGGCCAAACATCTTATAGTAATTGGAGCTGGGCCTGTAGGCGTCGAAATAGCTCAAGCCTATAGCCGGTTAGGGTCTATGGTCAGCATTATCGATGTAGCTATGTTGCCTAACTATGACCAGGAGGCCTCCAGGATCTTACTGTCAGTCTTTGATAGGGAAGGAATAGAATTTTTTCCAGGTATGTGTCTTGATGCGGAGATGGATGGGAAGAACATCGTTATTGGTACTGGCAGCAAAAAAATCAAGGGCGACATGCTTCTTGTTGCCGCGGGTCGCAAACCCAGATTTATTGATCTGGACCTGGAACAAGCTGGTGTTAAATACAATGATGGTGGGATTGAGGTAGATAAATATTTACGTACAAGCGCTCGTCATATTTTTTCCGCTGGAGATGTTGCTGGCAGCGCTCAATTTTCGCATGTTGCCGGCTGGCAGGGATTTGTCGCTGCCCGTAATGCACTGCTGCCAGGAAAACAAAATGCATTGCGTCCAATATTAGCCTCGGCGATCTTTACTGATCCTGAAATTGCCCAGGCCGGTTACACTGAAGCAGAAGCACGCAAACAATTCGGTCAGAATGTCCGTGTAAGGCGAGCCAATATGAATAAAAGCGACCGGGCAATCACCGAAAATAGCCTGGACGGATTCACCAAGGTGATCCATAAATCAAATGGGACCATTCTAGGCGCAACTATTGTTTCAGAAAGAGCAGGTGAAACAATCAACGAATTTGTTCTAGCCATGGAAAAAGGACTCAAAATTGACGACCTGGCAACTACAGTACATGTCTATCCTTCCTACGGTGTTGATACAATGCAGCTGGCTGCGGACATTTCCTTGGATCGCTACTTAAGTGGTCGTACTGGCTTAATAATTCGCCGGTTGGCCCATCGTTTTGCCTAGTAATTTTTCTCAACTTATTTTCTAAACTACCCAGGCTGATCCCATCTTTCCACACTTTGCTTCTGGGATATCCCTCCTAGTTGGAAAATTAATTCCCATCTTCATCCCAAAATAGCCTTCAATCTATTTATTGCCCCATCATATCTTTTTGTTAGAATCCTGGGTCTAGACATATTGTTGCTGTTCAATCCATGTGCTATAAAAGAGACAGATTTCTCAATTACCACTTTATAGGGACATTTTTATATGCTTAGTGACTGGCAATTTATTGCCTTGTTTGCGGCAATAGCCATCATCTTTCCTGGCGCTCCATTGGTCATCGCGAGTCTGGTCAACCCGAAGAAGCCTAATCCAATCAAGCAGCAAACATATGAATGCGGCATTGAGACGGTGGGTGATTCCTGGATCCAGTTTAAAGTCCAGTATTACATTTTTGCGTTGATTTTTGTGGTTTTTGACTTAGAAGCGGTATTCTTGTTCCCGATCGCCTCCGCCTTTGATCAATTGACGTTATTCGCCATATTTGAGGTAGTCCTATTTGTGGTCATCTTACTCGTCGCTTTAGGATACGCATGGCGCCGTGGCGCGCTAGAGTGGTTCTAAAAAAGACTTGTGTGCCAGTTCGCCGGGTGATTCACTTTCTTTATAAACCTGGTGTATTTATTGCGAGAGGGTGACCGGAGCAATTAATGAATTTCAATATAGTTGATTTTCTCGAAAGTGTGCTAATGCTGTCAATCGCTGATTATCTGCGAGAGGTATGGGCGGGAGATATGCCCAATTGGCTGATCGAAGTTATTATCGATGTCGTTGGCATACTCATTGTTTCCACTTTCCTTTTAATTATTACCCTTTACCTTATCTGGATCTTAAGAAAGGTTCTGGCCCGAGTTCAGGACCGCATCGGCCCTAACCGCGTGGGTGGGCGCTACGGCCTTCTGCAGACTGTAGCTGATGCTATTAAATTGATAACCAAAGAGGACATCACGCCGTCCGGTGCGGATAAATTAGCTTTTAATTTGGCTCCGATAATAACAGTAATTGCTGCTCTGCTAATGTGGGCGGTCATTCCTTTTGCCCCTGGCTTGATTGGAGCAAATATCAATGTTGCCGTCTTCTACGTTTTAGCTATCAGTTCAGTGTCAGTTGTGGCCCTACTATTGGCCGGCTGGGGTTCAAACAATAAATATGCCCTGCTGGGAGCTTTTCGTGCCGTTGCTCAATTGGTCAGCTATGAAGTACCGATGATTATGGCTCTTATCATCCCTATAATGTTGGCCAGCTCAATGTCGACCCAAACGATTGTCGAATCACAATCGGTGTGGTATGTCATCGTTGTACCTCTGTCAGCGCTGATATTTATTATCTCAGCCATGGCTGAACTGGGGCAAACCCCATTCGACCTTTTGGAAGCTGAATCTGAGATCGTAGCAGGTTTTCATGTCGAATACAGCGGCATGAAGTTCTCCTTATTCTTTCTCGCCGAGTTTATAAATGCGTTTTTCATGTCAGCTCTTTTTACAACGATGTACCTGGGTGGCTGGCGAGGGCCTGGAGCAGTGGATTATCCATTATTGGGATTAATCTATTTTATGCTCAAGGTTTTCCTGGTTTATCTCTTCCTCATATGGGTCCGGGGGACATTACCCAGGGTTCGAATCGATCAATTGTTATACTTTAATTGGAAATTCCTCGTACCCCTTGTCCTAATCCTGATTCTTGTAGTAGCAGTAGTAGCCAAATTGATACCATCAGATGCTAATGAGTGGCTTCAGGCTGGAATCTTATTTACTGTAAACATCCTCCTTGCCATCACTGCTTTAGAGATGGCCCGCCGCTATGCACGCAGTCGAAGACAAGCAGTTGAGGATGATACTGAATCTTTAGGAGTTAACGCTCCGACCTTATCGGGGGCAGCGGATTGAGAAACTCAGACGTGCGATTTATCGACAAAAAAAGCCGGTTACCTTATTTTCCGCCTAGCGTTTAATTATGACCATTCAACAAATCATATTTATCTTAATTAGCGCCTTCACTTTATTTATGGCTGTAGTAGTTGTGGTCGACCGAAATTTATTTAGAGCAGCAATAGCCATGATGGCCTCTTTCTTAGGTGTCGCCGGTCTCTATGTGCTCCTGGAAGCCGGATTTTTAGCAGTCGCCCAGCTCATTGTTTACATTGGCGCCATCTCAATCCTGGTAATTTTCGCTATAATGATGACCCGCCGGCTTATGCAAACCCACGAATCCCCCTTCAACAGCCAACCTATCTGGGGTTTTATCGGTGCTGCGCTGTCATTTGTCCTGCTAGCGCTTGTCGCCATCAGGACCTGGCCCCAATCTGATTTCCCTGGACCAGCACCAGTTCCAGCCCCTGTTTTAGAAGAGAGCGTTACACAATTGGGTTTGATGTTCGTCCGTCCAGATCAATTAGTCTTGCCCTTTGAATTGGTCTCTGTATTACTTTTAGCCGCCCTAATCGGGTCTATTGTGATCGCCTGGCCGGAGAAAAAATCATGATCCCATTGTGGTGGTATTTGGTTGTTGCCGCATTGCTATTTTGCATAGGTTTGTATGGCGTTCTAGCTAGAAAAAACGCCGTCGCCATCTTGATGGCAATAGAACTCATGCTCAATGGGGTAAATATCAATCTAATCGCTTTCTGGCGATACCAAAATCCAGGAGACACCACAGGGATGGCCTGGGCAGTTTTTGTGCTCGCGGTTGCTGCTGCGGAGGCCGCTGTAGGTTTAGCATTGATTATCTCGATATACCGCTCGCGCGACTCTGTTGTTGCCGAAGAGCTTGATTCTCTGAAATTTTAATATGCCATCAGGTTTAAAGGGCTTTTTGAGGATGTTTAGATGAGTGAAGAGCTATTGACCGTTTTTACCTGGCTGACTCCAGCTGGTCCATTGCTCACCTTTTTTGTTATTATCTTACTTTTCAATCGGTTTAAGACCTTGAGCTGGATCCTGGCCTGGATCGGTATCCTCAGCTCTTGGATTTGTGGTTGGACAGTTGCTTTCAATATCATTGGAGATTTCCTCGAGAATTACGAGCATCTTGTCGAACATCCAACGGTTGTTGCCAGTTCGATCGCCTGGATTCCGTCGGGAACCTTTCAGCAGTGGCTGCGTATCGGTGTAGCTGCTGACGCGTTAACCGCAGTTATGCTTATCATGGTGCCTTTTGTTACTACAGGTATCTTCGTATACAGCGTTGGCTATCTGCGCTGGGGAGAGGGACGCGGGACACATCCGGTTAAAGGTAAACCCAACCACGATGGGATCGATCCGCTCTTTTCTCGCTTTTTTGCCTTTATGAGCCTCTTCGGAGGAGCGATGCTGCTGCTGGTTGTGGCGGATGATTTATTGCTCCTCTTTATTGGCTGGGAGCTCATGGGTCTGTGCTCTTATTTATTGATCGGTTTTTGGTATGCGCGGACTTACGATAATCCTGAGGCGACACCGCCCAGAACGGCCGCAGTAAAGGCGTTTATGACCACCCGAATAGGCGATGTCTTTATGCTGCTGGGTATCGTCTTCTTCTATAGGGTTTTTGGAACCCTGACATTTGCCGATGCCTTTACGGCCGAAAGCCTTGAAAACGCCGTGAATCTCATTGGTGTTGGACTAATCGCGGTTATGGTGCTTTTGTTGTTCGCTGGAACCGTTGGTAAATCCGCTCAATGGCCGCTCCATGTTTGGTTGCCAGATGCTATGGAAGGCCCAACGCCTGTTAGCGCGATTATTCATGCCGCCGCCATGGTATCCGCCGGTGTATACCTCATGTTGCGCCTTTTCCCCTTAGTAGCAGTCGCCATAGATAATGTGCCTCAAGCTGGCATCATCATCGGCGGCATCGGCGCTTTCACGGCCGTAATGGCTGCAACGATCGCTGTAACCCAAAATGATGTGAAAAGAGTTTTAGCATACTCGACCATATCACAGCTTGGCTACATGATTGCAGCGATTGGCGTTGGGGCTTACGTCGCTGCTGCATTCCACCTTATCACCCATTCCTTCTTTAAGGCGCTGCTGTTCCTAGGTTCTGGCTCGATCATACATGGTATGGAACATGGCGCTGAACACGTTCACGATCATCACACGGACCCTCAAGACATGACCAATATGGGTGGACTGCGTAAAAAAATGCCGTTTACCTTCTGGACATTTTTGATCGGTGGCTTAGCTTTATCTGGCTTTCCAATCATCACTGCTGGTTTTTGGTCAAAAGATGAGATTTTGGCCGAGACATGGTTTGCCGGAGGTCGTGGTGAAGTATTGGCCTTCATTGTTTTCTGGGCCTTAGTTTTTGGCGCATTTTTGACCGCCTTCTACACCATGCGGCAGATATCGATGGTCTTCCTTGGCAAAGGCAGGACCCAACTTGCGGAACATGCCCATGAAAGCAATAGATTCATGGTTGTTCCTCTAGTTGCTCTGGCATTCTTTGCAGTTACTCTTGGCTGGGGCGGCATTCCCGAAGATTTCCCGCTTCTGGGTCCAATTCTCAGAGAAAATTTCTTCCATGAATTCGTTGGCACAACGGTAGAAGCAACATTACATGAACTAACTGAGCTTGGCGTTATCAGCGGGGGCATAGAGGCTATACCAACCAATAACTTCCCATTGGTTGCCTCAATTGTTGTGGCTCTTAGTGGTCTCTTCCTGGGTTGGTGGGTATACGGCCGAAAACCACTCGAAGCAGGCCAGCAGGATCCTTTGGTCCGGCCGCTTGGCCCTCTACACACCTTCTTATTTCACAAATGGTGGTGGGACGAGCTGTATCAGAAAATATTCATTCAACCAACAATAACATTTTCGCGTAAGGTAGTTTACGAATTGGTGGACAAGGGGATCATCGACGGAACCCTGAACCTGATCGGTCGGTCCGTTTTCCGGCTGGGCTATTACATGAAACGGTTCGAGGAGGTCGCGATTACCGGCGGCGTCGATTGGCTAAAGGACCAGGTATTATCACTGGCTCAAGAATTTCGAACAATTCAAACTGGACGGATTCAAGAATATGTGCTCGTTTCTGTGCTGATCGGGTGGGCCTTAACCGTTGTTGTTTTACTAATCAATTCTGGTGTATTGGACGGCATCTTAAATTAGCCGGTAGGAATTATGGAGTTTCTTCAAGAGAACATTTTATTACTCATCGTATTTACTCCACTGGCAGCGGGCTTGTTCATCTTATTGCTGCCGGATGACGAGAAGACTTTAATCCGCTGGTTGGCTCTTATCTTGAGCTTCATCCCCCTTGCCTTCACCCTTTATGCCTGGTTTAACTACGATCGTTGGGAAGCTGGATTGCAGTTTCAAATTATCGCGGAATGGTTTCCACAAATAGGCTCCAGTTTCCATCTTGCAGCCGACGGAATCAGCCTGCCGATGTTATTGCTAACCACAATTTTGACTCCTCTGGCGATATTGACTTCGTTCAACATTGATGAGCGCCTCCGTGTATATATGTTTCTGTTTCTGCTCCTGGAAACTGCTATGTTAGGTCTTTTTGTTTCCATGGACTTGGTCATCTTCTTCATCTTTTGGGAGCTTGGCCTGGTGCCAATGTATTTCATTATTAGGCATTGGGGTGGCAAGGATAGACGGTACGCTTCCTTCAAGTTCATTATATACACCATGGCTGGAAGCCTTGGGCTCCTTCTTGCGATCCAGGTAATCGGCTTGTCCATGGGTACATTTGACATCGTTACATTAATGGACCGGTGGGTAAATTTCCAATCAGATACATTGCCCAATACGGGCTTACCGGTTGACTTGGTTAAGAACGTAGCATTCTGGGCTTTCGTCATTGCCTTCGCCATTAAGATACCGATTTGGCCCTTTCACACCTGGCTGCCCGATGCACACACAGAAGCGCCTACGGCCGGATCGATGATCCTGGCAGGCGTCCTGCTTAAATTAGGAGCATATGGATTCATTCGATTGGTGATACCCCTATTCCCTGAGCAAGCCCATGTAGCAGCCGGCTTACTGGCCATTGCCGGCATGCTCAGCATTATTTTAGGCGGATATGCAGCCTTCGGTCAGTGGGATTTTAAGCGTCTTGTTGCCTATTCATCGATCAATCACATGGGCTTTGTAGTCCTCGGTATTGCTGTAATGGCCTGGGTTTACGGCGCTGAAGCCACAAATGGAAATATGGTCAGCGATGCCATTTACGCTACAAACGGTGCCGTTCTGCAGATGTTTAATCACGGTCTCTCTGCGGCCGCGATGTTCTTTTTGGTTGGTGTTGTCTATGAGCGAACTCACACCCGCCAATTGAAGGAGTACGGTGGAATTTGGACAGTTGTTCCATTTTTCGGCGCCGCTCTTGTTTTTACAAGTCTGGCTTCTCTCGGATTGCCAGGTTTGAACGGATTTGTCAGCGAATTTATGGTTGTTCGCGGCGCTTGGAATCCTTTCACTATTCAGATAGCCCTATCAATGCTTGGTTTGCTCATGACCGGTGCATACATCCTCAAGGGAATTGGTTTCACTTTACACGGCCCCCTAAATCCAAAGTGGAAAAACTTGAAGGATATGACCATGCGCGAGCATTTAGTTATCTGGCCGCTGATGATCCTGATGCTGAGTATAGGATTGTGGCCCCGCTGGATATTAGCCATTATCAACGACACAGTCACAAAGATCTTCTCGTGATTATTCTATTGAGAAAGAGACAGGAATCGACGATTAAGGCTCGAGAATAACGACTATGGAATTTCCTTTTCTGTCAATTATTGTTCTATCACCAATCCTGACAGCCATTATTATTTTGATGCTGCCAAAAGAGCGAAAAGAAAATGCACGAATGTTGGCGTTGGCGGCGATGGCTGTGGGTTTATTATTGGCTCTATTTGTCTACATTGACTACTACAATAACTTGCCGCCAAAGGACACGCCTTGGGCTGAATCGCTGGCTTTTCTGGAATTTTACGAGTGGATACCCAGCATAGGACTGAACTATATCGTCGGCGTGGATGGGATGAGTGCGACGCTGGTCTTACTCACGTCTGTTGTCGGATTTGGCGGCGTTCTCATATCTTGGGGAATCGAGGACCGGCCCAGGGAATTTTTTGCCTTTTTCATGCTGCTGGTTGCCGGAGTCCAGGGCGTCTTTGTGTCTGTCGACGGATTCTTATTGTTCTTCTTTTATGAGCTTGCTGTACTGCCGATGTATGTTCTCATCGTGATATGGGGATGGGAAAAAACCCGAGAATATGCATCAATGAAGTTGACATTATATTTACTAATTGGCAGCTTCATCTCATTTATCGCCTTTTTAGTACTCTACTTCAAACTCCCAGAACAAGGACTGCCGCTCACCTTCGATTTGAGAGTCTGGTCCGAAGCCAACTTCCCATTTAATATCCAAATAATCTGGTTCATTCCGCTCTTTATAGGATTCGCCATCCTGGCTGGCCTTTGGCCATTGCACAATTGGTCGCCAGATGGACATGTCGCTGCCCCTACAGCAGTCTCCATGATTCATGCCGGTGTATTGATGAAATTAGGCGCATATGCATCTATGCGTATTGGCATTCAAATGCTACCAGACGGCGCCGTTTACTGGCTGCCAGCGATAATTTTCCTCACCTTAATTAATGTGCTCTATGGTTCACTGATTGCCATGCGCCAGCGAGATATGAAATATCTAATTGGATATTCTTCCGTTAGCCATATGGGATTGGTTACGATGGGTTTTGCCGCCATGAACTTGAAAGGATTCACAGGCGCTGGTATTCAGATGGTCAGCCATGGCATTATGACGGCTCTCTTCTTTTCAGTCGTTGGCATGGTTTACGACCGCGCCCACACCCGCGACATGGATGAACTTGGCGGAATGATGAAGGTCCTGCCGTGGGCACTCGGTGCGTTCATCGTTGGCGGTCTTGTATCCATGGGCATGCCGGGACTCTCGGGATTTGTTGCCGAATTTCCTATTTTCTTGGGGATTTGGACCGGGGGTACAATGGCCTTGTCTGAAACCGTTGGAGGGCTAGATCCGTCTATTTACTACCCCATTATCGCTGTTTTAATGGTCCTGGGCATAATTATCACAGCGGCCTATGTTTTGAGAGCTATTGGTAACGTTTTCTTTGGAGATTATGATGCACACAAGTGGCATGATATGCGCCCTCTATTGGGCATCGACAAATTGGTCCTGCTCGCCTTCGTCGTCATTCTAATCGTTATCGGCGTTTTCCCATCAGTTATCTCGCCGATTGTCGAATCCGGCATGACGCCGGTCGTCCAACGGCTGCAGGAAGCACAAGAAACACAGGCTGCTAATTTTATCGAATCAGTGCAATTGGCCGCGTCCGGCCTGGTTCATTGGCTGGGAGGTGCATAAGTGGGCGGAACAGTAACCTTGGCTAGTGTAGTTGCGCTGGCGCCAGAGATCCTCTTGTTGATTCTGGCGGTCATTGTTCTCTTCTACGACAAGGCACTAAAGGATCAAGAAAAGCGTAATCTAGGCCTGATAACGGCCTGGGGGTCTTTCATAACGATTTTGGTTACGGCCGCGATTTGGCTTTTTTATGAAGAACTAGGCCAGGACCCCGTCGCCTTGTGGGGAGGCATGATTCGCTACGATCGGGTTACTCTGATCTTCACCATGATCTTCCTTATTGGCCTCCTTATAACAGCCTTGATTTCCCTCGATGTAAAAGGGCTGCAGAAGGGCGAGTATTATGCCCTCTTGATGACAGCGACCATAGGCTTCATCTTCATGGGGGCATCCTATGATTTCATCATGCTTTATTTAGCCCTCGAGACAGCCTCGATATCTCTTTATATCCTGGCCAACTTCACGAAAGGCATATACCGCTCTAACGAAGCGGGCATGAAATACTTTATTTACGGCGCCTTTGCCTCGGCCGTAATGTTATTCGGTTTGAGCTATATTTACGGCTTAACCCAGGAGACAAATATTGTCGCCGTTGCTCAGCAGGTTGCTAACGCCCTGGCAGACGGTCTTGATCCTGCTGTTTTAGTGGCAACATCCCTGGTCATTGTTGGCTTCGGATTTAAAATAGCGGCCGTTCCATTCCATTTTTGGGCGCCAGATGTCTATGAAGGAGCACCGACACCAGTTACCGGTCTTATTTCTACAGCATCCAAAGCAGCCGGTTTTGCCATTTTCTTAAGGGTCCTAGCAGCGGGCGTGTTCGGCTCGCCTGATCCATCTAGTGACTGGTGGGCTATGTTGGTGGCCATGACTATTGTCACCATGACCTTGGGAAATCTATTGGCTATCCATCAGAAAAATATCAAGCGAATGCTGGCCTATTCAAGCATCGCTCAAGCTGGCTACGCCATGATCGGGCTGGTCACTTTGACTGTCGAGGGATCTGGGGCCACCATCTTCTTCCTGCTGTATTACCTGATCAGCAATATCGCTGCTTTCGGCGTGATCATTATACTCAGCAATCTCACTGGATCGGACGAGGTTGATGATTTAGCAGGCTTAAGTCGCAGGTCTCCCATTTTGGCCCTGGCTATGATGTTTGCCTTGTTATCTTTGGCAGGAATTCCGCCTACAGCCGGCTTTTTTGGAAAATTCTTCTTATTCCGGGCGACCATAGATGTAGGCCTTTGGTGGCTGGCAGCAATCGGGATCGCAAACGCCTTTGTGGCCCTCTATTATTACTTAGGCATTATTAAAGTGATGTATCTTTACCGTTCGGATCATGATGATGTTCCTATACCGGTAAGCCGGGCAGCTAAGCTGGCGATTGGTCTTACACTTTTCGGTATATTTTATCTAGGCATCTTTGCCGACCGGGCGTTTGAATGGACCCGTGAAGCAGCCGTTGACTTGTATGCATTTTTTGGCTGAACACCAAACATTCGATAATATTTGCTTACTGCACCTGAACATTTTTATGTGCCTATTGTCTCGACCTCTGGCAATTGTCATGATAATGAGTTGTGATATAATGCACAATCTCAGGCCAAAGAAGTGAATTGTGTCCCAAGGCGATAAGGAACTTGACCAGGCCTCCAAGCTAACCGGCCTTGTTGGACAGGTTGGCTGCGTGACCGGCTTTGTTAGCATTATTATTATTGGCGTTGCCTTTGCCGCTGGTCGATTCCTTGACAGTACATTTGAAACAGCCGGGCTGTTTACCATCCTGTTTTTACTTGGCAGTTTTCCCATAACCATATACGCTACCGTGCGTATCAGCCTGTTTGCGATGAATCGGGCTCAAAAAAAGAACAATGATACCGAATCCACGATTGAGGAAAAATCAGCAACATGAAAATTAAAAAACGATACATCATTTTTGCTTGTATCATCTTGTTGATCATCTTAGGTTCAATCATCCCCCTTACTCGACCAGCCTTACCAACGATCCAGCTGCCCGGAGAGATATACCCTGGTACGCAGGATCTTCCTGTTATTGGCGATTTCTTTGGTGGGATAACCAACACTTTCGTCGCTGCGCTCGTGGCCTGGTTCCTCGTATTGCTAATTGGAATTAGTTTGCGAGCACGATCACGTACACCAGATGAGGTTCCCAGCGGCTTTTACAATCTATTTGAATGGTTAGTCGAAGGGATGCAAAATTATACGATAAATATGTCTGGTACTAAGAAAGCTCGGGACTTTTTGCCATTCTTTATAACATTTTTGCTTTATATTCTCTTGGCCAATTGGATGGGCCTTGTGCCTGGTGTAGATAGCATCGGCTTCTATGAATATTTACCGCACTTAAAGGCAGTAGAAGCGGCCGAATTAAAGGTAGAAGTAGACGGTGATTTTGTAAGCCACGAAGCGGAAGAGGAATTTATTCACGAACAAGAAGAATTCTTTGACGAGCTAAATCTGGGTAACTTCAATAAGAATGTAATGCTATTAAAAGCGCCAGACAATGCGAACGAGGGCGATATTGATCCTTCCGATCCAAGAGCTGGAAGGGATCCGGAAACTGCAGATTGGACTATTGTGCCCTTCTTACGTGCGGCCGCAACAGATATTAATTTCACCCTGGCGATGGCCTTGGTAGCCATGACCATGGTGCAATATTACGGTTTCAAATACCTCGGAGCGAAATATCTAAAGAAATTCTTGAACTTTTCGATAGACGATATGGCTAAGAGTCCGATAAATATAATGGATCCGGTTGTTGGCCTTCTTGAATTAGTCGGTGAATTCACTCGGGTTATTTCGTTCTCCTTCCGTTTATTAGGCAATATATTTGCCGGCCAGGTACTGCTTTTCGTCATGGCCTTTATTATTCCTGTTGCCAATATCGTCTTTTTTGGCCTCGAGTTCTTCGTCGGCCTGATTCAGGCAGCAGTCTTCGGCCTATTGGCTATTATCTTCATGACTGGAGCAACTGAAAGCCATGACGATCATGATGACCAGCATTAGGAATTGAAAGGATTTGTCACATAAGAAATCGGATTTATCTTTAGATTTTGGAAACCAGATAAACTATAAAACCTTGGAGGAACTAAAGTATGGATGAAGCAGCAGCTCTTGCACTCGTAACAGGATTAAAAGCCATTGGCGCTGGACTGGCCATGATTGGGGCAATTGGCGCTGGCGCCGGTGTTGGCATCGTTGTTGGCGGCGCGGTACAAGGTATTGCTCGAAACCCAGATGCCAGCGGCGCCATCCAGACCAACATGATTTTGGGCATCGCTTTCGCAGAGGCGATCGCAATTTATGCCCTGGTGGTGGCCCTCATCATCCTCTTCGTTCTGTAAGAACACCTTTTAATTAAGTGAAAATATCAGACGAGGTAAAGTTATGGAAGGTATAGGAATAAATATTGGCTACCTGATCATGCAGATATTGCTGATCATTTTCTTGTTGGTGCTCATGAAACATTATGCCTATGGGCCAATAACAAGGTTGCTTGCCGAAAGGCAGGCCCGTATCGCTAAGGGCTTGGAAGATGCTCGACAGGCGGCAATTGCCCGGGACAACGCCGATACCGAGGCGAAGAAGATCTTGGATGCTGCCCGGGCAGAATCAGCTCAAATGAGGGCCGATGCAACAGTTCAAGCTGAGGAATCAACCGCAACAATTCGCGAAAATGCGAACAAAGAGGCAAAGGAGATCCTGGCTATGGCCAGGGAAGATGCCGAACAGGAGCGTAACCGAATCTTGGCTGACTTGCGCACCCAGGTAGCCTCTATATCGATAGCGGCCGCTAACAAATTGATCGGCGAGGCCTTAGACGAGAAGCGGCAGCATCAAATAATCGCTGATTTCTTTGCCAAGGTGCCAGCCGGTGTTGCCGGCATGCAAGGCGACACCGCAGAGGTTACCAGCGCCCTACCGCTTTCAGACAAGGAACAGGCGAGTATCAAAAAAGCAATAGAAGTTGAAAATATCCAGTTCCGGGTAAACCCCAGCATTCTTGGGGGGCTTATTATTCGGATTGGAGATCAGGTGGTAGATAACAGCGTAGCCAGCCAGATGAGCGAACTCCGACAATCGCTAACTGGTTAGATCGCAGCTATCATATTAAGAAGAGGCAGTCTCTTTTTTTATAGTAAAGGCAATTAACTATTTTGCGGACGAGATCGTCACCGGTGACATTGAAAGGAACGTTGGTGAGACTTTCGTTAAGATTTGGAGAAGAGAGGATAGTTACTTAGGCGGCGATTCTCGAAACATTCAAATTGAGGGTTTCGAACCCTCTTAATAGGAGGGCCAGGGATCAATACCCTGGCTTTTTTCTTTTTAATTAAATTTGAATGAATGTCAAAACGAATGCCTTTGACCTGAGGAGCGCACTCTGACAGGAAAATCATTACAGCTTCCTGAGGGAATGGTCTTTCCTGACTACAGTGGGAATACTGTAGCCAACATTCCTGGAACGGTTGCCAAATTATTAGACGTTCCTTTTAAGGGACTACCACCCTTACACCCTTCACTCTGGGGTCCAATTAAAGGGGATATTTCGCGGGTTGTCGTCATTTTAATTGATGCCCTTGGCCAAAATATCTTCACCAGAGAAGAGAAGATAGTGGAGGGTTTGATCAGGCGGGCAGACACACTGGGAAAAATTACTTCGGTATTTCCGTCAACAACAGTTGCTGCCCTGAGCAGCCTGTGGACCGGTTTTGCTCCTGCTCAGCATGGATTAGTAGGATTACGTCTCTTTTTTCCCGAATACGCGACTTTGGGTCAGCTCCTTGGCTTTTCCCCAAATTTCGCATCCTTTCCTGATTCATTGATAGAAGCCGGCACCGAACCAGAAGAATTCCTAGATGTTCCAGGCTTTGCCGAACAATTGAGTACAGCGGGCGTCGAGACTCACGTATTTAAAGGCCGGCAGATCATCAACTCGGCATTAAGTCGTATGCATGATCGAGGCGTCACCGGTCGCCACGCTTTCATAACGGCCGCTGATATGTTTGTTCAATTAAGGCAGCTTCTTGAGAAGACCATACGCGGAAAACTTTATGTAAACGTCTACTGGCCAACTATTGACACCCTCAGCCATTTTTATGGCCCTTATCATCCAGCAGTTGCGGCCGAGATGAAGGTCATTTTCGATCTGTTTACCTCATATATATTGGAGGGTTTAAGTCCTGCGGCCCGGCGAGGTACTGCTCTATTTCTTACAGCCGACCACGGCCAGGTCGTCACTCCAGTCCACCAACAGATATCGTTAGATGATCATCCTTCATTAAACGATCTATTGCTGATGCGGCCCAATGGAGAACCTAGAACACCATACCTTTTTGCCCGGCAAGGAAAGCAGCAGGAGCTCATGGATTACCTGCAGAGTGAATTGAAACAGGAATTAGTTGCTTGGGAGGCAGTGGAGGCCCTGGACTCTGGGTTGCTTGGTCCTTCTCCGCACTCGCTGAAGGCCTTTGAGCGGGTTGGCGACATCATTGCTACAATGCGAAGAGGTCATTTATTACTAACTTCAAAGGAGATGGAGAGAGCTTCGCGATTTCAGGGACGTCACGGCGGTCTGACGATCGATGAGATGGAGGTCCCCTGGCTGGGATTTAGGTTTGAGCAATAAAGCAGTCAGCTTAACGTCCTTTCTCCTCTCTTGACAGTAATTTTCACTTCCGATAGCATCGCTCGAACTTAATTGATTTTACAACGCAAGGCCACCAGGCCCAGTCACTAATATTTAGTTGGAATGGCATGGGAACAGATAATTCACAACCTCGTAAGAAAACCTTAACCGATCATGCTCGCGTGTGGACTCGCGGGATCATCGATCCGATTGTTAGCATATTGGCGCGATTAGGTATATCGCCAGATGCACTGACCGTTCTGGGAATGTTGTTCCACATATTATTCGCCTGGTTGATAGCCAACGGCAGAATGCAGCTTGCCGGAGTGGCTATCTTTCTATTAGTTCCGATGGACGCTCTTGATGGCGCCCTGGCCCGAAAAATCGAGCGTAAAGGCAATTTCGGAGCATTTCTGGATTCCACTTTGGATCGGATCGCCGAGATAATTTTATATGCTGGCTATATGATCTACTTTATGAACCAGGATGAGATCTGGTTCGTGATCGCGACCTATGTCGCGGTGACTGGATCGCTGATGGTTAGCTATACGCGATCTCGCGCGGAAGCCCTGGGAGTATCATGCAAAGTTGGCTTGCTTACTAGAGTAGAACGCTATGTTGTGATTGTTGTGAGCCTGATAATCAATCAGCCTGAGTGGGGTCTTATAATTCTGGCCGTCGGCGCCTATTTCACAGTAATTCAAAGAGGCGTCCATATCTGGCGCCAGATGAAAGATCAAGAAATTCATCAACAGTGAGATGAACAACCCTGCATCAGGCAAAGCTATCCAATCATCATTTTATTGAACCAGGAAATAAGAAAAAAAACCTATGAGCCAACGCCAAAAAACCTTGACAATCAAACGAAGATTTGAGCCATATTGGTATTTAATTGCTGTTATGCTTGCTCTCGGAGCCGGGTTATTTATCTATCATCAGGTTACAGATCTGACGCCCGATCGCGTTGCCTTTCACATCAGCAGTTTCAACTTTGATGTGTTTTGGTATGGGGTGATCATTGTCACTGGGATTGGACTCGGTACATATGTGACTTCAAAAGTTGCTGCCAACAAAGCTGATTGGGTTTTTCAAAAGCATGTTCCATCTTCAGTCCAGGCTCTTCCAATCTCTAAATTATCCTTGCCTAAAGAAATTTCGAAGGCGCTTGCTAAACGCAAGGTTAGTTCCATGGGACAGCTATTATTTGAATGGGGTCTAGATCCGGGTAGATTAGGATTAAACAAGGCTGGGCGCGAGTTTGTTGAAAAGCAGCTTAATAAGATGCCAAAAATAGAATCGGATTGGCTTGAGGATGCTCCCTGGCGTCAGTGGAACCCGGATTATGTGTGGAGTGGTGTAGCCTGGTGCCTTGCTTTTGGCGTAGTCGGCGCACGTCTCTACCATATCCTCACGCCTTCACCAAGCATGGCTGAAATTGGTATCAATTCAGCGGCCGATTATTTCAGAAATCCATTGCAGTTGGTTAATTTGCGCAATGGTGGACTAGGGATCTATGGAGCTCTTGTGGGCGGCGCTCTGGGTATCATCGTATTTACCAAGCGGCACCGTCTGTCTGCCATCGCCTGGACAGATTTGGCGGTCGTCGGATTAGCTCTTGGCCAGTCAATTGGCCGCTGGGCCAATTTTATTAATCAAGAACTATATGGCAGCCCATCCAGTTTGCCCTGGGCCATCACTATTGAACCGGCCCACCGATTGCCTGAATATATAAATATCGCCAGGTTTCACCCCACTTTTCTCTACGCCTCGATATGGAGCTTTATTACATTTCTGGTTCTTCTTTGGTTATCGAAAAATAAACGTGAGTCGATGCTAAAAGGAGATCTCACAGCACTATACCTGATTATGTTCTCCTTCGGCCGGATCGTAACCGAACTTTTCAGGCTTGATAGCCGGATGGTAAATATACCAGGAGTAAAATTAGAGATTCCTGTGGCCACACTCATAGCAATAACAATTATTGTAATATTAGGAATCACTCTGATCTGGCGCCACACAAAGAGAGAAAATCTAGTACACGAGAGTAGCTAATATTACCTATCGATTTGTTGGATAAGAAGTGTCAAATTGGGGATAAACCTCTAGATACATTTTCTGGTCGACGCAACTGGCTTTTCATGATAGTTACTAACCAATTAACGAAGCGATTCAACGATTTCACTGCTGTCGACCAAGTTACCCTTGAAGTTCAGAGAGGAGAGCTCCTAGCACTCTTAGGGCCCAACGGCGCCGGCAAGACGACAACAGTAAGGATGCTCAGCGCTATCCTCAAACCAACCGAGGGAACCGCCAGCGTCGCAGGCTTGGATGTGGTGGAGGATGCTGATAAAGTGAGCATTCCGACAATCATGCGCACTTTATCAGCATCCTCCACCACATCCAGGCCTGCGATGCTGGCGGTTCCCTCGGTTGGTTTGAGGATAGCGCTGAGCATCCTT
>PVMS01054006.1_pt1 | contig 22974 bp, 18 predicted proteins | sample 1853461 | NCBI WGS metagenome assembly PVMS01 (sample SAMN08582032, study PRJNA380276) | Marine sediment metagenome, whole genome shotgun sequencing project. | isolation source: ocean sediment barecode stripped | collected 2017 | reverse complement strand
GTCAGGACCTCCGAATGATCGTGACTCAACGCCAACTCGCCACCCCACATCGACTCAGATGGACCTGAGCTTAGATCGGATGTGTCGGCGTAATCGGTCGTGCGTCGTTCTACGCGCAGGCGGATTCAATCTGGGTCTCGCAGTGCCGGACGAACACCGCGAATACACCGCCGAGGATCTTTGGAACCTCGAAGCAGGTATCAAATCGACTTTGCTCAACAACAATCTGCTCATCAATGCGTCTATATTCGTGAATCGCAGGGGCGACCAACAGGTTCGGACCTCTTTTCAACTCGATCCGGGTGATCCGACGTCTTTCGGTTTCGTCACTGTAAACGTCAAAGACGGAAAAACTGTCGGTGTAGAGGCAGATCTGCGCTGGCTGCCGAGTGACTCGTGGATGGTATACGCAAACATCGGGCTGCTTAGCGCAGAATTCGGTGGCATCAAAACGGCGTCTCTGGCCAACCTCGCAAATCGCAAGCAAGCTCACGCCCCCGACTACACGCTGGCATTCGGCGCCAGCTATGATCATCCGAACGGTGTGTTCGCACGCATCGATGTTTCCGCACGCGATGATTTTTACTTCGATGTAAGTCACGATCAGAAATCCACAAGCTACGATCTCGTAAATATGCGCGTCGGTTATCAGGCGGACACGTGGTCGGCCACGTTGTGGGCGCGCAATCTGTTTGACGAAAATTACGCAGTTCGCGGGTTTTACTTCGGCAATGAACCACCGGATTTTCCGAACACTCTGTACACGCGCCTCGGTGACCCGCGGCAGATTGGGCTGAGCTTCACGAAAGACTTTTAGTTCGCAATTACATGCATAACCTCAGGGACATATTGCTGCAACAGTCTCAGGCACTTTCTCTGCTTGAACTTGTTGCTGTGATCATGGCGCTGATGTATCTCGTGCTCGCCATCAGGCAGAACATATGGTGCTGGCTCGGCGCCGGCATTAGCACCGCGATTTACGTGTATCTGTTTATCGACGCCAAGTTATACATGCAGTCTGTTCTGAACGCGTTCTACTTTGCCATGGCCATCTACGGCTGGAGAGTCTGGCGTGCCGGCCAGCTCAATGACCGCGAACTCCCCGTTGCGCGCTGGCGGGCATCAACACATGCTTACGCGATTCTGATCATCATCGTCGTCGCAATCATCAATGCGTATGTACTGGAAACTTTCACGGATGCTGAACATGCGTACGTCGATGCCGTAGTTGCCTGGGCAGCAATCTGGGCCACGTTTCTGGTGGCAAGAAAAGTGCTCGAGAACTGGTGGTACTGGCTGCTTATCGATATCGCGTCGATTTTCATTTACTGGTCGCGAGACTTGCAGCTGACGTCGGTGCTATTTGCGGTTTACGTCATCATGATACCGTTCGGGCTAATTAGCTGGACTCGCTCCTGGAAGGAGCAACAAGAATGAGAAAACCGCAGTCGCCCGAGTCGGTTCTCGCGAACGTGCCCGGTTGGGAGGAAGCGAGTTGTTCCGAGCTCAACGGGGGGCTGACCAACCGTACCTATCTGGTTGAAGCGGACCAACGTAAAGCCGTGCTAAAAATTGACGACGCGCCACGGGCCGGGCCTTTCAATGAGCGCCGGAAGGAAGCGCAAATTCAAACGAGAGCGGCGGAGCAGGGTCTTGCCGCAGCTGTGCTCTTTATTTCCGATACAATCTACATGACCGAGTTTCTGGAAGGCGTAATCTGGTCGAATAACTGCCTGCAAGACAATGCAAACCTCGATAACCTCGCCGCGGCGTTAAGACGGCTACACGCACTTCCGTTGACCGGCCGTACCTTTGACGCGATGGGCTCAGCGCGCGAATACGTTCAGCGCATGAACGGTCGTGACGCAGACAAGGTCAGCGAGTGTTTGCAGACGATAGAAGCGGGCCCGCGCCCGCCAAATCTGTGCTGCTGCCATAACGATCTTGTTGTGGCCAATATCATCAACACGCCCGAAGTTCGTTTCCTGGATTGGGAATACGCTTGCGATAACGATCCGTTTTTCGATCTCGCGACGGTTGTCGCGCACCACAAGCTCACGTCTGAGCAAAGTGATTACCTGCTGGACTCGTACATTGACGGAGACGGCAAACGCTGGCGCGAGCAGCTTGCTCGACAAGCGAGTGTTTACGACGCGCTGTTATGGCTGTGGGAAGCGTCGCGCCTACCAGCTGTTGCGGAGCTCACGTAACTTCAGGAAAACGTCCCTGGGGTTCGGTTTGTCGCCGATCTCGGGGAATTGCTCCTGTAATCGGGTTATTACTGACGGGCTGTCCAGTCGAAAAAACGTATTAACCTCGCGTTCCTGCGCGAGCGTTGTTACCAAGGCTTCGTTCGGGTCCTGATTCTCGTATTCGGCCAACATCTGTTGTGCCGTCGCGTTGTCCGGCTCCCGATCCATCGTAAATTGCAAATTGTTGATCAGGTAGTCATGTCCCGGGTAGATCCTTGTGTTTTCCGCCAGCTTCTCCAGCTGATCGTTAAACGTGTCGTACAACTCACTCGGGTGTCCGCCATTGTGGCAATTACCGGCGCCAGCGTTAACTAACGTGTCACCCCTGAACAGGGCCGGTTGATCAGTCTTCGATAACAGGCAAATGTGACTCATCGTGTGGCCCGGTGTATCGAGGCACTCGAGATCAACGCTCGAGCCGACCTTTATGACATCACCAGCAGCAACGCCGCGGTCCATATTCGGAATGCGGTCCTTCGCATTGGTATGCGCAATAATCGAGGCGCCTGTCGCCTTGACCATGCCCTTATTGCCGCCAGTGTGGTCACCATGCTCATGGGTGTTGAGTATCTGCGTAATCGTCCAGCCGTGCTCTTGCGCAGCCGCCAGGCACTTGCCGTAGTCAAGCGGATCGATCGCCAGTGCATCGCCTGTTTCAGGGCAAGCAATGAGGTAGTTAAAGTTGCGATACGCATTGCCGGTCCAGATTTGCTCAACAATCATTGTGCTTCTCCAGCTTTAAACACCCGCTCGCCGCCTATCCAGGTTTCAAGGACCTGGATGTCATCGATCTCATCTGCAGGAACCTCGAAGTAATTCCGGTCGATGATAATGAAGTCTGCCCATTTGCCCGCTTCGAGGCTGCCGAGGCGTCCTTCCTGGTGCGCGGCATAGGCAGCAGCCAGTGTGAACGAATGCAGGGCTTCGGCGCGCGTCAATGCCTGGTCGGCATACCAGCCGCCGTCGGGTTGCCCATTGCGGTTCTGCCGTGTAACCGCGGCATAGAGACCATGCCAGGGGCTGGCCAATTCAACTGGGAAGTCTGATCCGCTTGCCAGCACCGCGCCGGAGTCGAGCAGGCGGCGCCAGGCATAACCGCTCTTGATCCGCTCTGGGCCTATGCGGTCTTCAGCCATATTCATATCGCTGGTTGCATGCGTCGGTTGCATGGATGCGATGATGCCGAGCTCGGCGAATCGTGGAATATCATCAAGGGCGATGATCTGCGCGTGTTCGATGCGATTGCGCAACGGCGACACCTCACCGCCTTGTACCCTGTCGAAAGCGTCGAGCGCCATTCGATTGCCGAGGTCGCCGATCGCGTGGATACCAACCTGGAATCCCATGTCATTGGCTTTGCGTGTGAATCTGGTCAATTCATCTGTGGTGTAGAACGGCTGGCCGCGGTTCTCGACATCGTCGGCATACGCTTCGATCAGTGCCGCGCCGCGGCTGCCCAGCGCACCGTCGGCAAAAAGTTTGACGGCCGCAATGTCGAGCCTGTCGAGACCGTACTCGCGAATCGGTTTGCCGAGGCCGTCCAGGTTCTCGCCAGCGTCACGCAGCATTGCGTAGATGCGCAGGTCAAGCTCGCCGTCGTCGGCCATGGACATATACACCTCGGCTTCCCGAATATTGATGCCTGCATCGTGCACGCCAGTCATGCCCAGTGAGATCAGGTAGTCGTTGGCCAGCAAGTAGGCCCGACGTATGTCGTCTTTGTCGGGCGTCGGAATATGCACAGTCATGAGGTCCTTGGCCTTATCGACCAGGATGCCCGTCGCTTTGCCGGACGTGTCACGGACTATCTTGCCGCCAATCGGGTCTGGTGTGTCGCCGTCGATTCCCGCAATCTCCAGCGCTGCGGTGTTCGCCCAGCCGGCGTGACCGTCTATGCGTCTTAACCAGACGGGCCTGTCGCTGACAACGGCATCGATATCGGCAGCGCGGGGAAACTCCTTGACGGCCCACAGCACCTGGTTCCAGCCGCGCCCCTGGATCCACTTCAGAAGTGGATTGGCGATTGAATACTCGCTTATCTGTCGAACCGCATCCGCAAGCTCCGGCGTGCCTGCAAGATTGAGGCTGGCCTCCAGAAAGCCGAGGCCATAGACGTGTGCATGTGCGTCTGTGAGGCCAGGCAATAAGGCGCGACCGTTGCCGTCGATCCGTAAAGCCTGCGGATACTCAGCGAGCAACGATTCGTCGCCCGTGGCGAGGATTTTGCCATCATCCGCGAAGACCAGAACAGTGAACTCCTGGATGCCTGTCGCAGTCGATGTATAAGCAGTAACATTGTGGATTGCGGTCTCGGCAGCCAATGCCGACCCGGCCAATAACATCAGAATAAGAATGCGCATCAGCGCATTGTAATCAGTTTGGAGACTTTCATGAAAAGCTTATTCACGACCATTACTCTGGCGTTGCTGCTGAGTGCTTGCGGACAGGACGCAGCGACCCCGACAGAGGCAGTGGCGAGCGGGCCGTCGAAGATATTCGACATGCCGTACCTGATGCGTGATCTCGACAATGGTCTGCGCGTCATAGTGGTGCCAACTGACTACCCGGATATCGTGACCATCCAGATTCCGGTTCAGACCGGTTCACGCAATGAGGTTGAGCCCGGCAAGACCGGATTTGCACATTTCTTCGAACACATGATGTTCCGCGGCACAGAGAAATATCCCGCCGATGTGTACGCCGACATTTTGAAAAAGGCCGGCGCCGACCAAAACGCGTATACGACCGACGACTACACGAATTATCACATCACGTTTACGAAAGATGACCTCGAGAAGGTCATCGAGCTCGAAGCAGATCGCTTTCAGAACTTGAGTTACAGCGAAGAAGCGTTCCAGACCGAAGCTTTGGCCGTCAATGGCGAGTACCTGAAGAATTTCTCGAATCCGATCTCCAAGATGTTCGAGCGTCTCAGCGACTTGATGTATACGCAACACACCTACAAACATACGACGATGGGCTTCATCGAAGATATTGAAGCGATGCCCGACCAAATTGAGTACTCGAAGGTCTTTTTTGATCGTTGGTATCGTCCCGAGAAAACGGTCGTGATTCTTGTTGGTGACGTCGATGCAGAGGCGACCTTTGAGTTGGTCAAGAAGTATTGGGGCGATTGGGAACGCGGTGATTACAATATCGACGTTCCGGTTGAGCCACCACTGGGCGGCCCGAAGTACGAACACATGCAGTGGGACAGCCCGACACAGCCGTGGCTGGTCATGGCGTATCGTGGCCCTGCCTATCGTCCCACCGAGAAGGACATGCCGTCACTTGATCTATTGTCGTCCGTGTTTTTCTCGGATTCGTCGGAGCTGTATCGCAAGCTTGTGATACAGGAACAGTCAGTGGATCAGTTATTCAGTTATTTTCCGGATCAGCTGGATCCTGGCCTGTTGGTTATCGCCGCGCGCCTGACCGATGCCAGTCATGGTACCGATGTGCGTGATGCGATTAACGCTACTCTGGTCGCGGCACGGACAGGACTGGTTGATGCGAAGAAAGTCGACGAGACCAAATCACGACTGCGCTACGGCTTTACGGCCCAACTCGATAACTCGGGCGACATTGGTGCCAATCTTGCCAGCTATGTTCAGTTCTTTCGTACGCCGGAAACAATTAACGAGGTCTACGCCACTTACGATTCCATAAGTGCCGAAGACATTCGCAACGCGGCTAACAAATTTTTTGTCGATGATTCACGCGTCACATTCACGCTCTCCAGTGATGAGTCAATGCCGGGTGTCGATGGCATGACATCGGTTGACGAACTCGTTGCTGCGGCCGGAATGGCGGAAACGAGCGAAGCGATTGTCGCGATGACTGATGCGGTAGAACTTACGGTTCCGGAAGTAGCGGTTGCGACGCCCGTCTCATTCATCAACAAGCCATCCGCCTCGTCACCATTAGTTGATGTTGCGTTTCTTGTGCATGCTGGCGCCGGCTTCGATCCGGGTGGCAAGAAAGGTCTGGCGACGCTAACGGCAGCAATGCTGACCGACGGTGGTTCAGAGGCCAGGACGATTGATGAGATCAACGAGGCCATGTATCCGATCGCGTCAGGATTCAATGCCCAGGTCGACAAGGAAATGACGCGGCTGTCGGGCCAGGTTCACAAAGACAATCTGGACACCTGGTATTCGCTGGTTCGCGGCCAGCTGCTGTTTCCGGCGTGGTCTGAACAGGACTTCGAGCGGATCAAGACCCGGATCACGAATTCGATTCGCACTGATCTGATCGGCAATAACGATGAGGAACTCGGTAAGGAGTACCTGTACGCGTCGATCTATGGCGGCGAACATCCGTACGGGTCACTGAACCTGGGTAATACGAGCGAAATTGAGTCCATTACTCTCGACGATGTGAAGAGTTTCTATCGCAGGTACTACACGATCGCAAACATTACGGTCGGTTTGTCGGGTGGCTATCCGGAATCGTTACCGACGGCGATCAGTGATGATCTGCAAAAACTCGACCCGGGCGTTAGAGCGCTGCTCGATGCGCCAGCCGCACCGTTGATTGAGGGGCGTCAGGCCGTGTTGATCGAAAAGGAAACGCCTGGAGTTGCGGTCTCATTCGGATTCCCGATTGACATCAAGCGTGGCGACCCGGATTGGGTCGCATTGTGGCTGGCACGGTCTTATCTTGGTGAACACCGCAGTACCAATGCGCATCTGTTTCAGCGCATTCGTGAAACACGCGGCATGAACTACGGCGACTACGCCTATATTGAGTATTTCCCGCGCGGCATGACCCAGTTCCATCCGAGCACTAACCTGGGCAGGCAACAGCAGATATTCCAGGTCTGGATTCGCCCGGTGCGCAGCAACAACGATGCGCATTTTGCCACGCGCGTGGCCATGTACGAGTTGGAAAAACTGATCAACGACGGCATGACCGAGTCAGACTTCGAAGCTACGCGGCAATTTCTTGGCAAGTTCGTCAGTTTGCTGACCGACGGCCAGTCACGCCAGCTTGGTTATGCAATGGATAGTCAGTATTACCAGACCGATGAATTCGCGAACTACGTTCGGGACGCGCTCAACGGTCTTACACTGGATGACGTTAACCGAGTTATTCAGGAAAATTTGAACACCGAAAACATGCAGTACGTGTTCATTACGAAAGATGCTGCGGACCTACAGCAACGACTGGCGTCGGATCAGCCCTCGCCAATGACTTACGATGCCGATCTGTCGCAGGAAGTGCTCGACGAAGACAAGCTCATCGACAGCATTCCGTTGGGATTCGACAAGGTTGATGTTGTTTCGGCCGAAGAGGTCTTCAACTAGACCTCGATTCGCTGCCACTTGCGACCGCGCCACATCGACAAGAACAGCCAGGACTGCAACGCGCGCGTGCCGCCTTGCCACAGCCAGACGCCGAGGAGCCCGTAGCCCAGTACGGGACCAATGACGAATGCAATCGGCAAGAACAGCAGCCATTGGGTGCCGACGCTGATGTACATGACCCGGCGCGCATCGCCGGCGCCCAGCATGCCGTGCATGAACGCGAATCCGATGGCCTCGATCGGCATCGTCAAGCCCATAATGCGCATCGGCCAGCGGGCCAGCTCACGGGTTGTTTCTTCATGAATGAATATCGATGACACGAGGTCGGGTACCAGCCACATGGGCAGGCCGAGCGCGGTCAGCAAGACGACGGTGACCTTGGCAACGTCCCAGGCCCAATGATAGGCATCTTCAGGGTCGCGTTTGCCGAGCGCCTGGCCAACAAGAGTCGCACACGCCAGCCCCAGTGCCAGGCCCGGCAGGATGGCAAATAGCAACACGGTGATCAGCACATTGGCAGCGGCAAGCTCCGGTGTGCCAATTCGGCCGATGATCCAGAACATGGCAACCAGACCAGCGGCGAAGAACAGCTGTTGCAATCCGGACGGAATTGACACCCTGATCAGAGAAACAGTCTCAGCGCGAGTCGCCATGCAACGCAGGAAGCCGTCTTTGCGCACGTGTTTCAGGCCTAGATAGAAATAAATCAGCGTACCAACACCCATTGATATGGCACTGGCCATGCCGGCACCGGTGACGCCTAGCGCCGGCGCGCCAAACTTGCCGAAGATCAGCACGTAATTGAGGACGATGTTGGTGGCGTGCATGAATATCAGCGTCGTCATGTACAAGCGCGACAGGTCCAGCGCATTCCAGTAACCGCGAAACGCGAAATTCATACCGACGAAAACGATCGCGCCAAGACGCCATTCAATATAGGGAACGCCACGCTCGATCACAGCAGGGTCCGAATTCAGGAAGGGGAAAACGGGTTCAGCGAGTTGTATCAACACCAGGGAAAAAATCGGCGCGACGATTAGCACGAGTATCAATGCCGCGTTCAGGATGGCCGCGGCGCGCTCCGGATTTCCCTCTCCTTTGCGGCGTGCCGCGCTTGTCTGTACGCCTGTCGATATTCCGAGAATCAGCGCCTGGCACATGAAGACGACGAATCCGCCAAGACCGACAGCTGCCAGTGCCGCATCGCCAAGAAACCCGACCATTGCCGTGTCGACAATGTTGAGCAAATTCTGCGATACCATGCCACCAATGATTGGCAGGGCCAGGCTGAAGATTCGGTTGCGCCGTGTCAGGTCCATATTCTTATTGTTTGCCCAAGGGTCAAAATCATGACTTGGATTTCAACTATCGCATACGACGAGGCGAGCGGCGCGCTGAAGCAGCTGTACGAGCGCATCAAAGGCCCTGACAACAACGTCGATAACATCATGCTTGCCCACAGTCTGCGTCCGCACACGATGGAAGGGCACATGACGCTCTACAAGTATGTGTTGCACCACCCACGCAATACCTTGCCCAAGTCCTATCTGGAGACAATTGGCGTTTACGTGAGCCTGCTGAACCGGTGTCAGTATTGTGTAGACCATCATTTCGCCGGATTGTCCCGATTGCTTGCCAATAACGAGCGGGCTGCGGAGGTTCGCCGCGCTTTGGACGATCACAATCCTGCTGCCGCATTTTCGGGCAAGGATCTCGCCGGGCTTCAATATGCAGAGCGGCTGACCACAAGCGCGGCAGCTCTGCAGGCTGACGATATCCAGGAATTACGCGATTCAGGCTTCGATGACGGCGAAATCCTCGAGCTCAATCAAGTGACCGCGTATTTCGGCTACGCCAATCGCACCGTGCTTGGCCTGGGCATAGACACGGATGGCGATATCATTGGCTTGTCGCCAGGCGATTCAGGTGATCCCGCCAACTGGAGTCACGAATAACACCAGCCTCACTTGGATTAGTTTGTCGTTTTTGTGCAACAAATGTCTCAGAAACGGGGTATTTGAGCCTGGAAACGGTCTAGAGAATTGACATACAGTGGTATTTCTGCGAACTTCTGATCTCGAAAGCGTAGCCTTTCAGCAACAAACAGGCGGCGCTACGAACAGCAAGACACCTTCAGGTACGGCTTGGCGGGGGACTCAGGGGGCCAGGAACCACGTGCTAACGTTGGTTAAAAAGCGGCTTCGCAAGAAGCCGCTTTTTTGTGCCCGGCCCCTTTTCCGATCCAGAGATAATTACCGGGGGCACGATGCATTCTGAAAATCGACTGGCTTACTGGCGTGCCAACCTGCGACTGGTAGCGTTCTGCCTCATCATCTGGTTCATCTGCTCATACGGCTTCGGCGTGCTGTTCGTCGAACAGCTTAATCGCATTCGTTTTGGCGGCTTTCAGCTGGGCTTCTGGTTTGCGCAGCAGGGTTCGATTTATATTTTCGTTGCACTGATCTTCTTTTACGCCTGGCGCATGAACCGCATCGACCGGAAGTTCGATGTGCACGAAGACTGAGGCATCGGTATGAGTCTTCAGGCACTTACATATCTTGTCGTCGGGCTCAGCTTTGCTTTGTACATCGGCATTGCGATCTGGTCGCGCGCCCATAACACCGGCGACTTCTACATTGCGGGCAAGAGCGTTTCGCCGCTGGCCAACGGCATGGCGACGGCGGCCGACTGGATGAGTGCGGCATCGTTCATTTCGATGGCCGGTCTGATCGCTTTTCTTGGTTACGATGGCTCGGTGTACCTGATGGGCTGGACGGGCGGCTACGTGCTACTCGCTTTGTTGCTCGCACCGTACTTGCGCAAGTTCGGCAAATTCACGGTTCCGGAGTTCATTGCTGAGCGCTACTACTCAAAAACGGCTCGCATCGTTGCTGTTATTTGCCTGATCTTTATCTCATTCACCTACGTTGCTGGCCAAATGCGTGGCGTCGGTATCGTGTTCTCTCGCTTCCTCGAAGTCGACGTGACGGTCGGCCTCCTGATCGGCATGGGTATTGTGTTTGTCTATGCCGTACTTGGTGGCATGAAGGGCATCACCTACACGCAAGTCGCGCAGTACTGCGTGTTGATCTTCGCCTACACCGTGCCAGCGGTATTCATCGCCATTCAAATTACGGGCAATCCCATCCCACAATTGGCATTTGGTAGTGAAGTTGCAGGCTCCGGTACGGCATTGCTCGACAAACTGAACGACATCGTCACATCGTTGGGCTTCACCGAATATACGTCCGGTACCAAGAGCAAGATCGATGTCTTTTGCATCACGATGGCCTTAATGGTGGGTACAGCGGGACTGCCACACGTCATCGTGCGTTTTTTTACGGTGCCGAAGGTACGGGATGCCCGTATCTCGGCCGGCTACGCGCTGTTGTTTATTGCGATTTTATATACAACGGCGCCGGCAGTTGGCTCGATGGCGCGCTACAACCTGATCAATACCATACAGCCTGGTGACGTTGGCAGCGTCGACGGTAATCTCGCTTACGGCGAGCGACCAGACTGGCTTGATACCTGGCAACAGACTGGCCTCGTCAAATTCGATGACAAGAATGGTGACGGGCGGATTCAGTATTACGACGACGAAAATCCGGAGTTCGCTGAGCAGGCGGCCAGCTACGGCTGGCAGGGCAATGAACTGAGCGTCGATCGCGACATAATGGTGCTCGCCAATCCCGAAATCGCCGGTCTGCCAAACTGGGTGATCGCGCTGGTCGCTGCGGGCGGAATCGCGGCGGCGCTGTCAACAGCGGCCGGACTATTGCTCGTGATTTCGGCGGCCGTCTCTCACGATCTGATCAAAGGCATCGTCATGCCACACATATCCGAGAAGCGCGAACTGCTGGCAGGACGCATTGCTGCGGCGTTCGCGATTATGGTGGCCGGTTACCTCGGTTTCGATCCGCCTGGATGGGTCGCTCAGGTCGTCGCTTTTGCCTTCGGCCTGGCCGCAGCTTCATTGTTTCCCGTCATTTTTCTTGGCATCTTCTTCAAGCGCGTTAATAAGCAGGGAGCGATCGCCGGCATGCTGACGGGGCTGCTGTTCACCTATGGCTATATCGAGTTCTTCAAAGGCCTGTTCCTTAAATGGGCAGGCGCTCCCTGGGGTGAGAACGTGGCGGAGCACTGGTTGTTTGGCATCTCTCCTGAGGGCATCGGTGTTATCGGGATGTGTCTCAATTTCATCGTTGCGATTACAATTAGCCACGTAACGCCCCCACCACCAGAACATATCCAACACATGGTCGAGCACATTCGTGTGCCGCGACATTTCGACGAGGATCACGCATGACGATGCGAGCTGTTTTCTCCTTCATCACAGCAACAATTCTATTCTCAACAGCCCCGGCGCTGGCGGAACTCAGTGCTGAGGAACAGCGCATGGCTGACTGGATCGATGTCCATGCGGAGGACGCCATCGCTTTGCTGGCTGAGACAGTGAACATCAGCAGCGGCACCAATAACCGAGAAGGTGTCCGCGAGGTCGGCCGGGTTATGCGCCGGGAACTCGACGCGCTGGGTCTTGAAACAGAATGGATCGACATGCCGCCAGAGAATAATCGGGCAGGGCACCTGTTTGGACGCAAAGATGGCGCAGGACCGAAATTTCTGCTGATCGGTCATCTGGACACAGTATTTGAATCGGATGACGCCTTTCAGTCCTTCACCCGCGAAGGCGATACCGGTCATGGTCCAGGCGTGGATGACATGAAGTCTGGCAATGTCATTATTGTGTATGCGCTAAAGGCTTTGCAGGAGATCGGCGCGCTTGCGGACATACCGGTCGTCATTGCCTATAGCGGAGATGAGGAAGATCCTGGTTCGCCATTGTCGATATCGCGCAAGGACCTGATCGAGGCAGGACAGTGGGCGGATATTTCGCTCGGTTTCGAGTCAGCGGTTTATTATGACGACATGGATTGGGCTACGATCGCGCGGCGTAGCTCGAGTGGCTGGACACTGGAAGTGACAGGGCGGCAGGCACACTCGTCAGGTATTTTCGGCGACAGTGTGGGTGCCGGAGCGATCTTCGAGGCCGCAAGAATTCTCGATGCTTTTTACGATGAGGTGCGCGGCGAGGAATATCTGACGTTCAATGCCGGTACGATTCAGGGCGGGACCGACGTTGAGTATGACGCGCAGGAAAATCGCGGCCGAACTTTCGGCAAGACCAACGTCGTACCGCGCAAGGTTATTGTGAGTGGTGGTATTCGCACGATTTCGAATGAACAACTGGAACGCGCTCGCGAGAAGATGCGGGTCGTTGTTGAGAACAATCATCCACACACATTGGCAACTATTGAATTCGAGGATGGCTATCCGTCTATGGCGCCAACAGACGGCAATGCCCGTCTACAGTCGGTGCTTTCGGGAATCAATGAGGATCTCGGCCGCGGCCCGATGCCGGCACTTGATCCGTCCCGACGCGGGGCAGCCGATATTTCATTTGTTGCGCCGTATACCGACGGTCTTGCGGGCCTGGGTGCGCTCGGCAGCGGCGGCCATACGCCAAACGAGAGCCTGGACCTCACGTCGATCCCGCTGGCTATCAAGCGCGCTGCATTATTGATCTACAGGCTCGGTGCTGAGACGCAACCGTAGTAAGGTATTTGGGCAATGAGTCACGCTGACACCAACAGCAACATGCGTCGGGTCATGATCGCGCTCGTACTGACGGGGGCGTTCATGGTCGTCGAGGTCATCGGCGGCATCCTGTCAGGCTCGCTGGCACTGCTGGCCGATGCGGGTCACATGCTGACGGACACTATGGCGTTGGCATTGGCGGCAGTTGCGTTTCAGGTCAGTAAACGGCCGGCCGATACAAAACTGACATACGGCTACCAGCGTTTCCAGATTCTTGCAGCATTCGTCAACGGTCTCAGCTTGCTCCTGATCGTTGGCTGGATCCTCTATGAGGCGTTTGACCGCTTCGTGTCACCGCAGCACGTGCTTGGCAAGACTATGTTGCTGGTCGCCACAGCAGGTCTCGTTGTGAATATCATTTCCTTTGCCGTCCTGCACGGCGGCGACAAGGAAAACCTCAACATACGGGGCGCCGCAATTCACGTTGCCGGAGATCTGTTGGGTTCGGTTGCTGCAATCGTCGCGGCAGTTGTCATCATTTACACAGGCTGGATGACGATTGATCCAATTTTGTCCGTCGCGGTGGCGTTGTTAATTCTCAAGAGTGCCTGGTCGCTGGTGAAACGCAGCGCTCACGTCTTGCTTGAAGGTGCGCCCGATTGGCTCGACGCAGAATCAATGCAAGCAAGGCTTCAGCAACAAGTACCTGAGGTGGCGAGCATTCACCACGTGCACGTGTGGGGAATGACGCCGCAGGATCTGATGCTCACGATGCATGTCTGTATTTCAGAAACTGCCGACAACCCGACCGGCATTATTCGCAAGATCAAAGCAGTACTGAAATCGGAGTACGGAATCGGGCATTCGACCGTCGAGGTCGAGACCGACGATTGCGCCGATCACTAGCGTCAGTCAGAAGGCTGTACGTTACCGATATAAGGCAGGGTTCGATTCTCTTCTGCGTAGTCGAGCCCATAGCCGACCACCCATTCATCGCCGATTCCAAAGCCAACATAGTCAATCTGCACGTCTACCTCGGCGCGCTCGGCTTTGTGCAGCAGGGCGCAAGTACGGATTGAAGCGGGACCGTGGGACTTGAGCATACCGATCAGATAGTTCAGCGTGTGGCCCGTATCCACGATGTCTTCAATGATGAGGACATGTCGTCCTTCGATATTGCCGCGCACATCCATGACGAGGCGCACGGCACCGCTCTCGCTGCCGGCCCCATAACTCGATACAGCGATAAACTCGATGGTTCTGGGGATGGTCAACTGGCGAGACAGGTCGGCAAGAAAGATGAACGAACCCTTGAGAACGCCAATCAATACGACGTCACCTCTATCTGCGTAATCTGCCGAAATCTGCTCAGCCAGTTCCGTTACGCGCTTTTGAATAGCCGCTTCCGAAATAAGCTCAGGAGGATTGGGGTTGCTCACGTTGCATTTCCTTGGGCTGCGAATGCGGTAAGGTAGCACATTCATGAAACGCTCCATCGCAATCGCCGGAAACATGGGATCAGGGAAATCGACGCTCGTTGATTTTCTCTCCAGAACCTACGATGTCACGCCGTTTTATGAGCCGAACGACGAGAATCCCTACCTCGCTGATTTCTACAAAGACATGAAAAGCTGGGCGTTCCAGTCGCAGCTGTATTTCCTGAGCAACAAGTTTCGTCTGCACCAGAAACTCGACCGCCAGTCAGGTGTCGTCGCGCTCGATCGGACGATTTTTGAAGACGCCGAGATTTTTGCCACAGCGCTGTATCAGATGCGTAAGATTTCGAAACGCGACTGGGAGACCTACCAGGGACTTTATGGCGCGATTCTCGATGCCATCCAGCCGCCCGATTTGATGATCTATCTGCGCTGCTCAATGCGAACGCTACGCAAGCGTATAAGACTGCGCGGCCGCAAGATGGAGCAGGACGTGCCGCTGGCCTACCTCAAGCGCCTGGAGCGGCTTTACGACGGCTGGATTGAGTCTTACACCATGAGCGATGTGCTCGTGCTCGAAACCGACGATCTCGACTATATTCACGATCTTGTGCATCGGCTGGACGTGATGCAACGCATCGAGTCCGTGTTACCCGTGTCACACTCTTAACATATGCGTACTATTCCCTATTGCATTTACTAATGCGAATCATTATCATTTGCACCATGTTAGGGAAACCGCTGAAAAAACCACTAGTTAGCGGCAAGGGCAGGCACTAATTGGACACTAACGGCAAAACGCTTGACTCGCTGAAACGAGGCCAGAAAGGCATCATTACAGCGGTTGATGCGACCGACCCACTGGTCCAGCGACTGATGGTACTTGGCCTGGTTGAGGGCGCCGAGGTCGTGCTGGCCGGCAGTGCAATTGGTGGCGATCCGATGGAATTCCGCCTTTTTGGCAATGGCATTTCGCTCCGCCAGGAGCAAGCCCGCAGCTTCAGTTTCGCGTCGCACGAGTCCGGTGACTAAGGCTCAGGAAACCCGAATACCCTTATCCGATATTTCCGTAAGCCGGCAACCGAATGCCAGCATTGCGGTTGTCGGTAGTCCAAATTCTGGCAAGAGCACTCTTTTTAATCGCCTGACAGGGCTCAGACAGCGCATCGGCAATTATCCGGGCGTCACGGTTGAACGCCATATTGGCAAGCTGAAAACTGACGACCAGACCATCGAACTCGTGGATCTTCCCGGTACGCACGGCTTCACCGCACACTCCTTTGAAGAACAAATTGCGATCGATGTGATATTCGGTCGCATGGAAGGTACCCAGCCGCCCGACGGAATTCTTGCCGTAGTCGATGCGACTAATCTTTATCAGGGCCTGTACCTGGTGCAACAATTACTTGAACTCGAACGACCAATCGTCGTCGCCTTGACGATGTCGGACGTTGCAGAGTCGAGTGGATTGAAGATCGACCTGGCAGCACTCAGCGCGAAGCTGAGTGGTATCAAGATCTGCCCGGTCGTCGCAACAACCGGGCAGGGTATCAACGAACTGCGTAACGCCTTGGTCGAACTTGCCGAACAGCCCGCACCGGCACCGACCGAAGCCTGGCCCGAATTATCAGCTGCGGCAGGAAAACTTGCCGAATCGGCAATTGTACCCATTCGAATTGCCGAGATTGCACGTTTGTTGATCGATGGAACGGCTGGCACAAACCAGTATGTTCTTGACTGCCTCGGGCCTGATGCGGTGGCTGAAGTCGAACGATATCGAGAAGAGTTGTTCGATTCTGATCCGCCGTTGGCGCGAGAAGCTCGTGTTCGCTATAGCTGGGTCCGCGACGTTCTCAAAGAGGTGCAGCAGGAAGTACCACCGTTCTATTCCTGGAGGGCACGCCTCGGTGCGTTCCTGAATCGACCCATTCCCGGAACGATCGGGCTGTTCCTCGTCATGGCCGTTGTTTTTCAGGCGGTCTTCGCCTGGGCAACACCGATAATGGATCTTATCGACAATGGCTCTGCCGTTCTTGGATCCGCCGTCGCCGCCCAACTCGGTGACGGAGCTTTTTCGAGTCTGATTTCCGACGGCGTGATCGCGGGCGTTGGCAGCGTTATCATTTTCCTACCGCAAATCCTGATCCTGTTCTTGTTCATTATTCTGCTGGAAGACTCCGGTTATCTGGCTCGTGCGGCGTATCTAATGGATCGGGCAATGCGTTCTGTTGGGCTGTCAGGCCAGTCAATAATTCCGATGATCTCGAGTTTCGCGTGCGCCGTTCCAGGAATTATGGCGACACGGGTAATTCCAAACCGGCGTGACAGGATCGCAACGATAATAGCTGCACCGTTCATGACCTGCTCGGCGAGGCTTCCTGTCTATGCTCTGCTCATCGCGGCATTCGTGCCGGCACAGGACGTCGGCTTTCTGAATCTGCAGGGGCTCGTGTTATTCGGCCTGTACATGTTTGGCATCGTCATGGGCTTTCTGACGGCACTATTGCTGCGTAAGACAGCGCTGCGCGGTCCAAAACCGCCGTTCGCATTGATGTTGCCTGAGTTCAGGCGACCCAATATTCAGACCGTGGCGATCCAGTTGCTGGGCCGGGCCAAAGTCTTTCTGTATCGCGCGGGCACGGTAATTTTTGCCGTCGCTGTCGTCGTCTGGGCGCTGGCCTATTACCCACGGGCGACAGATATCGATACGTCGCTTACGGGAAACCAGGCAGCCGCCGCTCAGCTCGAGCAAAGCTGGCTGGGTCGGGCCGGAAAATTCGTAGAGCCGGCCTTTGAGCCGCTTGGTTGGGATTGGCGCGTCTCATCCGCGGTCATCGCAGGATTTCCGGCTCGAGAGGTTGTCGTCGCGGTTCTGGGTACCGTCTATGCGGTAGGTGACGAAGCCGATGAGGCGACGTTGTCAGAACGGCTCAAATCGGCGAGCTGGCCTGATGGCCGGCCAGTCTTTACCTTGCCTATGGTATTAGGGCTGTTGATTTTCTATGCCTGTTGTCTGCAATGCGCGGCAACGCTCGCGGTCATCTACCGTGAAACCAATGGCTGGCGATGGCCCGTGTTTGCGTGGGTGTATATGACGTCCATCGGCTACTTTGGCGCGCTCCTAACGTATCAATTGTTATAACGCAGGCTATCCTCCGACCGTCTTCTTGCCTCGAAACGCACGACTTCTGCTGCGCCTGTCTTTGTATGAGCGGGGCTTGAAGGACTGCAGCCAGGCGAGCAAATCTGCCGGCGGCACAGGCCTGCTCAGGAAATAGCCCTGCGCCTGCTCGCAGCCAAGTGCCGCAATGCGACGCATTGTTGCTTCATTCTCAACGCCTTCCGCAACAACCTTGAGGCCCATACCGTGCGCCAGCTCGATCGTTGTTCTGACAATGGCGTCATTATGCTCATCTTCGATGAGCGTCATGATGAATGACTTATCAATTTTCAGTTCACGCAACGGTATGTTGCGAATTTGTGCGAGCGACGAGTGCCCGGTTCCGAAATCGTCCATGGAAATCTGCACGCCAATATCCTGCAGTATCTCGAGAACGTCTATTGAGCGACGCAAGTCCTCCATGATCGAATTCTCGGTTACTTCGAGAGTTAATCGCTCGGCTGGCAAATCATTGTCCGCGAGTGTTTGTTTGACATGGTAGGGCAAGTACTCGTCAAGCAAGTCGCGTGCAGACAGATTGACCGATACTTGCAGGGCCTGACCAACATCTTCCCAAACGCGACATTCACGCACAGCTGCGGCGATTACGTGGCGTGTCAGTACGACAATCGTCCCGGATTGCTCTGCAGCCGGGATGAAATCGTCGGGACTCAGAAATCCGAGTTCGGAATGGTGCCAGCGAACCAGTGCTTCGGCTCCGCAAACCCGCCCATCCGGTAAGGATACCTTCGGCTGAAACCAGGTTTCGACTTCGCCACGCCGAAGCGCTGCGGGCAAGTCATTCACAATTTTAAGGCGACGCAGAAACTCGTCCTCGCGCCCTTTCTGATAGACACGTACCCGTTCGTTACTCGCTTTTGCCTCAGTGCGGGCAATTGAAGCAAAACGCAACAGATCGGTTGCCGCATTGCCGTGGCGGGGAAATTCCGCGATGCCAACTTCGGTCTGCAGAATAATATTGACTCGTCCCAACATCACGCCGGATCCGAGCAGCCCTTCGATGCGGTCAACGTAAGACAGTGCGCTCTCAACATCATGCTCAGGCAAAACCAGTACGAACTCGTTTGTTCCAGTGTGGCCGAGTATCTCGGCGTCATTGAGATTCGCCTGCAAGTGTTTCGCTGCCATCTTGATTAATTCGTCGGTCGCATTGTGGCCAAGTGTTGATGAAATCTCACTCATGCGTACGAGTCGAATCGAAAGGACTGCAATCCGGGTTTCAGTCTTGCGTGCTTGCTCAATCGCCCGAGTCAGGCCCTTGAGCACCTTGGCTCGATTGGGCAGATCCGTTAGCGGATCGTGCAAAGCGTGATGGGAAATACGTTGCTCACGTTCTGATATCGCGGTTTGCATCGCGTTAAAACTCGATGCCAGTTCGCCGAACTCGTCATCGGACTGCACGGCGACATTGGTATCGTAGTCTCCGGAGATCATACGTCGGGCTGCGGCGCCGAGTGTTTTTAACGGGCTCGCGATCGTCGTCGAAAACCAACCACCTGCAATAGTCACAAGAATAAGAAGTGCGGCACCAAACGCGCTCAGGCCACGGCGTGCTTCAACATAGGGAACCATCGCTTCACGTACCGAGCGCTGCAGCACGACGAGGACTGACGGGTCGTTGTGGATGAAGGGCGTTTGAATCGTCAGCGACTGATCCGCCTTGCCACTTGCCATATACACAGTGTCGACATTCTGGCGCAGGTCAATACTTTCAGGTTCCGAGCTCTGGGTTGTCAGGATAGTGTTGAAGTTGTCATCTGAGTGAATCACCGTGATGTCGAAACCGAGAACGACCCAGCCAACCGTAACCGGCGCGCGCAGGGGCACAGTGAACAGGTGATAGGCGGAGTCAGCGACGAGCGCGGCTGATTCGTTGTGTTCCTGACTCGCGTCCGCGATGAGCTGCAGCACGTCAACACGGTTGCGCGATGCCCCCTCCAAAGTGCTGGCAATGAGCACGCCGTCGAGGTCGACGAGTGCAGCAATATCGGCACCGACACGTTTACTGTGATTGTTGAGAACAGAGCGGATGGTCGCCGCGTCGCCGGTTGCCGTGGCTTCCTTGAGTCCGTAATCGGCAGCAAGCACTTCGACGCTGGTGCGTAATTGTTCGGTACGGGCTGCAAGGAATTCGTTGACCACGACCGCACCAATCGTCAGTGACTCCTGCGCGCCGGACTGGATATCTTGTTCCACGGTCTGCATGACCGCGAACAGTGTCACGACCTGTGCGACCGCAAGCGGCACAATGGTCAGCAATAACAACTTGGTGCGAAAAGAAGTGCGAAATTTCATTGCTCAAATGTCGTGTCAGAACCGTGCATAGTCGTCAAAAATCAAAGCCTTAGGAATATTAGGGGGATTTAGTCAAATGGAGTGTGCGGCAGTTCACGGTTAGCTCGCAGAGCTCCGATCTAGACTAGGTCTCAAGCGGATTTCCAGGTGATTCATGGCAATGGCAACACGGCTAGCCAACTGCAACAGCAGTTTTCGATCGACCCTGATTCTGGTGCTGTTAGCGGCTGTTTCGGCACAGGCCGGGACACTCGATGTTGCTGTGGTCGATGTGGACGGGCAGCCGGTACCGGACGTCGCGGTTTACGTCACCTCCGCGGGCGATGTGCCGCCGCCCGCGTCGCAGAAGGTGGTAATGGACCAGCGCGATACGCAGTTCGTGCCGCATATCCTGGTTGTGCAAAAAGGCACGTCGGTCGAATTCCCGAATAGCGACGTCGTGGCGCATCACGTCTATTCATTCTCAAAGCCCAACAATTTCGTGCTACCGCTCTACAAAGGCGATCCGCACAATCCCGTAGTATTCGAACATGACGGCATCGTGACGCTCGGCTGCAATATTCACGATGACATGCTTGGCTACATCGTCGTTGTCGATACCGACAAGTTTGGGATCACCGATGATAATGGAAGGCTGAGCGTCGTCGTTGATGACATGGTCGCCAAATCGGTCGTCAACATCTGGAGCCCCCGCATTCGCGACAGAGACTTATCGCAAGCTGTAGCAGGCAGTGCGTCGTCCGCCACATTCTCATTACAGAAGAAGCTCCGACCACCGCATGACCCGGGCACAGAGGGGGCGCAATGGTCGGAGTATTGAGATCCCTGTGCATCACGAGCTGCTTTCTGTCAGCCGTGACTTTGGCACAGGAGCCAAGCCGGCATGATCTGGCGGTCGGACTCGACCTGAGCTACGTCAGCGTTTCGGGCTATGACTCGTGGACGCAAGGGTCGGTTGGCAAGCTGCGTCATGATGAGGATGGTGTTGTCATGGGTAGGGCTTTTGTCGATTACGAAGGCAGGCTCGCGGATACGCTTGACGCTACAGTGGTTCTCGAAATCTATGATGACGACCTCGGTAATGCCATCGACTTCACTGAGGCGTACGTAGAGTGGCGACCTGTACCGCAATCCGCCAATCGATATCGGCTTAAGATCGGTTCGTTCTATCCACGAATTTCCCTGGAAAACGTCGATCGTGGCTGGAGTAGTCCGTACACGATGAGTTCGTCCGCGATTAACACGTGGGTGGCTGAGGAATTGCGATCCGTTGGCGCGGAATTGTCTTACAGTCGCAAACCGGTAAGTCTTGGCGGCGCGCATGAATTCTCGGTCAACGCGGCTGTGTTCTGGTACAACGATCCGGCCGGGTCACTGCTGGCCTGGAAGGGTTGGTCAGTGCACGATCGGCAGACACGCTACAGTGACAAATTGCCGTTGCCACCTTTGCCGCAAATTCAGCCTGGCATGATGTTCGCGGCTCAGGATCCCTATGTTGAGCCATTGCGCGAAATTGACGATCGCCCGGGTTACTACGTGAACGCGGAGTGGCGTTACGGCAAGCGGCTGCTCGTTCGGGCAATGCATTACGATAATCGGGCGGACCCGGTGTCGATTATCAGTGGTCAGTACGGCTGGACGACAAAATTCGATCACGTCGGATTGCAGACGACCTTGCCCGGTGATGTCGGACTGATTGCGCAATGGATGTCCGGATCAACCGTGATGGGTCCGGTCATGAACGGCGCTCACGTTGTGGACGTGGAATATGACAGCTACTTCATGTTGCTAACCCGATCGTTTGGCAAACATCGCGTGTCTGCTCGCTATGATAACTTCGATGTGGCGCAAAACGACAGCACGCCGGAAGACAACAATCCTGAGTCCGGATTGGCATGGACCGCCAACTATCAGTACAGCTTTTCGGGCAGAATCGATGTGGCGGCTGAGTGGTTGAGCATCAAGACGCATCGTTGCGCTTTCTTCTATTACGGTCTCGAACAATCCGTCACCGAACACCAGTTCCAGTTCACTGTGAAGTTGCGTTTCTAGCGAACGATTTGACAGTACAGATCTTCAGCAAGCAACAATTCCCCATCAAAGCCGTCATCGATGATCTGTACGTTGTCCTCCAGCGTCCTTAGACTTCTGGCCATGAAATGACTTAGTAGCAGTGTGTCGGCCCGGGCCGATTTCGCGACTTTCGCAATCTTGCTTGGAACAGCGTGCAGTTGTCTGGCACCTGCATCTGCATTTTCGGGGATAGGCATGTGCATAATCAGAACGGAAGCGTCACCTGCAAATTTCGCGAATCCCTCATCACTGCCATTTTGATCGCTCGAAAAAACGATCGACTTGCCGTCGACTTCAACGCGAAAGGCGACCGCCGGGACGATGCCGTGTGGCACACGCATTGCGAAAATGCTGATCTCGTTGTATTCAGGGAGAAGGTCCAGCGACGTCGAGATTTCATCGTCGATCTCGTGGCTGACTAAAGGGGGAAGTCCGCCGGAGCCGTCCTGGTAACCCGACAGATAGGCGTAGGCGCCGCTGTCCGGACCAATCATGCTGGTTAGGTATTGCTGTAGCCCGGGAAAGCGGCTGTTGCCACTTGGTCCCGATACGGTCAACGGCCGGTCCCTATTGGCGAAATAGCCGGATTTCAGGAGCGCAGGAAAATCGGCCGAGTGATCAGTGTGAAAATGGCTAAGACCAACGAAATCAAGGTCAGTAAATGTTGCAGCGGCTTCGCCAAAGCGCAAAAAGCTGCCGCCGCCGGCGTCGATCATTACGCGAGCGTTGCCATCGACCCAAACGAGATACCCTGACGATGCACGCGCATCGTCCGCTATTCGGCCGCCAGACCCCAGTACCTGAATGGCAACGCCGTGTTCGGGAGG
>PVMS01134300.1_pt1 | contig 22984 bp, 21 predicted proteins | sample 1853461 | NCBI WGS metagenome assembly PVMS01 (sample SAMN08582032, study PRJNA380276) | Marine sediment metagenome, whole genome shotgun sequencing project. | isolation source: ocean sediment barecode stripped | collected 2017 | reverse complement strand
GCCCGCAATTCCGGCAAGGGAGGCGCCGAATCGATCATCCGAATTACCAATCACCGTTACATCCGCTTCAGATACATCACTTAAAGCGCTGCCGTTCTCGGTTAAATCATTTCCCCCGAAAAAGATATAAACCTTTCCTAGACAAGGGTCGCCAATTGCGTAATCGTTTATAACCTCTCCGCTATCATCTTGCTCCCCGTCAAAATTACCTGCTCCAATAGATTCTCCGAGACAACTGCCGGCTTCACTACTCACATATTTAATAGAATCCAAAGGTGTTGATAATTCAGCCACGTTAGAGGGCTGAGATGAATTACCTACTTCATCATTCGTACGGATTGAATAAAAGAACATCATCTCACCAGTTATATCCAGCCTTGGGGCTAGAAAACTCTGTGGGGTTCCCGCAACATCCGGTCTTTGGAAATCCGGGATTTGAGTAGCGTCGTTATAATTGTCCCGAACAGCCTCTTCAATTACGACAAAAGGCACTCCGTCTAGAGAAGGGAGTCCCAATATTGCCGCTACTTCTTCATTATCGTAGAATCTGATAAAGTAGATTGTAGCCCTCCCCTTGTCCCCATCATCTCCAGGCGCCGTCCAATCAAGGAGCCTGCTGATAGGGTCAGCGGTTAGATCTGTTATTGTGCCGGGCGGGCTGTCGTCGCCTACACTACAAGAAGTTATTAATAAAACTATAAATAAGAAGCCAAGACTTAATAAAGACTTTTGTTTGAAAACGAATTTCATATTAATTACCCTTTCCCGTCATTTTTAGAATTTAAGATTGTACCGAACTAATGTTACTTTTCCAACAAGGTTATTTCGTATAAGAATATTAACCGATTTGATACGCCCAGGTTGATATGGTAATTTCCCTTAGCCGGGAGTGAAATTCCAGGGAGGATAGAAAAGTGGCAATTATTGATGTAATTAATGCAAGAGAAATTCTGGATTCACGTGGAAATCCTACGGTAGAGGTAGACATCATTTGTGATGACGGCTCATTTGGAAGAGCAGCCGTGCCTTCAGGGGCTTCTACTGGTGAGCATGAAGCAATAGAACTGAGGGACAATATAAAAAAGAGATATATGGGCAAGGGAGTCCAAAAAGCCGTAAAGAATATTAATGACGTAATAGCGCCTATGTTAATCGGTGCTGACGTTACCGAACAAAATGAAATTGATCAGTTGATGCTCAAACTCGACGGAACCCCTAATAAATCAAGATTGGGTGCTAATGCCATATTGGGAGTATCATTAGCAGTTGCTAAAGCCGCGGCCAATTCTCTTTGGATACCTCTTTATGCTTATCTAGGCGGTATCTCCGCAAACACCTTGCCAGTACCTCTAATGAACATTATTAACGGAGGCGCCCATGCTGATAACAATCTGGATTTTCAAGAATTTATGATTGTACCGCTGGGTTTTACTAAATTCTCAGAAGCGATCCGAGCGGGAGTTGAAGTATTTCATAATCTAAAAACAACTCTTTCAAAGAAAGGATATGCGACATCAGTAGGAGATGAAGGTGGCTTTGCCCCTAACCTACAATCAAACGAAGAGGCGATTGAGTGCATTTTAGAGGCAATCACAAAATCGGGATATAAAATAGGGGAAGGAATATCATTGGCACTGGATGTGGCATCCAGCGAATTTTATCAAAAAGGCAAGTATATGGTAGAGGGCAAAAAAATTGGGAAAGATAAACTTATTGATATTTATAGCAATTGGATAAGGCAATATCCTATTATTTCTATTGAAGACCCTCTCTCGGAAGATGACTGGAAAGGCTGGCAGATGATGACTAAAGAGCTTGGGAAAAAGGTGCAAATAGTTGGCGATGACCTTTTTGTAACCAATACAAAGAGACTGGCAAAAGGGATTAAAGAAAATGCCGCAAATTCTATCCTGGTTAAAGTAAACCAGATAGGGTCACTTACGGAAACGCTTCAAACAATAAGAATGGCACAGAGTGCTGGTTATACATATATAATATCCCACCGCTCAGGTGAAACTGAGGATTCTACAATCGCAGACATTGCGGTTGCTACAAACTCAGGACAAATTAAAACAGGATCAGCCTCTAGGAGTGATAGAATAGCAAAATACAATCAGCTACTTAGAATTGAAGAGGAGCTCGGAGACGAAGCAATATATCCGGGCAGATCAGCATTTAATATCTAAGATCTTGATAATTCCGAATTCGTATATATTTTCATACATCGGACCACAAACGTAAGCAAATCTAAAAAAAACGATTTATTGTGTATAATTAAATGCTTAGCACAATATAGAAGGATAAAAATATGTCGGCTAGAACACTTTTTAATAAAATATGGGAACAACATGTAGTATTTGAAGAAGAGGGGCAACCCACTCTATTATATATAGATTTACACCTAGTCCACGAAGTAACTTCACCGCAAGCCTTTGAAGGACTTCGTCTTACGGACCGAAGGGTTAGGAGACCTGATTTAACCTTCGCAACTATGGATCATAATGTTCCCACCACAGATAGGTCGCTACCTATTGAAGACCCCCTTTCGGCAAAGCAGATTGAGGTTCTGGAAACCAACTGTGAAGAGTTTGGCGTCCCACTGTTTGGATTAAATATTAACAGCGATATGCAGGGTATTGTTCATGTAATAGGACCGGAGCTTGGACTAACTAAACCGGGAATGACGATAGTTTGTGGGGATAGTCATACTTCTACACACGGTGCATTTGGGTCTTTAGCGTTTGGTATAGGGACAAGTGAGGTAGAACATGTACTCGCGACACAGTGTCTAAGGCAAGACAAACCTAAAGAATTCGAAATTCGTGTTGAGGGTCAGCGTGGTTACGGAGTTACCGCAAAAGACATTATCTTAAATATCATAGGACACATTGGCACAGCTGGAGCGACTGGTACTGTCGTTGAATACAGGGGAGAGGCCATTGAAGTTCTTACTATAGAAGAAAGAATGACTGTGTGTAATATGTCTATTGAAGCAGGCGCAAGGGCTGGAATGATTGCTGCTGACGAGAAAACATTTGAATATGTAAAAGGACGCAAATTCGCCCCTAAGGGAGAGGATTTCGAGAATGCGCTTGAGTACTGGAAAGAACTTAAGAGTGACGAGGGGGCTCATTTTGATAAATCAATTACCCTTGATGCCTCAAAGATTGTTCCGCAAGTAAGCTGGGGTACTAACCCCGGTATGGTGCTGGATGTAACTGGAAAGATACCAAACCCAGAGGATATTGAAGACGAAAATACCAAAAAGGCTACAATCAGTGCGCTTGAGTATATGGGTCTCAGTGCCGGAACCCCTATTGGAGATATAAAGCTGGACCGGGTATTTATCGGGTCTTGTACTAACTCAAGGATTGGGGATTTAACAGAAGCCGCGAGGGTAGTAAAGGGCAAAAAAGTAGCCCCTACAGTAAGCGCAATGGTAGTACCCGGCTCACAGATGATAAAATGGCAGGCCGAGAAGCTTGGTCTTGATAAAGTGTTTAAGGATGCCGGGTTTGATTGGAGAGAGTCAGGTTGCAGCATGTGTCTTGGGATGAACCCCGATATACTTCAACCTGGGGAAAGGTGTGCAAGCACTTCAAACAGGAACTTTGAAGGACGTCAAGGTAAAGGCGGAAGAACCCACCTTGTTAGCCCCGCCATGGCAGCGGCAGCGGCAATTGAAGGACATTTTGTGGATGTAAGAGGCTGGGACTTAGATAAAGAACTATAAAAGAGGAAAATAGAATGGAACCGTTAGAAAGAATACATGGCATAGTAGCCCCGTTAGATAGAATCAATGTAGATACTGACCAAATAATTCCAAAACAGTTTTTAAAACGAGTTGAGAGGACCGGTTTTGGAGAATTTTTATTTTTTGACTGGCGTTATCTTGAAGACGGAACACCAAATCCCGATTTTGTGCTCAATCATGAACATCATCAGAATGCCAAGATACTTCTAACAAGCCACAATTTCGGAAGCGGAAGCTCTAGAGAACATGCCCCCTGGGCCTTAAGAGAACATGGATTTCAGGTAATCATCGCACCGTCGTTTGCCGATATTTTTTATAATAATTGTTTTAAAAATGCAATTCTTCCAATTGTATTAGCAGAAGATAAGGTCAAGGAACTTTTTAAAATTGTGGCCTCGAAGAAGGGCCATGAACTTACGGTTGATCTAAGATCTCAAACAATATCAGACGAAGAAGGATGGACTGTAAATTTTGACATAGATCCCTTCAAGAAGAAAAGCCTCTTGGAAGGCCTTGATGACATCGGACACTCACTTGAACATGAAGACAAGATTAGAATATATGAAGAAAGACATAATTCAGATATGAAATGGGTAGCACCAAGCGAGACCTTATAAGCCGCAACAAAGTATCTGCTCACCTAATTGTGAAAGCTTTCGGAAAAACTGACCCAGTTGCCCAAGGGTATAAATGAAATCCCTATCTGGATTAGTATCTCCCTCAGATTTTAGAGTCCCATTCGAATATAAACAGAATCTTTTTAAGTTAAACTCTTCTTAAACCTTAAAGAACACCGGATTATTACGCACAAAAAATCTAAGATTATGGTATACTTAATTAAAGTGGCACAAAAATTGTATATGATCTGCGAGATATTATCATTTAGTTAGAAATTTGCCTCTAATTAAGCAAAGGATATTAGCAATATGAGTATAAATTTAAGCCAAACGATTTCGCAAAGACAAGTATTACAACAACGTCTTGTACTTACTCAAGAGTTGCAACTATTCCTAAAACTAATTCAAATGACCACGCTTGAATTAAAAGATTATTTGGAAGAGCAGCTCATAGAAAACCCTATTTTAGAAGAATCACAAGACCAGACTGAGAAGAACGAAGATAGCTCAAATGAAGAGTTTGATCTTAACGCTATGGGCAATGATCGCCTGTTTAGAGATCAAAACAACGATATTCCACATTATTCATCAAGAGAATTCTATGATGATAGCCAAGAGGACACTACTTGGGAAAACAGGATAAGTGAGGCTGAATCCCTCTTAGATCACCTTAGATGGCAGCTTAAGTTGTCAGACCTCACACCTGATGAAAGAGAAATAGCTACAATCATAATAGGTAACACCAATGAAGACGGATATTTAGAGATAGATATTGAAGAGATCGCACATATATACCTCAATCAAGTTGCAGATCTGACCAACGGAAGATCTGAGAACGTAACCGATGAAGGAAGTTACAATACCGAAAACTCATCTCAGAATTCTGGCAGACAATATATTGCTAAAATTAAAGATGTTTTATATAAGATTCAATCCTCTTTTGATCCTATAGGCGTATGCTCGATAAATATGAAAGAATGCCTTAGGATTCAAGCCCTTGATATGGGTTATTCTGAAGATGGTCTTGTCATAGAATTGATCGACAAACATTTGGAAGAGCTTAATGAAAAAGATTTGAGCAATATTGAGGATATTCTTCAAGACTCCAAAGAGGAGATTCAAGAGGCAATGTCAGTTATATCATCTTTAGAGCCAAGACCTGGGAGACCATTCTTTGCTAAAGATTCTGAAAAATATATAGTTCCTGATTTCTACGTTTATAACGTAGGAGATGAATTGCAGATACAGTTAAACCGTGATTTCCCAAGAGTCAGAATAAGCAACTATTACAAAAATCTTATAAAAAAAGAAAAGAGTCTTCCCCCCGATGCAAAGCAATTTATAAAAGAAAAGCTTGAAGCAGCTCAAAGAAGAATGAAATGCCTAGATGAAAGAGAGGAGACAGAAAAAAAAATTATATCGAAAATCGTTGATGTACAGCGTGAATTTTTTGAGCATGGGATAGAGTATCTTAAGCCGCTAATATTAAAAGATGTGGCCCAATCAGTAGGGGTTCATGAATCCACTGTCAGCCGAATTACCAGCAGACGATATATCCAAACACCTCAGGGCACAATTGAGCTTAAATCATTATTTTCACGTAGAATTGAATCATTACAGGGAAAAGATATTTCCTTTGAGAAAGTAAAGTCGATTATGAAAAATATTATATCCGGCGAATTACCCCAAAGCCCATACTCAGACGAAGATATTTCTAAAATATTTGAAAGAAGAAAGATAAAAGTTGCAAGAAGAACTGTTGCAAAATATAGAAAAGTACTTAAAATACCTTCTTCTTCAACCAGATCCCGTCAATATAAGGAAAATTCAAAATGAAAGTAACGGTAACCACTAGACACATTAAGAACAAAAAGGACTCTGAAGAAATAAAGTTATATGCTCTAAAGAAATCCAAGAGGATTGAAAGGTATGTAAATACAGAGAAAGATCCCTCAGAAGTACGGTTTATTTTATCATCAGAAAAATTCAGAGACACAGCTGAAATCTCTATAACTTGCGGGAATATAAAAGCCACGAGCTCTGTTGAAACTAATGACATGCATACAGCAATAGACAATGCTGTGAACGCTATAGTTAGACAGCTAAAAAAACAAACAGAAAAGAAAATTAAGGAAAGAAGAAGAACGGGCGCCAAAACAAAAGAAGAGGTTATTGAAACCGGCATTCTTTTGCCTCCCGAGAGTAGTGAAACAGCAGACATTCATGTACATCAATTACCATCAAAACCAATGTCAGTAGAAGAAGCTTCGCTTCAACTTAAGGTTTCAGATGCAAATTTTGTGGCATTCAGAAATAGTGAGAACGGATTAATGAATGTCATCTATTTAAGCCGAAGAGGTCAGAGAATTTTGATTGAACCCTAAGTATTACTTTTACAGATATAAAAAATACAATGAAAATCGCCAACATATTGGAGCTAAAAGCTGTAGTCCCACATCTCCATTCCACCAGCAAAGCGGAAGTTATTAATGAGCTTGCGGATAACATATCATCTGTTTATTCAAATATTAATAAGGAAAGACTGGTTGAGGTACTCCTGGAGCGTGAAAAACTCTGCAGTACTGCTGTTGATTCAGGTGTAGCAATCCCACACGCGAAAATAAGCGGAGTTACAGATATTATTGCAGGTTTCGGAAGAAGTATTGAGGGAATAGAATTTGAATCTATTGATAGAAAAGAGACCCACTTCTTTATTACCCTAATCACACCGGAAAATGCTAGTGGCTCTCATATTCAGCTACTGGCAAGAATCTCTAGAATATTTAGGAACCCGGAACTAAGGTCAAGATTAATGAAGCTTGAATCCCAGGAGGATATATACGAGGCAATAACCATAGAAGATGAGAAGTATTGAAGGTGTTAACAAACTTGAAGTTGCCGAGCTAATCGGTACCTGGGGGCAAGAACTCCGAATAAAACTTATAGCGGGTCAGGACGGCCTTAAACGTAAAGTCATTATTAAGACGGTACAAGAGCTAGGGCCGAAATTAATAGATCCGAAGGTAAAGCATAAACAAGGTGCAATATATATACTTAGCAGAAATAGTATTTCTAATTTCAACAAATTTCCAGATTCAAAGAAGCGAACAGTTCTACGGGCTCTTTTTTCTAAAGATATCCCATGCATAATAGCTCAAAGAGGACTCTTGCCTGGCGAAGAATTAAGAAAAGCATGCGAAGAAACGAATGTGCCTCTTTTTACAACTAAACTCCCCGTACAAAAGCTAATATCTCTACTTAACAAAATATTGCAAGACAACATTATTTCCTTTACAACAGCGCATGGAGTCCTCTTGGATATACATGGACTGGGGGTCCTGATACTTGGGGAAAGCGGTATTGGGAAAAGTGAAAACGCCCTTGACTTAATAAACAGGGGTTCTAAACTCATTTCAGATGATGTCGTAGAGATAAGAAAATCAGTTTCCGGCGAGCTATTTGGAAGTGGTCCGGAAAGAATAAAGCACCTAATGGAAATAAGGGGCATCGGCATTATCAATATCATGGACTTATTCGGAAGAGCATCTGTAACGGATAGAAGGATAATAAACATGGTAATTGAGCTTGTCGGGTGGAATTCGGATACTGAATATGACAGATTAGGAATAGATGAGAATGTATACAAGATAATGGGAGTAGGGTTACCATATCTATTAATTCCTGTAAGACCGGGCAGAAATACTGCTACAATTATCGAAGTTGCCGTACGGAACCAGCTGTTAAAATCAAGAGGGACCTACAGGACAGAAAAAATTCTAGAGTAAATAGAAATTATAATGCTGATCATAGATAATAAATGATGAACCTAGTTTTCATAAGCGGGCTTTCAGGCTCAGGTAAGAGTACGACTGCAAACGTCCTCGAAGACCTTGGATATTATTGCGTAGATAACATCCCTCCAACACTGCTACCGACGCTCATAGAACTTTGTGAGAACTCAGATAAAGGGATAAGTAAAGTAGCATTAGTCATTGACATCCGTGAAGGAGTATTTTTTGATCGCGCTCCCGGAGTAATAAAAGAATTCCAACAAAAGGGTTACCCTGTCGATATAATATTCTTAGAATCTTCTGACACAACTCTTGTAAAGAGATACAAGGAAACACGCCGCAAACATCCTCTAGCATCGGATGGAAACATTTTAGAGGGGATATCAAAAGAAAGAGATATGCTTGAAGAACTCAAAAACCTTTCTAGTTACAGAATTGACACGTCAGAGCTGAATGTTCATCAACTAAGAGATATTATTAGAAATAAATTTGATCAATCTAACACCCAAAATATTTTGGTAAATATTGTTTCTTTTGGCTTTAAACATGGCATACCTTACGACGCGGACATGATTTTTGACGTCAGGTTCCTTCCCAATCCGCATTTTGTTGAAAATTTGAAGCATTTAAATGGAATGGACAGTGAAGTTTCAGACTTCATATTAAGCAATGAAGAATCCATAACATTTATAGAGAAACTTGCCGAATTTCTAGAATTCTTAATCCCCAATTACGAAAAGGAAGGAAATCTTATCTGACAATCGCAATAGGTTGTACCGGCGGCAAGCACAGATCAGTCGTCATTACAAATAAGATTGCAGAGCATTTTGATTATCTGTCACCAATAACTCGACATAGAGATATATCAAATAATTAAGGAGAAATAAATGGTTGGGATAGTTGTAGTAACACATGGGATGTTGGCTAAAGAACTCATTTCTGCCGTAAATTTTGTCCTATCTTCAAAACCATCTGTAAAAATTAGCGGCGTGTGCCTAGATCCCAATAGTGAGTTTGAATCTTTTAAGCAGGATATTAAAAACGCTATTAAAGATGTTAAAGGAAAAGACGGAATATTGCTGGTTACCGATATGTTCGGGGGAACCCCTTCCAATATTAGCCTAACGTTCCTTGAAGAAAATAAGGTTGAAGTAATATCAGGAGTTAATCTTCCGATGCTGTTAAAACTTGCCACTCTTTCTAACAAGGTGAAACTGGATGAGGCAGTTAAAATAGCAGAATCTGCTGGTAGAGAGAATATTATTATAGCGAGCAAGCTACTGCACAATAAAAAATCATAACAACTTTATAACCAGCAGCACATTTAAAAATTATATTGATTGAGTATACTATAATTTTCCCTATAAGACTCAAATCGAGAATGAAATTTCAAAGAAGGTAGAAGACATGAAGAAGAAAACTATAGATAGGATCATAGATGCATGGAAAACTCACTTACTTACAGGTGATTTAGAAGGTTATCAACTGGAAATTGATGGGAAAGTGCCGGTTGAATATGCGGCAATCGCTTTGCATCTAGACTCAAGAACGGTGAAAGCTATGGGCAAAGCAGAAAATTACTACGAAGGTTTCAGAGACGCTGCTGTTGAGATTCTAAACTTACTTCATATTGAAATTGTTCAGGATGACCAGCTAAAGGTCATATCTCTTATTCATATAGATATAGATGATGATAAACAGGAAAGATTAAAAAAACACATCTGGGGTTGATATATATAGGCATTTGAGCCCTCCTAAGTCATTAATATTTTTAAAAATAAACCAAAAAAGAATATGAGACTCTTAGATTTATTTAACAGCTTCCTCTTAGATATGGACGGCGTAGTATACGTTGGCGGGAACCCCATTAAGGGCTCGGCCGATACAATAAAATATCTTAAGGAGAATGGGAAAACTGTATTATTCCTAACTAACGACCCTAGGAGATCTCCTTCAGAATATGCAGATAAACTTCGAAGTATAGGGATTCAAGCAAGCTCAGAAGACGTTATTACATCCGCAATGGCAATTGCACAGCATATTTGTGAAGAACATCATAGCCTCGAAAATATGACTGCTTATGTGATAGGAGGTAATACCCTAAGAAATCAAATCCAGAATACCGGTATCACAATCGTTAATGGAGAAGAAGGTAAATACGCTGATTTTGTGATATTGGGGAGTCACCCTGACTTTCATTACAATGAAATGAAGATTGCTACCCTAGCTCTGAGGAACGGAGCTGATTTTTATGCAACAAATCGTGACCCTGCTTATCCATCGGAAGAAGGTCATATTCCAGCAACCGGAGCTATTCTGGCATCAGTTGAGGTTGCGTCAGGAAAGAAAGCTAAAGTGGCCGGGAAACCGGAAAACATAATATTCGAAGTAGCCTTAAAAAGAGTGAATAATCATAAGATTGTCATGATAGGGGACCGGCTTGATACCGATATTCAAGGTGGCAAGGATGCTGGGCTATCTACTATCCTTGTACTATCCGGATCAACAAAAGAAAAGGACCTAAAAGATTCCGACATCAAACCCGATCACGTTATAAACGATTTAAGAGATTTGCTGAAGGATATCGGATAATATGTAATTTGACTTGAGTTACATACATTTGATCACCACACTTCCATCTTTGTGTATAACCCAATCACAAGTTTTTTTGGGTAAACTATTCGTAATAGATCATTATATTTTTTCTAAAAAGCAGTTCTCAAAAGCGTTAACCTTTTATCTGAAGGAAGAAATAAGAGCTATTATGGGTTATAGGTAATTATGATAAATAGAAGTATAGCTACGCAATTTCAAAACACTTCAAATAACAAAGCCATTCTTTGGATGACTGTTGGTGGTTTTGCGTTCGCTACTATGGGTGCTCTCACGCATGAGCTTGGTAGCTATTGTGACTGGCTGCTTATAGCGTTTTTTAGAATGCTTATTTCCTTTATAATAACATTAGCTCTTGCACTAAGAGCAGGCATCAACCCGTTTCTATTTACAAATTCGACTTTATGGCTGAGAAGTCTTGTTGGAAGCTCTGCAATGCTGGCAACATTCTATGCCCTAACCAAACTGCCTATATCTGAGGTAGCCGTCATCACAGAAACAAGACCTATATGGGTAGCATTAATAGCGGGCTACTTATTGGGAGAAACATCCGGTAAAAAGATATGGCTTTCAATAATATTTGGCATGGTGGGGATAATTTTCGTAGAGCACCCAAAAATTTTGGAGCAGAACTTTGCGGGACTATTAACCGTGTACGCGGCATTCGGGGGTGCAGTGGTGATGATCTGCCTAAGAAAGCTAAGAAGTTTAGACCTCAGGATAATAGTGACCCACTTTTCGGGTACTGCAACAATTATTACATTGATTACAATATTTTCCGTCCGTGGTGAGGTTGATCTATCTGTTTTTGAAAATACAACATCAATCTTAATGCTGCTTGGAGTAGGAATATTTGGCACAATAGGTCAGCTTACAATGACAAAAGCATTTTCACTCGGCGAGGCCCCTAAGGTGGCTTCTGCGGGTTTTATCAAAGTCGGTTTTGCAGCAGGTTATGATTTACTAATTTGGAAGTATGTTTTTGATGTGCCAACTATTATCGGAATGATATTAATACTAGGTTCAACAGGGTGGTTATTTAGTCGAAAGAAGAAGACTGCTATCGAAAGTCAAAACATAAAAGATGATCTTAAAAACAAAGAATTGATAACACAAAAGTAGCTACCGTATTAAAAGCGATAATTTATTCGAAGGATTTCCATACGAACTTACCTTTTTTGTCTATATAACCCCACTTACCGCCGCCCAATTCCACAATTGCCAACCCGCCTGAAAAACTCACAGCGCTCTCAAATTGGGGATCAACAACTATCTCCCCTCGCTTGTTAAGAAATCCCCATTTATTACCAATTCTAAAAGTCGCAAGACCTTCTGAAAAATCCCCGACCTGGTCAAATTCGGGTTGAACAACTAGAAGACCACTCATATTAATAAACCCAAATTTACCTCCCCTAGATACTGCAGCTGCCCCTTCACTAAAGTGTCTCGCACTCTCAAAATCGGTTTTAAGCTTAACCTCGCCAAACTTGTCTATATACACATAATTGCCGTCTTTTAAAACACAAGCAAGCCCCTGTGAATAACCCTCGGCGTAGTCAAATTGGGGTTGTATGAAAACTTTCCCATTCTTCTTGACATACCCCCCCTTCCCATCAATCAGGATGAGAGCAAGTCCTTCAGAAAAGCCAAAAGCTTTTTCATATTGAGGCTCTACAATGGTTTCTCCCTTTTTGTTAATATATCCCCACTCCCCATTATATTTAACACTAGCGAGTCCTTCTGAGAATGGGTTTACTTTCTCAAAATTAGGCTCAATAACCATTTTCCCCACACGGTTAATATAGCCATATGCGCCGTCCACTTTGACATCAGCAAACCCTTCTGAGAACTTATGGGCTTCCACGTATTCAGGAGTAATTACCATTATGTCCCACTCGTTTATATAACCCCATTTCCCGTTTTCCTTAATCAGAGCCCTACCCTCTGAAAAATCTACAGCTCCTTGATATTTAATTGGTATAGCTACATTTCCCTGTCTATCTATAAACCCCCAGTTCTGTCCGTGTTCTACAGGGAATAGAGTACCCTTCTCAGACTTAGCAATATCTGTCGGAGAAGGTCCTGCACACGATAGGACAAAAAGGAAAACTAAAAGATAAAGAAGTCGAGCTGATTCCAATCTAATCTCCCATAAGCTATTAAGAATATGTTTTGAAGGAATAATCTTAATCAAAATAATAATATTTTAAAGGGGATCCCGAATGTGACGGACAATAAAAAAGCTTTTTCCGAGCAATTATTCTTAAGTTTAGTCAACTACTTATAAAAATAGGACCCAGAAAGACATGAAGAAGTCTTGCCTGAGTCCCAAAATTGCCTCTTTCGTTTTTTCTAAATAAAAAACCTATATATAGGCTTAAAATTTATCTATCTAATTTTAAGGTGTAACAACAACCTTTATGGCGTTATCAATTCTCTGATCCATCAGCTCATAACCCCTAGCACATTCATCTAAAGGCAGTCTGTGTGAAATAACATGAGTAGGATCTAATTTGCCCTCTTCAACTAGTGGCATGAGCTTTGGGATATAGGCCCTAGCAGGTGCCACTCCACCTTTTAAATTGAGGTTCCTTAGGAAAAAGTCAGTCATGTTAAGCGGGAATGGCTCCCAGAAGAGCCCCGTTATAGAGATAGTGCCCCCAGGGCGAGACATATCGAGTGAAGACTGTAAAGAGTCAGTATTCCCTACACACTCAATTACAACATTCGCCCCATACCCATCACTTAAATTTTTGACCACTTCATTAGGGTCTTCGTTCTTTGAATTTATTACTGTTGTAGCTCCGTATTTCTTTGCTATATCGAGCCGATAATCATGATGACCAACCGTTATTACATGCGCGGGATCAAAGAGTGTGGCTGCATAAGTAGCAAAAAGTCCTACAGCTCCATCTCCATAGATTACTACTACATCCCCAGGCTCTATATTTCCATTCTGGGCACCATGGTAGCCTGTAGAGATATTATCACCCAGAAACAAGGTCTTCTCATCCTGGCTATCATCCGAAAGACTTTCAGGAGTCTTTACCAAAGTACCCTCCGCATGTGAAACCTTTATGTATTCTGCCTGACAGCCTGGTTGCCCTCCGAGAAGGTCTCCAAAACCAAAACACCCGCCATGCATACAGGAAGTGTAAAGACCTTTTTGGCAGTAATGACAATCTCCGCAGCTTACCCAAAACGGGCCGATCACTTTATCGCCCTTTTTGAGCGAAGTTACTTCGCTTCCAACTTCTTCAATACGTCCCACAAATTCGTGTCCCACAGTATCGCCTTCATTTAATGGAAAGTGGCCTCTGTAAATATGGAGATCCGAGCGCATATTGCGCCCTTTGTAACTTTTACAATCACATCTGTAGGATTTTCAATCACCGGATCCGGAACTTCTTCAACCCTTACATCTTTTAGTCCGTAGTAAACAGTGGCTTTCATATCTTTCTCCCTGTATCTTATTTATGCATAGCAAATTAAGATACATAACAACTATAGCTAATTCCAGTTCAGAACATGAATGAATTTTCTGTACAAGCTTAATCATTTTTATATTATTTTGATAGCAATTTACAAAATGTTAGTATTTTATCTACATACACTGTACTGATGGAAGGTAGTATAATAGAGAGGAAAATTCATGAGAAAAGTTAAGGAATTAAAATACACTCAGGTTTACAAAATTTGTGATTTACGCCCTCTCAAATTTAAAACAACCGAAGATTTAACTCCCTGCACAGATTTTATAGGACAACAAAGAGCAGTTGAGGCAATTAATTTTGGCTTGGGAATGGAGTTCAGGGGATATAATCTATATCTCTCAGGCCCTCTGGGAGTAGGAAAGACTACAACTATTGAAGCCATTCTTTCATCAAGAGCTAAGAAGAAGCCATCCCCACCAGACTGGTGCTATTTGTTCAACTTTCAAGACCCTAATGAGCCCAAAGCAATAGAGCTTCCCAAAGGTAGGGGGAAAGTGTTTAAAAATGATATGGAAGATTTCCTCCAGGATCTCAAGATGGATATACCAAGAGCCTTTGAGAGTAAGGAGTTTGAAGAGCAAAAACAAAACATCATGGAAGAATTCCAGAAAGAAAAAAACAATCTCTTTGAGGAACTGCAAAAAAAAGCTGCTGAAGCTGAGATGCAGGTGCAGTTCTCACCAACCGGAATAATAACAATCCCACTTGTTGAGGGTAAACCTGTAACCCAAGAAAACTACAACTCTTTAAATGAGAAAACCATAAAGAAAATAAAAGCGAGAAAAGAAAAGATCGATATTGAAGTTGCCGGAACCTTAAAGATCGCTCGAAAACTTGAAAGAGGAGCGACCGAGAAAGTTAAAGAACTTGAGAAAAAGGTTGCGCTGTTTTCAGTAAGAGATCTTATTGAAAATATAAGAGAAAAATATAAGACATACCCGGAGGTTATCGATTATTTTGATCAGCTTCAAAAACATATTTTAGTAAGTATAGACAATTTTCTCCCTGCTAAAGGGGCACCGGCAGGGGCTCAAATGCCTTTTAGAATGCCTCAGCAAGAACCGCCATTCACAGAATACAAGGTGAATGTATTTACAGACAACTCAAATACCCGGGGAGCACCTGTTATTTTTGAGACTCATCCGACCTATACTAATTTATTCGGTTCCATTGAGAAAGAAGCCAAGTTCGGGGCGCTGGTAACAGATTTCACGATGATACGAGCGGGCTCTCTTGCAAAAGCTAACGGAGGCTATCTTGTTCTAGATGCCCTTGATCTATTCAAATACCCCTTCGTTTGGGACTCACTTAAAAAGTCCCTTGAAAACGAAGAACTAAGGATAGAAGACGTGTACCAGCAATATGGTTTCTCAACCACCGTCGGAATCAAACCTGAGCCAGTGAAATTAGATGTAAAGGTAATAATAGCAGGGAACTCACAGCTATATCATATGCTATATGCATACGATGAGGATTTTAGGAAATTATTTAAAGCAAAGGCTGATTTTGATTACGTAGTAGAAAGAAATGATATGACTCTGTCACAATACTCTTGCTTCCTAAAATCGGTTTGTGACCGCGATGGTCTAAACAAATTTGATAGAAGCGGTGTGGAGGCCGTAATTGAATATTCATCAAGGCTTGCGGGGGATCAAAACAAACTATCTGTTCAGTTTGGGTTAATTACTAAAATTTTAAAGGAAGCGGATTACTGGGCTAAGGTAGACAACAACAGCAAATCTATAAATAGGCAGCATGTAGAAAGAGCAATAGATGAGAAGATACATAGATCAAACATGCTAGAGGAGAAAATCCAGGAGATGATAGCCAAGGGGAGTATTCTCGTGGATACCGAGGGAATGGTGACAGGGCAAATAAATGGGCTAGCTGTTTATAATATGGGAGACTATGAGTTTGGAAAACCTTCTCGGATAACATGTGAAACTTATATGGGCACTGAGGGTGTAATAAACATAGATAGGAGAGCGAAGCTAAGTGGTAATATACATGATAAGGGAGTATTAATTCTAAGTGGATATATAGGAAATAAATATGCCCAGAAAAAACCTCTAAGCCTAACCGCAAGTATCGGATTTGAGCAAAGTTACGAAATTATTGATGGTGACAGCGCTTCAACCGCGGAAATAGTGGTTCTTTTATCGAGCTTATCTGCAATACCCATAAAGCAGAGCTTTGCTGTTACCGGTTCGGTAAATCAAAAAGGACAGATCCAGCCAATTGGAGGGGCAAACGAAAAAATTGAAGGATTTTTTGAGGTGTGCAAGGCAAAGGGGCTTACTGGAGAGCAGGGGGTTATAATCCCATATCAGAATGTTAAAAACTTGATGTTAAAAAAAGAGGTTGTTCAAGCTGTTAAGGATAAAATATTTCATATCTACCGTGTGGAATCTATCGATCAAGTGGTTGAGCTACTTACGGGAAAAGAATCTGGCAGCAGAGGATCTACCGGGGAATTCAAAACTGGTACCGTTAACTACCTTGTAGATAAAAAACTTAGAGAATTCGCCGAGGATTACCGTAAATTCGGAAGGCAAAATACCAATAGCAAAAAAAGAAACGGCTCAGATTAGAAATCATTGGTCATTACCTTGAAGGCAATGTTTGTCGCTTCTTATTATATCCGAACAACTCTATAAAATTGCCGAATACCGAGCTGCTAAGTTCGTTAAGGCGATAAATAAAATCTGGGGTTTCGGCTCTGATCTGTTCCGGATCAATTTTTCCGTTTAAATCCTCAATCTCCTTCTTGTTTTCTGGCACGCGGAGCCAACGCTCTATCATTGACGTATCTACTTCTAGATGAAACTGGAAGCCGTAAATATTTTTCCCATATCTAAAAGCCTGGTTTGTACAAAGAGGAGAAGAAGCAAGTATCTTAGCTCCATCTGGCAGTTCGAATGTATCGCCGTGCCACTGAAAAATTTTTTCCACATGCATAAAATTTGAGATCAGCGGATCTCTCTCTCCTTCTTTTGTCGGAGAGAGGTCATACCACCCGATTTCCTTCTCTGGGTTTTTTCTAACCTTTGCTCCCAGTGCCCTTGCCAACAGCTGGGAGCCAAGACATATACCTAAAATTGGGAATTTCTTTTCTACCGCCCTTTTTATAAGATTCACTTCAGTTACCAGATTAGGATACTCGTTCACTTCATCAACATTCATTGGCCCGCCCAAAACAATCAATCCGTCATAACCCTCTAAGTCAGGCTCAGCATCCGGATGACGCTCAAAATTAACATATTTGATCCTGAACCCGGCATCCCTCAGTAGCGGATCCAGAGTACCTAAGATTTCATATGCAACATGTTGAAAGACTAGCAATCTCGGCATTAACTTGATACACCTCTATTTTATAGTATGAGTTCATAATAAAGAGAAAGTAGATTCTACCTTGTTATTACAGCTAATAGAATAATACTAAAGTTTTATTTTCCCGGCAATTATATCTTTAAACATAACCCAGTCACCCATTAAGCTGTACAAGGGGTATGTAAATGTAGCAGGCTTGTTCTTTTCTACAAAATAATGTCCTATCCAGGCAAAACCATAACCCAGTATAGGCACTAAGATTAAACCTATCCATACTTGAGTAATAATTACACATAATACTACTATAATTGTTAATAAGGTTCCAAAGAAATGTAGCCTGCGGTTTACAGTATCTGCGTGTTCAGAAAGATAATGCGGATAGAATTCAGAAAAGCTTTTAAATTTCCGGTCATCCTCTCCCATAATTCTTCCATTCCTTGTGGGGAAAATATATTTAAGGAAAGTTTATCTGAAATCAATAAGTTAACAAAGAGAATATTATAAATAAAGAATAGAGACGGTCTTTTAAGGCCGTCTCTATTAACAATCTGATTTTCTATAAGTATAAGAACAGAGAGCTAATTATTCTCCGCTAAGATATCTAACAACATCTTCCTGGATTGATTCATCTACTAATTCTCTCCATTCATCGTTACCATCAGCGATTGAACCTCTGATCTTAGTAGCAGAAACCCAGCCAATATTTTCAGGTGGGGAAAACTCATTCATTTCATAACCAACGCCTCTTCCCCAGTTAACAGACTCAATATCAGGAATTATCATTACCACTACATCATCACCTTTGCTCTCATGATATTTCTTAATCATGTCAACTGTCTGCTCAGTAGTAAAGGGATTTTTCTCATCCGGCGGTATATCTCTAACCATAATCAAGCATGGAACACCATTATCCAGTTTCTGTTTTACCAAACTCAAATGTCCAATGTGATAAGGCTGATACCTGCCTATAAAGATAGCCCTTCTGCCACTATCGGGCTGTATATCAGGATGTCCATGATTTACAAATGTCCATTCACTCATTAAAGTCTCCTTTCATTATAATTTCTGATTACATTTAATGGATATTAGAGGATTTAACTATAAAGGCCTAAAACATTGCTCTATCAATCATCCAACTTAAACGAAGCTGTGATTATACCAGCCTCTATCTATTTTTCAATTTAGAATATCTTGATTCCCTATAGTCAATTCTACAACTTTCACGGCTCTCTAGATCATTTTTCTTTGACCCGAAAGATCAAGGTCCAGAGTTTCAATTATTTAATATTTATATCCCCCAGTTTCCTAATATAGTTTTCTTGCCCAATGAACTTTCTAGCATACTAAGAAACTCTCCCCTCTCTAATTCCCGGCCTCCCAAGCCTTTCATATGGTCGTTAGGTACCTGTGAATCAACAAAATCAAAATCCCATGAACGGAGCCTCTCCACAAGAAAATGCAAAGCCACCTTTGAAGCATTACTCACATCAGAAAACATTGATTCTCCGAAAAAAGCACCTCCAAGAGAAACCCCGTATAACCCTCCGACTAAATTTCCGTCAGAAAATATTTCAACGGAGTGCGCATATCCTTCTTCATGTAATTTGACATAAGCTTTAACCATATCAACTGTAATCCATGTTCCATCCTGCCCTCTCCGGTCAGTCTTAGAGCACCGTGTAATCACATCTTGAAACGAAGTATCGAATTTGACCTCAAAAATATTTGATCGAATGATTTTTTTTAATTTGCTTGAAACGTATAAATCACCTAGAAATAAAACCAATCTAGGATCCGGGGAAAACCACATTATGGGATCACCTTCAGAGAACCAAGGGAAAATGCCGTTCTTATATGCTAGAAGTAATCTATCTACGCTCAGATCGCCGCCGACTGCGAGCAAACCATTAGTTTCTGCATCTTGCGGGTCTGGGAATACTAAAGAATCATTTAATAAATAGACTGTCATTTGCTTAGAAACTATTAGTATTATATATAATAAAAATACTTGATTTATCTCTCCGTGTGCCCCAATGATTTACCTGGAGCAATCTCATCTCTCAGAAGTTTTTTAAGCTCTTTAATATCCGGAAATCTCCCTTCATCTTTAAGAGACCATAGAAGTTTATCATTAATTTTAATTTCGAATATTCCGCCTGTTCCCGGAATTAATGCGACTCAGAAAGTTCTTCATCAAAAGTAGTTAGAATCTCCTGCGCGATCCAGCTAGAACGCATTAGCCACCTACACTTTTTACAATAAATAATCTCTATCCTGTTGTTTTTCAATTTTCCCTCATAAACATTATTATCCTTTATTTTATCACTCTCATGTTAGAGAATCTATTATTATCTAAACTAAAAAAAATCAATTGAATTCTTAGCCTCTCTATGAGGTAATCGGTTCAATTAAGTATTTTAATTGATGGAGGAAAAAATGCTTAAAGTATTTAGAGAATTTGCCATGCGTGGCAATGTTGTCGACATGGCATTTGGTATTATCATAGGTCTGGCATGTGGATTAAGAGAAGATATTTAATCCCCTGACGGCTCGTCAGATGACTCAGCATCTTCAGACTTTTCTTTTTTCTTGCCTGAGTCCAGAGGTTTAACTAAAGTTACAGGAATATTTAAGGTTTGCTTAATAATCCCTAACAATCCGGCACCTATCGTGTGAGTAGACATTTGTGATATTTTTGGATCTGAGAAATCTCCGGTTACCTGGATAGGTATCGAGACAAAATCTTTCCCTAAAACCGTTTTAATCAACGGTATCTTTTCTATAACAGAATCAACCGCCATTACAGGAATTACCAGAACTTGAAGGTCAAATTTTTCATTTACAAGATCAATAGACCCATCACATACTACTTTTAGTGAAGGTCCGTCCATTGCGGCTTCTTTTATAATTAACTGCCCCTCTTTTATATCAGCGTTCACTATAATAAAGTCATAGGGAAATCCCCCATCCTCATAATCATTGGTGTTGCCCCTAAAGATTTCTCCAAAATTAAGCCCCGAAAAGAACCTTGCGAGTCCCCCATACTTACTAACCCTACCGCCGTTAGAGGTTAGTTCCAACTCTCCCTCAAGAGAGTTCATGACGTTAATAATATCGCCATCGGAGTTCACAGTGCCGACTAAATTAAAATCCCCTGTAATGATACCGGCTTTGTCGAATAAACACTGAATTGCGTTTGCTAAATCCTCTTCTTCTGTAAATGGCTCGAACTCTAGCTTTAAAGTCGGGGAGGTGACCTCAAGCAGACCTGGAGTCGCTATACCGCAGAGATTCGCCTCTTTTACATTTACATCTATCTTGCCCCTCAACAAATCAACTTCAGCATCCACAGCATCCCAGTTAAAACCTTTGAATTTAAATTTATCGGATTTCACTACAACTTTGCCGTTAAGAGAGATTTTAGCGCCATTTGCGTTATTATCCTTATTCGGATCAACTTCTTTTTCGGTTTCCACTTGCGTATCAGCCTCTATGTCCGTCCACTCAAGTGATTTAGTTACAATGTTCATATTTAGATTGAGCTCTTTGGAAACATTTAAATCATTAGACGTGGAAGAAGCTTGGACAGGTTTTTTTTCTACAACCAAACTGGAATCAGAAATTGAAATGGGGCTATTAAAAGTAAGCTGCGGCGGAACACTAAAGTAATCTGAGAAGAGTTTTGCCTCATCGGCAAGCATGTCACCGTAAAAATCCATTGTAAATTTCAAAGTATCTCTAAAGTAATCATTTAATACCATCCCGACGCTCATAACACTGTCCTTGATTTGAATACTCGCGTTAGACAATGTCATGTCTTGAGACGAGGACTTAATTTCAGCTTTTGAGATTGTCATCGCACTGCCAAACCCCTCTAAATTCACGTCTATCTTATTAACATTACCCGCTGCGTTTATTTCCCACTTATCAGAATCAGATACCGGACCGGTGAAATCTATAGTAGAGAAAAAGGCCGAACCCGCCATAGACTCTATATGTCTTAGATGTGGCTTAATAATTTCAAAAGAGGAAAGCCACGGAAACAAGACGCTAAAATCAACGTTTGTCTCTTTAGAGCTAAGTTTTATGAATTTTTCTTCTTTCCAATGATAAAAACCCGTAGTTTGAGGGGAAGCAAAGTTGCCAATATTAATATCCAGAGCTTCAAATTCTATTGATTTATCAGAGAATTCAAACTTCTTGCCTTTAATACTTACAGGCTCAGGAACCCTTTTATAATCTCCTGTAATATCAAGCTCAGTTACGTAAACACTTGTTTTAGGAGACTTCTTAGTATCTCCTATTTTCAATCTCCCGCTAGCTCTACCCTTAATATTCTCGATGAGGCTTAGCTCGTAGACTAAACCCTCATCATCAACAAACTTCTTTATTATATCAGGGATATCAGAAGCATCCGAATCGATTGAGATATCTAGATCCAAAGGACCTATAGGCCCCTCAAGACCAAGTAGAAAACTGCCGTCATATCCAAGAGAATTACCAGACTTCGCTCTTAAGTTTTTTCCTTCAAGTCTCCCATCTCCTATTACCGCACTCCCTGAAACTTCCACTAAATCAAAATCACCAATTGGTACAAATATCTTTCCGTCAGTCATGCTGCCCTTAACTTCATAATTCCCCTTTTTCCAAAGATCTTTAAAATTCTCTCCGCTCGCTTCAAGTGTAATCTCGGGAACAGTTCCTCCCCTGACAATATTAAAGATAATATCCACTATACGGTCACCTCCCGCGACAAAGAGAACCGCATCGCGGGATGACTCGACATTTATATCGGTACCTCTAAGATTTAAATTAATCTTATTGTTTGTTTTATCAATATGGTGCTCACCGCTAGCCTTGATATCCGGATACGCAAATTCCGCGTTATTTAAGGTAAAAACCGATTTGTTCTCATCAAAGTATAAATCAGTATCTATTTCTTTCCCACTAATCTTAAACTCTTTGTCCCCCTTACTTAGAGCTAATTTAAAATTTGTAAGCGTAAGATTGCCTTGAAGAACTTTTAACTGCTGTGATTTATAATTCAGGTCCATGTCTATCTTGGACTCAGAGATTAAATCATTATTTGGCAAAATATATTTCAGAAGCATATGAGGTTTAAATCCGCCCAAGTTAATGCTGCCTTTGGCATCGTAGGATTTTGTATTTATAGATCCTTTAAAAAGAATACTTTGGCTTATATTGGAATTGCCGCTTATTTTGTAGCTCAGCGTATCGTTTGGGAAAGATATGACTGCATTTAGATTATCGAGGGAAAGAAGATTCTCCTTCGAATTAGTAAAAAATAATTTGCCGTATTCAATTCGTGCATCGAGACCTTTCTCATGAGAGTTTAGGTGTTTTAGGATATTTACAATTTGCACT
>PVMS01138292.1_pt1 | contig 23010 bp, 18 predicted proteins | sample 1853461 | NCBI WGS metagenome assembly PVMS01 (sample SAMN08582032, study PRJNA380276) | Marine sediment metagenome, whole genome shotgun sequencing project. | isolation source: ocean sediment barecode stripped | collected 2017 | reverse complement strand
TCTCTTGTCAGAAAAGGTCCATCAAGAATTTCTGGGAGTTTCATGGGGAAGGAGATCAGTCGGTGGCCAATAATTGGGGTCAGTGTAACAATTGCTGAGTTTAATAATTAGCGTCAGAGTAGAAACTCCACACAAACTCAAATAATCACAACCTGGTCACATCCAATATGCAAAACAAGCAGTATCCAGTGGTGTCAGACGCCCGAGATCAACATAATAATGGGAACGCGATACTTTACCGTTGCTTGCCAAGACATGTAGGATGATACCCGGACGGGCGATTAGCTCAGCGGGAGAGCGCTGCCTTCACACGGCAGAAGTCACTGGTTCGATCCCAGTATCGCCCACCAAATTTGCGTGTATTTATACACGCAAATCGAGTTGCCACACAAAGAGCGTCGTGTACCAGCGCACCAGCCTCAGGAACCCCGTCCAATCGCGTAGTAGCTAAAACCCAATTCCTGCAACTGCGATGGATCATAAATATTGCGCCCATCGATAATCACCGGGGAATCCAGCGCCGCCTTGATTTCGGCGAAATCGGGGCTACGAAATTCCCGCCATTCGGTCACGACAACCAGCGCTGCAGCGCCCTCAAGCGCACGCTCAGCCGAATCACATATGACAAGATCGGAACGCTCTCCGTAAATGCGCTTGGCCTCATCACCCGCCACCGGATCGTAGGCTTGCACAGTAAGGCCTGCCTCCCAGGCAGCCTCCATGAAGGTACGACTTGGTGCCTCACGCATATCATCTGTATTAGGCTTGAATGCCAACCCCCACAGCGCGACTGTCTTACCCGCTAAATCGTTACCGAAATGTTCAGCTAACTTACGGAAAACCACACCCTTTTGTCGATTATTGACGCGCTCAACGGCCTCGATTAACTCGGTCTGGTAACCAACTTCCGCTGCTGACTGGGCCAATGCACGAACATCCTTCGGGAAACAGGAGCCACCAAAACCACAACCAGGATATATAAATTCATAGCCTATACGTGGATCGGACCCCATACCGACTCGGACCTGCTCAATATCGGCACCCAATCGCTCTGCAAGCCCCGCAAGTTCATTCATGAAGCTGATTTTGGTCGCTAAAAGCGCGTTGGCAGCGTATTTGGTGAGCTCAGCTGAGCGCACATCCATCAATAGTATTTTTTCATGGTTGCGGTTAAATGGCTCATACAAAGCCCTGATCTGTTCTTCGGCACGGACACTATCGGTCCCGATGATGATGCGTTCTGGCTTCATAAAATCACTAATCGCCGATCCTTCTTTCAGGAACTCTGGATTAGAAACCACATCAAACGGTATATCTGAATTGCGCTCCGCCAACCTGGCTTTGATCACATCTCTCACGCGATCCGCTGTGCCTACCGGTACTGTAGATTTGTTGACAATGACTTTGTAGTCATCCATTTCGGACCCGATTGAATTCGCCACCGCAAGTACATATTGCATGTCAGCTGATCCATCTTCATCAGGCGGGGTGCCCACCGCGACAAATTGCAATTGAGAAAACCGAATAGCTTTAGCCACATCGGTAGTGAACTGTAGCCGACCATTGGCAACGTTGCGGCGTACAATATCTTCCAGGCCGGGTTCATGAATCGGGATCTCGCCTTGCCGCAAGCGTGCAACCTTGTCTGCATCAATATCGACACACATGACATGGCTGCCCGTATCGGCGATACAGGCACCCGTAACTAAGCCCACGTAGCCTGTTCCATGAAATGCAACATCCATTTATAACAACCTCAAGACGAGTTAATTTAAACGAGAGTATAGCCGGAGCAGAAAATCAGGCGCCTAAGCATGCAAATAGTTAGCTATCTTTCCAGCTTATAATCTGCTCGCCGATTCCGGGCAATCGCTCCGTAACATCAGCCATCAGATAAGTTGAGTACTCTTTTGCCTGTAACTTGCCCAGTTCAACCCCCCACTGATCGAAGGGATTAATGCCCCAAATTACACACTGCACGTAAACCTGGTGCTCAAACAACGCCAGCAGCAATCCTAAGTTCCTGGGGCTAAGACTTCGCAGCAGAATGATGCTGGACGGCCGGTTACCCGGATGCACTTTCTGAGTTGCCAGCCTGTCAATCTGATCAGGCTTAACCCCATCAGCGGCAAGGCTCGCACGAACATCCGCTTCACTTTTTCCACATGCCAGCGAATCCGCCTGAGCAATCATATTCGCAAGTGATTGCATGTGCGCATCGGGCGTTTCCAGGGGAGATCCATTAACCGTGCCGATATAGCTAACATGGGCACGTGCGGAGCCCTGATGCAGCCACTGCGCAAAGGAATGCTGTGCATTGGATCCCGCCCCACCCCAAAGTGAGCCGCCCGTGGCGTAATCAAGCGTAGCGCCATCTTGTCGTACGCCCTTACCCTCACTCTCCATAACCAGTTGTTGCAGGTAGGTCGGTAAATACTCGAGGCGCTGGTCATAAGGTAATACTACGTTTTGATCAAGCCCAAGAAAGTTCAGGTTCCAGATACCCAGCAGCGCACCAATGAGTGGAAGATTGTGTTCCGGCGCGGCCGTCCGAAAATGTTCGTCCATAGCAGCAGCGCCACCCAGCAACTCACGGAATGCCGCGCCACCGATCGTCAATGCAGCCCCAAGACCCATGGCAGACCAAACGGAGTAACGCCCACCTACCCAATCCCAAATGCGGAAACGTGCATCATGTGCAATGCCGAATTCATCCAGTGCAGTATCGTTGGTCGACACCGCTGCAAAATTACTGGCCACCGCCTCCTCAGGCAGGTTTTGCAGCAGCCATGAACGGGCCGCATCGGCATTGATGCGCGTTTCCAGCGTCGTAAAGGTTTTGGAGCAGACGATAAACAAGGTCGTCGCCGGATCTGCATCCCTCAGCAGTTCCTGCAATTCAATCCCATCCAGCCCGGCAGCAAAAGCGACCTGAAGCGGCGCATTACCATCCGCCAATGCCCTGCTTAGCATTCGCGGGCCAAGGTCAGAACCACCTATACCAATATTAATAACCCGTCGTATACGCTTATTGCCGAAGCCTGTGCGGCGGCCATCACGCACTTCATCGGCAAAGTTGAGAAAACGATCGCGCTCCGCTTCCACGAGCGCGGAAATATCTTCGCCATCCTGCATCACGGCAGGTGACCGGGAAGCCCTGAGTGCTGTATGCAACGCGGCTCGTTGCTCACTCGTATTTACACGAGCCCCGTCAAACATTGCTTCGACATGCCCTGCTACGTCGCGCTGGTCTGCCAACTGCAGCAATAACTTAAGTGTCGTGGCTGTTACCCGCTGACGGGAGTAATCCAGACAAAGTTCATCAAACTGCAGGGAAAAGTTAGCGTAGCGGTCGGGCTTATCCAGAAACTGCTTCACACTGGCAGCTTGATTATCGCGAGCGTGCTGCTCCAACAACCCCCATGCCTGAGTCTGGCGTGGATTTCCGTCTGCGTTATCGGCTGACATTTGAATATCCGTTAACCGTTAACCGCTTGATCGCCGTAGTAATCCAAATACCATTCAACGAAGCGCGCTACCCCCTCCTCGACTGGCGTATACGGGCAATATCCAGTGTCATCGATTAGCGCCTGCACATCTGCATAAGTATCTGGCACATCACCGGGTTGTAATGGCAACAAGTTCATTTCAGCCTTTTTACCCAGGCACTCTTCAATGATATGAATGTAATGCATTAGTTCTACTGGCTTGCTGTTACCAATGTTGTAAATTCTATAGGGCACGCGACTCCTGCCTGGATCGGGGTTGTCTGAGTCCCAGTCCTGCGCAGGCGTAGCAACATGATCAAGCGTCTGCAATACACCCTCGACGATATCATCTATGTAGGTAAAATCCCGACGATGCTTGCCGTAATTAAAAACATCGATCGGCTCACCTGCAAGAATTGACTTCGTGAAATAGAAAAGTGCCATATCAGGCCGACCATACGGGCCGTACACAGTAAAAAACCGCAGCCCGGTAGTCGGAATATCATAAAGATTCGAATAGGTGTGAGCCATCAACTCATTCGCCTTCTTGGACGCAGCGTACAGCGACAGCGGATGGTCCACATTGTCTTGGACTGAAAATGGCATAGCAGTATTAGCACCGTAAACGGAACTGGAAGATGCATACACGAGGTGCTCAACCGGATGATGACGGCACCCTTCCAGAATGTTCAATGTGCCGACAATATTGCTGTCTATGTATGCTCGCGGGTTCTCGATGGAATAACGCACCCCTGCTTGTGCTGCAAGATGGACTACACGCTCGACCCCCTCGCTGGCGAACAGCCCCATAACTCCTGAGGCATCCTCCAGGTCCATGCGAACGAAACTAAACCCCGGATGATCCCCGATAATATTCAATCGAGCCTCTTTGAGGGAAGGATCGTAATAGTCATTCAGGTTGTCGAGACCAACAACCGTATCACCGCGTTCAAGCAGACGTTGCGCTACGTGGAAGCCAATGAAACCAGCTGCACCGGTGACCAGAACTTTCATGCGCTACAGCCGGCCATCCACCTGATCTGCGGGGAGGACATCCTTAATGTCATAGAGTACATGCTGATCCTTGCCTAACCGCCTGATTTGCTTAGCCGACATGGCGGCAAACTCATCATGCGCAACTGCGATAACAATGCCGTCGTATTGCCCATCTGCCGGTAACTCATTGCTTATTCTGACACCGTACTCTTTCAATACCTCATCGGGATCTGCCCATGGGTCGTAGACATCCACCTGGGTACCGTAATTTTTGAACTCGGCAATGACATCGACAACCCGCGTATTGCGAACATCGGGGCAATTTTCCTTAAAGGTAATCCCCAACACCAGGATCTTCGCATCGGGCATCGATACACCCTTCTTTACCATCAGCTGCACCACCTGACCAGCAACATAGATACCCATATTGTCGTTTATCCGCCGGCCAGCAAGGATCATTTGCGGGTGATAACCTATCTCCTGAGATTTGTGTGTCAGGTAATACGGATCAACGCCTATACAGTGACCGCCTACGAGGCCAGGCCGAAAATTCAGAAAATTCCATTTGGTACCCGCCGCTTCAAGAATTTCTAAAGTATCCAGATTCATTCGATTGAAAATCAGTGCCAATTCATTTACCAGTGCAATATTGACATCACGCTGCGTATTCTCAATTATCTTTGCTGCCTCAGCCACGCGAATACTGGAGGCACAATGAGTACCCGCCTTAATTATGGTCTTGTACAGGCTATCTACGTAAGCAGCCGCTTCAGGGGTTGAACCCGCCGTTACTTTCACGATATCGGGCAGCCGATGTTCCTTGTCGCCAGGGTTTATGCGTTCCGGACTATAGCCCAAGTAAAAACCCTCATTTACTTTTAAACCGGACACTTCTTCGAGGATTGGGGCGCAGTCTTCCTCGGTCGCACCCGGATACACCGTGGACTCGAAAATAACCACATCACCCTCAGCCAAAACTGTACCGATCATCCTGCTGGCGCTTTGTAAGGCACGCAGATCGGGGCGTTTAGCCGCGTCGATCGGCGTGGGTACGGTAATGATATAAGCATTACACGACCGCAGACCTTCTACATCGCTAACAAAAGCAAGCTTATCAGCTGCAGCAAGCTCCTCTCCCGATACTTCCAGCGTCGCATCAACACCCGCCTCCAGTTCACTCACCCGGCTAGAACTGATATCGAAGCCCAGGGTTTCGAAATGCTTACTAAACTCGACAGCCAGTGGCAGTCCCACGTAGCCCAGCCCTATGATGCCGATCTTTGATTCATTTAATTCACGCATGTTTTTATCATTAATATTGGTTGGCTCAGGAATTAAGTGGTCAATCCACTCACCCCTGTAAGGCCCAAAACAGAGGGCATTATGCCGCCTACCTCACCGAGCTACCCAAAGCTCTATCACACTTATAACAAGTAATAGACAGCCAGGAATCCGGTGATGCTCATGCTAACCGTATATGGCAATGCCATCCACACCATTCGACCATAAGACAGGCGTATCAGCGGTGCCAGCGCTGAGGTTAGCAGGAACAGGAATGCCGCCTGCCCGTTGGGTGTGGCCACGCTAGGAATATTCGTGCCGGTATTTATAGCCACGGCCAGCAAATCGAAAGTCTCACGGTTTATTTGGCCAGCGTCCAATGCATCCTTCACCTCGGAGATGTAAATGGTCGCAACAAAAACATTGTCGCTGATCATCGAAAGCACCCCGTTTGCGACATAAAACATCGCGGTCTGCATTTGCCCTTCCAGCGTAAGCACCCAGGTAATAACAGGCGTGAACAGATTTTGCTCATCTATCACGGCCACGATGCCGAAAAACACCACGAGCAGAGCGGTAAAAGGCAATGCTTCCTCAAACGCCTCACCAATCTGATGTTCGGTTGTAATGCCACTAAAAGCGGTCGCCAAGACAATGACGCACAAACCAATGACGCCGACTTCAGCCAGATGGAAAGCCAGTGCCAAGACCAGAAAAACGGCTGTTAATGCCTGCACTATAATGGCAGCCCATTGCTTCGATGTGCGCCGCTCATCTTCATGGCGCGCATAGTCTTGCAGTATCCCCCGAACGGTGGGTCCTAACTCCACCCCATAACCAAACCGCCCGGTCAGCTCGACCATGAAGCAGGTCAACAGGCCTATACAAAATACCGGCGCGGTCACCGGCGCCATACGGATGGCAAATTCGACAAACCCCCAGCCCGCCTCTTCCGCAATCAGCAGGTTCTGCGGTTCACCAACCATGGTCGTAACCCCGCCCAAAGCCGTGCCTATCGCTGCATGCATCATCAGGTTGCGCAGAAATGCCCGGAACTGCAGGAGGTCCTCTTTGTGCAGTTCATGCACCTGGTCATCATCGGCAGCGTCATGGCTGTGATCGTAGCTCTTGCCGGACGCCACCTTGTGATAAATCGCGTAAAAGCCCTCGGCCACAGCGATGACAACTGCCGTCACGGTGAGCGCGTCGAGAAAGGCCGACAGCACTGCCGCCACACTACAAAACAACACCGACAATACTTTTTTCGAACGTACCCCCAGCAAGATTTTAGTGAACGCATACAGCAGCATATCTTTGAGAAAGAAAATACCCGTCACCATAAACATCAACAGCATAATGACCGGAAAATTGTGCTCGGTCTCGTGGTACACCGCCTCCGCAGTCGTCATGCCCAGGATAACTGCCTGAATTGCCAGCAATCCGCCAGGCTGCAACGGATAACACTTGAGCGCCATCGACAGCGTGAAGATAAACTCGCCGACGAGAGCCCAGCCGGCCACTACCGGCCCGGCGACATAGAGGATCAAGGGATTTAACACCAGAAACCCGATGATCGTCAGTTTGTACCAATCAGGAGAATTTCCTAAAAAGTTTTGTATGAACGCGGTGCGCAACGATTGATTCATGTGCTTACTTAATCTGCCTATCGTGTATTCGTCACATCCATAGCAGCACGACTGCTGCTACACAAACAACCCGGCGACCGACTTAATCCAGACGGCCGCCGACTATCAGTTACGTTAGTTTATCAGGCTTCCTTGCGATTCCAGAGAGCTCCGTCGGAGCTGGCGCTTTCTATGAGATCAAGCGTAGCCTCGTGCTGGCGCAGATCATCCGCTGTGGCGTGCACGACTACCAGGTCGATACCATCGCGGTCCACGCGCCGCACGCCCCCGGATGTGGATTGCTGTCGATTGTCTGCGGACTCGTCCAGAGATAAAGTACCCTGCCCACCGGTCATGGCCAGATAAACATCAGCCAACAGGCGTGCATCGAGCAACGCCCCATGGAAATCACGCCGGGTATTCTCAATACCATAGCGCTTGCATAGAGCATCAAGGCTGTTGCGTTGCCCGGGATGGATTTGCCGTGCCAGTGTCAGTGTATCTAAAACCTGATTGCTGGTTGCTAAGCTGGTGTCATTAAGACCCGACAGGCGCAGTTCGTTGTCGAGAAAACCGGTATCAAAAGAAGCATTGTGAATAATGAGTTCGGCATCGCCTACAAACTCGAGAAATGACTGCGCTATATCGGCGAACAGCGGCTTATCCGCCAGATCCAGACTCGACATACCGTGCACTTCCTGTGCGGCCTCATCCACGTCCCGCTCGGGATTGATATAACAGTGATAATTTGCATCGGTTTTACGTCGATTTAATATCTCGACACAACCTATTTCGATAACGCGATGGCCGCGTTCCCAATCCAGACCCGTGGTTTCTGTATCCAGAACTACCTGTCGCATAGAGCTTCCCTAAGTAAATCCAACATCCAATATTTATCCGCAGCGATGCCATCAGGCACATTCATAAGTATCCTGCCCGGAAGCGAGCATCTCATCTATGCCCCGATTCGCCAACTCATCCGCTCTTTCATTACCGGGATCCCCCGAATGACCCTTCACCCAACGCCACTCAATTTCGTAGCTGGTAACCACAGCATCAAGAACACGCCTAAATCGACATTCTTTACCGGTTTTTTTGCAGCAGTCTTCCAGCCCCGCCGCTTCCAGTTAGCTATCCATTCAGTTATACCCCGACATACGTATTTCGAATCGGTATAGAGAATCACCTTGCAATCCCCTTTCAATGCCTGCAAGCCCCGAATAGCGGCTGTCAGTTCCATCCGATTATTGGTGGTCTCCTGCTGACCACCATAAAGTTCTTTCTGCCGTTTATCAGACTTTAGCCATACGCCCCAACCCCCCGGACCCGGATTGCCTCGACATGCACCGTCGGTATACATCAACACCTGTTTCACGCAATATTCCTTGTGGATGGATTAACTAACCCACCTACCAGCCGTGGCCTGCGACGGACTCGCGGACGAATAATGGTCATTGGGATTATTTCCTTCGTAGCAATCAATAAATAAGTGCTCGCAAACCACTGCCAACGTCGTAGTAACTTGCCGGCCTTACCTGCCGATGCCGATGCGTAACACCCGGTAACACTCTCAATATTCAGGCTTAACAACCGCAACCAGTCACTCAAGCGGCGAGCAGCTATCTGACGGCGTATACCCGGAGGAAAACCGGTCGGTGCAAGACTATGGCGCAGCCCCCACCAGCTACCCGGATTGAACCCCAGCACAAGCAGCTTGCCATCAGGGCGTAGCACCCGGTAAACCTCGCGCAGCACAGCATGCGGTTCACCGGTCAACTCCAGCGTATGGGGTAACAGTACGGCATCAACGCTGTCCGTGAGCACTGGCAAGCGCTGGGGCGCAACCAACGCACTCGCACCCGGTGACTGATCATCACCCAACAATACGGAAAACTGCGTACGAGTCTGGGTCAGAAACAAGTCCGGAGGGCCCCAATTGCCTACCTGAACAATCTGGTCACCAAATACACGCTCAAGCACCTGGCTCACAAGCTGTTGTTCCTGCATCAGCAGACTTTGACCTATACCAGTTTTCAACCATTCGATCTGCACTCACCCACCTCATGCCATCAGGGTTAAACCTATGGGAATCATACCCGAGCCGGAAATCGGCGAATAGCGGCTAAAATAGCGATCCCGGCTTGAATGCGCCACACAAAATAGGCCTAATACACCGCATTGAAAGACTAGACAACGGGAACATAAATGGGATTTCTCAACGGCAAACGTGCCTTGATCGTCGGTTTGGCCAGCAAACGGTCCATTGCCTGGGGCATAGCCCACGCGATGCATCGTGAGGGTGCGGAACTGGCCTTTACCTACCAAAACGACAAGCTTAAAGCCCGTGTTAGCAAATTCGCTGCTGAGCTGGATTCCAGTATCTGCCTGCCACTGGATGTCTCCTCAGATAAAGAGATTAAAGCTGTATTCACAGGGCTTAAAAAGCACTGGGATCAACTGGACATCATCGTTCACTCGGTCGGATTCGCCCCGAAAGAGTTACTGGCCGGGCGCTATGTAGACTCGGTTACACGCGAGGGCTACCAGATTGCCCACGATATAAGTGCTTATAGTTTTGCGGCCCTGGCCAGGGAAAGTCTGGGTATGCTCCGTTCCGGTGGCGCCCTGATGACCATGAGTTATCTTGGCGCCGAACGCTCAATACCCAACTACAACGTCATGGGGCCTGCCAAAGCGAGTCTGGAAGCCAACGTGCGTTTTCTGGCCGCCGACTTAGGACCTGACAACATCCGGGTAAACGGTATCTCGGCCGGTCCGATCCGAACTCTGGCAGCCTCGGGGGTTGGTAATTTCCGCAAACTGTTACAGCACTCCGAAGCAGGCAACCCAATGCACCGAAATGTCACCATTGAAGATGTAGGCAATGCAACCGCCTTTCTATGTTCGGATCTGGCCGCAGGTATTACGGGAGAGATACTTCATGTCGACTGCGGCTACAGCACTGTGGGAATGACTTTTTCTGTGGACGAAAATGAGGACGTGCTGGCTTGACCGGTTCGCTTATTTATCGTCCACCACCAGATCATCCGCTATCGGCACCCCTTCGAGCCGTGCAATTATAACTGCACAGCAGCTGTCACCGAATACGTTGACACTGGTACGCGTCATATCGAGCACCCGGTCGAAGACGAACAACACCGCTATCGCTTCCACCGGCAAGCCTACGGCCGCCAGAATAATCGCAATCGCCACCAGTGAAGCAGAGGGGATGCCCGCGACACCAATGGATGTAACAAGCGCTGTAAAAACCACCAAAATCTGAGTCGTTATCCCCAGATCAACTCCGTAGGCCTGTGCCAGAAACAACACCGCGCCGCATTCGTACAGCGCTGTGCCGTTCATATTGACAGTGGCGCCGAGCGGTAACACGAAACTGCTGATATGATTCGGCACTCCGGCACCATCCTCAACGCACTCCATCGTCACCGGCAGTGTTGCCGAAGATGACGCGGTCGAAAACGCAGTCAGCATGGCGGGGCTCATCACCCGCATAAAGCGGTAAGGCATTACCCGGCCAACAAACCGTAACAACAGCGGCAAGGTCACGAAGGTATGCACCAGCAAAGCCAGCAGGATAACGGCTGCAAACGTGAGCAGTGGCGCCGCCGCATCAAATCCGGTACGCGCAACCACCCGGGCCACCAAACCGAACACGCCAATGGGCGCAAATCGCATGACCCACTCGGTTATATGCATCATGACGTGAAACATTCCGGTCCAGAATCGCAGCAGCGGCTCAGCGTATTCATGCTCCAGGCGGGTCATGAAATATCCGAATAACAGGCAGAAAAAGATGATGCCAAGCATCTGGCCATCGGCAGCTGCGGCCACAATGTTAGGAGGTACTGCGCGCAGCAGCACATTGACGATGTCGCCCGCCCCATGCTCACCGACGCTGTCGGCAACCTCATCAGCCGACACATCCAAGGCAAGCAACTCACGTACCGGCTGCCCATCGATTACACCGGGCTGAAACAGATTTAACAGCACCAGGCCGACGACTATTGAAGCCAGTGTCGTCAGCAGGTAGAAACCCAACGTTCTGCCGCTCAGGCGCCCCAGATTGTTGCTTGAGCCTATACCGGCCACGCCAACAATGATTGAGGAGGCGATCAACGGCACGATAAGCATTTTCAGACCATTTAAGAACAGCGTACCGACAAAATCATAGACGCTGTAGGCAGTCACGCCCGCCACAGCGCCGGTATCGCCGCTAAGCCAACCCGCCAACCCGCCAAGACCAATGGCTATCAGTATTTGCCAGTGAAGCTTGAGCTTCATGCACCTATCCCCGCTTGCCTGCTCCACCGAATGCAGAACACTATGCTAAATGCTATGGCAAGTTCCCCTCGGCACCCAGAAGGTCCCCCGTCACCCCAATTGATGCGTCAATCACCAGCGCCTCGACCATGGCCGTGGCCTGACTGCCGCCGAGCCTTCCGGCCAGCTGCTGTTTGCGTAAATCCCGGTCTTCCTGACCGTATAACGCAGGATTACCCGGCTGTGAGTCCGTAATCTTATAGACTGCGAAATCCCCCGAAGCAAGCAGGAGCCCCTGATACCCAGGCCCCGATATGGCGTCAGGTTTAGGTGCCCGGAATATCGCTGCCGCAAGATCGACCGGCAATTCCTGTGCACCCCGACGAAACTGCTCAGCTTGCTGCCATTGCACTCCGGGAGGCAAAGTCACAGCGTCAGGTGCAGTCCTCTCATTAAGCCTGGCAACGATATCAGCCCCTGCTACCGCTGCAAGTGCAATCGATTCTTCAGCCCGTAACTGACCTTCAATCTCGTCACTGACAGCGTCCAGAGGCCGAACCTCGGACGGTCTATATTCAGCAACCCGCACTACCACGGCACGGCCATCTCCGAGATCTATGATGGGGCTATTCTCACCATCCTCCAGCACTTCCAGACTGAACACGGCGCTGATCAGATCAGGCGTCAATCCCAGCGGCAAACCACCACTGCGGGTAAAGGTTTCCACCCGGCCGAGTTCGACCTCAAGTAACTCGGCCACACTCGCCAGCCCATCCATACTTTCGAGGGCTCGTTCATCCAGTTCATCGATGCGGTCGGCGTACGCATCGGCAGCTGCATTCTCGCGCAACCGCAATAACAGTTCCTCCCGCACGTCAGCGAAGCTCTCTGCAGTGCCCTCCCGCAATCCATCAATCCGCACCAGGTGGAAACCAAACTCGGTGCGTACCGGCTCCGAAACTTCACCATTTTTTAAGGTAAACAGGGCATCCTCAAATTCCTGTGATGGTGCATCCCCGGCACCCAGCCAGCCCAGGTTGCCACCAGTACCAGCGCTGCCCGTATCAGCCGAGTATTGCGCCGCCAGGGCATCAAAAGCCTCACCTGCATCTAATCGTGCCTTTAACGCCTCTGCCTGGGCAGCTGCAGCTGCCTCATCGGTACCGAAGGCGATCAGGATATGGCTCGCATTACGCTCTTCGGGACCACTGAACTCCTGTGGATTGGCATCGTAATAAACCAGTACTTCAGCATCATCGATGCTGATCGTGGCAAGGATACGGGCGTATTCCACCTCGATGTATTCGAGCGCGACGGATTCCTCGGTCATGTAGGCTCGTTGGTTGAGCGCGTAATAATCATTGATTTGCTCAGGGTTAATTTCCACAGTATCCGACCAGTTAACGGCGGGCAGTAACAGATACTCGACATCGCGTAATTCGCCGTCCAGCTCTATATAGCGCCTGAACTCGGTCGGGGTATAAAAAGCCGTATATCCCAGCCCCTCAATGAACTGGGCCATTTCCATGTTCTGGCGTTGCTCATATTCATAACGTTGGGGGGTAATGCCTTCCGAGGCCAGAATCTGCTCGTAGGATGGCCGTGAAAACTGCCCCCCCACCATAAACGCGGGGTTAGACTCAATAACTGCGACGATCTCATCATCGTTGACACGATAACCCTGGTTTCGGACATGTTGTGCAACTACGCGATTCCTAACCAGTGACTGTATAACCTGGTCAGCCATATCCGCCGCCAGTGCATCGGGTATCTGGGCTCTGAAGTTAGTTTCCCACTGCTGACGCTGGCGGTTATAGATGCGCTGAAAATCCCGCATCGAGATATCGTCGCCGTTGACTGACGCCGCAGCACCGCCACCAGTAAAGCCAGTATCGATATTGCCGAAGGTCAGCACAAGGGTCAGCGCAATTAAGCCAAGGATGGCGATTGCAACCCAGCCTGTAAATTTTTCTCTGATAGTTTGCAGCATAGTTCGTGTGTTTTGTGTCCAAGTCGAAACAGATTTCCGGGGCACATTGTAGCCGTACCCGAAACGAAAAAGGCGCCCCAATCGGGACGCCCTGTACTTCGATGTTAAATCAATGGCGGAGTGGACGGGACTCGAACCCGCGACCACCGGCGTGACAGGCCGGTATTCTAACCAACTGAACTACCACTCCGCATAAAACTGGTGGGTGCTGAGGGGATCGAACCCCCGACCTACGCCTTGTAAGGGCGCCGCTCTCCCAGCTGAGCTAAGCACCCAAAGGACAAAGCTCCTAAATCGCTTGCGTGACCGCTTGTCTGACACAAGATGCTCAGACAAAGAAATCGGCGCTAAAAAGCGCCGATATCCTTGGCACCATGACCCGAAAAATCGAATCTGCGCCAGTCCCAAAAGGACTATGCACGCGCGAAAAGCGCGCTAGTTTACGGCATCCTTCAGGGCTTTTCCAGCCTTGAATCCAGGCACATTACTGGCCTTGATCTGGATGGTTTCACCGGTCCGCGGGTTACGGCCCTGACGGGCTTTACGATGCTTCACAGTGAAAGTTCCAAATCCAACCAACGACACCTGACTACCGCCTGAAAGTGCGCCTGCAATCGTTCCAATTATTGCATCAACGGCACGACCCGCATCAGCTTTAGAAAGACCCGCAGACGTAGCTACTGACTCAATTAACTCACCCTTGTTCATCAATCCACCTTTTAACAAACAAACTAAAAAACCCAAGCCATCTCTCGATGACCACCCGTAGTTGCCGCCATGCATACACACGCACATCGCGACCTTTTACCAAACCGCAAACCTACTAAAATCAACAGTTCGGGCGACTACGTGATTCTTATACCAGTCACTAAAAACCGCTGTCAACAAATAGAGTCACATCAATAATTAGACAGCCTCTAATGCGGTCTTACGCCCTCCTCTTCTGCCTCGGCAGATTGCTTCTGCTTCTCTTCTCCAGACCCCTTCTGAGCGTTCGGGGCAGGCATGTGCTGTAGTGAATATTCCAGCACTTCATCTATCCAACGAACTGGAACAATAGTTAACTTGTCCTTGATGTTCTTAGGAATTTCCACAATATCTTTTTCGTTTTCCCACGGAATGAGAACCGTGCCGATGCCACCCCGATGGGCTGCCAACAACTTTTCTTTGAGCCCGCCAATTGGCAACACTTCACCACGCAGGGTGATTTCACCGGTCATGGCCACATCCGAGCGTACCGGTATGTTGGTAAGGGCTGAAACCAAAGCTGCGCACATTCCAACACCCGCGCTGGGACCATCCTTGGGCGTAGCGCCCTCGGGAACATGGATATGGATATCCAGTTTCTGATAAAAATCCTCATCGATACCGAGCACCTCAGCACGACTCCGCACCACGGTTGTTGCCGCCTGGATAGATTCCTGCATGACCTCCCCCAATTGGCCGGTATGCATCAGCTTGCCCTTACCCGGTATGACCATGGCCTCAATGGTTAGCAATTCTCCACCCACCTCAGTCCAGGCCAGACCGGTAACCTGCCCGACCTGGTCATTATCTTCAGCACGACCGTAACGAAACTGGCGCACACCGAGATACTTCTCGATGTTTTTCGGTAACACGTGAGTCTGTGTGTCTTTCGGCTTCAGCAGCAATTGCTTTACCACTTTGCGGCAAACTTTTGAAATTTCTCGTTCAAGGTTACGCACACCCGCTTCGCGCGTGTAGTAACGCACCATGTCCCGAATCGAGCTTTCTGAAATCGCCAACTCTTCAGGCTTAAGGCCATTGGCCTTCAACTGTTTGGGCACCAGGTATTTCTTCGCAATATTCATTTTTTCGTCTTCCGTATAGCCCGGAATACGAATCACTTCCATACGATCCAGCAACGGCGCAGGAATGTTGAGCGTGTTGGCGGTACATACGAACATCACATCTGACAGATCGAATTCAACCTCGAAATAGTGATCCACAAAGGATGAGTTCTGCTCGGGGTCCAGCACCTCCAGCAATGCTGATGAAGGGTCACCACGAAAATCCATCGACATCTTGTCAATCTCATCCAGCAGCATCAGTGGGTTACGCACACCGATCTTGGACAGGTTCTGCAATATTTTGCCCGGCATAGAGCCAATGTAGGTACGCCGATGACCACGAATTTCCGCCTCATCGCGCACACCACCTAAGGACATACGCACAAATTTGCGGTTGGTCGCCCTGGCGAGGCTATGCCCAAGTGAAGTCTTGCCGACGCCAGGAGGCCCCACAAGACACAGTATTGGCCCCTTAAGCTTACGCACGCGCAACTGCACAGCCAAATACTCCAGGATGCGTTCCTTAACCTTCTCCAGACCGTAATGATCTTCCTCAAGGATGGCCTCGGCCTTATCCAGCTTGCGCAAGATGCGAGTCTTCTTCTTCCAGGGCACTTTGACGAGCCAGTCGATGTAATTGCGCACCACGGTGGCCTCAGCCGACATGGGCGACATCATTTTCAGCTTATTGAGCTCCGAGACCGCCTTTTCCTTCGCCTCGGCTGACATGCCTGCTTCTTCTATCTTCTGCTCGAGTTCCGTGACTTCATTCGGGGCATCCTCCATCTCCCCGAGCTCTTTCTGAATCGCTTTCATCTGCTCATTCAGGTAGTACTCTCGCTGGCTGCGCTCCATCTGCTGCTTGACGCGTCCACGGATACGCTTCTCAATCTGCAGCATGTCAATCTCGGCATCGATCAAGGCCATGACATGCTCGAGACGCGGCCGAATCTGTTCGATCTCCAACACCTTCTGCTTTTCGTCAAGTTGCAGCGACATATGCGCTGCTACCGTGTCGGCCAGCCGCCCAGGCTGATCAATACTGGACAACGAGCTCAGTATTTCTGGTGGCACTTTCTTGTTGAGCTTCACATAGTTTTCGAACTGGGTAACGACCGTGCGCTTGAGCCCCTCTAACTCCCGCGAATCCTCCTCCTCCACCTCTTCGATATTTTCGATATCAGCCGTAAAATACTCGCCTTCATGCACCACAGTCAGCTTCACACGTTCACCGCCCTCAACCAGTACCTTCACAGTGCCGTCAGGTAACTTCAGGAGCTGCAGGATGGTCGCGAGCGTGCCTACCCGGTAAATGTCATCAGCCGTCGGTGAATCTATATCCGCCTTTTTCTGGGCCACCAGCAGAATCTTCTTGCCGGTTTCCATGGCGGTATCGAGCGCGATAATCGACTTTTCGCGACCGACAAACAACGGAATCACCATATGCGGATAAACGACAACATCCCGCAGCGGCAAAATAGGTACGTTGTTCATTGAGGTCTCAACAGCTTCTGACATTAGGTGTCTCCGTTTAAATTCCTTGGTCTAAACCACACAATCAGCTTCGCAGCCGCACGACTACCAACCCGCCCCAAATTGGCAGATGGTGTCTTCCGCGTCTACAGAATAGCGACAGTTTCAGGGTCTGTCAGAGCCTGTGGGGAGTGGCACATTCTCCAGGGACTGCGCATCCTGCGTATCGTCCGACTCGTATATTACGTAAGGCTGTGTCTCACCGGTCACAACGCCTTCATCCACCACCACTTTGGACACGTTGCTCATACTCGGTAATTCATACATGGTGTCTAAAAGGACACTTTCAAGGATGGTGCGCAACCCCCGCGCACCTGTCTTACGTTTCATCGCGCGCGCAGCAACAGCACGCAATGCGTCATCGCGAAACTCGAGATCAACCCCTTCCATCTCGAACAGCTTTTGATACTGCTTGGTCAGCGCATTACGCGGCTCAACCAGGATCGTAACCAATGCATCTTCATCGAGTTCATCCAGCGTGGCAACAACTGGCAACCGACCTACAAACTCGGGGATCAGCCCAAACTTGATGAGATCTGCCGGTTCAACATCAGCCAGCAACTCGCCGATATTGGGCTCTTCGGCTTCCGTCTTGATGTCGGCGACAAATCCCATGCCCGAGTTCGAGGAACGGCTACGGATCACTTTTTCCAAACCGGCGAAGGCGCCGCCGACAACAAACAGGATATTGGCCGTATCCACTTGCAGAAACTCCTGCTGAGGGTGTTTACGGCCACCTTGAGGCGGTACCGACGCTATCGTGCCTTCAATTAACTTTAAAAGTGCCTGTTGCACACCCTCACCCGACACGTCACGGGTAATCGACGGGTTGTCCGATTTTCGGGAAATTTTGTCGATCTCATCAATATAGACAATGCCGGTCTGCGCCTTCTCAACATCGTAATCGCACTTCTGCAGCAATTTCTGAATGATGTTCTCAACATCCTCACCCACATAACCGGCTTCGGTGAGAGTGGTCGCATCTGCAATGGTAAACGGCACATTCAGCAACCGTGCCAATGTCTCAGCCAGCAGGGTTTTGCCGCAGCCCGTCGGACCGATCAGCAGAATATTGCTCTTGGACAGCTCTATATCATTTTTGTCGCTGGTTGCACGAGTATCAAGCCGTTTATAGTGATTGTATACAGCCACCGACAACACCTTCTTGGCGCGCTGTTGCCCGATAACATATTGATCGAGAACGTCCTTGATTTCCTGCGGCTTGGGGAGCTTTGCCTGCCCGTCATCGGAGCGATCGTCCAATTCCTCGCGGATAATGTCGTTACACAGCTCGACGCATTCGTCGCAAATGAAAACCGACGGCCCGGCAATTAGTTTGCGAACCTCGTGCTGGCTTTTGCCGCAGAAAGAGCAGTAGAGCAACTTACCCTCTTCTCCTCCTCTGCCTCGTGTTTCGTCAGACATCCCGTTCCTCGGCGGTTCGCGTTACCGAATCCGCTGTTGCGCACTCCCGCCCCCCGGCGGCTTCCAATCCTATATAGCACGCCTACCCATAAGCGTGCAAAGCGCTCGTTCGCGCTTTTCAGAAGATCCTTATTCTACGCTGTCTCCAGCCTTTTCCGAGGGCTGACGACGTGTCAGTACCTCATCGATCAGGCCATATTCAACGGCCTCAGAGCCGCTCATGAAGTAATCACGGTCGGTATCCTTCTGAATCCGCTCCAGTGGCTGCCCGGTATGCTCTGACAACAACTGGTTCAGGCGATCCCTGGTGTGTAACACCTCTTTGGCATGGATATCTATATCCGCCGCCTGACCCTGGAACCCAGCCAGTGGCTGATGAATCATCATGCGGGAATGCGGCAGACAAAAACGCTTGCCTTTAGCGCCGCCCGACAACAGGAACGCACCCATGCTGGCCGCCTGGCCCACACAGATAGTGCTGACGTCCGGCCTCACAAACTGCATGGTGTCGTAAATAGACAACCCCGAGCTGACAGAGCCCCCCGGCGAATTGATATACAGGTGTATATCCTTGTCCGGATTGTCCGATTCTAGGTACAAGAACTGCGCCACCACCAGGTTTGCTACCTGATCCTCAACCGCGCCGACTATAAATACCACGCGCTCTTTCAACAGGCGCGAATAAATATCATAGGACCGCTCGCCGCGAGCGGTCTGCTCGACCACCATAGGTACCAAATTAAGTGCTTTCGTTTCCATTATTCCTTGATATCCTTACCTAGATTCCTGCTTGCTCTGGATTAATCCAGCCCTAAAACAAAATTAACGCCTGTTTCAGGCTGGCAGTTCCATAAGTTCCTTGAACCTCATAGTCTTACTGCTCACTTTTGCCTGCGAAGTCAGCCATTCGACCACCTGTTCTTCCAGAACCATACTCTCAATCTGGCCCAGAAATTGTGGGTTCTGCAAATAAATATTGCGTATTTCATCAGGATTGTCATAGGGCGCACACATCTCGTCCACTTTGGCAGTGACTCGACTCTGGTCCAACTTGAGTTCGTTCTCACGTATCGCGGCATTCATAAGCAGTCCCATACGTACACGATTAGCTGCGGCTTCACTGAAGGAATCAAGTGTAGGTGCTTGTTTTTCCTCTGTAATACCCATACGTTGCATGGTCTCTTTTTGTAAGGATTCGCATTCCTGGCGTACCAGCACATCCGGCAAATCGATCTTGTTAGCATCCAGCATGCCTTCCAGCAGTTGCTTCTTGATCTCAGCTTTTACCTTGGCTTCCAGTTCGCGCTGCATATTTGCCTCAATGTCCTTGTCGAGTTCATCGCGTTCGCCGCTCTCAATACCATAAGCCTTGATTAACTCGACATCCACCTCTGGCAGTACCTGTTCCGCAACCTCACTTACTAAGATTGCGAACTCAACTTTTTGGCCCGCCAGATCGGTCGCATGATAATCCTTGGGAAACTTCATTTTGAAGGTCTTTTCGTCCCCCGCCGCGACATCCTTAAGGTTTTTCTCGAAATCCGCCAACATGGCCCCCTCGCCCAACACCACTGGGAAATCTTTAGCGTTACCGCCCTCGAAAGGCTCACCCTTTAAGGTGCCCGTAAAATCCAGCGTGACCTGATCACCTTCAGCGGCTTTGCGCTCAACGGGGTTCCAGGTAGCCCGTTGCTTACGCAGATTTTCGACCATCGTGTCGATATCAGTTTCCTGAATCGTCACCTCCGGCTGCTGCACTTTGATTTTGCTTAGACCCTGCAGTTCGAATTCTGGATAGACCTCAAATACGGCTGTATAGGTTAGATCCTGTCCCTCTTCCATACTCCCAGCCTCAATACTGGGCCCTCCTGCGGGCTGAAGTTTCTCCTGTATCACCGCTTCGGAATAGCTTGATTGCAGCATTTCCTGCAACACTTCCTGACGAACTTCACTGCCATATTGCTGCCGGATGACCTTGGCTGGCACCTTACCCGGCCGAAAACCCTTAATTTTGGCGCTGCGCCCAACTCGCTGAAGTCTGGACTCCACCTCTTTCTCGATTTTCTCCACGGGCACCTGCACGCGCATACGGCGCTCAAGTCCAGCCGAGATTTCCACAGAAACCTGCATTGTGTCTATCCTGTCTATAGTCTGGGTATGTCTGATTAATTCACGTTGGCCCGTTTCAGGCACGCCACCGACGGTTTGGTGCGAAAGGAGAGACTCGAACTCTCACGGGTTACCCCACTGGATCCTAAATCCAGCGCGTCTACCAATTCCGCCACTCTCGCCCATGTGGGATAACCTCACCGTCGAGGTGGCATCATTATATGCCTGCATTGATCCGAAAAGCAGCACAGCAACAAAAACCAGCCTGCTGGCCTGACAATCACCATTCCTGCAATAAAACCGCCTTTACAGAATGCCGTTGCAACCACACCGGCAGTCGGCGCCGGCTCATTGAGCCTGAGCACCCCATCACCAGACGTGGCAAAATTCGGGCTCTGATAAATAAAATTGGCTTAACACCACCAGAATAATGTGAAGGACTGGGCATGAATGTAGTCATTACGGGCAGTACCAAAGGCATCGGTCTGGGCATGGCACGGGAATTTATGCGGCGCGGCCACAAGGTGCTAATCAGCAGTCGGGGCCAGACGGCTGTGGATGAAACGGTTGCGGCACTCAGCCTTGATTTCTCGGCTGAACTGATCGCAGGTCAACCCTGCAACGTGGGCAATTACAATGAAGTGCAGACGCTGTGGGATGCGGGTATTGCTGCCTTTGGCAGCATTGATTACTGGATTAACAACGCGGGCCGCGACGGCACTAAGAAGAACTTCGCCGAAATGCCGCCTGAAGACTATGTAGAAACTGTCACGACAAACCTCATTGGCGTTATGCACTGCAACCGGGTCGCGATGGCAGGCATGCTTAAACAGGGAAGCGGACGGATCTGGAACATGGAAGGTTTTGGTAGCAACGGTCAGACGATGGTAAAGCACGGACCCTACGGCGCCACCAAGTATGCCTTGCGCTATTTCACCAAGGTCATGGCGAAAGAATGCAAAGACACTCCAGTGGAAATATGCTTTCTGAGTCCCGGTATGGTCCTGACGGACATGCTCGCGTCCAAAGAAGCACAACAGTCTCCGGATTGGCATCGAAAAAAAGCTATTTTTAATATTTTGGCCGATACCGTCGAAACCGTCACGCCCTGGCTGGTTGACAACATGTTGAATAGCCAGGGGAACGGCGCTGCTGTTCGCTGGTTAACGACTCCCAAGATCATCGGACGCTTCCTGATGTCACGCTTTAAGAAACGCAACGTCGTCGCACTTGTAGAGCATAAAGAGTGACCGAATTTGGCATCGTTATGGAGCCATCGGCCGGCTATACAGCTCGCCTGGCCGGTGAAATCGAAGCGATGGGCTTTGACTACCTGCTGTGCCCCGATACCCAAAACCTGGCTCCTGATCCTTACGGCCAGTTGTCTCTGGCGTCGGCTAATACATCATCCCTGCAACTCGGTACCGGGGTAACCAACCCCATCACGCGCGATGTCGCGGTCACGGCAACCGCGTTGATGAGCCTGCAGCAGGAGTCCAAGGGTCGCGCCATTTGCGTTATAGGACGAGGCGATTCATCAGCTGCACACATAGGCAAACGCAATGCTACGACCAAGCAATTGCGTATATATGCAGAACGACTTAAGGCTTATATGCGCGGCGAAACCATCATGCGTAATGAAAAAAAATCTGCATTGCGCTGGCTCAACGGACTTGATATACCACCCGTACCAATCGATATTGCCTGCACCGGTCCGAAAACGATTCAGATGGCTGTTGAAACCGGCGACCGTATCAGTTTCGCTGTAGGCAGCGCACCGGAACGTATTACATGGGCAATTAACACGGCAACCGAACATCTGCTAAAAATTGGCCGTAGCCGTGAATCGATAAGCATGGGCGCATTCATCAATCTGGTATGCGACCCTGATGAGCACCGCGCCATCAACCTTGGACGTATGATCGCCGGCATGGTGGCGCACTTTGCGGGCATGAAAAACGCCCCGCTCGATCATCTGCCACCGCAATTAAAAGAACTGGCAGCACATATGCAACGTCAGTACGACATGCAGCATCATGCACAGGACGGAGCCAGTCATTTGACCGAGGTCAGCGACGATTTCGTGGAGTGGTTCTCCATCTGCGGAGGGGTCGAAAAATGCACATCTCGATTGCAGGCTATTATCGATCTGGGTCTGGACCACATTTACATACTGGGCGGTTCAGCCGTTGCAAATCCCCATGGAGAACGCCAGGCTGCCATGGTTGAGCAAAGCCGACTGTTTGCTGAAGCCGTAATGCCCCAGTTCAAATAGAAATGCACCCGCAATGATTCACCGGGTAAGGTTGACTCACCCCTTTCAGAAACTTAAATAACAACTGCAAGTGACGGGCGCTTGCGCTCGGAACGAGCCTGAACAAGCACCGTTTCGGCCCACCAAGCAATAAAAAACCCCGCAAAGCGAGGCAATCAAGATAGCCCGGTGAGTGACGGGCGCTTGCGCTCGGAGC
>PVMS01010682.1_pt1 | contig 23015 bp, 26 predicted proteins | sample 1853461 | NCBI WGS metagenome assembly PVMS01 (sample SAMN08582032, study PRJNA380276) | Marine sediment metagenome, whole genome shotgun sequencing project. | isolation source: ocean sediment barecode stripped | collected 2017 | reverse complement strand
GCTTATGCCGAGCTTAAAGATCTACCCACATCGGAACTAGTTGAAAAACGTATGGCAAAATATGCACGTATGGGAGTATTCAAAGATTAATAATTAGAATATTTTTTTCTGAAAAAAAAGCTATTTCTTCAATAATCAGGAGTGAGATCTGCTGATTTTATTTAACTTTAATAAAGTATCTCGACGCAAGCATATGAGGTATTAAATTGAGTTTGCAATGCAAACATCCTGAATTCCGTCCGCCAGAGGCGGACGGGGAATTAAACCAAGTCTTCTCGTCCGCCGTATCCGCCAACGGCGGAGAAGGAGGATTAAATAAATCAGATCATGAAAATACTATCGGCACTCCAACTGTATGAATTAGATAAAGCAACAATTGAGAATAAACCTATTTCCTCAGTTGATTTAATGGAGTATGCAGCTACTCAATGTTATCATTGGATCCTTGATTATATACAAGATACAAAACCAATAATAAAGGTTTTCTCAGGCTCTGGAAATAATGGAGGCGATGGTCTTGTTATTGCCAGAAAGCTTTTGAATGCAGGCTATCAGGTTCGTGCCTATTATATCAGGTTAGGAAAATCCAATAGTGCGGATTTTGGTATTAACTACGCTCTGTTGAAGGATCTAAAATCTGAACCAATTGAGTTAAGTACAAGACGAGAACTCCCTAAGATAGGTGCTAATGATCTTGTCATTGACGCCATATTTGGAATTGGACTGTCAAGATCACCAAAAGGATTTGTTAAAGAACTTATTCAATTTATAAATCAATCCAATGCTAAAATAATTTCTATAGACGTGCCTTCAGGATTATTTACAGAAAAGCCCGTCTTGGACGTCGATTCCGTCATCAGATCCACAGAAACCCTTTCATTTCAAAACCCTAAGCTTGCATTTTTCATGCCTGAAAACCAGTTCTTTTGTGGAAGTTGGCATATTTTGGATATCGGTTTGGATAAAGAGAGATTAAATTTGACTTCAACCAGGTATAATATGGTTGACAAGAATTTTATTCGGTCATTTTTTAAGAAAAGAAATAAATTTTCACATAAAGGGGTCTATGGGCATAGTTTGATTATTGGGGGAAGTTTTGGTAAGATGGGTGCTGTAGTTCTGGCATCAAAGGCAGCATTAAGAGCGGGAAGTGGTCTTGTATCTGCATATATTCCTAAATGCGGTTATGATATTCTACAATCCACAAATCCGGAGGTGATGGTTGAGGTAGATAATGAGGATCATTTAGAGTTTTTTAATTATAAGACTAAGCCCAATGTTATTGGAATTGGTATGGGTCTGGGTACAATGGAGAAAACCAGAAGAGGGATTGGTAAATTTTTAAAAGAGAATGATCTTACATTGGTTATTGACGCCGATGGACTAAATATACTGGCCAGGCATAAGGAATATTTAGAGTTAATTCCGGAAAATTCAATATTAACACCACATCCAAAGGAGTTTGAACGTTTGGTAGGCAAGTGGAAAAATGACTATGAAAAATTAGAAAAATTAATCGATCTATCAATAAAGAGTAATTGTATTGTTATTTTAAAAGGTGCTCACACAGCTATTGCATTTAATGGTAGCATTCAATTTAACACTACCGGAAACCCTGCCCTGGCAACTGCCGGTAGCGGAGACGTATTAACCGGAATTATTACGGGACTTCTCGCACAAAAATATGCACCACAGGCAGCTTCCATTTTGGGTGTTTACATACATGGATTAACTGCGGATATAGCTATAGAAAAATCTCAAAGCATGGAAAGTTTTATCGCTTCAGATTGTATAGAGAATTTGGGTGAGGCTTTCAATAAAATATAAATATGGTATAGAAATTGTAGTATTTAGATTGTTTCAAAACATATATCATGATAAAAAATGTATTGACAGTAATAGCGATTATGTTTTTTGTCACCAGTTCAGCTCAGAAAAAAAATTCTATTTCAAGGGCTATTGAACCGACAGAAACAAAGTATGATACGATTAGAATTGTTAACGAGGAAGTAGAATATGAAATAACAATTTTAGAAGTAGGATTTGATTCGTGGTTAGTAACACAACGTCCGATGTGGTACTATGAAAATTCAACTCTTGCTACAAAAAATTACTTCAAGGTGGTTGAATGGAATCAAAGGGTATTGGATCCTTTTAGATATGACACTATGTTATATCAACAGAGGATTGACTATAGTCCCTTTATAGATTACGGGTTAGAGGTAAATTATTTACTATTCATGTATTTCAGATTTTTTGAGCATAAATATCATGTAAGGTTAGGGATAGGATCTCATTAAGGCTATATCTAACTATTTTTTTTCAGTTCGATCAATATTGAGAAAGTTTTATTGATATCTATTTCTTTAACAACTAAGGTCATTTCATGAGTGGTAGAAATGACTTCCTGAACAGGAATATTTGCCCATGCCAATTGTTTTAGAATAAAATAATAAATCCCCGATTGCTCCAAATTCGTTTTAGGTAATTTAATCGTGATCGAAGCTAATTTTTGCATGGAACATATCAATATTTCATCGGAAAATAAAGTTTTAATATCTTCTTGTAAGTTTGAGCTAATAACAATATTGGTTTCAAAGATCCCTTGAGATACAGTAAAAAAAGATTCTCTGTTATTGCCAATCTTGCCAAATAACAGAGAAATTTGTTTATACAGGGTGCTGGAGTTTTTAAAGGTGTAATCGTATAAATCTGAACGAACTATGAAATCTCCAAGTTTTAAGGAGAGCGATTTTATATTTTTTCTAATTCTTAATATATTCACAGGCGAAAGACGATTGATCGACATCATAATAGCTCCAGATTTTACTTTTTTACCTAAAAGATCTTCTACTTCGGGTTGAATTACACGAGCTAATGAAGAGACATTAATTAATTTTTCCTGCATGGCCTCCTCTATAAACGGGGTTCGGTTTATAATTGTTTCTACAGTTTCTTGAATGGTTTTCATTGTTATATTTTAAACAATTTGTTATATTTCGTAAATATATTATAAATATTTTACGGGAACTATAATTATTTAAATATTTGCATAAACCGATTTAATTATGATTGTATTAAAATTTGGAGGGACCTCTGTTGGCTCAGTTGACAATATCAAAAAGGTAGCAGCTATTGTTTCCTCCACAAAGGAAAAGAAAATAGTTGTGCTTTCTGCCATGTCTGGCGTCACAAATACTTTAGAAAACATTTCGAGATTACTGTCTGATGGTAATATTAGTGAAGCCGGAAAGGTAATAGATGCTCTGAATTTTAAATACCTGGATATTCTTGGTGATCTGTATAATAAGGAGGAGAGTGTAGTAAAGGCTACTAAGATGCTAAGTCTCCATAATGACCTCTTACAAGCTTTGTTGAATGATGTATATAATTCCAAAATTCAAAAAATTATTTTGGCCCAGGGAGAAATAGTGTCAACAAATCTATTTCAACTGTATTTAAAAGAAAATGGAGAATCTTCAGAATTAATATCGGCTTTGGATTTTATGGTCATTGATCAAAATAATGAACCAAATAATGAGTCCATAAAAGAAAACTTGAAGAGATTATTATCTAATTATACCTCAACAGAGACTTTTATAACACAAGGTTTTATTTGTAAAAATCAAAAGAATGAAATCGACAATTTAGAAAGGGGAGGTAGTGACTATACAGCTTCAATTATTGGAGCAGCCATTGTATCGAGTCAAATTCAAATATGGACAGATATAGATGGCATGCATAACAATGACCCAAGATTTGTTGATCAAACTTTTTCAATTGAAGAAATTTCATTTGATGAAGCGGCTGAGTTAGCATATTTTGGAGCGAAAATATTACACCCTCAAAGCATAATTCCTGCTAAGGAGAATAATATCCCCGTATTGCTTAAAAACACCTTTAATCCTGAAGCAAAAGGAACCCTGATCTATAACAATGCCAGAGTAGAAAAGATTAGAGCTATAGCCGCAAAAGACAATATTACGGCGATTAAAATAAAATCCTATAGAATGTTACTGGCATATGGTTTTTTAAAAAAAATATTTGAAGTATTTGATCAGAATAAGACTTCCATTGATATGATTACCACTTCTGAAGTAGCAGTATCTCTAACCATCGATAACACCATAAATTTGGATAGAATTATTCAAGAACTCGAAGGCTTTGGTAGTATAGAAGTAGATAATGATCTGAGCATAATTTGTATAGCAGGCAATATTGCTCAAAATAAAAAGGGGGTCACTGCAGCAATTTTTAATTGCTTAAAAGATATTCCTATTCGTATGATATCTTATGGAGGAAGTAACTATAATCTTTCTTTTTTGGTTAAAGCAAAAGATAAAATAGCCGTACTAAATTTACTCAACGAAGGATTGTTCAATCAGGTAGTTTCGCAGAAAGAGGCCGTTATAGGCTAAAGTATAAAAGCCATTCAAAATTTTGAATGGCTTTTATTATTAAATGTCTTCAAATTTTACATCCGTAAAACTTTCTGGAGAAGCATCTTCATTAACACTTCCATTCTTTTCATCTTCAGAAGGTTTATGATAATCCTTTTGATGTCGATCACTAATAACTTCCTGTCCTTTTTCATCCAGAACGTATTTTGTGGCTTGATTCAGCATAGTGCTAAATTCCTCAAAGTCTTCTTTATACAAATAAATTTTATGCTTTTTGTAATGAAATGAACCATCATCATGTGTAAATTTTTTACTCTCCGTAATGGTCAAATAATAATCGCCAGCTTTTGTTTCCCTAACATCAAAAAAATATGTTCTTCTTCCCGCTCTTAAAACTTGAGAAAATATTTCTTCCTGTTCAACGTATCCTTTTTCACCCATATTTATTTTATTTAATTAATGAATATTAGGGACAAATCTATAAAATATAATTTATCATGCAACAATTTTTTCAATTGATTTCAATGAAGTTATTCATGAATTGATATTTTTTCCTCAAGTTGTTGATTATAAACATCTTGGTAATACCCCTTAGTTCGAACGAGTTCCTCATGGGTTCCTATTTGAATTATTTTGCCCTTTTCCAGAACAATAATTTTGTCCGCATTTTTTATGGACGAAGTCCTGTGACTTATAATAATGGATGTTTTTCCCTCAGAGGCATTTTTTAAGTTATTTAATATAATTTCCTCAGTTTCAGTATCAACCGCGGATAAGCAGTCGTCGAAAATTAATATTTTGGGATTTGTAATCAGCGCCCTTGCAATCGATACCCTTTGTTTTTGACCGCCAGATAGGGTAACTCCTCTTTCACCAACAATGGTTTCATATTTAAATTTAAAATTGCTAATATTATTATGTACATAGGCCAGTTTAGCAACGCGAATTATTTCACTGTCATCCGCTTTTTCATCGCCTATTTTGATATTATTCTTAATGGTATCTGAAAATAAGAAAGCATCCTGTGGTACAAAACCAATTTTTTCTCTAAGTGAAGTAAGATTTAGTTCTTTTATTGGAATGTCATCAAGTAACACAGTTCCACCATCTGCATCATATAATCTTGCAATGAGAGCAGCTATAGTTGATTTTCCCGAGCCTGTTTTACCCAGAATTGCCAAAGATTTCCCTTTCTCTATGATAAAATTAACGCCGTTAAGGGCTTTAATATTCGTATCTTCATAGGTAAAGCTCACATTTTTAAATTCTATACGCCCTTCAAGAGTCGTTTTTGCATTTTGATTATTTTGAATAGAAGGGGTCTCCTCTAAAAATTCATTAATCCGATTTTGAGAAACCTCTGCCTGTTGAACTATAGAGGTCACCCATCCAACAACGGCAACCGGCCAGGTTAGCATATTCATATACATAATAAATTCTGCAATAATCCCTATGTTTTTTATTTCACCGTTGATATACTGCATTCCACCAACATAAACTACAAGGATATTACTAATCCCAATCAGTAAGATCATCAAAGGAAAAAATAATGCCTGAGCTTTGTAAAGTGAAATATTCTTTTCTTTACTGGTGTTCGCCAAAGTATAAAAATCGAATGAGCTTTGCTTTTCAATTCCATATGCCTTGACAACATTTATACCCGAAAACAGTTCCTGTGAAAATGTGGTTAGCTTGGATAGATACTGTTGCACTATATTACTTCTGCTATTTATTACCCGGCTCAGGAAATAAATAGATAAGGATAATACGGGTAGAGGCATTAGGGTGTACAATGTAAGTTTGGTATCAATACTGAACATTTTAGGTATGGCGACTCCAAACAGTACGAGCATATTTATCGTGTACATGATCGCAGGACCAAAATACATTCTTACTTTTCCTACATCTTCACTAATCCGATTCATTAAATCTCCGGTCCTGTTCTTCTTATAAAAATTTAGGGACAAATTCTCGTATTGCAAAAATATCTCGTTTTTCAGGTCGAACTCAATCAGTCTGGACATAACAATTAAAGTTTGACGCATTAAGAAAGTGAAAAAACCTGAAATTAAAACTGCACCGATGATATATAATATATTCATGATGAGTTGAGACTTTACAAGGCTTAAATCAGTAATGATCTCTTGTTGATAATCCTCAACTATATTCAATGAATTACGAATAATTGAAGGTATCTGTAATGCAAATACTTTGGCAACTATAGTGATTAGAACGCCCAAGAATAAACGTAACCTATATTTGTAAAAATATTTATTCAGATACTGTAAAGCCTTCATTAAATTTTAAAAAGTAGTTGTTGGCGAAGATACAAGTTTCAATTTTAAAAGCTATAAGGCAAATTTTAACTTTGATGTTTTGATTAAAGTATTGAGGCTTTGTTTCGAATAAATAAAGAGGTGATTTGAAAAAAAAGAGTAATTTTGCCAATCGGTTTTACAAATTATTTAATGTATAATATTTACGATCTTTAAAATATGGTTAATAGAAGACATATTAGAATAAAAGTAATGCAATCTGTATATGCATTATTACGATCAAATAGTGACGATTTACCAAAGGAAGAAAAGTATTTATTATTTAGTATTAATAAAATATTTGATTTATACGTATTGCAGTTGCTTCTGCTTGTTGAAATTAAGAATATGTCATTGGAACATATTGAAATTAACAAGAAAAAACATCTCGCCACAGTTGAGGACAAAGATCCTAACATGAAGTTTATAAAAAATCCTATAATTGAGGCTCTTGAGCAAAGCAAAGAAATTATGGATTATGCTAAGAAAAAGAAATTAATTAACTGGAAAGAGAATAGAGAGTATGTTAGTATTTTATGGAAACAGCTTAAAAAAAGCGAACTATACAAAAATTATTTGATCTCTAGAGAAACTACGTTTAAGGATGACAAAAAATTCATAGTTCAAATGTTCGAAGAGATTATTGCCCCTAATGATAAGCTATATGATTACTATGATGAATTAAATTTAGGTTGGGCAGATGATTTACCTCTAATTAACACATTGATTTTAAAATCGATCAAACGGCTAAAACCAACGGCATATTTTTCTTTGAGAGAATTGGAAGTAGGTGAAGAAGATATAGAATTTTTAATTGATTTGTTTAGAAAAACAGTATTGCATCACACGGAATATAATGATGAAATAAATGATAAAACACCAAATTGGGATACGGATAGAATTGCTGATATTGATTTAATTTTAATAAAAATGGCGATTACGGAGTTTTTATACTTCCCGTCAATACCTGCAAAAGTTAGTATCAATGAGTATATTGAAATATCTAAAGATTACTCAACTCTAAAAAGTAGCTACTTCATAAATGGTGTTTTAGATAAAATCTTGAAAGATTATAATAAATCGAAACGATTAAACAAAATAGGACGTGGATTGTTATAAATATTTATACTTTTGTGCCTATATTAAAAAAAATTAAAATGAAAACATCAGTAATCCTGAGTATGCTATGTTTAAGCCTTATTACGGTGTCGTGCAAGGAGAACGCTACGGCCAAAGTTAAGAAGGAGAATATTGAAATTGCAGCAGAACGTGATGCCAAAATAAAGGTTGGTGGCGCTAAAATTGCTTTTGATAGAACTGAACATGATTTTGGTACTATAAATGAAGGAGATATCGTAGAAACAATTTTTTCTTTTACAAATACCGGAAAATCTGAATTGATCATTTCTTCGGCAAAAGGGAGTTGTGGTTGTACTGTTCCTGAATGGCCAAAAGAACCAATTTTGCCAGGTGAAAAAGGGGAGATCAAAGTTAAATTCAATTCTGACCGCAAGCCAAATAAGCAACAAAAGAACGTAACGTTGGTTACCAATACAAATGATGGAAAGGAAATACTCATTATAAAAGCACAAGTGACTCCTAAATCTTAGTTAATAATTTCAAAACAATTTAAATGTACAGTATAATATTTTTACAATCCGGTGGTAGTAGTATAGGTAACTACATCATGATCCCCCTAATGTTTTTGGTGATATATCTATTTATGATACGACCTCAAATGAAACGCCAAAAAAATGAAAAAAAGTTTCAGGCTTCTATTAAAAAAGGTGCCAGGGTGATAACTTCGAGTGGAATTCATGGAAAAATAGTTGACCTTATAGATAGTGATAACACTTGCGTAATTGAAACCGGAGCGGGCAAGATTAAATTTGAAAGATCTGCTGTTTCAATGGAGCTAAGTAAAAAGTATCTTCCCAAGGAAGTAAAGAAAAAATAATTTTATTAAGGTTAGAAAGAGGCTGTCTGAAAAGGAAATTATAATGTCATTCCTGCCTACCGGCAGGCAGGCTGAGCGTAGTCGAAGAATCTAAATATTTAAATATCATTATTTTGAGATTTCTCCATTGCACCTGCCTGCCGGTAGGCAGGGTTGAAATGACAAATTAGACATTTTCAGACAGCCTCATTTTTTATACTTTTATAAAGTTTTTCCCTGGAATGATTACAAAGACCGAAAATAGAACTGAGAGCATAAAGAACAACAAAAAATTGCGAGTATTTTTGTTGTTTCTGATGTTGTCGTTTTTGTTTTGGATGTTGATCAAATTATCAAAAAATTACATTGCCGATGTTGAGTTCGATTTGGTATATATCGATGAACCTAAGAATAAATTATTACAAGATAATTCAGATAATAAAATAACTTTAACATTGAATACAATTGGCTTTAAACTATTGAGCTATAGTCTGAAAAGTAAAGAATTAAATTATAGTTTAACAGATCTGAATAGAATAAAGGGCTCAGAGTACTATAGCATTACCAAATCAAAAATTAATTATTTACAGGCCCAATTACCTGCAGAGGTAGTAGTATTAAATGTAAAACCGGATACTCTTTATTTTGATCTGGGTATTAAAAAATCAAAAAAGGTTAAAATAATACCCAATGTAAATTTTCAATTTAAAGCAGGTTTCAATTTAACTAATAAAATCACTATAAGTCCCGAATTTGTGACAATATCAGGGCCTTCAAAGTTTGTTGACTCAATAGAAACAGTGCAATCGGAATTGCTGGAATTAAATGAAGTGGCAGCTTCATTTGATGTGCCTGTTAAATTATTAAATGGTCTGGAAGCAATTACATTATCTGTGGACCATGTGAATATTTCTGGTGAAGTCGAAAAAATTACTGAAGGTTTCTTTAACCTCCCTTTTAAAGTGATCAACTTGCCGCGTAAGTACATCATCAGTACTTTTCCTAAAGAAGTGAAGGTAGTTTATCAGGTAGCTTTAAAAGATTATAATAAAATTACGGAAAATAGCTTTGTAATACAGTGCGATTTCAGAGAAACGGAAGATAATAATTTAGAATATTTAGTTCCAAAAATAATTGAAAAGCCTAACATTCTATTCGACGTAAAGATAGTTCCGAATAAGATAGAGTACCTGGTGAAAAAATAATTGAACAGTCCCTGTTTTGTGGAGTCTTACCTTCATTTAAAGTTTATAAGATCAATTATTTAAATAAATAATTAGAAATTATATTCATGGTCAATTGATTTAAAAAATATTATAGAAACATGATAGTTATTGGTTTAACAGGGGGTATTGGAGTGGTAAAACCACCATAGCCAAAATGTTCGATGAACTAGGTATACCGGTATATTTTTCAGATGATGAAGCAAAGAAGATAATGAATAATTCCAGTGAAGTAAGGAAGTTGTTAATTGCTGAATTTGGCAAAAACACCTATTTTAATGGAGAGTTAAACAGGAAATATCTTGCAAAAATAGTTTTTAATGATAAGGTAAAATTATTAACTATAAATAATATTGTTCACCCGGAAGTAAAAAAACATTTTAAAAAATGGATTAAACATCAGCATGCCCTTTTCGTAATTCAAGAAAGTGCCCTTATCTTTGAAAACAAGAAACAAAATGATTTTGATAAGATCATTACTGTAACAGCTCCACTCAAGGATAGATTACAAAGAGTAAAAGATCGTGACAATGTTACAAATAAACACATTCTGGACAGGATAAAAAACCAATTGGACGATGAATTTAAAGTTAAAAGTTCCGATTATGTTATCCATAATGTAGACCTCATGGAGACTAAATCTCAGGTACGAGTAATCTATGACCGATTAATGAATAAGTACCAACATTAATTGTAATCTTAAATATTTGTTAAATTAATAGTAAAAATCGTTAACATTAGTTAAATGATTATATATGTATTAAAGAAATTCTAAATTTGTTGTAATGAGTAAACGAATTTTTGTACTTTTAGTAGCGTTAATGACCATTGCCCTTGTCGGCATTATCTCTGTGCAATTATTTTGGATAAATAATTCAATTGAAATGCGCGAGCAGCAATTTTCTACAAGTGTGAAATATGCGCTTGCAAAAGTTTCGGAAAATATTCGGGAAAGAGAGTTCAAAGATAATTTAACAGAGTTTGCTCCCTTACTGGATAGTGTACAGCATTTAAAAGAACGTGGTGTTCGTGATATCTTTTTTGAGAAGATCGACACAAGCAGGAATGAGGTTTTTACTTTTCGTCAGAGAATTCTGGAAAATAATTATAAAACACAATTTTCTCCTTTTGAGTCGGATACCGTTAATTTTAGAAGTTTCATAAGTGAAGAAGAAATACAGGTTGAAAAGATTGAATTTCAATCTAAGGATTTTACAGAGCTCTCGGCCAAGGATAAGGTTTCGAAAATTAGGAGATTGGATAGATTTGATAAAATGCAGTTTGAAGATCTGTTGCAAAACATTATACCAAGGAGACCAATTTATGACAGAGTAAGTAATAATGAAATTAGATTTAATATTGATAATGAGTTAAGGGCCAGGAATATTCAGACGAGATTTGAATATGGTGTTTTCAATGATGATCTGATCACTAAAGTTAAATCATACAGATTTGTAAAAGAAAGTGGTTATACTTATCAGGTACCTTTATTTATGAATAGTGATGGGTTAAGTGATTATGAACTATTTGTAACCTTTCCGAAAAAGAAAGAATACATATTGAGGACCATTTCTCTAACTTTGTTATTGTCGGCATTATTTATTTTTGTAATCATTTTAGCTTTTGCAACGGCATTATATCAATTGATTAAACAAAAGAAAATTTCTGAGATCAAAACGGATTTCATTAATAATATGACACATGAGTTTAAAACACCGATAGCTACAATAAATTTGGCTCTCGATTCAATTATAAACCCGAAAATTATTGATAATAAGGAAAAAGTATATCGATATATTCAAATGATCCGGGAAGAGAATAAGAGAATGCATGCACAGGTTGAAAATGTACTTAGAATATCCAAACTCGAAAAAAATCAGTTGGATCTGAGTAAGGATGTGTTTGATTTAGAAGAAATAGTTGAAGATGCAATAGCCCATGTTGGATTGATGATATCGGATAAAAAAGGATATATTAAAACACATTTTAAAACGACGAATAGTGAGATACTAGCGAGTAAATTTCATTTTACTAATGTGATAACCAATATATTGGATAATGCAATTAAATATTCGCCAGATGAGCCAAAAATTGATATTTATACGGAAAATGTTGGGAATAATATTATCTTAAAAATTATGGATCAAGGAATTGGGATGGGTAAGAATATTCAAAAGAGAATATTTGATAAATTTTATAGGGAGCATAGTGGAAATATTCACGATGTAAAAGGTCATGGACTTGGTTTATCCTATGTTAAAAGCATCACTGAGGATCATCAGGGCACAGTTCATGTGGAAAGTGAAAAAGGTAAGGGAAGTACATTTATAATTAAAATACCATTAATATAAATTAATTAATATGGCAAACAAAAAAATATTGCTCGTAGAAGACGATCCTAATTTTGGAACAGTTTTAAAAGATTATTTAAAGTTGAACGATTATGATGTAACGCATGCCAAAGATGGATTGGAAGGATTAATATCGTTTAAGAACGATGATTATGACATCTGCATTTTAGATGTAATGATGCCAAAAAAAGACGGTTTTACTTTAGCAAAGGATATTAGATCTGTTAACAAGGATGTACCAATAATATTTCTAACGGCTAAATCTATGAAAGAGGATGTGCTAAGAGGATATCAGGTTGGTGCCGATGACTATTTGAACAAACCTTTTGACTCTGAGGTATTGTTGTATAAATTAAAGGCAATAATACAACGCAAGGAGATAGATGGCTCGGCAGAAGACAATCAATTCGAATTTGAAATTGGTAAATTTCATTTAAATTCAAAACTTCGACAGTTATCCTTTAATGGGGAAGACCCCAGGAAACTATCTCCCAAAGAGAATAAATTGCTCAAATTGCTGGCACTCTACAAAAATGATTTGCTCCCTCGTGAAATGGCACTTACCAAAATCTGGAGGGATGACAATTATTTTACATCAAGGAGTATGGATGTGTATATTGCAAAATTACGAAAGTACCTTAAGCCCGATGAAAAAGTAGAAATTATTAATATACACGGTGAAGGATTTAGATTGGTTGAAGATTAATTTTAACAGGAAATATATTTGTTAAACAGATTCTTTGTGGAGTCTGTTTTTTTTTGATTGATAATACTATATGAAAAGCTATATTAGCACGGTCTATAGGGATCAAGCATATCGCAGATTTTTAAGTATTGTTAAAATCAATAAAATGGCCAAATTGATAAAAATTTATGATCAAAACCCCAATCCTAAAGAGATTGAAAAAGTTGTTAATGTCTTGAAAAATGGTGGATTAATTATATACCCAACAGATACTGTTTATGGCTTGGGTTGCGATATTTGTAATAATAAAGCCTTAGAGAAAATTGCAAAACTAAAAAATGTTAGACTCGATAAGGCTGACTTTTCATTCATATGCTACGATTTGAGTAATTTATCCGTCTATGTTAAACAAATTGATACCCCAACCTACAAAATACTCAAGAGAGCCTTGCCGGGGCCTTATACTTTTATCTTGAAAGGAAGTAATAATTTGCCAAAAGCTTTTAAGAAGAAAAAAACAGTGGGGATCAGAATACCGGATAATAATATTATTCGTGAAATAGTCAAAGAATTAGGAAATCCGATTATTACTACCTCCATAAGGGATGACGATGACGTAATAGAATATACAACAGATCCGGAATTGATCTATGAAAAATGGGGATCCAAAGTTGATTTAGTAATTGATGGCGGCTATGGTGATAACTACCCCTCTTCGATCATTGATTTAACCAAGGATGAGATCGAGATTGTGAGAGAAGGGAAGGGAGATATTGATATCATTTAATCATTCACTTCTTAAAAGTTCATTATAATTTATATTTAGTTTTTTTAACAGAATTCCATACAAGACTCTATAAAAGATCCAAAATATAAAAATAGAAATAGAAAGTAATAAAAGAGCCACTAACCAGACAGTTACTAAGCTTAAATTCTCTGGAATCTTCACTAAAAAAGATTCTGAATTGAAAACAATATAAAATATATGAACGCCAATTATAGCAGCCATTGTCAGGTTGTAGTAAATATAATATTTCACTGTTTTTCTTGTTTTTAAGATATTGTGTAACAATTCTTTAACACTGCTATCGACACATATATTTTTGTAATTTTTGTAAAAAAAGTAGATAAAAACACAAATGATAACCACATGAATTGCAGTATAGACCATTGTAAGATTGGTTAAACCATAATTTTCGTAGATCCTTCTTGACGCATCGTGATCCGTAACTAAATAAATTAAATTTGGGAGCACAAATTCCAAGATGCTGATTATTAGTATCCACTTTACTATAGAGGTGGATTTTTTTTGTAGCATATTATGGATGTCTTCATCAGAAAATCGAATCGCCGATTCTTCTTGGTTTTTCCAGATATCTTTTAGTTTTTCTAAATGTTCCATACTTATGGATTTAAAATATTTTTCAATTTTGTCTTTGTTCTATTCATCTTTACCCTTGCATTTACCTCACTTATCCCTAATGTCAGTGCAATTTCTTTATAGTTTTTGTCTTCTAGATATAACAGAGCAAGGGCTTTTTCAATATCATTTAAACTTTGAATAGCCTTATATAGCAGTTCTAATTGTTTGTCATGCGTTTCATCATAATCTTGAAATTGCAACTCCTTTAAATTGTCATAGATAGGTGTAGTTTGAACTGTCCTCTTTGACTTTCTATAAAGCGATATGGCTGTATTGAACGCAACCCTGTACATCCAGGTGCTAAATTTTGAATCACCCCTGAATTTGGGATAAGCCCTCCATAGCTGGATAGTTATTTCTTGGAATAAGTCTTTATGCGCAGCCTCACTATTTGTATATGACCTACAAATTTTATGGATGATGCTTTGATTTTTTTCTAACTCTTGAGAAAATTTTCTTTCCAGTTCTTTGGTCACCTGGCTGATAGTTTAATGATAAGTAGTAAAAATAAGTGAATTGTTACAAAAAAGCATAAAATAGTGGACCATTTAGACAGGTCATTATTCAAAAATATTTAATGATACCTGGATATGGAATCCGCAATTATTTATTAATAATGACAATTCATCCCTAAAAAGTGACGGTTCGGTCACAAATTATTTCACAAAGGTTTCAATCTTTCGTCATTTGCAGTGTAAAATTAAATCATTAAATATTTTAGATCATGTTAAGAATTTTTATAACCATTATTATTTATGTACTAGGCCATGTGGGCCTCGCACAATCGTCCCAGGATTCAGAGATAAATGTTGGGGAAAAGAAAACATATCAAGTTGATGTGGTAATTAACAATATAAGTTCAGATAAGGGTAATGTGTATTTTGCACTATACGATTCTGAATCGAATTTTAATACAAGAAAGCCATTGATGAAGGGAACGTCTGAGGTGATTGGAGGTGTTGCGGAAGTTTCATTCACGGATCTGGAACCAAATATCTATGCAATTACTTGTTTTCACGATGCAAATAGCAACGGTAAATTAGATTTTGAAGTAGGCGGTATACCGATAGAAGATTATGGAAGTACCAATAATATAATGAGATTCGGACCTCCTGTATTTGGTGATGCTAAGTTTGATTTAAAAGATAAAGACCTTACATTTGAAATAGAATTTTAATTTTTTAGAATATTTGAGTATGATCACCTTCATAAAAAGAATTCTTATAACATTCATAATTGGAACTATAATTTTTATAATAGGTAGCTTTCTTTATAATGGGTTTGATTATAAGACCTTCAATGACTTGCTTGTTACTTTTAGCTTTTATCAATTGTATTCATTTGTACTCGGGTTTTCTAATATGATATTCTTTGAATATTTGGATAAATTAAAATGGGAAGATCAAAATATAATTAATGTTAAACGAATTATAATAGGGTTAGTTGGTTCCGTTATATTAACGATGTCCGGTTTGTTCTTGTTGAGAATGTCTACAGCATTAGTTTATACCGGGCAAACTTTTAATGAGTTTATTGCTGGGGAATCTTATCAAAACTATTCTTTTGGCTTATGGATTACATTAACAATTATTGCTGTATTTCATGTGATCTACCTTTATAATAAGGTTCATAAAAAAAAGGTAAAGGATTCACAAATAGTAGCAAAGGTAGAATCTGCTAAATTTGAATCTTTAAAGAGTCAGTTGGATCCTCATTTCTTATTCAACAGTTTAAATGTGCTCACTTCATTAATTGGGGAAAACCCGGACCAGGCAGAGAAGTTTACAACAAAACTATCAAAAATATATCGATACGTCTTAGAACAAAAGAACAAAGATTTAATTCCTCTGGAAGAAGAGCTCAGATTTGCTAAATTATATATGGAATTGCTTAAAATGCGTTTTGAGGATGCAATACATTTTAATATTCCTGAAACGGTAAGCGATCCTGAACTTAAAATAGTACCCTTATCCTTACAATTATTATTGGAAAATGCCGTAAAACACAATGTAATTACTTCTGATAATCCATTGGAAATTAGAATTATAGAAGAAGAAGGATGTTTGACAGTTGAAAATAACGTCAATCCGAAGGCATCCCTTGAAAAGGGTACCCAAGTGGGCTTAAAGAATATCAATCAACGATATAGTCTGATTACTAAAGAAAAGGTTATAATAATTCATAATAATAAAATATTCAAGGTAAAATTACCATTATTAACACAAAAGATAAAAACAATGAGAACAGAATATATAAACGACAGAGAAAAATATAGGAATGCAAAAAAACAAGTGGATGAGATAAAAGGCTTTTATGCAAATATAATAGCATATTGTGTTATTATTCCATTTTTAATTTATCTGAATTATCGAACTAGTTGGGATCATAAATGGTTCTTTTATCCAATGTTCGGTTGGGGTATAGGTGTAGTAATTCAGGGATTTATGGTTTTTGGTTATGGAAGTGATTGGGAAGAGAGAAAGATCAGAGAATATATGGACAAAGATAATAATAATTAAAATTAATAATAATGAAGACTAATTATTTAGACAACGACAGAAAGTACAGAAAGGCAAAAAAACATGTAGAGGCTTTAAAGGGTTTTTATGGAAGTTTAGTGGCTTATTGTGTTGTTATACCATTTTTGATTTTCGTAAACTACCAAACACATTGGGATTTTCAATGGTTTTGGTTTCCATTATTCGGATGGGGGATAGGTCTTGTAATTCAAGCATTTAAAACCTTTGGGTATGGAGGAGATTGGGAGGAAAGAAAGATTAAAGAAATTATGGAAAAAGATAATAATTAAAAAATTTATATCATGGAAGATAATTATTTTGAAGAAGAAAGATATTTAAGAGCACAAAAAAGAATAAAAAAAATCAAGGGATTTTATTGGCATTTGTTTTGGTATATCGTGGTAAATACATTTATCCTGGTCATGGCTTATAATAATTCAGATTCGAATGAGGCTTTCTTTACATTTGGGCATTTTTCAACTCCAATTTTTTGGGGGATTGGATTGTTAGCTCACGGAATGAGTATATTTGGAAAAAATATTATTTTTTCGAAAGATTGGGAGGATAGAAAAATTAAGGAGATAATGGATAAAGATAAATATGATTATTAATCGAAAAGAATTCTTCCAGATCTGCCTTTGCCAATAGGCAGGCTGTGCCTCGGGGATAGTTCGTTTCAAGAAATTTCTTTATTTCTCTAAATAAACAACGAAACTCTATCAATTAAAGATATGAATATTATTATCATTGAAGATGAAAAACCCTCAGCTCGCAGGCTGGTTAGAATGCTTAAAAAGATCAATATAGAAGCTCAAACCATGTTGCATTCTGTGTCAGAGTCGATCAAATGGTTGAATGCCAATAAACATCCTGACCTCATATTACTGGATATTCAACTTTCCGACGGTTTGTCATTCGAAATATTTGAAAAAGTAAAAGTCAATAGCGCTATAATATTCACCACGGCATATGATGAATATGCGCTCAAGGCGTTTAAACTGAACAGTATTGATTACTTGCTTAAACCGATTGATCAGGAGGAATTAGAACTTGCCATCACCAAATTCAGAAAAAACAAACCGGAACAAGGGCTTGTACAAATGGACTTAGAACAGATAAAAAAAATACTAATTAATCCGTTAAATAAAAACTACAAAGAGAGATTTACTATAAAGATTGGTCAGCATTTAAAAATAATACCCACAGAGGATATTGAATGCTTCTATAGTGAAAATAAAGGCACGTACATATTCACTTCAGATAATAGAAATTACTTAATTGACAGATCTTTAGAGCATTTGGAAATGGATCTGGATCCAACGATGTTCTTTCGGGTAAATAGAAAATTCTATATTAATATTCGGGCAATTAAAGATATAATAAGCTATAGTAACAGTCGATTGAAATTAGTACTCAATTCCTTTTCTGAACATGAAATTATTGTGAGTAGAGAAAAAGTGAAGAATTTTAAAATCTGGATTGGGTAATTTTTTAATGTAATAATTTGAAGGTTTATCAATTTGAAAATTTGACAATGAACTAATTTGGAAATAATTTCCGGTTTGCGAAAATATTTAATTATTTCGAGATTTATTTCCCTCTTGAGCCTGGCTGCCTTTTGGAAGGAGGGGCTAGGGCTGTGTCAAGGTTGTCTAGGAAGCATCAAAGAAACTAAACATGTTGCCCCCATATTTTTTAGATTGCTTGTATCCTGTACCTTTTGACAGATCAGTGCGAGAAGAATGCTCTATAATGAGAATGCCATCTTCATGTAACATTTTATTTTCAAAAACAAGATCAATAATATTTTGGAATTTTATCTCTTCAAAGTTATAGGGAGGGTCTGCGAAAATGATGTCGTATTTTTGCTCAGAGGACCTCTTTAAAAATTTATATACATCACTTTTTACAGTGCGTAAATTTAATTGCAGTTCGTCGTTGATACTGTCTATAAATTTTATACAACCGGTATTTTGGTCAACGCTGGTTATATTTTTGGTACCTCTTGATGCAAATTCAAAACTAATACTTCCTATCCCCGCAAAGAGATCGAGAACGTTGAGATCCTCAAAGTAATAACGATTGTTCAAGATATTAAAAAGCGATTCTTTTGCCATGTCCGTTGTGGGTCGGACGGGTAGGTTTTTAGGCGCAAAGATCCGCTTACTTTTGTATTTTCCCGAAATGATTCGCATTAGAACTGATTTAGTAAGGTAAAATTACTTCGCTTGATCTTTTCTGTGAAATTAGATTTAAACGAATACTTCGATCTTATTTCAATTAAATTGATATTTCTTACATAGGTATAAGCTATTTTGTACAGGTCACTTTCTTTATCGATGTTACCCGAAAAGATCAGCTCGAATTTTTCAGGATTCAATTTTAATTGTTCGGCAGTAAATAGAACAAAATAAATAAAATCTTCTTTGGTTTGATACTTAAAAGAATTATAAAGCAGTAGTTTGCTATTTGCAATGATCACAATTTCAAAATGTTCATCACAAATATGAACGAACATATGTGGTCTCTCACTAAATTTATAAGTATTCATTAAATTTTCTACCAATACCGTAGAAAAATGCTTGTACTCAAATGCTCCAAATTTTTCGAGTAAGAAGTTATTAATATTTACAAAAGGAATATAAACATTCATCATGTCATGATTTACTAAAGGATCATGAACTATGTAGTCATTCTTATATACTTTAGAACTGAATTTTATATAACTTTTTATCTCTTCCGGAACAAAGAAAGCTTTTGGCACTAGTGTAGACAATTCATTAACATGAGTTATATTCACGGTATGATATCTACGTTGTAAAAGTTTTTCCTTATTAAAGACTTCAACAACATTATCCAAATGTTTTTCAGGAGTTGGAGAACTATTCGGAAAAGCATAAGTGTAAAGGGCAGTAACTTCATTCAAAGTTTTATTAATAACACAAAAAGAAAATCCATCCAAACTGAGTTGGATGGATAAGTGACTTTCGTTAAGATTATTTAAATCTTTTGAATTATTGTTAATTTGTATCTTCTCTTCTACCATCATAGAATGGAGGCCAATTTCCATTTGAATTTACATCTTCCAAAGATCCAACAGAAATAAATTCGCCAGGTACGTTAATACCTCCTAAAGCTTCTTTTTCCTGATTTATCAGATCTTTATCCATTCCTTGCAAAACAACCGCTTTATCAACTTTAGCTTCCCAGACAGATGCTTGAACACCCTGAACTTTTTCTACCGTGCCGGTTGCTAATAAAAATTTTGCGTCCGTTCCAGGAACTGTCATCATATTTTTATAATCCCTTCCTTCAAAAGATTTTGATACCATTTCAAAACCAACCGTATCTACAATCCTCTTTTCAACATCTACAGTAATTCTTCCTCTTTGTTCGGTAACAACAACGTTTTTTATTTCAGTAATAGCGAAACTGTCTTTTTCAATAAAATCGATTAATAATTTTGGGTTCGAAGTAAATCTTCTATTTACCTCAGCAAAGGCTAATTCCGCATCTCGAATTACTTTTAAATTCTCAATTACTTTAGCATATTTCACTTTTTTCTTTTGATTAAAGTGAATTGGTTTCATTATACTTTGGTAAATATTATAACCTAAATAGATAATGACTGCCCACAATACAATCGAAACAACAGGTTTTAATTTACTTGGTAATTTGTTTACAATTAAGTAAGCCAAGCCAGCAACTGCTAAAATAGCTGCAATAATTATTAAAATTGAACTCATTTCTTTAAATTTTAATTTTAAAAGGATATTAGCAAATCTACAAAAAATAATTTATCACAAAAGTATTTATACTAGATTATGTACTTAATTTTTATTATGATAGGGTCTTCAAATCTGAATCAATTAAAATTACACAATTAATAATGATTATAAACCTTAAAGAATATTGATAACTTACCCTGGTTTTTGTAGAAATTATTGTTATTAAACTTAAATTTGCTTTTTATTTTATACCCATCTTATACAACTAATGATAAAGGAAGCAGCTAAATTATATACAAAATTCATCCAACGGTTTCCTTTTACACCCACTAGCAAACAAGATCAATTATTAGATCAACTGGCAACCTTCGTTCTTAGCAAGAACAAAAAGAGTTTGTTTCTGTTAAAAGGATATGCGGGTACAGGAAAGACTACGATCATTAGTACTTTAGTCAATAATCTATGGCACTGTGGTATTAAGTCGGTTCTCTTAGCACCTACCGGAAGGGCAGCAAAGGTGATAGGGAAGTATTCCGGCAAACCTGCCTATACCATTCATAAAAAAATATACCATCCAAAAAAAAAGAAGGATGGTGGGGTAAGTTTTGTCCTCCAAAAAAATAAACATACCAACACAATATTCATTGTAGATGAGGCTTCTATGATTCCGGATAGACCTTCTGATGCCAAGCTATTTGACAATGGTTCCTTATTGGACGATCTCCTTTTTTATGTGTATTCGGGCAACAATTGTAAGTTGATCCTCATTGGTGATACAGCACAATTGCCACCGGTTAAGCTGGATTTGAGTCCGGCATTAAACGAAAAGACCCTGAGTCTTCAATTTGATAAAGATGTAGAGGGTATTGAATTGACAGAGGTGATGCGACAACATGAGCAATCTGGAATTCTCAGTAATGCCACCGAACTAAGGATGAATTTGCAGGAGTTTTATTTTGGTGATTTTAAATTTGATACCGGCTTTTCCGATATTATTCGATTAACAGATGGCTATGATATAGAAGACGCCATTCAAGATGCCTATCAAAATAATGGGGTAGAGGATACCGCTTTTATTGTACGCTCCAACAAAAGAGCAAACCAATACAACCAACAGATTAGATCTAAAATATTAGGTCAGGAAAATGAAATTTCCAGTGGAGATTATATAATGATCGTAAAAAACAATTATTATTGGTTGAAGGATTCTACTGAGGTCGGCTTTATTGCCAATGGAGATATTTGTGAAATTCTGGAAATATTTTCTTTTAAGGATCTATACGGATTTCAATTTGCTGAAGTTAAGCTACGCATGATAGATTACCCCAATCAGATTCCCTTCGAAACAGTTATTTTATTGGATACCTTACAGAGTGAAACCCCGTCTTTGTCTTACGAAGAATCCAACCGATTGTATCAGGAGGTCTCCAAAGATTACGCACAGGAAAGATCGAATTATAAAAAAATGTTGGCGATCAAAAATAACAAGTATTTTAATGCCTTACAGGTCAAATTTTCTTATGCCATGACCTGCCATAAATCGCAGGGAGGACAATGGGGAAATGTTTTTATAGAACAACCCTATCTGCCTGATGGGCAGGACGTATCCTATCTGCGGTGGTTATATACGGCCGTTACAAGAGCAGAAAAAAAACTATATTTGATAGGATTTAAAGAAGAACATTTTGAAGATTAAAATTGTCTGTTTTATTTTATTGTTTGTACTGGGCGCTTGTTCTACTGCTAAAAAGAGTTCTAAGGACTTTACAAATGCTTCTTCAGAGAACAATTATTTCAGAGGCTTGGTAGTGTATAATCCGGAAAGAGATAAGGTACTGATCAATGAAAACGGAAACAAATATTTTACTCCTGCATCTAATACAAAGCTATTTACATTCTATGCCTCTTATAAAACTTTTAAGAATTCTGTAACCGCACTAAAATATAAAAGAACCAAGGACTCTTTAATTGTTTTGGGAACTGCTGATCCCTCCTTAGAATATGTTTTTGAAGATAACAAAACACTGGAATTTTTGAGAAATAGTGAACAGGAAGTCTTTTTGGTGGATGCAAGCATTGATGATGATAAATATGGTCCCGGATGGTCCTGGGATGACTATCCTTATTACTATATGCCGGAAAGAAACCTTTTTCCAATTTATGGTAATGTGGTAAATGTTTCAAAAAAAGGAAATGAATTAGATGTAATTCCAACATTCTTTGAGAAAAAACTTCACTCTTAGTGACACAATAATTAAAAAAAGAGATGTAAGCGCAAATAATTTTTATGTGTTAAATAAAGAGATAATAGAGGATAGAAAAGTTCTGTTCAAAAAATGGTGGGGTCACAGCTAGATCATCCCCATTTTTTGAAATATTAACCACATTGCCATAGATGGGGCAAAGATTTCTTTCCGGCATATAGTAATAAGGAT